>Ga0207158_1218_pt2 | contig 10652 bp, 5 predicted proteins | sample Alteio_BWMinHeat_22_FD_153512 | JGI IMG/M metagenome (GOLD analysis project Ga0207158, IMG submission 153512) | Enriched cells from forest soil in Barre Woods Harvard Forest LTER site, Petersham, Massachusetts, United States -... | ecosystem: Environmental > Terrestrial > Soil > Temperate forest >... | reverse complement strand
TCTGCGCCAGGAGTCGGCGTCGGGCCGCAACCAGGAGGCGGTGCAAGCGCGGACGCTGTTGGCCAAGGCCGGGACGGAACTCGACACGGTCGCGGCGCTCATTGACAAGCAACGTGGGCAATACACGGGAGAACCGAAAAACGAACTGGAACGCGAAGAGCGACGCACGCTCGATCAGGCTCGATTGCAGGTGGAACTTGACCTGGGACTGAATGCGCTCGATCAGGCGCAGACGTATCTGGATGACGGCTCGGGCGCGTTGTTAGCGGAGCGCGGCGCGATAGTCAAAAAGGCCGTGGAGTATCTCGAAAAGGCGGGCAACCGCGACTCAAAGAATACCACGAGCTGGCTGGCGCGCGCCTGGGCGGCATACGCGTACCAGGAGTTCGGCGATCCGGAGAAATCGCGGAACAAGCTCAAAGACGTTGCGACGGAGACCGCCAAAGTCGCCGATGCAGGCAAGCGCGTGGCCCGCTACTACTTGATGAAGCTGAACTTCGAATTGCCCAAGGATAAGGGCGATCCCGCGGCTGCGCTGCTGAAGGACGCCGACGCGTGGATGAAGGACTACGCTTCGCTCAAGGACTATGCGCCCTATGGCAACACGCCGGAAGGCTACGGTGTGCGTTTCCTTCTCGCAGTGGCCCATACGCGGTTGGGGGAAAAGGAAGCGAAGCAAAGCGCCCCACGGAAGCAGCACTTCGATCGAGCGCGGGAGTTGTGCCGCGCGCTGGAACGGAGCGAGAACGATTTCGCGGCCAAGGCGCAGCAAACCTTGATCGCGGTGGTTCAGGCCGACGGCGGTTTTGACAAGCCGGCGGACAAGCTGGACAAGTTTGACGATTGCGTTTTCCGCGCCCAGTATGAGGCGTTCCAACTGAACGAAGAGGGGAAGAAAGAGCCGCCGAAGGATCCGAAGGAAGCGGAAAAAGCGGAAAAGAAGCGCGAGGAGCGGCTGAAGACGATTGTCGCCGTCCTGGCGCACGCGCTGGAGCTGGCGAAGAATCCGGACAACAAGGTCACGCAGCAAGAGGCCGGCCAGGCCGTGAACCTACTGTGCCATTATTACCTTTTCATGGGCAAACATCTTTCGGTCGTCCGCGAAGGCGATCCGTTCGTCCGCGCGAAGCCGGCGACGGAAGAGCGCGCGGCGACCGCGATCTACGTTATGGAGGCGTATTCGCTCCTGCTCGGTGAGCGGCTGAAGGCGGGAGAATCGATAGACGATCTGGCTGAGCAACGGGCCAAGTTCCGGGAATTGGCCGAGTATGTCGAGAGCACATGGCCCAAGGACGCAGCCGGTGACCAGGCTCGCCATCAGCTGGGTATTCTTTTTTTCAAAGAGAACAAGCCGGCCGAGGCGGTCGACTGGCTGGCGCGCATCAAGCCCACCTATACGGGCCGGGTGTTCTCGCAGGAGCTTCTGGCGCGCTGCGCTCTCCAGGCCGACGAACGCAAGCTCCCCTTGGCCGTGGACAAGCAACCGTGGGAAGAGAAGGCTTACGCCGCGTTGCAAAGCATTCCCGAACTGCCGGCCGGCGCGGATAGCGCCACCACCGACACATTTTTGCAAGCGAAGATCGAGCTGGCATCGCTCTACCTCAAGGCCAAGAAATACGAGTTGGTTGAACAGTTGATCGAGCCGCTGCTGCTAAAGTTCGCGCAGTTCAAGGTGGCCGATCCGGCGCGCGGCGAGTTGCTGCGCAATGAGCTGGCGCAGCGCAAGTGGTATGCGTATGGGTCGCGTGCGGAGGCGGAATATAACGCCGGCCACTACGACAAGGTCCTGGAGCAGCTCGGCCCGATCGTGGAAAAGCTCGGCAAGGATGAACTGCCCGAACTCAAGGAGAACAGCCAATTGGCGCGCGCGCTGATCGGCCTCGCCTTGCGCGCGCATCTCCAGGGCAAACAACTCGACAAGGCGAACGAGGTGCTCAAAGTCTTGCAGAAATCGATAGACGAGGGCGGCGGCGGCAAGGACGACGGCGGCGTAGGCGTGTTGGAGTCGATCGCCCAGCTCATTCAAGGGCAAGTGGCGGAACTTCGCAACAAGGGAGACAAGGAAGGACTGAGCAAGGCCATTGACGGGTTTTCAGTGTTCCTCGACGACCTAGTCAAACAGCAGAAAACCATGACGCCGGAGCTGGCCCGCATCCTGGGCATGTGCTACGCCAGCTTAGAGAAACACGACCGGGCCATTGAGTTGCTTGAGAAAATCACGGAGCCGAAGGCGGTTGCCGGCAAGGAGCCTGAACCCGCGCTAGTTGAGAACTACCGCGCGGCCCGCATTTTGTACATTCGGGAACTGCGCCAGGACAAGAAGCTCGACAAGGCGGAGGCGGCGCTCAAGGACATTCTGAAGACGGATTGGGGGAAGCAGAGCTTCGAAGTGAAGAAGGAGAGCTTGGTGCAGCTCGACGCTCGGGGCCAACACATGGCCGCGACTAGCCAATGGGAAAAAATCATCAGAGACAACCTGCTGCCCAAGATCAACGAGAACGCGACGATCAAGGATCAATACTTCGAGTGCCACGTGTACTACTTCACCGCGTACTTGCATTACGTGCAGGGGCAGAAGGATGAAACGAAACGTGCCAAATACGCCCATCTACTGGCTCTGGAGATATACAAGCTGGAAAAATCCTCGCCCGACCTGGGCGGCCCGGTGACCAAAGCCAAGATTCTCGGTTTGTTGGATGAGGATGCGAAGCTCAAGGAACAGTTCAAAATAGCGAAAGAGGCGTCCAAGTGAGCCGGCCGCGGCTCGCGTGCTCAAGACCGATCACGATCACACTTTCAGACCTCAGGATTAACCGCCATGAAGCGTCTCTATTTCGCGGCCCTCTGTTTCGGCGGCCTAGTGTTCGCCGGCCCGGTCTCAGCTCAAGACGATGTCCGGTACTTCAACCGTAAGACCCAGAAAGAGGATTCGGTCAAGGGAACCATCGAAAAGGAATCGGCGGCGACGATCACGGTGAAGTACGGCACGGCCGGGCGCAAGGAAGTAATCTCCAGCGTCGATGTGCTGGATGTCACCTACAAGGTCGAGGGAATCGCAATCGAATACCGCCATCCGTTCACCACGGAAGAGGCGGCCTTCAAGCCCACGACCAATGACGAAGTTCGCAAGCAGAAGATCAAGGAAGCCCTCAAGGAGTACGCCGACCTTGTGCCGAAGTTTGCCGAGCAGAAATTCATCCAGAGAAACCTAGAGTACCGCATCGCCCGGCTGCTCGCCAAGGCGGCCGAGGACGACACCACCCAGGTAGACGCGGCCATTGACGCGCTGACCAAATTCAAGACGGACCACCCCGATAGCTGGCAACTGATTCCCGCCGCCAAGTCGCTGGCCGGGCTGCGCGAACAGACCGGTGATATCAAGTCTGCGCAGAAGATCTATGAGGAGCTGGCGGCGAACGAGGCGTTGCCCAAGGAAACGCGTGAGGAGTTCAGCCTGTCGGAGGCCCGGCTCTTGATCCGTGGCGAGCGGCATGCGGATGCTTTCAAGAAACTGAAAGATCTGGGCTGTTCCTTCGCAGCCGACGATCCGCGCAAAGCCAAGGTCGATGTTTACATGGCCGCCTGCACCGCCGCCGGCGGCAAAGCGTCCGAGGCGGAAAAGCAATTGAAGGACCTTATTGGCGGCAAGGTCGACAACGAAACGAAGGCGCTGGCGTGCAACGCCCTGGGTGACCTGCACCTGCGCGCCGGCAAGGAGGAGGACGCTTTCTGGGACTACATGTGGGTGGACGTGCTTTACAACCAAGACCGAGAGGAACACGCCAAGGCGCTCTTTCAACTTTCCGAACTTTTCCTGAAAGTCCAGAAGTACAAGGACGCGACGCGCGCGGAGCACTGCCTGGATCGGCTGATCAACGAGAAGGAATTCGCGGGCTCTCGCTATCAGAAGCAGGCGAAGGACAGGCAGAAGGCCTCATCGGAGAAGTGATTCCTATTCAGATTCAGACCTACCGACCTTTCCTTTTCGCGATTTCTCGGATAGAATTCCCGCTTTTCATTTTCCGGCGCAATTGGATTGATTGCGTTGAACCCCACACAATAACCTCCACGCAATGAGCGTCAATGGATGACACTTCTACGCTCATGAACGGCGGCCGGGCGGGAATGAAGTCCGACCTACCGGTCCGGTCTTGCTCGACCCCGTGCATCTCGTAAACTGAGGGAATTGAAGGGGCCGTAGCTCAACTGGGAGAGCGCCGCGTTCGCAATGCGGAGGTTAGGGGTTCGATCCCCCTCGGCTCCAGTTTTCTTCCGCGGCCGCGGCGCAGGCAAGGCTCCCTGCCTGGGCCGCTGACTCGTGTGGGTTGGTTGTTCCGCGATTGTACCTATTCACTATCCGGATTCAGCTTGCTCCTCAGCAACTCATCGGGTGCAGGGGCGTAGGCGTGCGGCTCCATCGTGGAGCTGGCGCGTCCCTGGCTAAGGCTGCGGACTTTGTCGGCGTAATCAAACATGAGGCGCAGCGGCACGCGCGTCTCGATCACGCGAAGCTTGCCGCGCGTGAGGATCTGGTCGATCTCCGCGCGGCGGGCGTTGAGGTCGGCCGTCACCGGTCCCAGGTACTCCTCGGGAACGGTTACTTCCAGCTTCATGATCGGTTCCAGCAGGACGATATTGTCGCTCATCGCCTTGTGGACCGCGTCGGCCCCGGCGGCCTGAAACGCCATTTCGTTGGACATCTGTAAATCCACCTCGGCGTCGAGCAACGTCGCCTTGACCTTCATCACCGGGTAGCCAAGCTCGCCCGATTGAAGCGCCCCGAGGATGCCCTGCTCGGCGGCGGCGGCAAAGGCAGGGGGAAGTTTGTCCGGCTTGACCTGATTGCGAACGATGATGGAGGGTTCGCCCTTGTGAGGCTCGAATTCGACCGTCACCTTGGCGAAGAGTCCCGTCGTCCCGGCCGGTTTGACGCACTCGCCGACGACCTTGGCCCGGTCGCGGATGGTCTCGCGGTAGCTGACAAGCGGTTGGCGCACGCGCACCTTGAGCCGAAAGTCGCGCTCCATGCGGTGTTTCTTGATTTCCAGGTGCAGAACGCCCATGCCGCTCATGAGGGCCTGACCTGTTTCGGGGTCGACGCGCCAGGTGAAGGTTGGGTCTTCTTTCTTGAGCAAATTGAGGGTATCGATCAGTTTCTGCTTGTCGGCGGACGACTCCGGCTCGATCGACTGGCTGACTACGGCCTCCGCGAACGAGATGCGCTCGAGGAGGATCGGGTGCTGCGTCTCGCAAAGGGTGTCGCCGGTGATCGACTCGCGCAGGCCAATGGCGGCGACGATGTCGCCGGCGTGGGACTCGTGCAATTCCTCGCGATCCTTGGGGTCGGCGCGCGTGTGGTAAATCTTGGCGACGTTCTCCTTGCCGTCCCGGCCGGGGTTGTAGACGCGGCTGTTGGACTTGAGCTTCCCGGAGTAGATGCGGATGAAATAGAGTTCGCCGTGGGTCTCGGCGACGATCTTGAAAACCAGGCCGCAGAACGGTTCTTTCACGTCGGGCTTGCGCCGCTCTTCTTTGTCCGCCTTGCGCGGGTTGGTCCCCACGACCGGCGGGCGGTCGAGCGGGCTGGGCAGGTACCAGCATATGGCGTCCATCAGGGGTTGGATGCCGATGTGCTCCCGCCCTGAGCCGCACAGGACGGGTTGAATGATGCGGCGAAGGGTCAAATCGCGAATCGCGTCCCGAACCGTTTCCATGGCGATGTCGCGTCCTTCCAGGTAGGCGCTGGTAAGCCTATCGGATTCGTCATGCTGGGTAAGCACGTCGAAGAGCTTTTCACGCAAGGCCAGCGCCACCGACCGCAGTTCTTCCGGAATCGGCTCCGCGCGAATGACTTTGCCCTCCGTCACGGCGTCGAAGTAGAGAGCTTTCATTTGAAGCAGATCGATGATGCCGCCGAACGGCGTGGGGCTGTCCTTGGGGGAGCCGCTGCCGATGGGAATGGTGAGCGCGACGGGATGCCCTTCCAGGCGTTCACGGATTTCCTCGACGGCGTTCTCGAAGTTGGCCCCGACCACGTCCATCTTGTTGATGAAGACGAGGCGCGGCACTTGATATTTGTCGGCCTGCCGCCAGACCGTCTCCGACTGGGCCTCCACGCCCTTCTGGGCATCGAAGACGACAACACAGCCATCCAAGACGCGCAGGCTGCGCTCGACCTCGGCGGTGAAGTCGACATGCCCCGGCGTGTCAATCAAGTTGACCGTGCAGTCCAGCCAGGAAAAGGGGATGCAGGCGCTATAGATAGTAATGCCGCGTTCCTGTTCCTCCTGGTCGTAATCGGTTTCGGTGTTGCCGGAGTCGACCGCGCCCAGGCGATGGGTGGCGCCGGAGTAGAAGAGAACATGCTCGGTGGTGGTCGTTTTGCCGGCGTCGATGTGCGCAATGATGCCCAGGTTGCGAATGCGACTTAGGTTGGGTTCGTCCGATTTGGCCACGGCAGCACCTCGACAGTCAATGCACAAGACGCCAGGGACGCCAAGCGGGTTGACTTGGCGTCCCTGGCGTCTGTCCGCGTGCGGCGGCTTACCACGCGAAGTGGGCGAACGCCTTGTTGGATTCGGCCATCTTGATGGTATTTTCGCGTTTGGTCATGGCTTCGCCCTCGCGGCGGTAGGCGGCCATGAGCTCGTCGGCGAGCCGCAGGAACATCGGCCTGCCGGCCTTGTCGCGCGACGCATTGAGGATCCAGCGGATCGCCAGGCTCCGTTGCCGGGTCTTGCCGACCTGCATCGGAACCTGGTACGTGGCGCCGCCAACGCGCTTTGACCGGACCTCGACGGCCGGCTTGACGTGCTCAACCGCTTGGTTGAAGACGTCGATCGGATCGGCGTCGGGCATGCGTTTCTTGATCTGGGCCAGCGCGTTGTAAAAGATGCGCTGGGCGGTGGCCTTTTTGCCCTGCCACATCATGCAGTTGATGAACTTGCTGGCCAGTTCCGAGTGATAACGCGGATCCGGCTTGAGAGTGGTGGCGCTTGCGGTTCGCTTGCCCATGAAACCTATATCCTAGTAATCACCCACCCGGCGGCGCGGGCGAGCTTTGGGTCTATTGTGATTGGCTACTTGCCTTCGCGTTTCGCCCCGTACTTGGAGCGAGCCTGTTTGCGGTCGGCGACGCCCTGGGAGTCGAGGACCCCGCGAATAATGTGGTAGCGAACGCCGGGAAGGTCGCGCACGCGGCCGCCACGCACCAGCACGATCGAGTGTTCTTGAAGGTTGTGGCCCTCGCCGGGGATATACGCCGTGACCTCGATGCCGTTCGACAGCCGCACGCGCGCCACCTTGCGGAGCGCCGAATTCGGCTTCTTAGGCGTCATGATCTTTACCTGAAGGCACACGCCCTTTCTCTGTGGACAGCCCTGGAGCGCCGGGTGTTTCGGCCTACGGACCTGTGGCACGCGGGGTTTTTTCACCAGCTGGTTGATCGTCGGCATGCACTGCTCCCGGGGAATCCTCGGCGGTCCGCTCGGCAGCGCGCGGCGCTGCGTGGGAAATAGTTACGGTAGTGGGCGAAAACCAACTGGTCAAGGTGTAACCCGTGCATTCCCACATCTGTCGGGGATGGTTTTTGGGAGCCCGATGCGCGAGCAAGGCCGAGGGCGAATTCCTTGCTTGCGCGGCGGGCTCAGAAAAACCCGCGGAAGCGCCAAACCAGAGAGCCCACAGTGCAAGCGAGGCGACCCTGCCTGCACTGCGGGCTCGCGTAGGACTTTGGACGCCGGTGCTTAGCCGACGGTAAGCAGGCGCTTCTCGCCGGCTTCGGCCTCCGCCTCGGTCGCTGCCGGTTCGGCGGCAAGCGGTTGCGCGTTTAGCCGGACTTCCGCGCCCTGGTGGCTGTGGAAGCCGGTGCCGGCCGGCACCAGGTGACCCAGAATCACATTTTCCTTGAGGCCCACGAGGTAATCGACCTTGCCGGCCAGCGCGGCCTCGGTTAACACTTTGGTCGTTTCCTGGAAGCTGGCCGCCGAGATGAAGCTCTCGGATTGAACCGCGGCCTTGGTGATGCCGAGCAGCTGCGTGCTGCACGTCGCCGCCACGGGCGGCGTGAATGTCGGCAGCTTCTTATCGTCGATTTCCAGGCGGGCGCGCTCGTCCTCGAAGGCATCCTTGCTGACGATCTTTTCGATCTCGAACTTCGATTGGCCGGGATCCTTGATCTTGACGCAATCCTTGAGCCGTTCGTTGACCGCCCGGAAACTGAACTTGTCGATGACGGAGCCTGGAAGAAGGCCCGTGTCGCCCATCGTCTCCACTTTGACCTTGCGGAGCATTTGGGAAACGACAATTTCGATGTGCTTATCATCGATATCGACGCGTTGGCTGCGGTAGACGCTTTGCACTTCGCGCACGAGGTAGTTCTGCACGGCCTCGATACCGCTGATGCGCAAGATGTCGTGAGGTACGAGGGGGCCGGCGACGAGGGCGTCGCCTTCACGAACGCGGTCGCCGGTGTGGACGCGCAGATGTTTACCGGGGGGCACCTGGTGCTCGCGTTCCTCCGCGCCGGGGACTTCGTGGCCCTCGTCGTCGGTCGGCTTGACCCAGATGACGCGCTTGCCGCGTTTTCGGTCACCTAAGCGGACGACGCCGGCGATTTCCGCCATGACGGCCGGGTCGCGCGGGCGGCGTGCTTCGAAGATTTCCGTGACGCGGGGCAAACCGCCGGTGATGTCTTGCGTACCGGTAACTTCGCGCGGCGTCTTGGCCAGCAGCGTGCCGGCGGAAACCTTCTGACCTTCACGGACTTCCAGGTACGCCTTTTCGGGCATGTAGAAGAAGACCAGGCTTTGGCCACGGTCGTCTTCAATGATGATCTGCGGGTGCAGATCGCCCTTGTGCTCCATGATGACCCAACGCTCGGCGCCGGTCGCCTGGTCGCGCTCCTTGCGGAGGGTTTCGCCCTCGACAATGTCCTCGAAGCGGATGCGTCCGCCGGTGTCGGCCAAGATGGGGATGATGTGCGGATCCCAGTTGCACAAGACCTGGCCGGGGTTGACTGTCTGGCCCTCCTCCACCTTGAGCACGGCCCCGTTGGGAATGGCGTAGGAATCCACGACGCGATCCTTCGGCCCCATAACGGTGATCTCGCCGTTGCGCGTGAGAGCGATGCGGTCGCCCTTGTCGTTGATGACGGCCGTAATGCGCTCGAATCGGACCGTGCCGCCTTTCTTGGCTTTCAATTCGTTCTCGTCCACGATGCGGCGGACCGTCCCGCCGATGTGGAAAGTTCGCATAGTCAACTGGGTGCCCGGCTCGCCGATCGACTGGGCGGCGATGATGCCGACGGCCATGCCCTCTTCCACCAGCGTGCCGGTCGCCAGGTCCATGCCGTAGCAAAGCCGACAGACCCCTAACGCCGCCTGGCAGGTCATGGGGCTGCGGACGAGGATTTTGTCGAGGCCCAGACCCTCGATCTTGCGGGCCTGCTCCCAGGTGATCATCTCGTTTTCCTTCACGATCAACTCGTCCGTCACCGGGTTGGTGATGGTGTTCCGGGAAACACGGCCGCGGATCGATTCACTGAGCGGTCGTTCGATCTCCTCGCCCTTGTACACCACGCCCTTGCTGATGCCTTGGGTCGTGCCACAGTCGTGCGTGGTAATGACGACGTTCTGGGCCACGTCGGCCAGCTTGCGGGTGAGGTAGCCGGAGTCGGCGGTCTTGAGCGCGGTGTCGGCGAGCCCCTTGCGGGCACCGTGGGTGGAGCTGAAGTACTCCAGCACGCTCAGACCCTCACGGAAGTTGGCCTTGATGGGCGTCTCGATGATCGTCCCGTTCGGCTTGGCCATGAGGCCGCGCATGCCTGCCAGCTGGCGGATCTGCTCGATGCCGCCGCGGGCGCCCGAGATCGCCATCAGGTAGATCGGATTCAGGTAGGCCCGGCCCTCGCGGCGATCGTTGGCCAGATCGCCCATCATTTGCTTGGTGATCTCGTCGCGGGCGTGGGTCCACAAGTCGATGACGTGGTGGTAGCGCTCGACTTCAGTAATGTGGCCTTTCTGGTACTGTTTTTGGAGATAATCGACCTTTTTCTCGGTCTCCTTGAGGACGTGCTCCTTGTTAAGCGGCGTCTTGAGGTCGTCGGTGGCGAAGCTCAACCCGCTGCGGGTCGATTCGCGGAACCCCGTGTCCTTCATGCGATCGAGCAGGTCGATGGTTTCACGGCGTCCAAGCTGCTGGTAGCAATCGGCGATGATGCGCGCCAAGTGTTTGCTCGACAGCGACAGATCGTAGTACGCCATGTCGGGCTTGAGGATGTCGTTGAACAAAACCCGTCCGACCGTGGTGGGGACGAGATAGATGGGCTTCTTGCCCGTGCTCGGATCGGGGTTGCGATCCACTTCCTCGATGCGGGCCTTGTCCTTCTCGCTTCGGATTTCCGTGATAAGGCGCTTGCCGATGGGCAGACGCACTTTGACGCGGGCGTGCACACCGACCTTCTTCTGGGCAAAGGCCAGGAAGACCTCGGCAGGGCTGGTGAAGATCATGTTTTCGCCCGGCTCGCTGTCCTCGCCCTGTTCGCCGCGCGTCGCCGTGAGGTAGTAGCAGCCCATGACGATGTCCTGGCCTTTGCCCAGAAGAAGGTCGGTGTGCACGCCCGCGTCAAAGTGCGTCTGCCCATCGGCAAGCGC
>Ga0207158_1254_pt1 | contig 10702 bp, 7 predicted proteins | sample Alteio_BWMinHeat_22_FD_153512 | JGI IMG/M metagenome (GOLD analysis project Ga0207158, IMG submission 153512) | Enriched cells from forest soil in Barre Woods Harvard Forest LTER site, Petersham, Massachusetts, United States -... | ecosystem: Environmental > Terrestrial > Soil > Temperate forest >... | reverse complement strand
GGCCCTCATCGAAGACGTCAAGGCAAAGGACAGCAAGGAAGTCACGCCGACCGTCAAATTCAATCTGGGCGGCGTCGCCATTGAGTTGAAGCCCTTGGAGCCCAGCGACGACCGCCGCGAACCGCCCAACAGCGGCGGCCTGATGTATTCGATGTATCTGTATCGCCTGATGCTCACTGCCGGCGCCAAGGGCTTCGACCGGGAGTTCATTCACGGCGGCGTTGAACCGTTTTACGTTCCTGGACCCGAGCCCGCCAAGCGCGAATTCACCAAGGAACGCGTCATGGCCGAGGTGATTCGCACCGAAGGCGGCGGCGTCACGGCTAAGTGGTACTTCTCGACCAAGGATTATTCGCTGCTCGGCTTCGAAGTGAGCATCGACAAAGAGGACGACCCCTGCGAGGTCTTCCTCTCCGATTACAAAAAGGTGGACGGCCGCGACCTTCCGCACAAGATCGAAGTGTGGTACGGCAACAAGCGCTACGCAAATCTGACCATTCCCGCGGACGGCTACAAGCTCACCGCGGCCAAGTAAATAGATCGGCGCACCCGACACTTCTGAAGTCTGTCAGACTTCGAAAGTGTCGGGACGCGCTTTTCCAGGAGACGCATCGATGAGTTTGCACCGACTTCTTGCCTTGCCGATTGCAACAGCGTTGCTGGTCGCGTCTTCCACCGCGCGTGCCGAGGAATCGCACGCGGACGTCGCCAAGGAAGTCAATCAGAAGCTGGTCAAGTTGTTCGGCTCCGGCGGATTCAAGGGCCTGGCGTCGTACGGCTCCGGCATCGTCGTGTCGCCAGACGGCTACATTCTTACGATCGCCAGCCACATCCTCGATACGCAGGACCTGCGCGTGCACACCCACGACGGCCACCGGCTTCACGCCAAGGTCATCGTCGTCGAGCCGGAACTCGATATCGCCTTGTGCAAGATCATTGAGAAAGTGGACGACCTCCCCTACTTCGACGTGCCCGAGGCGGCCAAGAAGCCCGTCGCCACCGCCGGAACCAACGTCCTCGCCTTCAGCAACCAGTTCCAGATCGCCACCCTGGACGAGCCGATGTCGGTGCAGCGCGGCGTCGTGGCGGCCTACTCGAAGATGAGTGCCCGCAAAGGCGTCACCGAGGCGCCCTACAATGGCGAGGTTTACTTTTCCGACGCCATCACCAACAACCCTGGAGCGGCGGGCGGCGCCTTCACCACGCGCAAGGGCGAACTCCTGGGCATCGTCGGCAAGGAATTGAAGAACGTTCTCTCCGAAACCTGGGTCAACTATGCCATGCCCATTCAGGCTAAGATCGAGATTCACAACGGCGATCAGGTCCGCACCGTCAGCATCCTCGAGATCCTGGAAAAGAAGGAGCAGTACAAACCGGCCCCGAAGCGCGAAAAGCAAAGCTACGGCGGCTACACCGGCATCACGCTGGTTCCCAACGTCGTCGAACGCACGCCACCCTACGTAGAGGAAGTCGCCCCCAATTCCCCGGCAGCCAAGGCAGGGGTCCGTCCCGACGATCTGATTGTTTACGTGGACGGTCTCCAGGCGATCAGCATCAAAGATTACAAAGAGATTATCGATTCGATCCGGCCCGATAACGAGGTTCGGTTGGAAGTGCGCCGGGGCGACAAGTTGACGACGCTGACCCTCAAACTCGAAGCGCCCCCGAAAAAACCCAAATAAGTCTCTCGCGAATACGCCTCCCGGCAAGCGTCGCTTGCGAAGATGCATCGAGCATAAGGAACCCCACTATGAGTCGATCTCTGTTTTTCACGGCCTTCGTTGGCGCGAGCCTGTTGTCCCTCGGCTTGGCCGCCCGCGGCGAGGACTTCGATGATCAGCAAGAAAAGGCCGTGAAGGCCGCCGCCCAGAAAGCGGCCCCGGCCATCGTGCAGATCGACACGCAGGGCGGCACCGACATCATCAAGCAAGGCCCAATGGGCGGCGTCATCCGCAAGGGCGCCGGCCCCACCAGCGGCCTGATAATCGGCACCGACGGCTGGATCATCTCCAGCGCGTTCAACTTCGCCAACAAGCCGCAGAACATCTTCGTCGAAGTGCCGGGCGCGAAGGAGAAGTACGTCGCCAAGGTCATCGCCACTGACCAGACGCGCATGCTCACCTTGCTCAAGATCGAAGCCACGGGCCTGCCCGTGGCGGTCGCCGCGCCCAAGAGCGAGATCAAGGTCGGCCACACCGCCATTGCTCTGGGACGTACCTTGGCCGGCAACGCCGATCAGCCCCCCTCGATCAGCGTCGGCATCATTAGCGCCACGGGCCGTATTTGGGGCAAGGCCCTCCAGACTGACGCCAAGGTGTCGCCCGTCAACTATGGCGGCCCGCTCGTTGATTTGCAGGGACGCGTGCAGGGCGTCCTTGTCCCCGCCTCACCCCGCGGAGAGGGTGAAACGGTCGGCCTGGAATGGTACGACTCGGGCATCGGCTTCGCCATTCCGCTCGAGGACATCAACTTCGTCTTCGAACGCCTGAAACAGGGCAAGGACCTCAAGAAAGGTCTGCTCGGCATCCAGGTGCAGAACCCCGACATCTACGGCGTGCCGTCCACCATTGGCACCGTCGCCAAGGATTCCCCGGCCGATAAGGCCGGCATCAAGCCGGGCGACGTCATCATCGCCATCGACGGCCACCCCGTGAACAACCAGGCTCAGGTGCTCCACCAGCTCGGCACTCGCTACGAGGGCGACAAGGTCACCGTGAAGATAAAGCGCGGCAATGAGGAAAAGACCTTCGCCGATGTCGTCCTATCCGGCACGGTGGTCGCCTACAAGACGGCGTTCCTCGGCATCCTGCCGATGCGCGACGATCCCGAGGCGAGCGTGGAAGTGCGTTACGTGTACGCCGACAGCCCGGCCGACAAGGCCAAGATCAAGGCCGGCGACCGCATCATGAAGTTCGCCATCGGCGACGGCGCCATGCAGGAATTGACGGGCGGCCGCGACCACCTTCAAAACGTCGTCGCCGGCCAGTCACCCGACACGTCGATGAAATTCGAGGTCCTGCACAAGGCCGACGGCAAAACCGAGACCGTGACGGTCAAGCTCGCGGAGGTTCCGGAAACCGTACCGGAAAAGCTAGCCGCACTGGCCACGCTCGAGCAGGCCCTAGCCCCGCGCAAAAAACCCGGCGCTCCAACGCCCCCCGAGAAAAAGGAAAAGAAGGACGACAAGGATCCGGGCGACGAAAAGAAAGTCGAAACCGGCCTGCTCAAGCGGACCAACGACTCCAAGGACCATGAATACTGGGTCTACGTCCCCAGGAAATACGACCCGAACGTCGCCCATGCTCTGGTCATCTGGCTGCACCCGGTCGGCAAGGGCAAGGAAAAGGACATCGAAGGCTTCACCGACGACTGGTCGGACTATTGCAACGAGAATCACATGATTCTACTCTGTCCCAAGGCGGAGAACGACACCGGCTGGATTCCCGCCGAGGCCGACTTTGTCCAAGACGCCGCCAAAAAGGTGATCGGGCAATACACCATCGACAAACGCCGCGTCGTGACACACGGCATGGGCATGGGCGGCCAGGCGGCTCTCTACATGGGCTTCAACAACCGCGACCTGGTTCGCGCCGTAGTCACCACCGGCTCTGTGCTCAACGGCCAGGCGAAGGAGAAAGTGGCCAACCAACCTCTTGCGTTCTACATCCACGCCGGCGGCAAGGACCCTCTGGCCAAATCCATTCTGGATACGAAGAACAAGCTCGCCGAGCAGAAGTTCCCGGTGATTTATTCCGAGACCGAGAAAGCCGGCCATCAGTATTTCGACGCCGATACCTTCGAGGAAGTAATTCGCTGGATCGATTCACTCGATCAGATTTGAACGCAGGTTGGTTAATACTATCGCCGCGACGGGGAGTCTTTGGAGACTCCCCGTCGCGGCGATACTCTTTTCTTCAGGCGCGCTTCATGGTATCGTCCATCTTACACATCGAATCGGCGCGTTTTTAGTGACGGAGGCGATCGTATGCACCTCATTCTCCTGTGCGTCTGCTTGGGTGTGAATTTGACCTCAGCGGCGGACGCGTTCAAAGCGGCGGAGCCGTGCGCCAGCTACTTGAGCCTTGATATCCAGGTTATGCGCGCGGTCGCCTCCTTTAAGCTCAGCCCGGACCAGGAGAAACACCTGTGCAAACTGGCCAAGGAGACCGCCGAACCCGCCCGGGAGCGCAAGTCCAAGGTGAGCAGGGAATACCTCGATCTCTTGACCGATCTTCGCAACGCACTGTCGGCCGGCGACAACGATCGCGCTGATGAGTTGCAGGAAAAGCTTGATGAGCTCGCCGAAGCCGAAAAGCCGGAACTCGATCAAGGCTACGAGATCACCGAGGCGGCGCGAAAGCACGCGCCCGCATTGTTCAAACTGCTCAAGGCGCCCCAGGTGGCGTTTTACATTGCCCAAATCACTGAGGATGTGGAAGACCCCGCCGACAAGCTCGTGGAGGCTCTCGACAAAGTCCGCGGCCTGAAGCTGCGTGAGTGGAAAGACCAGCGCGACGAACTGGCGCAAGGAATCAGCGTTCTGCTGACTGGCGTGGACTCGAAGGAGAACGAGCGCTACCAAGACAAGATCATCGCCCTGCTCAGCAAGGCGCGCGGCATGAAGGACGAGGAGTTCAAGACGCAACGCCCGGAACTGGAAAAGGCGGCGCGGGAACTGACTGACGTGGCCGGAGCGACGGACGTGCTGCGCCACAAGATCGAAGTCGCGCTGGCGGAGTTGCTCTCCAATCCCCGGTTGGCGGCGGCGCTTCAATTACGGGAACCGTAATGGGCCTTCGGCGAACGCGGAGGGGCAGAACTGTCCGCGCTCGCCAGAGGCTCTAAACGGTTGTGTCTACTTCTTGTCAACCTTCAAGCAAACTTCGAGCTGCTTGATCGCCTTGTCGACTTGCTCGATGGCTTCGTCCCGGTGGCCTTTGAAGTCGTGGTCGGCTTCCTTCAATTCCTTGCGAGCCTCCCGCAGCTCTTCAATCGCTTTGTGAATGTGCGGATGGCGTTCGCCCTCTTTTTCGCGGGCCACGGCCGCGGGGAACGTGGCGAACGTGTCGATTCCGGCGCCGCCCAGAACCAGGCCGGCGGAAACGAGCAAAGCGCGCGCGTGCGGACGCATGATTCAACTCCTTCAAAAATGTCGCAATTGAGGGCGAGGACTATTCGTCGAGCGGTGAACAAAACGCCGGCTCGCACCAGTTCTTCCAACCCTTGTTTCGCCGGGCATCTATTGCCGGGCTGCCTTGGGGATTGGTGGAGCAGAGAAGGGGATGTGAATCAATCGGCGCTTCCATGCCGTATTCTTCCGCTCCTGCGGGCTTTCAACCCACGTGCCGGCCTCGGTGCCGAACTTGTGGAGTATTCAACCGGCCAAGTCGAAAGAGGTTCCGACGGCCGGAGAAAAATCTGGTCAGGATCCAGGGGTCGGGAATCAGAATGGGAAGACAAGCAATAATGGGGAGTGCCGGCCAAAAACAAAGAGAAGGCAAGCAAGAGCGGAGGAATGTCAGCCCCTGCTTGCCTTCTCACATGAAGTCAGCGTCTTGTTTTTGACCCCTAGTTCCCGGCTACTTCAATTCCACCGACCAGTACGCGTTCTCCAGGAAGGTGCGCCACGACTGGTACTTCTTGTGCGTCAGCTTAAGGTTGAGCAGCGGGCTGCGCTTCGGCTTCTCCGGTTTTCGGATGAGGCTCATGTGCGCCTGCTTAGGCGTGCGGCCGCCCTTGCGGACATTGCAACCGACGCAGGCACAGACAATGTTCTCCCAGGTGTTCGCGCCTCCCTGGCTGCGCGGCACGATATGGTCAAGGCTCAGCTCCGTGGTCGCGTGTTTCTTGCCGCAATACTGGCACTGGTTGTTGTCGCGCGCGAAGATATTGCGGCGGTTGAACTTCACCGTCTGCTTAGGCAGCTTTTCGTAGCCGAGCAGCCGGATGACGCGCGGGACCTGGATTTCGCAATTCACGGTGCGAACCCAGTCGTCGTCCTCCTGCCGGAAGTAGCGCGAACGGTACTCGCTAACCTCGCGCCAGGTGGCGAAATTGTACGTGGCAAACTGCCCCTCCTCCATGCTCACCACTTCGGCCAAGTCCTTGCACAGCAGCGTGAAGGCGCGACGGACGGAGATGATGTGGATCGCCATGAACAACTTGTTGAGAACCAGAACGCTGGCTTCCAACGGCGAGTTTGGACTGTGATTCATGCAGCTCCCTCGTTACAGGGCGGCCCGCCGTTCACCTTCCGGCGGCCGGTTGACGCAGGCGGCTCGTACTAGGTATCGATGCGCCTTGACTCGGCATGGTTCAGCCGATTTATCTTAACAGGACACGTCAAGTCCGAGCAAGCAGTGGATGCGGAACTTACGGAATCTTCATCCGCTGTGCGGCGAGTTGTGGCTGGCATCGCTCGCGCCATGCATCTAGCCCCACCCCCTGGCAGCCCGCCGGCAAACGCAGTACAAAACATTCCTACGGCTACCTTCGCACTCTTCTCGCCAAACCGAAGGCTTCTTATGCCCGAGCCGGCCAAGACCGACAACACCTCTACCTCCAAGCTCGCCGAGGAACGGCTGGCCCACGCCCTGGTCAGTCGCGGTCTGCTCACGCGCGAGGAGGTGCAGCAATGTCGCCAAGTGGAGGCCGTGGGCGCTGAGAGCCTCCTGGCTCGGCTGGTAAAGGCCGGTTTGCTCACCTTGGCCCAGGCCCGCCGCGCCAAACAAGAGCTGCCCCAAATGTTGAGCCAGGAGATCCCCGGCTATGAAATACTCCTAAAGCTCGGCCAGGGCGCGATGGGAACCGTCCACAAAGCCAGGCAACTAAGCATGAATCGGCTTGTGGCCGTCAAGGTGCTCCACCCCCGCCTGGCCGCCAACCCGGATTTCCTGAAACGCTTCACCCGCGAGGCCCACCTGGCAGCCAAGCTCAGTCACAACAATGTCATCCAGGCGATTGATGTCGGCTCGGCCGGCACTTTGCAGTACTTCGTCATGGAATATGTCGAGGGCACAACGCTCAAACAGGAGCTGGAAGCCGGCAAGCGCTTCGACGAGCGCACGGCGGTGGACATCATTCTTCAAGTCGCCCAGGCGCTTCAGCACGCGTCGCGCCGCGGTCTCATCCACCGCGACATCAAACCGGCCAACATCGTGCTCACGCCCGAAGGCATCGCCAAGCTGGCCGACCTCGGTATGGCCCGCGAAACCTCCGACGCCGCCCAGGCCCGCGCCGAGAAAGGTCTTACTATGGGCACGCCCTTTTACATTTCTCCTGAACAAATCGAAGGCCACGAGGACATCGACGTTCGCGCCGACATCTATTCGCTGGGCGCGACGTTTTATCACCTCGTCACCGGCCGGCCGCCGTTCCCAGGAAAGGAGGTCAATAAGGTTCTCGACGCCCATCTCGAAGAGGAGCTGACGCCGCCCGATCACATCAACACGGATTTGTCATCCGGCCTGGGCGAGGTCGTCGAGTTCATGATGGCCAAGGACCGCCGCCAGCGTTACCAAAAGCCGGACGACCTGATCCTCGACCTGGAGTGCCTTTTCGCCGGCGAAGCGCCAAAGCTCGCCCGCCAGCGCATCCAGGCGGCAACGCTTCAGAATCTTGCTGAGGGGGAGGACGACGAGGAAGACACGGAACGTCGGCCGCGCCGCCGGCAGCGGGGATTCGAGTGGTGGTGGCTGGCGATCCTAGGTGGATTGTTGGGCGTAAGCGTGCTCCTCAACCTGATCTTGATGATTACGCGTTGAGATCCAAGGGATTCAAGTTTCCGTGAGTCCGTTCGTCGACGGCGGCGCTGAATCAGGCAGTGGTTCCACCTCATTAATGTGTAGCAGCGTCACAATGGCGAAATCATCAAAGGCGCCGCTTGGCAAATCCGCAGCTGGCTTTCCAATGAAAGCGCTGTTTCGACCGACCACTACTAATTCCGGGTGCCTCACGTCACGGGTCCTGCCGTTCGAGAGGTGAATCCGAAATGGTCGGAACGGCTGTTCCCTTAGGAGACGCTGCATTTCTTCGGTGCGCATTGGCATGCTCCATCTAACGGAGTCCAAGGTCCATCCATTTTCGTCTTTTCGGCAAACGGTGGCAAGAGGCCGGCGCTTCTTCAAACTCTCGTCTCGACGGAGACAAGCTGGAAGCCATCAGCGGGCGGCAATAGCCGCGTTTGTGGGCAACTCTTCCACAACGAGCCGGGAGCGCCCGCGACTGGAGAGCAACGTCGACCACGATCACGCCATCAACCACCGCGCCAGAGTGAAGTACAACAATAAGGTCAACAAGTCCGAAGCCGCCAGCGCGATCGGCCCTGCCGCCACTTGCGGATCGCGTTGAAGCAGCCGCAGCACGTTCGGCATGGCCACGCCGATCATCGCGGCGCAGGCCACCCCTCCCGCGATGCCCCCCAGCAAGCACAACACGACACGGTGGTCGCCGAGCCACAACCACGCGATCACTCCGACGAACGCCGCGCACGCGACGCCCAGCAACACGCCGGTCATCAGTTCCGAGCGTAAGCGCAGAAACAGATCCTTCAGAGCGGGCCGGCGGCCACGCAGCAGTTGTAATGCCAAGCTCACCGACTGAATGCTCACGCTCTCGGCCAGCGCGAGTACGACTGGGATGAACAGGGCCAGGGCCACCTTCTTCTCCAATTCCTCCTGGAACATGCCGGACAAGAACGCTGCGGCGATGCCTCCCGAGATGTTGCACAGCAGCCAGGGGAAGCGGCCTCGGAACGAATGCCACGGCGAGGCCTGCCGCGATTGCGCGATATGAACGCCGACCAGTTGAAAAAGGTCGTCATTCCGTTCGCCCTTCTCGATTTCGCTCACTTCATCCGTGTACAACTCAACGTCCACCACGCCGATCAGCCGCCGCTCCGCATCCACCACCGGAAACGCCAGCAACCGGTGCATCGTGAAAAATTCGCAGGCATCCAACACGGTCGCCATGGCCGAGAGCGTGATGACCTGCCGCACCATGATCTCCGCGATTGGCCGACTCAAGTCATTCAGCAGCAGCCGCCGGGTTGGCACGACGCCGCGGACGTGGTTCTCGGCATCGACCACATAGAAGTACAAAATCCGTCCTTCAGGCGGCCGGTTGCGAATGCTCTCCAGTGCCTCACCCACGGTCTGCGTGACGAGCAGCCGGGCGTAATCCGTGCGCATGTGGCTCGTCACGGGGTCGTTTAGATTGCTCGCCCCAACGGGAATCGTCATCGCATTTCCTCTTCCCCAACCTCGCGCCGGCGCGCTTACTCCCGCCGGATTTCACGCCCCTCCGGCATGAAAGTACCGTCACCGCGGAGAGAGCATAGCGTGAGTTTCCGTCACCACGGCGCCAGGGCGCGGTGCTCGACGTTCCACACTCGGATGCCGATGTCGGTGCAGGCGTTGGGGTCTGCTTCATCGATCTTGCCGCCGTCGTCGACGCCGTTGGGGCCGACCGAGTAGATGATCACGCTTTCCGCCTGAACCTGATAGCGAAGCGCCTCGCCGTCGAATGGATCGAGAGGTACCTCGGGCAGCAAGCCAGGTGACAGATCCTGAAGCTTTTCCGGCCAGCGGCCGTGATGGGTCCGGCGATGGGACTCCACGGCCAGCGCGGCGGCAGCGCAGCGCAGCCGGGCCTGTTGCCGCAAAAAGGCCTGCCGGAAGCCATACAGCGAACTGACCGTGCTTTTCGCCATGGCGTCGGAAGGGGATTCCTGCGATTCCTTCGTTGCGTCCAGGGACGTCGCCAGTTCCCTCAAGCGCGGCGTCTGTTCGGCGACCGGCCCTTTGGCAACTTCGATCATTTGCGTCATGACTTGCATGGTCCGCACTGCCACGTCGCTGCGACTCAATTCAAAGCTCATCCCGTTCTTGATCGCGCCGTCGCGATGGGCCGCCATCAGGTCGTACAGCGAAGCGCGCTCGCCGCGCCACGCGGTAAGAACAATCGCCTCTTGGTCCTCATCCAGGAGTGCCGAGATGAGTGCCTTCATGGCGTCGGGGGACGGCTGGCCCTGGCCCAGCACCCGTTCGAGACTCAGGAGCGCGCTCGCGCGGCAACTGAGCCGGATCTTCTGCGAGGGGAGAAACGGTTCGTCGCCGAAGGAGCGGCCCGCGTTCCAGGCGGCGCGGCAGGAGACCAGCGCGCCGTCGTAGTCGCCGTCCACTGCTCGCAAACGGATGTCGGCGTGAAGCAACCAGACGACGTCGAGTGGCAGTGGTATGTGAGGCGGCTGACGATCAAGGGACGTCCGCGTCAACTCCACCGGGAATCGACCGCGCGGCAGGCCGGCCAACTTGCGCGCCTCGGTCAGCGCCGCCGCGGCTTTTTGCAGCTCCGCGCGCAACACTTCTTTCTGCTTCTCGTTGTAGCGCACGCGGAACGGCACGGCCTCGACTTCGAGCCACTCAGGGGAATTCGGCAGCGGCCGCGGAAGACGATCGGATGCGGCCAGAACGCATAACGCCCCGTTCTGATCGTCCGGCATGGCGGCGCGCCGCGCTTCCAAATCGGCCATCCGCCAGCCCGGATCCGTGCGATCGATCTCGTCGCGCACGCTTCGCAACTGGCTGCGTTCCTGAATCATCCCAAAGAGCAAGTAGCCCACGACCAGAGCAACTGGCACGAACAGGAGGCAACAGGGAAGATAGACGCGCCATGCCTTCTTCGAGGGCCAGCCGGATTTGGT
>Ga0207158_1253_pt1 | contig 10722 bp, 7 predicted proteins | sample Alteio_BWMinHeat_22_FD_153512 | JGI IMG/M metagenome (GOLD analysis project Ga0207158, IMG submission 153512) | Enriched cells from forest soil in Barre Woods Harvard Forest LTER site, Petersham, Massachusetts, United States -... | ecosystem: Environmental > Terrestrial > Soil > Temperate forest >... | reverse complement strand
TCGTCCTTCTGGGCCCTTTGCCTTCTCTGGTAGTTTTTTTAGCGGCTCTGTTGTTCTTGTGATTGACGATAATGTACTAGCCAACGGAGTTCCCGTGTGCGCTGTCGAATGTATCTCTGTTGTTGGCGTTGAGGTTCCTGGCTTTGCTGGTGGTCTTGGCGGTGTTCCTTTAGCCTCTAGCTTCTCAGCACTTGGTATTTTATAACTTTGCGTCGTTGCCGCAGGAGCTGGTGTAGCTCCTGTCGTGTGCGCTGCCGATGGTGCTGTTGCTGGCGCAGTTGCATATTCCAGATGTTTTCCCGGCGCAGCTTCATGTGTTTCCGCCCTTGCCTCTGGCTTCTCCGCCACCGCAGTAGTTGCACGCGCTTTTGTCTCTTCAAACTTTGCTAGCTCAGCTGCATGTGTTTGCGCCAACTCGGTCGACTTAGCCTCCGCTTTCATTTGTTCTGCCTGTGCTGCTGCATGTTCTTTCCCCAGTACCTCCTTAACACTAGGTTCTGTCGCCTTATCCATCAGCGTTTTCGCAGCTTCACTTGCTTTTACTGCTTTTGCCAATTCTTCATGCGCACCCAACACTTCCGTCGCAGCTTTATGTGCTTTCTCCGCCTCTGCAAGCTCTGCTTGTGCTTGCTTAGCCTCAGTTGACTCTGGATTATCTTTATGTTTTTCTACCTCAGCCGTCGCAGCTTGCCGACGTGTTTCCGTCTCCGCTTCCATAGTTTTATATTTTTCCAACGTTTGTTGTTCCTGTTGCACCTTTGCCTCTGCAGCAGCTTGTTGCTCAGCTTGCGCAGCCTTTTCTTTTTTGACCTGACGATATTTTTTTATGCCATAGGCACCCGCACCAATAGCCGCAACACCAGCAACTGCTCCCAATGCTGCGCCAGCAATTGCCGCATCGCTCATTCCTGGTTGCTGTCCGGAAAGTTGTTGTTGCACCGCTTGCTGTTGAGCAGCGGTCATTGCGGTGGTTTGTGTCGCTGGGGCATACAGTTGGCTAATCGCTGCTGCTTGCTCAGCTGTAACGCCGGGAGCGGTACTTGGTGCTCCGGCAGCCGGCGTTGTTGCGCCGGGCGTTGCTCCGGGAACCTCTTCAGTAGGCACCTCTTCTTCAACAACTTCTTCGACTACCTCTTCACCTTCTGCAGCCGGTGTTGCTGGTACAAGTGCGGTTCCTGCCGCAGGTATTTCTTCTTCGACTACCTCTTCAACAATCTCTGCGCCAGGCACCTCAGGCGTTCCGGGTTTGATCTCTTCTTCAACAACCTCCACTTCTTCAGGTTGAGTTGTGGTGGCAGCTTTTTGAGTAGGAGCTGTTGTTGGAGGTGTGGCAGCAGCAGCTGTTGTTTTAGTCGCTGGAACTTTAGTTGCAGAGACTGCGCCCTGAGCAGGAGGAGGAGTTAGAGAGCTCGCTGCTGGATCATATGCTTTGACGGGAAAGGAAATTGTTGCGACTCGCACGATGCCAAGAATGACGAGTAAGAGGACGAAAAAATGAGTAAATCTTTTCATGAGTTCCCTTCTTTTTCTTATTATTCTACAATATGTCTCGTCATAGACTCTGTTTTCTTCAATAACTTCATGTGTTTTTGCAGTTCTTCTAATTCTTTAAGTTTTTTTTCGGTTGCAGCAAGCTTCTCAGCTTTTTTAGATACTTCTTGTGTTTCTCCCTGCAAGACTGCCGACACCTTTCCAGGTTCCGGTGCATACTTCTCTTTTTTTTGTTTGAGCGCTTGGACCTGTCGTTTTATTTCTTCTCTTGCTTCTTGCTGCTGCCCTGCCGCAAGCTTGGTATATTCTTTGAGTTTGGTTCCCAAGGCGGCCTTTTCCTCTAATCGCCCACTCCATTTTTGTAATTTTTTTGTTGCTTCTTCCGCGGAAATTTTGCCCTCTGTTACCGGTTTACTATATTTCAGTATTTTTTTGGTTGCTTTTTCCTGTTCTTTAGTAATACCCCCAAGGACTTTTTGTCCCTCTTTGCTAATTGACTCCAAGGAACCTGTAAACCTTTCCAAGTTTTTTCTGAAACCAGGAACTATGGCTTCCGCTTCTTCAGCCATTTTGCTGTTGCTGAATTTTTTGAGCAACGCAATCCCAAGGCCGCTTAAAAGCGCCGCACCCACTCCTCCACCAAGCAGTCCCTCGATCGTACCGGTTTCTTGTGCTTTTTTTTCTTGTGAAATTTCTTCTGTTTTTGTTACCATTTCTTCTGTTTTTGGCACAGGCTGTGCCTTTTTAAGTTCCTCTACCAACGTTTTCAATTCTTCGGTAGAAAGATTTTCACCAGCTTTGGCAGGTGGTTGAGAAGGCGTCACCTCTTTTGTTACTGGTACTTCGGCTCCAGGAATTTCTGCAGGCGCCTCCTGAGGCGCCTCTTCTGCAACCTTTTTCGTTGGTTTTCTTTTTTTTACAGGTTTTTTGACTTCAATCGCTACCTCTTCCTCGGCTGGAGGTGTGGCAGCAGGCTCAACTTGTTCTTCTGCAGGTGGTGCAACCACCTTTTTTTTCGTCGTCGTGGGAAGTTTCTCAGGAGCTTCAACCTCTGCTGCTGGAGCCGATTTTTGCAAAAGTTTTACTAATTCCATCAACAATTCTTCGTTACCTTTTGCAGCTGCAGGAGCTGGTACAGGTTCGGGGGCAGGTGTCGTTGGTGGAAGCGCCGTCGTAACGCCACGCCTTAGCGCTTTCGGCGCGACAGCGGGTGGTGGGGCCGAAGGCAATGGTTTTTTAGAAACTAAAGTTGGTTTTAAGGCTGGAGGTGGCGGATTAATTTCTTCTGCAGGCATCGCCACAGGTGTCCCTTCTTCTGTTGGCAATGTTGCAACCTCTTCGGCGACGGGCTGATCCTCACTCATGGCAACAGCACGATGAAGCGGGGAGCCAAATACCATCAAGACAAAAAACGCTTGCAGCACCATAAAAATTGTTTTTCCACGTACACTCATCTTAATTCCCTCTCTCATAAAATAACCAATGCCTTTATCAACAACGAGACTTTCTATGCTTAGTCTAAAGAATCGGTGGCAGCCAATGCAATACATTTCAACAAGAAATTAAAGAAGTGGTGGACTTATAAGGAGACAGAAAATGTGGTATTGTTGAAATAGGTCGTAGAATTATAATCATTTTTCATGAAAGTTTAGAAAATGAATCAATTTTCACAACCAATAAGCATTTTTCATGAAAGGGCTCTTCCCGAAGAAGGATGCTCTTTAGCCGGTTACGCTGCCCTGATCGATGTCTACCAACTTAAAGTTCCCCTGCCGGCAAGATGTGCTGCCATAGCCGGGCGCCATAAACGTTATGATACTCTTGTTTGGGCAATCTATACGCCACGGCACAAGCCGGAAAACAGCCTTACCAGTCATCTTACCTTTGCGCTGAAATATGAGGGGGTCGATCTTGCGATACTCAATGCATTGTTTGCCAAAGTTAACCCTGAAGAAATTGCTACATGGGTACGATCAGAACCGGGAAGTCGTTATAGCCGCCGCATATGGTTTTTTTATGAATGGTTAACCGAAAAACAGCTCGATCTTGCTGATAGGTCAACCGGTAATTTTGTTGATGCTCTTAATCCAAAACAACAATATCCAGGGCTTTCCAATTTTTCAAGCCGCCATCGTGTTCGCAATAATTTGCCGGGAGTACGGGACTTTTGCCCGCTGGTGCGCTGCACAGAAAAATTGGAAAAACAGGTTGAACTTCATTTAAGCGTTGTGGCTCATGAAACCGTACAACAAACGCGGCCTGATCTCTTGGCGCGTGCTTCAGCATTTTTGTTACTCAAAGATTCTAGGGCATCCTTTCAAATTGAGCAGGAATATCCAACGGCCGGACGTGCGGAAAGATGGGGGCAAGCACTGGGTCAAGCAGGCCGTCACCCTTTATCCAAAGAAGAACTATTGCGTCTTCAAACAATAGTTCTTGAGCCAAATCGCTTTATTAAACTAGGATTTCGAGAAGAGGGGGGATTTATTGGCACGCATGACCGCCTAACCAGCGCTCCTATTCCTGCCCATATTTCGGCTCGATGGCATGATATTGGCCGGTTAATTGATGGCATGATAACGATGTATCAACAACATAAAAATGGACCCATTGATCCAGTAATACTTGCAGCGATGGTAGCCTTTGGCTTTGTTTTTATTCACCCTTTTGTTGATGGTAATGGTCGCATCCATCGCTATCTTATGCAACATGTTCTCGCTGAAAGTGGTTTTGTGCCACAAGGCATTGTGTTTCCACTGTCTGCTGTCATTTTGGAACGTATTGATGAATATAGACAGGTGCTTGAGGCTTATTCTCATCCTCGTTTGGGATGTATTGAATGGCGTCCAACCAACCAGGGTAATGTTGAGGTGCTCAATGAAACCATTGATCTTTACCGTTATTTTGATGCCACAGCACAAGCTGAATTTTTGTACGATTGCATGAATCAGGCAGTGAAACAGGGCTTCCCAGAAGAGATCGACTATCTTGAGCGATATGATCGCTTGAAAGCGGCCATTAAGGAGCAATTTGGTATGCCTGATAATCTCATGAGCTTGCTGATACGTTTTTTAGAACAAAATAATGGAAAATTATCCAAAAGAGCCATGAGTAGCGAGTTTAAATCGCTTTCACCCGATGAGGGCCAACGACTCGAAACGCTTTATGCTACCATCTTTAAAACGAATTGAGCCCTCGATTTCATTGATAATACGAAAGCAAGGGCTCAATTGAATTAAGACTTACAACAGATACAAGCTCCAGATACACATTGATAGCACTGTCTTGTTAAACCAAACAATGCCCATGCACCGGCAAGACCGATAGCATATTCGATCCAAAGCTGCATTGAAGGATTTTTTAGGATAAATTCTGTTTTAAAAAAATCAAAAATATTCAAAGCATCGAGACCAATGTTAAGAGCCGCAAGTCCTGTAATCAACCAGGACATTTTGGCAATTAAACCACAAATATTTTTATGCATACCCAATTCTCCTTTAAAAAAATTAGAAAATATAACACCAGTCTCGAGATTATAAAAAAAATAATTGCTTTGACAAGCTTTTTTGACCATTGACAAAAAAATGAATGTGCGGGATCCTAGTGAGCACAAAAATGATCATATTTTTCACGATTTGAGTACAGAAGGATTTTCCCATGGTTTCAATCAAGAAGTTGTTTCTCTTTTCAGCAGTATTTACCGGTTTTGCACGTCAAAATTTGTGTTTTGCAGATGTAAAGCAGGCGAAGAAAATATCAACAGAAGCTTCAGCTCCCACAGATTCATTTAAATTTCAGCCCATAGAGGATATTGCAGAGATCGAAAATGCACTGGGCGGTGAAGGGGAAGTTATCAAGCCAAGCATTGGCCAGCATGAAGATGAATATACTCTTGGCGATGAGCCTCATTTGATCGATCCAGAGCGCTTGCCGGGAGACAAAAAATCTTTCCGCATTAAGCGTGGTGACGGCAAGATCAATTTTGGCGGAAGAGTAAAAGAGGAATATTTTTTCTATAAAAATCCTGTCACACTTAATGACGCACTTCCTGATCAGTACAGCTATTTTAGGACGGTCCTTGACCTTACAACAAAAGTCTCCTGGGGGAAACTAAAATATGGCCATAAAGCATTCGAAGGTTACATTGACTTTCGTCATAAAAGTGAATGGGGACTTGCCGGAAGAACGACAAAGACAAATAGCGCTTCAGTAAAGGTAAGTCAAACTGAGACCGGTAATCATAACCATTTTAGCCAACAACCTCTTGTCTGGGTAAAGGATGCCTGGATGAAATTAAGCATGAACGCCATACTGGCCGGATATGCTACTAAGGCCGAAAAACTTCATTATCTCAAGCTCGGGTACTTTCCTTTTGCGCTTGCACGTGGCATTTCGTTGGGATCGGGTTATGGAACCTTTAGAGATTTTCTTGGTGTCGGCAACCGCATCAACGATTTTTCTGCGCCAGGTATTCTGTTGACCGGTTCGATTGTTAAAGACTGCCTTGATTATGATCTCTATTACGCTCGCTATGAAGAAAAGGGTAAGGCTGCAGAAGATACTCTTGCGACCACACGTGCTAATCAGATCGGTCGTCGTCTCAATCCCTTCAGAGGTATTGGTAAAGATGATCAGTTGTGGGCGGCGCAACTTAGATGGCGTGCAGTTAATGATGATACTGGCAAGCTTGATCTAACGCCCTATATTTTGTATAACGATGCACCTGCCAAGCAGATTGAATTTCCCGATGACAACATGATCAAACTTGGTACCACCGGTATTGAAATTGAATATTACATGAAAAACGGCTTTGAATTTGGTGGTGAAGCGGCATTTAACTTTGGCCATCAGGATGTTCTTGCAATCGATCGAAATATCATCAAGATGCAGGCGCCAAAAGTATCTGCAGATAATGTTACTGTTGATTGTAAGTTGGATGGATTTGTGCAAGAAGTATACAGCCACGTGCGGTTTAATGCTGATGGATTTGATGCAAACTCAACCGATAAATTGCCTAAAACTGCTTGCAATGCCCCGGTAATCAGTAATGTGAAAAGTGCTATTGCTAACAATACTAATTTTGTCGTGCAGTGCGATGGTACCCTGCCAAACAATGGGATTTTTTCAAATGATCCGCATTTTCGCAGCAACTCCGATCGCTTTCGTCCCTGCTTCCGTAATTATTTTAGAGGCTGGATGGCAGTGCTTGATGCTGCCTATAACCTTAAAGAATATGATTTAAAATTTGCCGCTGGCGTTGGATTTGCTTCTGGTGATGAGGATCCACGGAATGTGGAAAAAACTAAAAATTATAAAGGCTTTGTTGGACTCCATGAGCTCTACACTGGTGGCAGGATAAAGAGTTTGTATTTCCTTGATGACCGTTCCATTAAAAGACCATTGTCATTGAATGGCAAGACGGGTGAAACAGAAGAGGCCGACGTTATCGACAATGAGATTGCCACCGATTCAAATTTTACTGATCTTTTTTATGTAGGTATTGGGAGCACTTGGTCACCGGTATTGCATGGCCATAAGTTAAGCATCAATCCGAATCTTGTGTTCTTTTGGAAGGATCACCCATCTCCCGCATTTGATGCCTTCACCATGAAGCTTTTATCAACCAATGCGAGTCGATTCCTTGGTACCGAGCTTAACATTCTTGCAGAGTATGAGATCTTCAGGGATCTTAAATTGTATACTTATGCAGCAGTGTTTAGACCTGGAGGCTTTTATCACGACATTAAGGGAGCACCGCTACCAAAAGATGCATCAATGTCTCTCCAAGAGGTTGATCAACAACAGGTTAATTTACAAAATTTCCGCATTAGTGATAACGTTTCTTACTTCATTAATACCGGCCTAGAGTATCGTTTCTAAGCTAAGGATAACGATCATGCAGTTATTTCAACGATCTGTTTATTGTGGCGAAGTGAATAAGGGCTTTGAAGGCAAAGAAATTTTTCTTGCCGGATGGGTACATGGACGTCGTGATCATGGTGGCGTGATATTCATTGATCTGCGTGATCGAACTGGCTTGGTGCAACTGGTATTTAATCCTCAGGTAAATGCACAAGCAACTGAACAGGCGCATGCGTTACGAGCAGAGTTTGTCATCTCTGTGCGTGGTAAAGTCATAGCCCGTGCACCGGAGGCAGTAAATCCAAAGATGCCGACCGGCACATTGGAGATTAAAGTTGATCATCTTTCCATTGTTGCCATTGCTAAGCCGTTGCCCTTCCAGCTCGAAGAGGCTGAACATGTTGATGAAGAAATCCGCTTGCGCTATCGCTATCTTGATCTTCGTAGACCGGCGATGCATGACCACATTAAATTGCGTCACGATGTGACCTTTGCCATGCGTGAATATTTTGATCGCCTTGGATTTTATGAGATTGAAACACCGATGCTAACCAAAAGTACGCCTGGCGGGGCACGCGATTTTCTCGTGCCAAGTAGCGTCAATCCCGGTACTTTTTATGCCTTACCGCAATCACCACAGATTTATAAGCAGCTGCTCATGGCCTCTGGCATGGATCGTTACTTTCAAATTGCACGATGTTTTCGTGATGAAGCGTTACGTGCTAATCGTCAGCCGGAGTTTACGCAGCTCGATCTTGAAATGTCATTTATCCAAGAATCGGACATTCAGGATATCTGCGAAGGACTGATCGCTATTTTGTGGAAGAAATTTTTGGGCATTGAGCTCAGTCTGCCGCTGCGTCGTTACACATTTGATGAGGTTATGGCTCGCTTTGGCTCCGATAAACCGGACATGCGCTTTGGTCTTGAAGTTCATGATATGACAAAACTTTTTGCCGATACCGAACTTAAGTTTTTAAAAACAACTGTTGCGCAAGGTGGAAAGATTGGTGCGCTATGCGTCAAAGAAAAAGAGTTCTCACGCTCAGAGCTTGAACATTGGGTAAACACTGCTATCAAAGGGCTTGGCGCCAAAGGGCTGCTGTACATTCGGTTTAATGCTGATGGTACTTCTGATTCGCCGGTCGCCAAATTTTTGCCCTCAGACTTTTTCCGTCAAGCTCGTGAAGTTATTCCTGATTTGGAACCAAATCATACGCTCTTCTTGGTCGCAGGTCCTTATCTTGAAGCCTGGAGCATGCTTGGCAAATTGCGCATCGAATTAGGGAAGCAACTTGGATTGATCGATACCAAACAATGGAACATGTTTTGGGTAACCGACTTTCCTATGTTTGAATGGGATGCAGAAACCAAGCATTGGAATGCCATGCACCACCCCTTCACCTCTCCGCAAAAAGATTGGGAGGCGATGGCAATGGGTGACGTGCGAGCCCGTGCATACGACCTTGTCTGCAACGGCGAAGAGCTCGGCGGCGGCTCCATTCGTATTTTTGATGCCACAGCACAGGCAAAAGTTTTTGAAGCAATTGGGCTTTCTCCTGAAGTAGCGCAACAGAAATTTGGCTTTTTGATCAACGCGCTTGAATACGGCTTTCCGCCGCATGGTGGCATTGCGCTTGGCATTGACCGACTCATTATGCTTTTTGCTGGCACTGCATCAATTCGGGATGTGATTGCGTTTCCAAAAACGCAGAGCGGCGCCTGCTTGATGATGGATGCGCCATCGACCGTTGAGGAATCGCAGTTGAAAGAATTGCATATCAAAACGGTGGCAAAAGCGCAAGAGAAAAAGGCGTAATATGCGCGAAGAACGCGAAGAAGTTGTCAAAGAGGGAAGATTAGCAATTCACTATGCAGCTCTTGGCAAGGCACTTGAAAGTTTACATGATGCTATTAATTTATTGGAATGTATGCTTCAGCAACCGCAAGCAATTTTCCCACCAGGGATTGATTACGAAACATTGATGCTATGTGTGCAGGATGCTCTCGTTTGGCGCTTTAAATATTCTGTTGATCTTACCTGGAAATACTTGAAAAATTATCTTGAAACCGAAGTAAAAATAATACCAGAAGTACTGGGCCCAAAACATATCATTCGTGCTGCTGCAAAAGCGGCTCTTATTTCTGAAAAAGAGGCAGAGATGCTTATGGAAATGGTTGAAGCGCGCAATCAGACATCACATATTTATCGACAGGAGGTGGCAGAGCTCATCAGCAGCGCAACACCAGCGTATTACGAAACAATGCTGCATATTATTCAACGGTTACCACCAAAATAATCTTTAATGAAAGGAATAAAATGTTATTCAAAAAACTTCGTACGTGCACACTTGTACTTTCAATCGCATCTTCGGCTGCAATGGCGGTCTTTGAAAAGGGCGATCGCTGCAAAGTAATTGCTGGTCCCCAGAAGGGTGAAACAGCGATAATCGAAGGAGACTCCCAAGCGGTATGGGGCATTAAAGATGTGTGGATGAGTCCCCTGAATTCCAGTCTCCCAACATTAATGAATTACATTATGAGTAAGCCGCCACGTTCTGGTACCGTTTATTACGGCGAGATACGCACACCGACTATGTCATCTGGATTCTACTTTCACGAATCTTGGCTTAAAAAGATCAGCAATTAATCAGTAAATTTCTTCGATCGCTTTCGCAACCTGCTTTATACCCACCATCGCACCCATGGCCCTATAAAATTCTGCATCATACTCCCGCGTTTTGATCACCACCGGCATGGGAATAGCATGTCCCATAATTAATGCTTGTTTTTTGGTATCCAACGTTGCCAGCACCGCGCGCAACCCATGAGCATTGCTGGCGCCCGTGAGTACCGCCTGAATATCTTTTTCATCATTAAGCAGCGCCACAATTTTGGTACCAATTTGTGAAATAATTTCTGGATCAATGCCAGACGGCCGCTGATCAACAATCAGCAAAGATACATAGTACTTACGCATTTCACGGGCAATAGTTCCAAAGATGGTTTGGCGTGCCGCTTGTGGATTCAAGAATTTATGGGCCTCTTCAATCGTAATCATCAATTTGCGCGGCTCATCTTCTTTACGTTGCGAGGCGAGAAATTTTTCAGTCTTTTCGACATACACCTCATGAATGCGCCGCGTGATAATGCCGGAAATGAGCAGATAAGCAAGCATGGAGGTGTGATTGCCAAACTCAAGAACAATGTGAATACCGCGATCGAGGTATTCAAGCATGGTCTCGATAACCGATTTGCCTATCTTAGTTGCATGTAAAAAGGGGAAACGTTCAAGCCGCTTGAGCTTGCGGTACAAAGCACCAATCGATTCAGGATGCGCCCCCACACTTTCAGCAAATTCTTTTAACG
>Ga0207158_1252_pt1 | contig 10725 bp, 9 predicted proteins | sample Alteio_BWMinHeat_22_FD_153512 | JGI IMG/M metagenome (GOLD analysis project Ga0207158, IMG submission 153512) | Enriched cells from forest soil in Barre Woods Harvard Forest LTER site, Petersham, Massachusetts, United States -... | ecosystem: Environmental > Terrestrial > Soil > Temperate forest >... | reverse complement strand
AGCCGGCAGCAAAGGGAGGAGCGACTGAGGGGGCACGGAGGAGAAAAGGGGAAGGGAGAGGCGGGAAAGGATCAGCCAGGTTCTGCGCCGTTCGGCGAATAGAGGGCCCGATGCAGCGCGACAAGATGCAATACGTCATCTTCGCAGGTCAGAGCGAGAAAGAGCAGGTGATGCTCGCTGGGCCGGTCGAGGACGGTGATCGCGACTACTTCGTAAGTCGGATTCTTCCAACATTTCAGCCGCTCTCCGACGAGCAGTACCTGCAAGGATTAGAGTCCATCCGATATACGGCAGCGCGATTCAGCTACATCCTCTACCAGGGGCAGGTCTACTGGAGCGTTGAATGGGACCCCGGCCTAATCGTTGTACGTTTTTCACCTCAAGGAACGATGGCATGGACAGCACTGCGTTCGCCGATCCCAAATTTCGGTGGTCGAATACCGGATAAAGAAGATCTCCTGGTTTACGTTGCGGGAGCCGCGGAGTACCTCGAGAATCATCAGTACAATTTAGTATTCAAGGCGTGGGATGCACAGTTCGAGGAGGACTACCGCAGGTGGTACGCATTTGAACGCGCGGACGAGGAAACCGCCACAGCGTACGAGGCCGCGCTAGAACACGTGCGATCGCTCGGCGAACAAATCAAAGCACGCTTCTCAAGCGATGAGGAAATCTATCGTTGGACCGACCAGTGCACGCGAAATCTAAAAGAATGGACTCGTGAGGGCATACGCGCTCCATGAAAGCCGAGCCCGCCTTCACAGAGGTGCCGAAACATAGCCGGGCAATACGCCAAGCCGACCCCAGAAAGACCAACGCCGCTGGCCACGCACGTGGAGGTGAGCGAAGACACGCTATTGGTACAATTGGCCGATGGCCGCAGCATCGCCGCGCCATTGGAATGGTATCCTCGGCTTTCCCACGCCACGGCCAAGGAGAGGAACTCATGGCGCCTGATTGCCGGCGGCTAGGGCATTCATTGGCCTGCCATCGATGAGGACGTGAGCGTCGCGAACCTCCTCGCCGGGCAACCCTCGGCCGAGAGCCAGAGTTCACTCAAGAATTGGCTCGCTGAGCGGCGCAAGCCGCCGCGGGGGCGGAAGAAGCGCTAGGGGTGATAGGGCGGATATTGGGGTACCGGCGAAGCCTTGAAGGCGAACCCTTGCCAATCAGGTTGGAAACGTAGCCAACCACAACTCATGAGGAACTGTTCATGCCATACACACCAAGAATTCTGACCCTCCTGGTGGTCGCTGCTATCGGCTTGGCAGGTTGCACAAGGCCCGTCCCTAAACCGGAGGCGACCACAGGCGGACCGCCGGAGTCTCAGCCAGACCGCGACAAGTCCGCCGCCGAACAGCCAAGCAAGGTGACGGTCTTACGCGTTCCCAACGGCGGCATTCAACCGCAGGTTCTCGCGGACGCCATGGGGACGCTTCACTTGATCTACTACAAAGGTGACCCCGGCGCGGGCGACCTTTTCTATGTGCGCCGGGAAGCGAGCCAGGAGCGCTTCTCGGATCCAATCCGGGTCAATAGCCGGCAGGCCAGCGCCATCGCGGCCGGCAGCGTGCGTGGCGGGCAAATCGCCCTGGGAAAAGGAGGGCGAATCCACGTTGCCTGGAACGACTCGGGCAAGGCGGGCGGAGAAGGCGTGCTCTACGCGCGCATGGATGATTCAGGAACCGCCTTTGAAGAGCAGCGCAACCTGTTGCAAACCACTTCGATAATGGACGGCGGCTGTACGGTGGCCGCGGACGACGCGGGGAATGTCTACGTGGCCTGGCATGCCCTCAAAACCGGCGACGAGCGAGGCGAGGTCCGTCGCAAGGTTTGGGTGGCCCGCTCGGTGGATGAAGGCAAGACGTTCTCGGGCGAGGCGGCGGCCTGGGCGAAACCGACGGGCGTCTGCCCTTGCTGCTCCATGCGTGCATTCGCCGCCGGCCAGGGATCGGTTTACGCCCTATATCGGTCGGCCACGGACGGCGTGGATCGGGACATCTACCTGCTGGCTTCGACCGACCAAGGCAAGAACTTTCAGGGAACCCTGATTCACAACTGGAAGGTCCCCGGCTGACCGATGAGCACAATGGCCCTCGTTGAGGGCCCCAGTGGTCTGGTCGCGGCCTGGGACACCGACGGGCAAATCTACTTCGCCACCATCAAACCGGGGACCACCGAGTTCACGAAACCGCAAAGCGCACCGGGGCAAGGCAGGGAGCGCAAACATCCCGCCCTGGCGTGCAACGCGCGCGGTGAAACGATCCTTGTCTGGACCGAAGGCACCGGCTGGGAAAAGGGAGGGGCGCTGGCCTGGCAGGTTTTCGACAAGACCGGCAATCCCACTGCGGAAAAGGGACGAGTGGAGCGAGGGATTCCGGTATGGGGACTGCCGACCGTGGCGGCGACAGAGGGAGGGTTTACGATCATTCACTAAGATCGGCCTAGAGGGGCAGGGTGGCTGGGGCTGACGTACTCCGAAATCGCAGAGTGCCGCGCCGGGGCTTAGGAGTACCTCAGCTCCGGCCAGACTTGGTTGATGTGACGTTGGTTTTGGTTTCATTCCTTCCTGAACCATTTCTTAGCGGCGTCGACGACGGTCCAAAGCACAAGCAGTTGCCAGCCGAACCACGCCATCGACCATAGCAGCATGAACCCTGGGTCTAGGCGAGCAAGCTTGAACGCGTAACCAACTCCTTCCGCACGGGTCAACTGCATCAGAATGAAATCCGCTACCAGCAGGACGGCGAGCAGGAGGAAGGCCAGAACAACGCCAGCAATTCTGCCACGCAGTCCCCAAGCGATGCCCGCGGCGGGGCCCGCGAAGATGCCTACCCAACACACTTTGACGGGGGACAGCCAGCCAGAGCCATCACCGCCCATCCCCATCGAACAGAAGGCGGCCCAGAGGCCTGAAACAATCCCCAGCACAGTAAGTGCGAGCGCGATTGACGTATTCCGCATTCGCCTGTCGGGTGGTTGCCAATGCTGGCCGCATTGGGGGCAGCGCGTGAAGACGGGACCATCGCGCCATGTATGACCGCAGCACCAGCAAATCATGGTTCCCACAGCAGCGTTCCCCGAAAAAACACGGCTTGCGAAGTAGAGCTATCAAGAAAATGAGCGGCTGCCGCGAGCGGAGCGGCACTGGTCCGGCTCGGCTCGCCGTACCTACCGTGTACTATTCGCGGCTCCAAGCATGAGGGCACGCAGAAGCGTCCTCCCGTCACGCGCGGTCAAGTGAAATGAAGTGGAGAAATGGGGAGGGACGTTGCTCATTTCGAGAGCGTTTTGCTCCCGAAAGAAACCACGTCCCATTTGGCCTTTCGATATTAGCTTAGTTGTGCGCCGTCAAGTACTCTCGCCTCAACCCTTCTTCTCCAGCAACTCCTCAATCACCTCCCCCTCGCTAAATCGCACGCTCCGCCCAATCGGCGTCTGATTCAGCTTCTTGGGGTCAATACCCACCGCCGTCAGGACGGTCGCGTGCAGGTCGCCGACCGTTACCGGATTTGTCGGCGCTTTCTTGCCGTCGGGGTCGGTCTCGCCCAATACATGTCCGGAGCGTATGCCGCCGCCGGCGAGGGCGAGGCTGAAGCCGTTGGGCCAGTGGTCGCGGCCGCCGACGGGGTTGATGGTGGGGGTGCGACCGAATTCGCCCATGCAGATGACAAGCGTTTTTTCGAGCTGGCCATGGTCGCGCAGGTCGCGGATGAGGGCGCTGAACGCCGGGTCGAGGATGGCGAGTTGGTCGGTGTGGATCTTGTGGTTATTGGCATGGGAGTCCCAGCCGTTGAGCGTGACCTCGACGCAGCGAACGCCGACTTCGGTGAGGCGGCGGGCGGCGAGGCAGGCGCGGCCGAAGGGGGTATCGCCGTAGGACTTTCGCAGGGCGGCCGGCTCACGGGACACGTCGAACGCCTTGAGTTGTTCGGAACTCATCATCTTTCGCGCGGCGGCAACGGTGTCGCGGTGGAGTGTTGCATCGACGCGCCGTTGCCGGCCGCGGGCGAAGGCGTGTTCCACGACGTCGAGGTGTTTCAGCCGCTGCTCGTCGCGCTCCTTCGAGACCTGGGAGACAGTGTCGGGCACGGCTTCGGCCGGGTCGCCGGTCTTGAACGCGTCATAGGTTTCGCCGAGATACCCGCCGCGCGACGGCCATTGATTGGGAAGGATGCTGACGTGGCGCGGGATATCGGTGCCGGCGGCGGGAAGTTCATGGCAGCAGATAGCGCCGATGGACGGGTGGATGACCGTCGGGTCGGGGCGGAAGCCGGTCTTCATCGCGTAGGTGCCGCGTTCGTGATCGCCTTCTTTGCTGGTCATCGAGCGGATGAGGGTGATCGATTCGAGTTCGTCGGCGGTGCGGTCGAGACCAGTCGCAAGCTGGATGCCTTTGACCGCGGTTCGGACGGCTGTGGTGCCGCCGGCAATGGTGGTGCCGGGATGAGGGTCGAACGTCTCCAACTGGCTCGGGCCGCCTTGCATCCACAGGAGGATGATCGACTGGGCCGGTTCGCTGGTTTTGCCGCGCGCTTCGGCGGCGCGGCTGAGCAAGTGGCCGACGGGAGTCAACCAGGTGACGCCGGCCAGGCCGGCCAAACGCAGGAACCCACGTCGATCGAGCGGGGCGTGCGGAATCAATGGTTCCATGAGAACTCCGTGGAGTTAAGGAGGGTCCAGTAGAGGTCTTCCATCCGCTGGCCGCGTGGTAGATTCGGGTCGGCGAGGAAGGCTTCAAAGTGGGCGGCTTCGTCGGGCGTCGGCCGGCGGGTGAGGACAGCGAGATACGCGACCTCCACCGCGTGCGCGTCATCCGGCGCCATCCAGCCGATGCGGGTCGAGGCGTTGAATGGGCCGTCCTTGGTCTTCTCCGCGGTGATCTTGCCGTTCATCATCAGCAGGCGTTGGGGGATGGTGCCGACGCGACCGTCGAACTCGTCCTCACCGCTGTCGCCGTAACGTTGCACGAAGGCATTCTGCTGACCCAGTTTCATGATGCGGATAAGAAGGTGCGACTGCATATCGAGTGTCGTGACGGACCCGGATTGAATAACGCCGCCGACAACTTGCTCGGGCCGCATTCGGCTAATGGGGAACGCGGCCCAGGCTTGATCTTCTTCCTCGGTGATTTCATGCTCGGCGGCGCTGTCGAGTTGGAAGACTTCGGTGGCGGCGATGAGGCGGATGAGCCGGCGCATGTCGAAGTTGTGCGCCGCGAAGTCGTCGGCCAGGATTTGCAAAGCGGCCGGCGCATGCGATGTCGATTCGAGGTTGTCCACCGGCTCGACCAGCGGCCGGCCGAACATCAGCGCCCAAACGCGATTGACGGCGGCGCGGGCGAAGTAGGGGTTTTTCCCGTCGGTCACCCAGCAGGCGAGCTGCCAGCGCGCGCTGCCTTGACCCGGCAGCAGTTCGGGGGAAAAGGGGACGCGCGGATCGACGGTCTTCTTTTCCTTGGTCTTCTTATCCTCGATCTGGTACTCGCCGGCGCCGTCGTACACGCCGGTGAAGCCCAGGTGCGTTTGGCCGAAGAAGGCGGAGAAGCCCTGGAAATCGGACTGCTCCCACTGGGCAAAGGGGTGGTTGTGGCACTGGGCACAGTCGAGCCGTAGGCCGAGAAATGCGCGGGTAACGCGGCCGGCCAGCCGCACCGGGTCCGGCTGGTTCTTGTTGTCGGGCTGGATGGTGACACTGACGAAGTTCGTGGCGGGTTTGTCGGTCCACAGGCCCTCGGCGTCGATCAGGTCGCGCACCATCTGGTCGTAGGGGCGATTCACGGCGAACTGGTCGCCGAGCCAGGCGACGAAGCGGCGGCGGCGGTAGAGGATGAACGGGCCATCCTCGGTGCCGACGAACGTGCGGGCATAACGCTCGGCGAAGTAGTCGGCGAATCGGCGGTCTTCCAGGATGTGATCCACCCACCAGGCCTGGCGCTGATCGGGAGGAAGGCGTTCAAACTGGCGGATTTCTTCCACTGAAGGGATCGTGCCCATGAGGCCAAGAGCCAGCCGGCGGGCGACGGCCAGGTCGGGCGCGGAAGGCGCTTTCCGCAGGTCTTCCTCGGTCCACTTCTGGCGGAAGGAGGCGTTGACGTGATCAACGGATGCCTGGAAGTCCGCTTCGCGATGCGCGGCGGCGTCGTACGAGGTGATCTGCTTGCGTTCGCGCGGCGGGATGAGGTTTGCGCCAAGCGTGACGATTCCGCCGCCGATCAAGCCCAGGAAAAGCAGATTACGCTTCCACATGATGACGCCCCGGAGCGTGTGTTCCTGTGATAGTCTACCCTATGGCGGAGGGAAGGGTTTCACCAGCCTGTTTCACTGTGGAATAGGATTCCGATCCTGTTCCGGCCCAACGAAGAACAGGATTGGAATCCAATTCCAAGGTGAAACCGGCCCAGGACCAACGGGTATAACCTGCATGGCCGATCCATTTGACTCCAATTCGTCTCGCCCACTCTACAACGCCATCCCGGTGCTGGAAGGCGCGGACGACGCAACCGTGGACATTGTGGATGCGCTGCCGGTTCGCAATCAAATTACCTTGGCCGAGCCTGCCCCGATAATCTTGTCGCCCGCCGACAAACAATCTATCGGCATTGTCGATGCCGTGCCCATTCCCACGTCGGCCTTCCAGTTCTTTCGGCCCAAGAATCCGGTCCTGCTCGTAATGTGGTTCGCGGTACGGGCGGTCATTTGGCTGTTCGGCGCCGTGTGCCTGATGTTCGGCCTGGCCATTCTCGCAGCGTTGCCGGTGATTCAGTTTCTGAGTTTGGGCTACTTGCTCGAGGCCGGCGGTCGGGTGGCACGGACCGGGCGGCTGCGCAACGGCTTCATCGGCATTTATCGGAGCGCGCTGCTGGGCTCGATCGTCATTGGCAGCTGGTTGCTGCTATGGCCTATGAGGATCGTTTCCGGCCTGGCAAAATCGGCAGATATCATCGATCCGGGTGGCCGCACAGCTACCGGTTGGCGCATTGGTCTTTTCGCATCGATCGGGCTTACCACGTTGGTGTTGGCGGTGATCGGTGTAGGGGCGCTGGTGATCGTCGCAGCGATCCGCCGCCGCACACAATCCGAGGCGGGCGGCTACTACGCCGAGGCGCGCGATGCCGTCTGGGAATTGGTCATGTCCCTGCGGCTGCCGTATTACTTCTGGCTCGGCTTCCGCGGTTTTGTCGGCGCCATGGCGTGGCTGATCGTGCCGGTCTCCTTGATCGCCTTGGGCCGGGCGAACACGCCGCTCGCACCGTTGATCGGCTTCTTCGGCGCGTTCTTGCTAGCGATCGTGTTGATCTATTTGCCCATCCTGCAAATGCGCCTGGCCCAGACGAACCGGTTGCGGGCGGTGTTCGAATTTGGCGCGGCGCGGGCGGCGTACAAGCGCGCTCCGTGGGCTTCCACTTTCGCGATCATCATCACCCTGTTGTTCGCTCTTCCTCTTTACTTATTGAAAATCGAGATTGTGCCGCGCGAGGCGGAATGGCTGCCGAGCCTGGTGTTCATTTCGTTTATCTTCCCTGCGCGTTTGCTGACAGGTTGGGCGCTCGGGCGCGCGAACCGGCGGCGGACGCCGCGGCACTGGTTCTTCCGCTGGACGGGCCGATTGCCGCTGTTGCCGGCCACGGCGATCTATGTGTTGATCGTTTTCTTCACACAATACACGAGCTGGAACGGCGTGTGGAGTTTGTACGAGCAGCACGCCTTTCTTGTGCCGGTGCCGTTCTTTGGGATGTGACCGCTTCCCAGCCGCCGAAACAACCGAATCCATTTCCAAGTGCAGTGTCAACCGTGGAGTGCAGTGTAGCGGAATTCGCAAGAATTCCGATCTGGCCCGGATAGACCTCGGAATTCTGGCGAAATCCGCAACGACGCCATCCATCGCTCTATGTTTGACGAAGCACGAGTCCGCGCCGCACGCGAGAGTTCCCTTGCTTGCGCCGCGGGCTTGAGTCACGTACCACCTGCCAAGCTGCCTATTCTCGGTTGACCGCGGGGCCGAACTGGCGCATGATTTCCAAACGGCTGCCGAGTTTGACGCGATTGCAGGCGCAGCTGCGTGTAATGGGCGTACCCCCCCAGATGAGCCTTCTCGACATTCTTGAACGCAAGCTGCGGCGCTTTGCCGTGCCGCACGTCACGGGCGGACTGATTGCATTTCAGGTGGTCACTTATGTTGCCGGATGGGCATTGACCCGTCCGGACGGTCCGGATCCAGTCGAGTCGCTCAAACTCATTCCCGCGAAGGTGCTGGATGGCGAGGTCTGGCGATTGGCGACCTTCCTTGCCTTGCCGCCCTTCGGCAACATCATCTGCATGCTCTTCTTCTGGTACCTGTTCTACCTCATGGGGACGGCGCTGGAGCAGACCTGGGGGGCGTTTCGCTACAACTTCTTTCTCCTTGTCGGGTACATTGCCACCGTTGCCGTCGCATTCTTCTTTCTCGATCAGCCCGCGTCCAATGGTTTTCTTCAGGGATCCGTTTTCCTGGCCTTCGCCTTCCTGTATCCCGATTTCGAGCTCTACATCTTCTTCATCCTGCCGGTGAAGATCAAATGGCTGGCGCTGATCACCTGGATCGGCTACGGATGGGTCCTGATTTTCGAGGATTGGCCCAAACGGCTGCTCGTGCTGGCATCCATCTGCAATTTTCTGCTGTTCTTCGCAACTGAAATCGTACAGCGCATTCGAAGCGGCCGGCGGCGCATGGCAATGCAGGCGGCCCGGCTGACGGCCAAGCCACCGCCGTTTCACCACCGGTGCGTCGTCTGCGGGATCACCGACCGCAGCCACCCGCAAATGGATTTTCGTTATTGCAGCAAGTGCGCGGGCGCCCAGGGCTATTGCATGGATCATCTGCGCGAACATGAGCACATCGCAACAGAGGACGCGGCCACAAGCTAAGGACCAACCACGCGCTTTCGTTAATCATCCGCCACGGAACCATCCCGCAAATCCCCGACGCCTCGCGGTAGTACCTTGCTCGTGGGGGTACCCCCGTGCTAGAGTGCGCTGGCATGTTGGCTCGGTTTCTAGGAGGATCACCATGATTCGTCTCTGCTCCCTCATCGTCTCCTTCCTTTTTCTGGCCCTCCTTCTTGGCTGTAACGGGAACGGCAAACCGGCGGTCTCTACTCCCGCGAATTCCAGCGACACCGTAGAGAAGCCCGTAGACCCGCCAAAGAAACCCGGCGACTCGGCCAAGGAATCCGACAACCCTCCAAAGCCAACACCGGGCGCTCCATCCGGCGCCGCCGATTGGCCGGGCTTCCGTGGCCCGCATAGTTCCGGCATCAGCAAGGAGAAGGACCTACCCACCAAGTGGAGCGACAAGGAAAACCTCATATGGAAGATCGACCTTCCGGGACCGGGCGCCTCCAGCCCCGTTGTCTGGGGCGACAAGGTGTTCGTGACTTGCTACACCGGCTACGGTGTGAACGCGAAAGACCCTGGCACGATGGAAGACTTGCGCCGGCACCTCCTTTGCGTCGACCGCAAGGAAGGGAACGTGCTCTGGGACAAGGAAGTCGAAGCCAAGCAGCCGGAGCAGCCTTACAAGGGGTTCATGCTCCAACACGGCTACGCGTCGAGCACGCCGGCCACCGACGGCGAGCGGGTCTACGTTTTCCACGGCAAGACGGGCGTGTACGCCTATGACTTCGCGGGCAAGGAACTCTGGCAGGCCGACGTGGGCGAAAAACTCTTCATGTGGGGCACCGGCTCGAGCCCTTTGCTGTACAAGGATTTCGTCATCGTCAACGCCGGCGTGGAAAGCGGCGCCCTCATCGCCCTCAACAGAAAAACGGGCAAGGAAGAATGGAAAACGGACGGCCTGAGCGGCTGCTGGGGCTCGCCGGCCCTGGTCGATGTACCGGACGGCAAGCCGGAGCTGGTGCTGAGCTTCCCCAACACGGTGCGCGCCTTTAACCCCGACACGGGCAAGGAGCTTTGGAAGTGCGACGGGATTCGCGAAGGCTACCTCTGCCCGACGGTGGTGTCCAAGGACGGCATCGTCTACACGATCGGCGCTCGATCCAAAAATGCCCTCGCGGTCAAGGCGGGCGGTACGGACGACGTCACGAAGACCAACCGCCTCTGGACCAAAAACCTCGGCAGCAACGTCGTATCACCAACCATTTACGAAGACCATCTCTACTGGGTGGACGATGGCGGCGTGGCATATTGCCTGATGGCCAAGGACGGCGAACAGGTCTACGCGGAGACGCTCGACAAGGCGGGCGGAATTTACGCCTCGGTCACCATCGCGGACGGCAAGATGTACGTGGTCACAAAGAAGAGCGGCACCTTCGTACTGGCCGCCGGGCCGAAGTTCGAAGTGCTGGCGCACAACACATTGTCGGACGACAGCACGTTTAACGCCAGCATGGCGGTGAGCCAGGGGCAATTGTTTTTGCGGTCGGATAAGGGGTTGTATTGTATTGGGAAGAAGTAGGCGGGTGGCAGTGGCTGGCTGAAGCGCATATCGCGCTTCTAAACTACGCAGGTCGCGCTCTGGTTGGAAGTTCGGCAGCGAAACGTACCATCGCCGTGGTTGGAGCCACCCCGGAGGAGGGATGCGAGGTTGAGCGATTGTCCATTCGGCGCGTGCGGCTCTCGCTAAAACGCCCCGACATCTTCTTATTTGGCGTGGGGGGCGCAACTAAAGGTCGCACGCGCCGAATGCCGAACGTGGCCAGAAACAACGGGGTTTTCATCAGCCCAC
>Ga0207158_1251_pt1 | contig 10733 bp, 5 predicted proteins | sample Alteio_BWMinHeat_22_FD_153512 | JGI IMG/M metagenome (GOLD analysis project Ga0207158, IMG submission 153512) | Enriched cells from forest soil in Barre Woods Harvard Forest LTER site, Petersham, Massachusetts, United States -... | ecosystem: Environmental > Terrestrial > Soil > Temperate forest >... | reverse complement strand
CATCGGGGAACTGGCCGCGCAGGGCAAGGCCATCTTGTTCGTGAGCAGCTACCTGCCGGAGTTGCTGGGAGTGTGCGACCGGCTCGCGGTTATGGCCCGCGGCCGGCTGAGTCCCGTTCGGGACGTGGCGGAATGGAGTGCGGAGCAGGTGATGGCGTACGCCATCAGCGACGGGGTGACAAGGTGACGAAGAAAGACCAATCCGATAGCGGTCCCCAAGATCAGGCGCCGCGCGGCGAGACGCCGGCCGGCGCTGTCACCCCGTCGCCCCGTCATGCGGTGACCCGGCCGCCTTCCGATCTCCTCGCCGCGGTGGGCCGGTACGCCCTGTCGATCTTGCTCTCAGGGCCGGTGCTGGGTTTGGTCACAGTTTTGGCGACGTTCATTGTGTTGATCGGCTTGAAGGGCGAGGCTGGAGCGTTGCAGAACTTCTTGGGATGGCGCAACTTCCAGGACTTGATTTACCTGAACACGCCGAAGGCGGTGCTGGTGCTGGGGATGTTGCTCATCATCATCAGCGGCGGGATCGATCTGTCGGTGGGGTCTGTGGTGGCGCTGGTGACGGTGACGACAATGGTCGTCTTCAACGCGGCGAGCCACGCGGGTTACTCGTCCGGGATGGCGAGCGGCGTGGCGGTGATCACAGGACTGCTTGTGGGCGGCGCGTGCGGGCTGGGGAACGGACTCATCGTGACGCAGATGCGGGTGGCGCCCTTCGTGGCCACGCTGGGGATGATGAGCATCGCCCGCGGCTTGGCGTACTGGCTGGCCGAGGGGCATTCGGTGTCCTTTCCCGAGGACGTGGCGACGCCGAAGTGGGTGCATGCGTTCGCCAACGCGCATCCCAAGGTGGGATTATTCAACCTGGGATTTTGGAGCGCGGCCGTGCTGGCCGTGGCGGCCGCGTTGCTCTTGTGGATCACCGTATTGGGGCGGCATGCGTATGCGATTGGGTCAAACGAGTCGACGGCGCGGCTGTGCGGGGTGTCGATCAATCGTGTGAAGATGATGCTGTACACGTTGGCGGGGCTGCTGACGGGCTGGGGCGGGATCTTGATGTTCACGCAGCTCGGGAGCGGGGAACCGACAACGGCGGTGGGGCTGGAACTGGAGGTCATTGCCGCCGTGGTGATCGGCGGGGCGGGCTTGAGCGGCGGCCTGGGGAATGTTGGCGGGGCGTTGTTGGGCGTGCTGATCCTTGGCATCTTGCAAAATGGGGTCAGTAAGTTTCATGTGCCCGTTGAGATTCAGTACATCTTGATCGGCGCGATCATCATTGTGAACACGGCGTTGAGCCGGTGGCGGCAGCGGGGGTAACACACCAAACGGCTCTCGCGTCGCCTTCGCATCATCGTCTCATGCGGGCGCTACCCCCGGCCCTGATGCGCAACCCCTTTCCAATACGCAACTTGGACAGTAAGAAGGGGCATCGTCTCACGTGGCGTGAGACGATGCGGCTATCCTTTCAGGAGAAATTGTCTCCGAACCACCGAGCGCCGCGCGAGTACGCTTGCGGCACCCTACGACTTCATGCGCGTGAGCGCCGCCTTAGCCTCGCGCACAACGGGGTCCTTGGGGTTGCCCTTGGCAAGGGATTGGAGGATGGATTTGGCGTCGTCGGTGGCGATGAGTTCGAGGACGGCGAGGGCGCGGAGGATTTGCAGGCGGTGGCCGGTGGGAAATACCGGGGGGCCGATTTCGTGGTATTCGAGGAGTTTGTCCAGACGTTTGCGGAGGACGTCTGAAGGGGAATCCTTCAACGCGGCGCGCAAGGCCTTCTCGGGCACGCCGTCCACTTCCAACAGCTCTTGATAGGCCTGATCGCACGCCGGGGGAATCTCGTCGAGGAGGTCATTGAAGAGTCGATCAATCTTCTTGGCGTCGGGCGGTTGGTAAGCCATCAATTTCTTCTTGAGAAACGGCAAACTATGTTTGGGCGGTCGTGCCAGCGCCGCAATCGCGTGGTACGCATTGCGCGCGCTGCTGCCGCGCAGGTCCTTCCAGAGGTCGTACAGTTGATCCTCGGCAAGCGTTGCGCCGAGCGGACGCGAGGAGCTGACCGGCCCGTAGACGTCCCACACGATGCATGACGTGTCCGTACTGGACGACGCGAGCCGCCGTCCATCCGGCGAGAACGCGATTGCGGTTACTTCCTGTCGGTGGCCCTCAAAAATCCGTATTTCCGCCGTCGTCGCCACTTCATAGAGCCGCACCGCATTGTCGTGGGCGGCCGCTGCGATCAACCGGCCATCGGGCGAGAAGCACAACGATGCAGTCTCGTGGTCTGCCCTCGGGAATCGGGCGACCTCCGCGCCCTTCTCCACGATGCACAGGACGATCTCCCGGCCCTCGGCGAAGGCCAGGAACCGGCTATCGGGTGTGAAAGCGATTGCGGTGATCCGGCTTTCCCGGTTGCGTGGATCGCCGCCGAATTGACGAAGCAGCTTGCGGCTTTTCAGGTCCCAGACGGTGACGAGGCCTTCCATCGCCGCGAACGACCGGCCGTCGGATTCGCTGCCAACCGCGACCCATTTGCCGTCAGGCGATATGGCCACGCAGCGGCCGCCCGTGCGGCCCTCGTCCTGACCCGAGAAGAAACGCGGCCCGCGGTCGGAGCCGCGCTCCCAAATCTCCGGTGGCTGACCCAGACCGACAACGACCGCGGACTTTCCATCGGGGGAAACAGCGAATCCCATTGGTTTGCCGACCGTCGGAGAACGCTGTTCGGATTTTGCCCCTTCGACCATCGGCACCCAGGTTAGGTTCCGCTCACCTATCAGGGCCAAATCGCCTGTAGCGGGCGCGAAGATCAGACAGTGTATTGATGCTTTAAAGTCCTTCAAATGCCGAAGCTCCGTCCGCTTTGCTGCGTCCCAAAGGATCACCGAATCAAGACTACTGGTTGCAAGGGTTCTCCCATCCAAGGAAAACGCGAGCGCGGAAATAGGTTCGCGGTGCTCATCCAGCGTGAAAGCGAGTTTCCCGGAGGTTCGATCAAGGACTTCGAGGGTAAGCGGGAAGCTCAACGCCGCGACACGCTTTCCGTCGGGCGAAAGACCAAAATTGCAGACAACTTCGAACAAATAATATCCACGCCATGATCTATTGCCCAATGATAGGTGTGCTTTCTGCTTTCCCTCCTCGTCCCATAGGCGGAGCACACCGTCAGCCTCAAGCGCCGCCAGCGCCTTGTTCGTTTCATCCCAGGCCAGCCGTAGAACGGGGTTTCTCTGGGTTTTTATGGGCGTAATTTCTTTCCGTTTCGTGAGATCAAAGACGTGGAGGCTCGTCTGCCAGCTGGTTGCGTAGACTCGTTTGCTATCCGGGGAGAACACGATGGATGCCAAGCCGTTGTCCTTTACGTCAAAGCTTGCCAACTCCTCGAGTCTCTCGGAGTCGAGTACAAGGAGGGACGCCGAGGTTGGCAGGTCGTCGTTTTGATTCGACCCGGATACGGCGATTTTCTTGCCGTCGGGTGAGAAGGCAATGCTGTGGACGCGCTTCAGAATCGTTTTAGATGCTTGAATCTTCTTGCCCGTGGTTGCATTCCAGACGTAGAGACCCTGAGAATCGGCCGCGGCCACTGTCTTGCCGTCGGGAGCACACACGAGCATACTGGCGTATTTCCAATTGGCCTTCGTCCGGTCATGCTTTACGCCTTCTAGATGAAAGGATTCCTTGCCCGTTTTCACGTCCCAGGCCTGCCCGTTTCCCGTGAAGAGCGTCTTGCCGTCCGGCGCGAAGGCTAACGAATACGCATCCGACGCCAGCTTGAGGGAGTGTTTCTCCTTTCCCGTTCCGGCGTCCAGGAATCGCAAATTGCCATCGGTCTTAAGTAAGGCCAACGTTTCGCCATCAGGAGAAAACGCGACGGCCACAAACATCGTGGGGGGATGCTTTTCCCAATCCGAGGACGCCCACTGGCTCTCACCCAATCGATCAACTGCCCCGAACGGCAGCGGGTCACCATTGCGGTCGAGATGGAGAAGAATGCGTAAGTCATCGCTTGACAGGGATCCAAACAGCAATACAGATCCCAGAATTGACGTGAACATGGCGGCGGCACCTCCGGCTGGGTGGAGGCGATCTTACCATAAAAGGCTTGTGCCGCGCTAGCAGTTACTTCATACGCCCCAGGACCGCTTTCGCCTCTCTGACCACGGGATCCTTGGGGTTGCCCTTGGCGAGGGATTGGAGGATGGATTTGGCGTCGTCGGTGGCGATGAGTTCGAGGACGGCGAGGGCGCGGAGGATTTGCAGACGTTGGCCGATGGGAACACCTTGGCGGCCGATTTCGTGGTATTCGAGGAGTTGGTCCAAACGACTGCGAAGAATGTCCGTAGGGGAATTCTTCAATGCTGCGCGCAAGGCATCCTCCGGGACTCCGCCGACTTCCAACAGCTCTTGATAGGCTTGATCGCACTCGGGGGGGAGTTCGTCAAGGAGGTCCTTGAAGAGTTGATTGATTTTCTTGGCGTCGGGCGGATGGTAGTCGGATAGCTTTTGTTTCAAAACACGTAGACTTTGGCGGTGCGCTTTAGTTAGCGATGCAATGGCGTGGAACGCCTGGTCGACGTCGGGACCCGCCAGGTCGGCCCAATATTCATCCACCAGCTCTGGTATGAGTGGATCGCGGAGCGGGCGGCGAGGGTCCATCGCACCATACACATCCCACACGAGTGCCGTCGTATCGCCGCTACCGGATGCCAGCCGTCTGCCGTCCGGCGAGAACGCCAGGCAATAGACTTTATCGGCATGTCCATCGAATCGGCGAATTTCCCGGCCTGTCAACACTTCCCACAGCCGGAGCGTGCCGTCCTGACCTGCGGAGGCGAGCGTTCGGCCATCGGGAGACAAGGCCAGGCAAAGAATCTCCTTCTCATGTCCCTCGAACCGGCGATACGGCCGGCCGGTGGACACGTCGCACAGGACCAGTTGGTTGTCATCGGCATAGACGAGGCCCTTGCTGTCGGGCGTGAAGGCGATGGCCCTGATTCCATGGAAGGACAGGGAGGGTTGGCCGCCGAATTCGCGAAGGAGCTTGCCGGACTCGGCATCCCAGATAGCGACCAAGCCTTCCCTGGGTTGAAGGAATCTGTCTGTCGGCTCGGAGCCGGCGGCGATTAACTTGCCGTCGGGGGAAAAGGTCACGCACCGCCCGCCGTCGACTCCGACGGTCCTTTTTTGCGTCAGGAACCGCGTCTCGCCCAATTCCGCATCAATCACTTCAATCGGCTGCCTTTCACGCGCAATCGCGATGATCGGCCGAGTCGGAGAGAACGCAAGCGCCCAGACACCGCCTTTCTGTTGGCGCAGAGTGTCCATTTCCTTCCCAGAAGCAACGTCCCATAGCCGCGGCGGGCCAGGATCGCTAATCGTCGCCAGCGCCTTGCCATCCGCTGACCAGCCGGCGCATTTGATTGACTGGTCGGTTCGCAAGGGTTTGAATCGTTCTATTCCGGTGCTCGGATTCCAAAACTTGATCGCGCGATCGGACGATGAGGTGGCCAAAGTACGACCATTGGGTGCAAACGAAAGCCCAGAAATAGCGTTTTGGTGACCTTCGATGGTCGGTTTCACCTCGCCCGTTTTGAAATTGCCGAATTGAATGGCACCCGGCTTGGCTACGAATGCAACGGTTTTTCCGTCATGGGCGAACGCGAGGGCGGGAGGCATGGCGTCCTTGATCTTGCAAAAGGAACCTCTCTCGTCGTCCCCAGCACTCCAAATTCGGACGATGCCATCTTCGCCAACGGACACGAACGAGTCCTTGTCCGGTCCCGGGGCAAGCAACACAACCGACGAGTTGTGTCCTCTGAGACCTACTCTTTTTCCCCGGGCTTTGGGATCGGGATCAAGAACCTCGATATCGTTGCCGCGTGCTGCATAGATCTTTTTGCTGTCAGCGGAGAAAAGCAAGCAACGAATGGGCCCCGTGAAATATCCTGCACTCTTAACTATCCCTTTTTCGGAGAGGTCAGAGAGAAAAAGGGATTCGACTTGCAGCCCTCCGACCGCCCCTTCTAGGGCTAAAGCGGCAAGCGTTTTGCCGTCCGGGGAGTAACTTAGCGCCTGGGCGCCCGTGTAGTATGGAACTTTCTCTTTCGAGGTTCGACACTCCGCCATCGTTTCCGTGCTTAAGACACTCATGCCGCCCTCGGTCCAAGACAAGGCAATCTCATCTCCATTCGGCGAGAAGGCTGCCGTGGCGATGAGTCCCTTTCCCTTTAATGGTACTTTGATCGGCTTGGCGGACTCCGTGTCGTATATGGCGACGGGAGTGACGAGTGATTTGCCGTCCGGCGAAAAGAGCAACGGCCACTTCGTCGGGGAATTCTTGTGTTCCTTGGACAAATCGGCTTCCCACAACAGCTTGCCACTGGGCATTTGCCACACGCGTAGGTTGCGTCCCTTGCTGATGGCCGCCAGCATTTTGTCATCGTTGGAAAAGGTAAGAGCCTGGAACGGAGTATCCACACGAAGGCGCAACGTCCCCATGCGAGCAATCGCGCCGAACGGCAGCGGGTCGCCGAACGGGTCGTTGGGGTCTTTCTTTTCGTCGTTCTCAGGCGGTTTTGGTTCGTCTTTCGGCGGAGGCTCGGGCGTCTTGTCTTTTGGCTTCTCCGGCTCGGTCCCTTTCTCTTTGTCGGTCCGATCCTTCGCTTGGGCGACAAGCTGTTCGTTCTTCCAAGTCCGGTGCAGCCACACGCCCGTGCCGCCGGCAGCGACCGTCATTACCACAATCGCCGCGGCGACGGCGATCTTCGTCTTCGTCACCCAGACCATGTGCGTCACCCCTTCCGCCAATTGAAGCACGTGCACCGAGGCGACGCCCGCCGCCTGGCCGGCGGCCACCATCAGAGCCGCGCGAGTCGTGGTCATGGCCAGTGCCGTCGGAACGGCTGCCGATGCCGTCGCGCGTGTGAGCGCCGCGGCCAACACACCAGCGGACAGCGTCAGCCCGCGCTTGATAAGGCGCTTCCGCAGTAGCTCCCGCCCGCGCGACAATCGGCGGGACATGGAGCCGACGGGCCAGCCGAGTTCGAGGGCGGCTTGCTCGTGGGTTTTGCCCTGGAGGTCGCAGAGGACCAGCGGGGCGCGGTACTTTTCCGGGAGCTTGGCGAGTTCCTCGTCGAGCACCGGGCGGAGGTCGTTCCAGGATTGCTCCGTGGCGTGGTCGAGGAGAGCCATGTTGATCCCCTGTTTCTCGCGGGTGTGGCGGCGGGCGGCGTCGGATTGGGCACGGACGGCGATCTTCTGGGCGACGCGATATAGCCACGGGCCGAGCGGTTGGGTGCGGTCGAGCGAGCGGGCGCGGCGGACCAGGACCAGGAAGGTTGCTTGGAAGGCGTCCTCGGCGTCGGGGCCGTCGCCGAGGACGCGGCGGCAAACGGACAAGACCAAGGGGCCGTGACGCTGAAGGAGCGTGGCGAAGGCCTCCTCGTCGTGGTCAGCAAGGAAGCGGTCGAGGAGAACGCCGTCGGTGTGGGAGGCGGCGGACTGGGCGTTCTGGCGGCCGATCAAGGCACGGAGATGGCGCAGGACGTAGTCGAGTTGGCCGGCGGCCATGCGGGGGCTCCTGGGGGCTTCCTCATACATACTGCCGGATGAGGCGGGGTGAAATGCAGAAATCCGCCGGGACGAGTCCGGCGGCTCGCATGCGTCGGGCTCTGCAATTTGAGTCGAGGGCGGCAGCGCCGGCGTTTAAGCGTCAGACCGCCGTGTCGTCATGCTGGGAACACACCCTCGTCAATGAGTGCGGCCCGAGTTTGAACATAGTCCTCGTCATTGATTCTCAGAACTTCGATCGTGGACCGGCCGACGGACGTTCGACCGATAAGGATCGGACCGTCCCAGCGGAAGTGCCGCGACCACTTCATGCGGCGTGGGTTATAGAGCCACGCTTTCTTACCTGTCCTGGGATCAATTCCGCTGAGGTTGGTCCCCTTGTGAAGGTTGCAGTGGAAACATGCCCAACACAAATTGCCGGCTTTGTCGTTCCGCCGTGCGTTTCTGCGATGACATGATCCGTTTGAAATGTGGAGCGATAGAAGACTCGTGGCATCTGACAGTATTCACATCTGTCGTTCGCTCGACGTCGCACCACGTCCCGAAGCCAAGAAGGGACGCGCGCCATCAGCGTGTCTTTCCTGGCCGGAGCGACTTCCGGGCCTTGGACTGGAGCAGCGCCAGGACATGCGCGACACGGTTGTAGGCCTCCGCTGCCTTCCGCTCGCGGGCCGTGAGCGTTCCGGTGCTGGCCTTTTGGGCTAATGCGTTCATTCGGCGGCGATCAACGGAACTGAAGTCGAGCTGAAGTAGAATGCGGGCAGTTTCGCTTGAGAGATCGCCAGTTTCCGCATTCACGATCCGCATCCAAATAGCTCCTTCAGTCGATGGCGTGAGCATCTCAGTATTCATGCACCGCATTGTACTTTCATTTGAGTTGATCTGGAAGCCATTCCGTAGAGCTGGCTACCGCCAAAATGCAGACCCGGCTTCTTCCTACTTCCCCACCCGTTCCAGCGTCGCTTTCGCTTCGCGGACGATTGGATCCTTGGCATTGCCTTTGGCGAGTTCGCGGAGGATGGCAATGCAGTCGGCGTCGGCGATGAGTTCGAGGACGGCGAGGGAGCGGAGGATGGCGAGGCGGCGGGAGGAGGGGACGTAGTGGACGGCTTCGTCGCGGTCGTCGAGGAGTTTTTGCAGGCGCTTCCTCGCGGAATCGGAGGGGGAATTCTTGAGGGCGTCGCGGACGGCGTCGGTGGCGGCTTCCTCGAGGTCTTGCAGGTCGCGGTAGGCGTCGTCGCATTCGGGGGGAAGTTCGTCGAGGACGGCGGCGGTGAGCTTGGCGAGTTGCTTGGGGTCGGGAGATTGGTAGTCCTTCAGGCGGTCCTTCAGGAAGGGGACGCTGTCCTTGGGTGCGCCGGCAAGGGCGGCGACGGCGAGGTGGGCGTTCATCGAATCACGGCGCGTCAGGTCGGACCAAACGCCTTCCAATTCCTTGGGCGTGAATTTTGGTCGGAAGGGAGTCTTGGCATCGAGGGGAGCGTAGACTTGCCAGATGAGGGCGGTGCCGTCGGCGCTGCCGGCGGCGAGGCGTTTGCCGTCGGGGCAGAAGGCGAGCGAAAGGACAGGCTCCTTGTGGCCCGAGAGTTTGCGGATTTCGACGCCGGTGCGGACCTCCCAGAGGCGAAGCACTTTGTCCTTGTCGGCGGAGGCGAGGATGCGGCCGTCGGGAGAGAGGGCGAGGCAGGTGATCGGCTCGTCATGTCCGTCGAAGCGGCGGACTTCGTTGCCGGTGGCGATGTCGCAGAGCCAGAGGGTCTTGTCTTCGGCGTAGATGACGGAGTTCGAATCGGCGGTGAAGGCGATGGCTTTGACGCCGCCGGCAACCTTGACGGGGTGGCCGCCGAATTGGCGGACGAGCTTGCGTTTGTCGGCATCCCAGAGGGCGACGAGACCTTCGGTCCAGCGAATGCCACGTTCCGGCATTTCGGTGCCGGTGACGATCCAGCGGCCGTCGCCGGAGAAGGCGACGCAGAGGCCGCCGGGTTTGCCGAGGGTTTTCTCCTCGAAGCGATGGCGTTCCTTGCCGGCGCCGGGGTCCCAAAGAGTCAGGCCGTGGTCGAGGATTGCCTCGGCGAGGTTCTTGCCGTCGGGCGAGAGGGCGAGAGGATGAGAGGGGACCTTGTCCTTGCCGAAGCGACGGGTTTCGACGGCATCCGATACGTTCCAGACGCGGACTTTTTCGGCGGCGGTGACCAGGTCCTTGCCGTCGTGAGTGAATTCGAGCGAGGCGATGGTGTCGGCGTGGTCGAAGAGTTTGAGTTGACCTTTGCCGGTGGCGGCGTCCCAGAGGCGGACGGTGCGGTCGATGCTGCCGGTGGCGAGGGTTTTGCCGTCGGGAGAGAAGGCGAGGGAGGAGATACCTTCTTGGTGGCCGCCGATGATCGCTTTCATGGATTCTGATTTCAAGTCCCAGAGTTGAATGAGGCCGGAAGCGCGGCCGGCGGCGAGCGTCTTGCCGTCGGGCGATAACGCAAAGAGTTGGACGTTGCCAGGCTCCGCGATCTTGATTCGTCGATCTTCCTTTTCGTCCGATTTCCACAGGCGCACGGTTCCGTCTATTCCGGCGGTCATCATTGTCTTTGTGTCGGCATCCCACGCCGCGAGAGGGACGTCGCCCGGGTGGCCTGTGTACGAGGACGTTACCTTTTCCTTTTCAATGTCCCATATACGCACGTGGCCATTGTCGTGGGTCGTCGCCAGTTTCTTGTCAACGAAAAACAGAGAGCGGACCGGGTAACCAAAAAGGGTATTTGTTTCCTTCAGCTTCTCGGCGTCGTGAACGATAACTACGTACTCCGATTTCTCCTCCTCTTTGGGTTTGCGCGTAACGCGCTCGCCGGCGACGGCGAGTGATTTGCCGTCGGGCGTGAACGCGATGGCATTGACGGATTTGAAATTGAGGTCTTTTCGCAGGAGATTGGCGCCCTTTTTCGAGTCGAACAGCGCGATGGAGTCGGTGGCGACTATCGCGAGCTTCTTACCGTCGGGTGAAAACGCGACCAACTCGGGATTGGGCATCTTGGGGTTGAAAACGGCGACGTCCTCCGTCTTGGGGACGGAGAGGATCAACCCGTTATTAATCGCGATCATGCCACTGTCGGGAGCGAAGGCAAACGACCGGGGCGAATCTCCCGATTTGGAGGTCACGTCGATTACGCGAA
>Ga0207158_1250_pt1 | contig 10738 bp, 8 predicted proteins | sample Alteio_BWMinHeat_22_FD_153512 | JGI IMG/M metagenome (GOLD analysis project Ga0207158, IMG submission 153512) | Enriched cells from forest soil in Barre Woods Harvard Forest LTER site, Petersham, Massachusetts, United States -... | ecosystem: Environmental > Terrestrial > Soil > Temperate forest >... | reverse complement strand
TGGTGTCGAAGATCCCCGCTCCGGCCGGCACGCACGAGGCGACGGACGCGGAGATTACCGACGCCCTGACCGAAGTGAAGAGCCCCAACAAGTTCTTCGCCCTGGCGCGCATCACGGGCTACAAGCCAAAGGAAGATCGCCGGAGAGAAGTATGCCAAGTTCTCGAACCTCTGCTGAGCGATCGGGATACTACCGTTCAGTCACAGGCCGCGCAGGCACTTGCGATATGGGGAACTGAAGACAGCGTGCCGGCGCTGACCAAGGCATTACAAAGCAACGACTTTTTCGTTCGCACCGAGGTCATCAAGGCGCTAGGCGAAATCAAGAGCGAAAAGGCGGCGGGTCCACTGGCGGCGCAACTGAGCGATGCGTCTTACCGGCAAGGGGCCGCCGACGCATTGAAGAAGACAGGCGCCAAGGCCGAGAAAGAGGTCGTCAAGTACTTGGGTAACACTCAGAACGACCAGGGTGGACGGCAAGAGGCGTGCAACATCCTGGCGGAGATCGGCACGAAAAACGGCGGCAGCATCCCAGCGCTACAAAAGGTAGTGAAGGAGAACAACGTATTTTTGACCAACGCCGCCAATACGGCGATCACGTCGATCAACAATAGCCGGCGCTAAGCACGGGAGATGGCGGTAGGAAATCACGAAAACACGAAAGAACGAAAACACGAAAGAAGAGGCATGGGTCTTTCCTTTCGTGTTTACGTTGTTTCGCGTTTTCGTGATCGTCTCTTCCTGGCTGCGCGTTCGTTCTTTCGCCGCACTCGTTCTGGACAACAGCGACAGCTCGCGTTACCCTATTTAACATACCGGGTTAATATCATCAGCGGAAACTCGCCTCGCGCCCGCACGCCTGCACGGAACGGCTGGTTCCTAATTCTCGAAGTGGGTTACGATTCCACGCGTGAGGCGTCAGATTCTTGCCGTCACCATTGGATTCTTGCCGTCACCATTGGATTCTTGCCGTCACCATTGGAATGGTAACCCACAGCCACGATTCACGATAGACTGCCGCTGAGGTACGTATGGCGCTTGCGCAACGACTGATTCGCAAAGGGCTTTTGTCCGAGGACGACCTGCCGCGGCTGGCCGAGGCGCAGGGTGCGGCGCCGGACAAGGCGGTGCACACGCTCCTTATTGAGCGCGGTTTCGCGAAGGAAGCCGACGTGTTGGCGGCGCTGGCCGAAGAGTTTGGGATGGAATTGGTCGATTTGACGCAGGTGACGATTGAGCCGGAAACGCTGAAGGCGATGCCGATGAAGCTTGTTCATCGCCGGGGGCTTATGCCGCTGTCGCGGAACAACGGCACCTTGCGCGTGGCCACGGGCGATCCCTTCGATGTCAACGCGCTGGACGAGTTGCAAACGTTGACCGGGCTGCACGTCGATCCCGTATTGGCCAGCCCGCGCGAGATCGCGCGGCTGATCAAGACGCACTTCGGCGTGGGCGGGGAAACGGTTACCGCCCTGGTCCAGGAACGCGATTCCGAAGAGGGAATCGAACTCCTCGAAGAACTCGAAGCGGACGACAGCGAACTGGCGAAGATGGCGCAGGAGGCGTCGGTCGTCAAGCTGGTGAACGAGATCCTCGTGGAGGCGGCGAACGAGCGGGCCAGCGACATTCACATCGAGCCGGGCGAGAACCACCTGGAAATCCGCTATCGCATCGACGGTCTGTTGCAAACGCAGAACCTGCCGCCGGAGATCAACCGGTTCCAGGCGGCGATCATCAGCCGCATCAAGATCATGTCGCGGCTGAACATCGCCGAGAAGCGCCTGCCGCAGGACGGCCGCATCAAGATGCGCGTGCAGGGGCGGGAGATCGATGTCCGCGTGTCGATCATCCCAATGATTCACGGCGAAGGCATCGTCATGCGTCTGCTCGATAAGGGGCGCATGGTCTTCGACTTGAAGAGCGTCGGCATGCTGGACGACGTGTACAAAACGTTCAACATGCTGATCAACCGGCCGCACGGCATTGTCCTGGTCACGGGGCCGACCGGGTCCGGCAAATCGACGACGCTGTACTCCGCGCTCAACGAGATCAAGAACGAGGCGCTCAAGATCATCACGGTCGAGGACCCCGTTGAATATCAACAGCCGGGGATCAGCCAGATTCAGGTGCACCACAAGATCGGGCTGACGTTCGCCCACTCCCTGCGCAGCATTCTGCGTCACGACCCGGACGTGATCCTGATCGGCGAAATGCGCGACCTGGAGACGGCGGAAAGCGGCATTCAGGCGTCGCTGACGGGGCACCTGGTGTTCACCACCTTGCACACGAACGATGCGCCGAGCGCGTTTACGCGCTTGATCGACATGGGCGTGGAGCCGTTTCTCGTGTCGAGCACGGTGGAGGGCGTGATGGCGCAGCGGCTGGTGCGGACGATCTGCCCGGATTGCAAGGTCGGATTCAAGCCGGCGGTGGACGAGTTGCCGTTCGACTTCCCGATGGCGGATATGAACGTTGGACCGGCGCCGATGGTTTACAAGGGGACCGGGTGCCGCTCGTGCCGGCAGACGGGGTATCGCGGGCGAACGGGCATCCACGAGCTGATGGTCACGGGCGACGTGATCCGCGAGCTGGTTTCGCAGCGGGTGAACGCGAACGTGATTCGTCATGAAGCGATCAAGGCGGGCATGATCACGCTGCGGAAGGACGGCTGGCGGAAGGTGTTGATGGGGATTACGACGGTGGATGAAGTGGCCCGCGTGACGGCGGGTGATTTGCAATGAAGCATTGGGAAGGAGAAAGGGAATTGCAAATTGCGAATTGCAAATTGCAAAATGTAAATTGAAGACCAAATACTAGTGGACGTTCGTGTCAATCACGGGCTGGTCTCTTCTCAATTTGCAATTTGAAATTCGCAATTTGCAACGCACTGCTCCTTGACCGGGGAGGCGATGAGTGCCGGATTTCACGTACGAGGCTTTGGCGAGTTCAGGGCAGCGCAGCAATGGGACGCTGAGCGCGACGAGCGAGCGCGACGCGATGGCGATGCTGGACGCGCGCGGGTTGTTCCCCGTGCGCATTGCGGCGGCCAAGGCGGCCGGGGGGAACGTGCAGCGGTTCGGCTGGAAGCGGAAGGTGCGCGGCCGCTACATGGCCACGTTCTACTCGCAGCTGGCGGACCTGCTTCGCTCCGGCGTGCCGTTGTTGAGAGCGATCGATATTCTCGAGCGGCAGAATTCGCAGCCGGTGCTGGCCGAGGTGCTCCGGGAGGTGAAGGCCAAGGTCGCCGACGGCACCAGCCTGGGCGAGGCGATGGCGCTGCACCCGCGCGCGTTCAACGAGCTGGCCGTGAGCATGGTAAAGGCGGGGCAGGAAGGCGGCTTTCTCGAAGACGTGCTCAAACGAATTGCCGACTTCACCGAGCATCAGGAAGACCTGAAGTCCAAGGTGATCGGCGCGATGGCGTATCCGATTTTCCTGTCCCTCGTCGGCTTCATCGTGCTGAATATCCTCGTGATCTTCGTCGTGCCCATGTTCGAGCCGATCTTCGAGAAGCTGGAAAAGCAGAACCAGCTGCCGATGCTGACCAAGTACCTGATTGGGATCAGCCACTTTATGCAGCAGCGCTGGTACTTCGCGGTGGGCGGGATCGTCCTGGCGGTTTTTGCTTACAAACGGTGGTCGGGCAGCGAGAGCGGGCGGCTGCGGCTGGACGGCTGGCGGATCCGGCTGCCGGTGGTCGGCGGCATCTACCTCAACTTCGCCCTGTCGCGGTTCACGCGCATCCTGGGGACGCTGCTGAAGAACGGCATTCCGATCTTGCAGGCGTTGCGGATCGCGAAGGACTCGGCCGGCAACAAGGTGCTGACGCTGGCGATCGAGCAGTCGGCGGAGAACATCAAGGGCGGCGATTCGCTGGCGGCGCCGCTGGCGGCATGTAAGCACTTCCCGCGCGACGTGGTCGAGATGATCGCAGTCGGCGAGGAAAGCAACAGCCTGGATACCGTGCTGGTGGACATTGCCGACGGACTGGATCGACGGACCTCGCGGCAGCTGGACCTGTTCGTGCGTTTACTGGAGCCGGTGATGCTGCTGATAATGGCCGCGGTGACGCTGCTGGTGGTGGCGGCGCTGTTGTTGCCCGTGTTCAAGATGAGCAAGACGGTGGGTTGATGCCACTACGCGGCAACGGGCCACTCGGGGATTAGACTTTGCGCTCGCATAAGGCGCTCAAATCGCCAATACTCATGATTCCTTAATCGGTTCGGGGTTAAACTTTACGTGCTTCGAGAACCCCCAGGAGTGAGAGCCATGATCATTGCAAGAAAGAGGCGGAACCCGACGCGCGGCGCGTTCACCTTGATGGAGTTGATGGTGGTCATCGCCATCCTCGTGGTGCTGGCCGGCATCGGCGGCTTCTATTACATGCAGACGCTGGAGGACGCCAAGGTTTCCGCCGCCCAGCTTCAGATGAAGGGTGACCTGACCGCGGCGTGCAAAACCTACAAGCTGAAAACTGGAAACTGGCCCACGGGGCTTGACAGGTTGCTGCAAAAAACCGACGACGGCTTGTACGGACCGTTCCTGGATAACCAAGCGGCCATCATCGATCCGTGGGGCAACCCGTACAAGTATGACCCCGCCGGCCCGCGCAACAATGGAATCCAGCCCGACATCTCGACGGAGGTTCCGGGTAAAGGCGTCGAAATCGGCAATTGGTAGTAAGGCGTCGGATCGGGCCCAGAATGTACTGCTTAGGTCACCGAATTCCTGTTGGGCGACCTAAAAGGAAGGATCCGGCATCAAGCTCGGAGTCGAACGTGCGACGCAAACGGGCCGGCTTTACATTGATGGAAATCACCCTGGTGTTCGCGGTGATGGCGATCCTGTTTGGGATCGCCGTTTCAACGATGCTCACGGGAGCGGTGTACGGCGAGGTGAAGACCCGGGCCGCGGCGGACGCCCTTCGTGAGGGGCTGGTGACCACACGAACCCATGCCATCGACGAAGGGCGCTCGTACAGCTTGTCGGTGATTCCCGGCACCGGCCACTTTCGTATCGCGCCGGATGATTCGCCGTTTGGGGACGGCGGGTCGGAATCCGGCAACAACGCTTCGAACTCGACACCGCCCTTCGTGAAGGGAGACACGCTGCCCGGCGGCATTCGATTCAACTTGGAAAACGGCGATGCCCCCGCCAATACGGATTCGCAGTCTCCCGAAAACGATTCGGTCGATCCGAGCCAGTGGTCGAAGCAAGTGACGTTTCTGGCCGACGGGACGGCGGTGGAAGGCAAGAGCATCACGTTGCACATTGAGGGGAGCCGGCCCTTGATGGTGAGGGTGCGAGCGTTGACCGGCGGCGTAACCGTGGGGCCTCCCGAATCCGAGAACGGCCAACCATGATCGTCTCAACCACCTCGAGCGTTGGCCGGCGCGGCGTCACACTTCTCGAAGTGCTGGTGTCCCTGGGCATCTTTTTGTTTTCACTCGTCGCCATCGCCCACCTGATTAGCGTCGGCGCCGAGCGGGCGGCTGACGTCCAACAGGAAAGCCGCGCAACCCAGCTAGCGCAGTCCAAGCTCGCGGAAGTGGTTTGGGGCATCGAACCACTCGGCTCGTCGGGCGGGACGTTCGACGATCCGGACTGGAGCTGGTCGCAGGAGAGCAGTCAAGCGGACCTGACGGGCCTATGGAACGTGAAGATCACGGTGCGCAAGGAACGGTCCACCGGCACGCCGTTTGAATTCTCGCTCAACCAGATGGTGCTCGATCCTTCGTACCGAGGCAGCACGTTCGACACGCCGGCCGCCTCGGAGGACACGAGTTCTACGAATGCTTCGGGTTCCTCAACGCCGGGGGCGACGACTCCCGCCACGACAACGCCGGCGGCGACCACGCCCGCCGGAGGTGGGATGACCCGACCGACCACGCCGTCGATGGGCTCCACGCCCGCCACAGGCGGGGGCACGACCCGGCCGTCCTCGGGAACGACCCCGACGCCGGGGGGCACGACCAAACCGCCGGGTTCTTCCGCGACACCGGGCAAGGTACCCTGATTGGCTGCCGATTTGCCGTCGCCGCGGCGTCTCACGCTCAACCAGCGAGAATGACATGCTTCACCGGAAAGCCAAATCCCGCCGAACCGGATTCACACTGCTGGAGATCATGCTGGCGTCCGCCATCGGCGTGTTGCTTTTGGGCGGATTGTATGTGTCCATGGATTTGCAACTGCGGCACGCCGAAGCGGGGCGTGAAGTGGTCGAGTCCACAGCCGTGTCGCGCGCGCTGCTTGACCGCATCGGCAAAGACGTGGCTCTGAGCTTGGGGCCGGTCGCGTCCCAAACCACGAGTTCCCCCAGCAAATCCGGCGCGGCATCGCAGGGAGCCGGCTCGTCCACGACCCCGGCTCAAACCACGGGAACGCCTTCATCGACCCCGAACACCACGACTCCATCCACGACATCATCCACGACGACGTCCTCCGCGCCGACCGTCTTCAACCAGGGCCTTCAAGGCGACAGCAGCCAGTTGACGATTTATGTCAGCCGCTGGCCACGTGAAGCGATGATTGGCGCCGACTCCAATAACCTCAATCCTCCGGCGGTGAGCGACTTGCGCCGGGTCACATGGTGGCTCACCGATCAGGGCTTGGCGCGGCAAGAGATTCTTGTCGCAACGTCGGACGACAGTCTAAGTGTTCCCGCGCCGGACCTGAACGACGGATACTCCAAGCTTGTCGCCCAGGAGGTGAAGAACCTTCAGTTCCGCTATTACGACCCGACCAACCAGGCGTGGCAAGACAGTTGGGACGGCACGCAACCGGGCGCGGACGGCATTACACCGATGGGCCCGCCGGCGGCCGTGGAAATCACGCTCACCATTGCCCTGCCCAATCCCGACGGCGAAGGCAATCTGCCGCTCAAGGAATTCCGGCATGTTGTGCTTCTTCATGCCGCCAACGGCTTATCCGCCCAAGCCGAGGGCGCGAACACGCTTAATCCGAACGCTCAAACCACCGCAGGCGGCACCACCCAGCCGTAATCCTCATGCGACGTCCTTCGCGGAAATCGGGCACTCGGCGGCGCAAGGCCATCGTTCTGGTGGCCGTGCTCGTCGTCGTCACGATTCTGTCGTTGGCGGCTTACCAGTTTCGGGAAATGATGGAGGCCGAGTACAAGGCCGCCGACACGTTCAGCAAGGCCGCCCAAGCTCGCGCCCAGGCCGATTCGGGCGTTCATTATGCTGCGGCCATGCTGGCGAATTCCGATGCGTTCACGAACAATCTCAACAGTAATCCGTTTAACAACCCCACCGCGTTTCAGGGCTATCTCGTTTCGCCGAACGACCAGCCCCGGCTCCAGGGGCGGTTCAGCATTGTCTCGCCGCTCATCCCCGGCGAGACCTCGTCGGTGGGTGGTCAGGCATTCCGCTACGGCGTGATCGATGAGTCCGGCAAGATCAATTTGAACATGCTCCTGAAGTGGGACGCCACCGGCCAGAAGGGCCACGACCTCCTCATGCTCGTGCCGAACATGACTGAAGAAGCCGCCGATTCCATCCTGGACTGGCTCGACCCCGACGACAATCCGCGCGAAAATGGCGCCGAAAGCGACACCTATCAAACTAGGAATCCGCCCTATAACGCCAAGAACGGCCCGCTAGACAGTCTCGATGAACTTCTGCTGGTCAAAGGTGTGTCGGCACCCCTCCTATACGGCACGGATGTGAACCGCACGGGCGTCGATGCCGACGGCAACCCCGCCGATCCCGGCTGGGCCGCGTATTTCACGGTTTACACGCACGAAACGAACGTGGATTCACAGGGCAATCCGCGCATTTACGTCAACGATTCCGACCTAAACGCGCTGGCCGACAAGCTAAACGCAGCGTTGGGCGAGGATTTGGCCAATTACATCATCGCCTACCGCTTATATGGGCCGTCTCCCGGAGCGTCCCCCTCGGTTACCGTCATCCAGACCCCGACGCGGGACGCGGACGGCCGTGTGACCGGAGGAAACGTAACCATCGGCGTGGCCTTTGGCGCCTCGGCGGCCGGCGCCTCCACTCCCCTGAGCGGTACCGATCGCACGGCAGTAAACAACCAGATCGGCAACGACCGGTCCAACTCCGGACAACGTCAGTTGTCCAAAATCAACTCGCTCTTTGATTTGATCAACAGTTCCGTCAACGTCCCGACGACGACCGGGACGGGCCAGGGCCAGCAGAACCGCTCAGTAACGTACTCCAGCCCGCTCAACGACACCAGCCAGCAGAAGGACCTTCTGCCAAAGCTCCTGGACAAAGTGACGGCGACCACGGACACCGACCTTCCTGGCAAGGTGAACCTGAACACCGCACCCGAAGCCGTGATCCGCGCCTTGCCCGACCTGAGCGAGACCGACATTGAATCCATCCTGGCCCAGCGACCCGATACGTCCGGCTCCGAAGCGCCCGACCCGATCTTCCAGACGCTTGCCTGGTTGATCACCGAGGCGAACATGAGTCCTTCCACGGTGAAGGCTCTGGAACCGTTCATCACGGCGCGCTCGCAAGTCTACCGGATTCAGTCAGTCGGCTACTTTGACGGCGAAGGCCCCACCGTGCGGATTGAAGCGGTGATCGACACCAACAACGGCAGGCCGCGCATCTTGATGCGCCGTGATTTGACGGAGCTCGGCAAAGGCTTTGATATGCAGAGCGGCCAGTAGTTGAACCACCGCTTTGCGAACCGCGGGTAATCGAACGAGTAGATAAGCAGGGGTACCATCCTTGGCACGTTTCATCGCGATTGACTGGGACCAACAACAGTTGCACGTCGTCGAAGCGGTGACCGGGGGCGGGACGTTGCGCGTGCAGCGGGCTGTCTCCTGGGCCGAATCGGAGATGCCGGCAACCGCCACGGCCGAAGCGCTGGGCAAACGCCTGCGCGAACGCCTGAAGGAAGCCCGCATCTCGGCCGCGCCCGTGGTCGTCTGCCTCGGCCGCGATCGTGTGATCCTGAAGGACATTCGCTATCCGGCCGTGCCTGAATCGGAGGAGCCGGCGATCGTCCGCTTTCAGGTCATCAAGGAACTGACGGACGCGGCTGAAGACTCGGTCATCGATTACGTGCCTTCCACCGAAAATGGAGCGAACGGCGAACGCCGCGCCATGGCGCTGGTCGCCAAGCGCGAGCAAGTGGCGGCGTATCAAGCGATCTGCAAGGCCGCGGGCCTCCGGCTCGCCGGCATCGCGCCGCGTGCATTCGGTCTGGCGGCATGCGTTCAGCGCTTGGCGGGCGCGTCGGTCCTCACGCCCGCCGTTGAGCCGCCCGATGCGGCGGTCGCGGTGCTAGCCGTCGCTGACCATTGGGCGGAGTTCTCCGTCAGCCGCTCCGGGCGCCTCATCTTCGCGCGTTCGTTGGCCATGGGCGAGAGTCTGGCGGCGGAAATTCGCCGCAATCTCGCCATTTACAACGGCCAGGCGCACGCCAATCCGGTGAAAGCGCTGTACCTCGCCGGCCTTGGCGAGCACGCCTCCCTGCGCGAAACCCTCACGGACACGCTCGACATCCCCGTTCACGCCCTTGATCCCTTCGGCGGCGTGGAGCGGCCTGAACTGCCCGCGCAAAAGCGGGGTGCGTTCATCGGCGCCGTCGGCCTGTTGCACCTTATGGGCGACAAGAAGGGGCTGCCCGTCAATTTCGCCCAGCCCAAGCAACCGCGCCCGCCCAAGGACCCCAACCGCAAGAAAATCGTCTACGCCGTCGCTGCTGCCGCGCTCGTCCTGATCGTCGTCACCGCGTTCTGCTACGCCAAGCTCTCCCAGGTCACGCAGGAGGCCGACGGCTTAAGCCGGCAAAGCGCCACTCTCGACAAGGATTTGGCGGGCCTGGAAGAAACCGACAAGCGCCGAACCGTCCTCGGCGAGTGGGCCGATTCCACGATCGTCTGGCCCGACGAAATCTACGACCTTACCGACCGTATCGCCGACCCCACCGCGCTGCGCATCACCGAACTGATTGTCGAGCCGCTGGTGAAGACCGCCAAGGACAAAGACAAGGAAAAAGCCGTGGCCAAGCTCACCATCAAGGGCGTCGCCAAAACCAGAAACGACGTGAATCTCTTTGCCGCCGGCTTCACCGACGACAAGCATTATGAAGTCGGGCCCAAATCCACCAGCGATAACACCGGCGCCGACAAAGCGGAGTTCGCCTTCCAGTTCACGCTGTCGGGCGTGAAGGTCGAGCGCATTCCTCCTGACCAGTATCAACGCCGGCTGCCTTACACCCCAACGGTCGAACGAAACCGGGGCGGCTTCGGGCCTTGAGCCGCCCCCCGAATTGTGGGTCACGATTCGGATTGTGGGTTACGATTCCAATCGTGACGGCCAGACAGAGTAACGCCCTTCGAGCATTGTGATACCAATTATGAATCCACGCGAACGAGTAATGGCCGTCATCTTGCTCACCCTCGTCACTGTAGGTGGGGGCGGTTTCGCGTTCTATCAACTCTTCTGGAAACCATACGATCTTCGCCAGAAGAGCGTCGCGTCGCTGCGCATCGACATCGAGAAGAAGGAAGTTCGCAAGAAGCAGATCGAGGACGACCAGCCCAAGCTTGAGAGATTGCAGCAACTCAGCCTGCCCCCAAGTCCGGCGAGTGATCCGCAGCGCACCAAGCGCGAATACGGCAAATACCTCGAGGACCTGATCAAGCGCAGCGGCATCACCGAACGCAGCGCCAAGGTCGAGCCCAAGCAGGTCGATGCCAAAAACGTCCCTTCCGTGGCGGGCAGGGG
>Ga0207158_1248_pt1 | contig 10843 bp, 7 predicted proteins | sample Alteio_BWMinHeat_22_FD_153512 | JGI IMG/M metagenome (GOLD analysis project Ga0207158, IMG submission 153512) | Enriched cells from forest soil in Barre Woods Harvard Forest LTER site, Petersham, Massachusetts, United States -... | ecosystem: Environmental > Terrestrial > Soil > Temperate forest >... | reverse complement strand
CATCATGCAGGCCAGGGAGCAGCTCGGGCCTCTGCTGTCGGTAGCGCTCAGCGGCGCGCAAGACGACCCACTGATTCTCGACACTCTGCTACAGCCATTGACGCGCTATTCGCTCATCCGCCGGGATACTGGTTCCTTATCTTATAGCATTCACCGAATGGTCCAGGAGGCGATAAAAGGCGGGATGGACGAGGCGGAGCGACGTACCTGGTCGGAGAGCGCGGTCCTGACCATTGATACAACTTTCCCCGATGCTGAGTATGCAGACTGGCCGCTTTGTGAGCTACTGCGTCCTCACGCGGCAGTCGCCGCAGACGCCATCATCCAGTTGAGGCTCGAATCGATTGAGGCTGCCGGGCTCCTGAATCAAATGGGCACCTACGACATCGAACGAGGAAGATACCAGGAGGCAGAGCCGCTGTTGAAGCGAGCCGTCGGGATGTATGAGACGATACTCGGGCCAAATGACGTTGGCGTGACCAGCGCCCTCAACAGTCTCGCGGCACTCTATTATTATCAGGCGAATTACCGGGAGGCGGAGTCGCTGTATCGGCGAGCACTGACGATTTGTGAGCAGGACCTTGGTCCAGCGCATCCCAATGTAGCCGCCGGCCTCAACAACCTCGCTGCACTCTACTATCAAGAGGCAAGGTACAGGAAGGCGGAGCCGCTGTATGTGCGAGCGTTGGGCATTAGGGAGAAGGCGCTAGGCCGTTATCATCCTGATGTCGCCGGCGGCCTCAACAATCTTGCCGGGCTCTATCGTGCTCAGGGAAGGTACCGGGAGGCGGAGCCGCTGTATCAGCGAGCGCTGGGAATCTGGGAGAAAGAAGTCGGCCCCGAGCATCCTCTTTTAGCGACCAGCCTCAACAACCTCGCGGCTCTCTATGATGATCAGGCGAGGTATGAGGAGGCAGAGCCGCTGCTAAGGCGAGCGCTCGCAATTAGTGAGAAGACGCTCGGACCGGATCATTCTGAAACGGTGACCAGCCTGCATAGTCTGGCGGGACTTTACAGGAAGCAAGCCCGGTATTCTGAGGCGGAGCGGTTGTACGAGCGAGGCCTGGCCATATTTGAAAAAGCGCTGGGTCCTTGTCATCCCGGTTTTGCCAATGGCCTTAACAACCTGGCGGCGCTCTATCATAGCCAGGGAAAGTATGAGAAGGCGGAGCCGCTGTATAAGCGCGCGCTGGAAATCTGGGAAGAGGCGTTGGGGCCGGATCATCCGGACCTGGCCAATGGACTTAACAATCTGGCCGGGCTCTACAGGGCTCGCCAAGAGTACGAGGGGGCTGAGCCGCTGTATCGGCGGGCGCTGAGAATCAGGGAGAAAGCGCTGGGCCCGGATCACGCTGAGGTGGCTACGAGTCTCAACAACCTCGCGTTGCTCTATCATGATCAGGGTAGGTACAAGGAGGGAGAACCGCTGTGCAAGCAGGCGCTCCGCATTTCTAAGAAGGCGCTGGGCCCGGACCACCCTGATGTCGCCAACACGCTTAACAATCTGGCGTTGATCTATCATAGCGAGGGGAAGTTCAAGGAGGCGGAGGCGATGTATCGGCAAGCGCTGGGAATTCGAGAGAAGAGGTTAGGCCCTGATTATCCTGAAGTCGCTAACAGCCTCATCAACCTTGCGGGGCTCTATCATATCCAGGGAAGCTACAAAGAGGCGGAGCCGCTGTATCGGCGAGCGCTGGAGATTTGGGAGAAGGCGCTGGGGCCTCAGCATCCAAATACTGTCACCTGCCGAGAACACTTGATACTGCTGCATCAGGCGATGGACCGAACCGGCCATGCCGGGGCCGATCCGTAGAGGATCGTCGGTGCCGCGAAGAACTGGGCCACCCGTGTCCCGGATCGACTGGACGGAGACATAGATTGAACACGGGCCTAGAAACGGCCCTATTCTAATTCCTCCAATGGACAAACGAGGTGCCGCAGGTTATTGACGTCAACGGCGCTTTGGCTAAGAACAACGCGCATTTACAGGGCTCACGGCCCACAATGCTGATGTGATTCTCATGAGGGAAGACGTTCACACAGTCTTTATCAGTTATGCGAGTCCCGACCGGGATCGGGTCTTACCATTCGCCGCATGGCTGGAGAAGCAGGGATTCGATGTGTGGATCGATTGTCAACGGCTGAAGCCAGGCCAGCATTGGAATTTTGAGGTCACTCGCGCATTGGACAAGGCCACCTTCGTCCTGGCCTTCATATCAAAGCTTTCGTTTGATCGGCGTGGCTACCTCCAGCGGGAACTGAAGCTCGCGCTGGATAGACTTACTGAGAAGCTAATTGACGACATATATCTGATCCCAGTGTTGCTGGATGACAATGTAGAGATACCCACGCAATTGAGAGCCCTACAAGCCGTTCGGGCCAGCAATCCCCAATGCCGCGAGCAGATTGCTGGCGCATTACACCATCAGTTAACACGCCTCGGAATCGAGCGGCACCGGGTCCAAGAGAGGGGACAGGTCTATTGGACGTCCTCGACAAAAAGAGAGGAGTGGGACGGCATACCGGGCTACGAGGTGGAGCTCCAGTTCCTGGAGTTTAGGTCCGACCGCTATAAAAACATATCTGAGATCGGGGATTACATGAAGGGCGTCCTCGTGCCGAGCCTGTTTGAACCTCGGGCGGGTAGACTCAGCCAATCGCCCGATCTCTTCGACTATGGTCAAGATAAATTCTTCCGAACCGCGAATGCCGCTCAGGAGCGCAACAACATAAACCGCATTTTCATTTCATATAACCAGTAAAGAACAGGCCATTATCTGAAAACGGGGGTAATTCAACGCCGAGTTTCAGCAGGGACCGACCGGTGTCTTCCGCAATCGCGTTGATGTTGAAGCGACCAATAATAATGTCTACACCTTGGGGCACAATAAATACTGTTTTACTGAAGAACTGCTTCATCTTGAGCCAATGGCTCTCCCATTGCGTGCATGCGTGGCTGGACGGAACCACCAGGATAGGGCGGGCGGTAGCCCCGGTCGGCGTCTAAACCAAGTTGCTGTATGGACCACCGCCGACATTCGTCGGCGTCTGGAGTTTGGACAAGAACAATCAAGTATCAGCATAAGTAATAAGGTTTTTGGCGAAATTATGATGGAGGAAGGAGGAAACAGGCGCTTCGTTGCAGTCAGTTCGCAGTCTGGTGACGATGTCCAGGAACGAAGGTCGGTCGGAGTCCTTTCTCCACTTTGGATGAGCAACATAGTCTTGTGTGCGGCCTGGTCCGGAGGACTGCAATGCGGCCAACAACAGCATGCTATAAGAAGCGACTGCCAGAGCCGGGTGACGGAGCACGGAGAGTTCGTTGCGGACCTGGGCCTGGCCAACTCCCAGAATGTCTTTTTCGTCGCGGTGATTGACTTCGATCTGCCAACGGTCGAAGCAAGCAAGGACAAGGAGCTTGGTAGGACTATCGAGGTCGGTGGACAGGAAATAAGCTGGCTGACGGTAGTTGATGCGAGAGTTCTTGGAGGACTTGTAAGGCACGGGAGCAATCACGATCAGGCGCAGTCGTCTCTGCCCGGCTCCGCGCTTCCACAGCACGCCTTTGACTTCTTTGAATCTGACGCGGCGTCGTTTCCCTCCGATATAGACCCTGGTCCAACGCCATGCTTTGTCCTTCTTGCGCACCTGCTCTGGTGTGAACAGTTCCTCATCGTACTTGCGTCGAGAGCCGTCTGGAGCAGGAAAGCAGAGCCTGGCATCCTTGCGGCAGCGGGTGATCAAGTGGGTGCGATCCAGCTGCGCACCGTACATCGTCTTATTACAGAAGCTCCCGTCCCCAACAATGAGCAACGTGCGCTGGCTCCCGCCCCTTTGGTCCACGCTCTCACGGAGGTCGCGAATCACCTCCAGAGTTTGCATCGAGAGATTCTGTGTCTTTTTCAACTCCCTATACTGCTGGAGATCCTGTTGGCTGGCGCGCTTGCCCGGTTTCTTAAGAGAAGGGACTTCCTGAAACCGGACCGGAATACCTCGCGGGGGATAATTGCCTTCCATATAGTGTGGAAACAACAGCGACGCCTGCAAAAAGCGCAGACCGTACAGGAAGTTCAAGTGAAAAGGCGGCGACAACGGATCGCGCTGCCACCGCGCGCTTTTGATCTTCTTGCCCGTCTTTCTAATCTTCGTATCGTCAATAGCGCTCACCACCGGCATCTTCGGGTATCGATCCAGATATTCATCAATCACCGGTTCGAACAACCGTTCAGGTTCCCATTTACAGCGGGAGAACATCTTATAATCCCCGCTCCAGTCGCGGTCGCTCCGGCCCAGGGCGCTGATCGTGCGGGAGATGGTGCGGCGCCCAAACACGCACGGCAAAGCAACGGCATGCTCGATGGCGCGCTCGAGGCTGCGAGCTTGAGGAAATGCTCCCTGCCATCCCCGGTCAAGAAGCGAGTGATATTGTTGAATCAGCGTCATCACTCACCCCCTTTCAGCCCAAACACATTCTTATCGGTTCTGATGAACTGGTCACCACGATTAATCTTCTTCACCAGAGTCGAAACGATCGATTCGCGGTCGAGCCTGATTCCCCGTGCCTTTTCGACCCGTTCAATGATCTCGGTGACGTGTAACGGTTTTCCTGCACGTCGGAGTACGTCATGCACCATTTGAATCTGAGACGTACGCTGCCGGACAGCCCTGGGTTGAGCCGGTCCCGCGCGCAAACGCTTGATAGCCTTAAGCTGAGCCTCGAGCGAGGCCTCGATTGCATCAAAGACAGCAGCCCTGATTTCATCTTTCTCCATGGCGGTATTTCTCCCTCTGCCAGCCAACGACGGCCGTTATTCCAACAGAGAGAGCATACCATATAGAAGTACGTCTGTCAATAAAATAAATGACTTACGTACTCAAAATGTCCAAACTTCAGCCGCCGACATTCGTCGGCGTGAGAACGACGTTCATCGGGCGGAATAGTTCACTGTAATTGTACGACTGAGTAGAATTCGATGTTTCAGGAGATTCTAGTTGCGCCATCCAGCAACGTCGCGGACTTGTGGCAAGGGACAGGCCAAAACCCAGATATGATAGCGTCAATCACTTTTCCAATGTACTTCCCTACGAATGACAAGTGAGATCCGCGCCGTCGGGCGTAGTCGAACTCCAATGTCCGGAAAGACGTTATGACATTTTGGCCTTCCGGACGGCATCTTATTCGTATTAGGTACTTGAGGGCCGACGGGGGAAACATTGACGAGAAGAGCCGGAAGGCGACCTCCAGGATGGATTGCAGAAGTCGATCATGACGTTTTGAATAGGAGAACAACTTGATGAAGCGCGTCTTTCTGTTATTGACGATCACGGCCGTGGGTTGGGGGTTACCGGGAACTGGGAAACAGCCTTCCGTAAAACGGCTGGACGGCAGCACGATCACGGCGGCTGAAATCGATTCCACCGTTACACGCCTGATGGGTGCCGCAAACGTGACTGGCGCCGGTATTGCGATCTTCAATGATGGCAAGGTCGTCTATTCCCGGGCATATGGCATACGAGACAAAGAGAACGGTCTGCTCCTGACTGAAGACTCTGTTATGTCGGCGGCCTCTTTCACCAAGGTTACCTTTGCCTACATGGTGATGCAGTTGGTGGAGGAAAAGCTCCTGGACCTGGACAAGCCCATATATCAGTATCTGCCGAAACCTCTGCCGGAATACGCAGCTTACCGGGATCTGGCCGAGGATCCGCGGTATAAAAAAATCACCGCGAGAATGCTGCTCAGCCATACGAGCGGATTTCCCAACCTGCGACAGTTCAACAAAGATCAAAAACTCAATATCAATTTTGAGCCGGGATCGAGGTACGCATATTCGGGTGAAGGAATCAGTCTCTTGCAACTGGTCGTCGAAACCATCACGAAGAAACCAGTGCAGGAGCTGATGCAGTATCGGGTCTTTCGTCCGTTTGGAATGAACCGCACCAGCATGGTCTGGGAAAGCCGGTTCGAAGATAATCTCGCGGTGCCATACAACGAGGATGGCCGGTCGCTCGGGCCGCCGGAGCAGCGCGCAAAGGCAGCCGCAGCGGGTTCTATGATGACGACTTTGGGCGACTTTACGCGATTCATGCAGGCGGTGATGAGCAGCCGCGGCTTGCGCAAAGAAACCCGCGAGATGATGCTCAGTCCGCAGATTCAAATCTCGTCAAAGCATGAGTTCCCGACGCTCGAAGGAGAAACGACGGAGGAAAATAAGGGGATCCGCCTGAGCTATGGGCTTGGGTGGGGCCTCTATTGGACTCCCTATGGTAAGGCGTTTTTCAAAGAGGGGCACGCCGAGGGCTGGCGCAACTATACGGTGTGCTTTGACGACCAAAAGGCGGGCATCGTCATCATGACCAACAGCTCGAACGGCGAAGGCATTTACAAGGAACTCTTGGAGACGCTGCTCAAAAATACATTCACCCCTATCGAGTGGGAGGGCTTTACGCCCTACGACAAGCTGCCTCCGCGCAAGCCTCCCAGGGAACACAAGGAAGTCGCCACCGATCCCAGGCTGTTTGACCGTTATGTTGGCCGCTACGCGGTTTCGCCTGACACGATTCTGACGGTTATCAGGGACGGCAATCACCTGTTTGTGCAGCAAGACCAGGAGCCAAAGATCGAGGTGTTTCCCGAAAGCGAGCGAGATTTCTTTGCGAAGATCATGGACGTTTGGATGACTTTTGAAACCGGCAGCGAGGGTCGGGCTACGGCGCTGATCGTCCACGTGAACGGCGCAGACATTCGGGCTAAGCGGGTCGAGTGAGGTAGATTCACCTAAGAAGATCGAATGATTGCTCGCGCAGAGCTCGATAGCCCTCCTGGGATTTCTGAGCGGCCTCAATCTCCGCCGCATTATGGCCGTCGGCACGTGCGGTATTGAATGCGGCGATCACCGCGCGCTTGCTTTCCGGGTTGAACTCCAGGAATGCGCGAAAACCTGCCTGGCTTCCGGTATGGCCGACGAACGTGATGGTCCCCGAGGCAGACGGGCGCGGGTCCAGAAAGAACGAGAGTCCCATGTATTCGGAGTGCTCGCCGCCTTCTATTACGGCGACGACGGGGCGCCACATCTCCTCGAGCGACTCACGTGAAAGGATAGGGCGAGAGGTCCCTGAGCTCGTCCCGGTCAGGAAGGCTACCCATCTGACAAGGTCGCCGAGCGGCGCGTTCAGTCCTCCGTTAGGAGTCGTGATGCCAGTATCGAAATCACGACCGTTCGCCTGGGTGATCTGGCGGCCGCTCGGGTCCATCGAGATCGTGTAGTTGTTGGACCGGTCCTTTGCGAGTGAAATTGGCGTCAGGTTGAAGTAGCTTTGCGTCATACCCAGCGGGCCCAGGATGTTTTGGCGCACATAGGCCTCATAAGAAAGGCCTGATACCGCCTCGATCACACGCGCCAGGTAGATGAAGGCCGGATTCGAGTAGCTGAACCGCGTGCCTGGTTTGAAGGCCAGTTCCTGATACGGCATCATCGCTACAAGCTGAGCCCACTCGGTGGGCTCAAATGGCTGCCACGGTTTGGTCTCGTCCCGGTAAGGCCAGGTCGGGCCCTGAAAGCCCGCACTGTGAGACAAGAGCTGGCGGAGCGTCACTTGTGAGACAGGGCCATAGTCGCTGTGAATACGCTCGAGCTCAGGCACATATTTCGTAATAGAGTCATCGAGCGAAAGCTTGCGGCGGTCGCGCAACTGCATCACGGCGACGGCCGTCAGCGTCTTTGTGATCGAACCCCAGTGGAATATGGTGTTCCGATCGACCGCTTGCCGTAAGTCACGGTCGGCCAGGCCTACCGGATGCCACTGGGTCGCGCGCCCGTCCTCGACTACCTGGTAGGCGGCGCCTTCGATGGAATCATCGTGGACATACTTGTCAAAAGCATCCTGGAAATTGTTCGACGCGGTTAGGATTGGCTGAGGGTCGTCATTCATCTGAGCCAATATCCCTCCAGCAGCGATTATAGGAACAACAATAAACGCCGTTAGGGTCGATCTCTTCATCCGCTCCTTCTCGTGACTTTGCGGTTATGGAATCATCACTCCGAGCCCTGGGCTCGTGCTGCTTCTCAGAATACCATAGGCGTTGACGGGAGGCGACTTCGACCCTCGCTAAGGTCCACCGAGTTCTGCCGGGCTCTCCCAACTGTCCTTGGAGGGCTCGCCAGGAAAAAGGGCGCACCGAAAATCTCCATGCCGGCGATCGATCCAGGCTCCACTGCGCCAGAGCTCAGGAAAGAATTCAGTTTGTCTATACCGAAGCGGGCGGGGCCAGGTCCCAACCTAATATAACTATCGAGGCGCATCGTAGTACTTAGGCTGACTCATGCCCGACGTGGCGGGGATAAATCGCTCCCGACCACTATTTCGTTGAGGTGGTCCAAGGGCCCCCCTCCTGGGCGTTTCATGAGAAAAGACCCGCCATTCTCTCGAATGGCGGGTCTAAGTTCCGGATCAATTTCGCTGACCGGTCAATTAGTCGGCGACTTCCTTCTCGCGCGGGCCGGCTGCGGCGGCCAGATCCGCGGCTGTCGGAATCTCGGCCGGCTCGTACTCGTATTCTTCCTCTTCCTCGGTCCGATCCGGCTCAAGCCGCACATTGCGGTAGTACTCCATGCCGGTTCCGGCCGGGATCAGGCGGCCCATGATGACGTTCTCTTTCAGGCCGCGCAGGTAGTCGACCTTGCCGCTGATGGCGGCTTCAGTCAGCACCCTTGTGGTTTCCTGGAACGACGCCGCGGAGATAAAGGACTCGGTCGATAGCGACGCCTTGGTGATACCCAGCAACATCGGCTCTGCTTGAGCCGGCTGGCCACCCTCGCCAAGCACGCGCTCGTTCTCGTCCGAGAACCTGAAGCGATCGACCATGTCTTCGAGCAGGAACTCAGTGTCGCCGACATCCTTGATTCGCACCCATCTCAGCATCTGCCGAACGATGACTTCAATGTGCTTGTCATTGATGTTGACGCCCTGGAGCCGGTAGACCTCCTGGATCTCGTCGACCAGGTATCGCTGCAGTTCCTCGATCCCGCGCACTGCCAGGATATCGTGCGGGTTCAGCGGGCCGTCCATCAACGGCTCGCCCGCCCTGACGATGTCGCCTTCCTGAACGTTGACGTGGACGCCGCGAGGTATGGAATACTCACGCCGCTCACCATCAGACGCTTCGACGATGATGCGCCGCAGGCCCTTGGTGATTGGACCGAACTTAACGGTGCCGTCGATTTCAGTCATGACGGCCGTCTCTCGAGGCTTGCGCGCCTCGAACAGCTCTACAACGCGAGGCAGACCGCCGGTGATATCCTTGGTCTTGGTCGTCTCGCGCGGTATCTTTGCGATGATATCGCCCGGAGCGACTCGTACGTGCTCCTTCTCTTCCTGGCCTTTGGTGGCCGTGGCGCCGCGCTTCTTCTTCCACTCATCGTAGTCGGCGACCAGATGGCCGTCCACATCCCGCTATCGCCTGAGGCGCAGGTCGAGGCCAGCGTGCTGATGCTGTCGGCCAACAACATCTTATCTCCAGCGAACGGTCAGCCGATAGCGGTGCCTACACAGGACATAGTGCTAGGGTGCTACTACCTGACCAAGGACAAGAAAGACGACAAGTTTGCGGGCAAGAAGTTTGCCATAATGGAGGAGGTGCTGCTCGCCGTCGACGCCGAAGAAGTCCACACCCAGACGCCGATCAAGGTGATGTTTTCAGGTGAGCTGATCGATCTGGATCAGGAACGTGACGATCAGGATGTGATACGCGCGACGCTCCGCAAGATCGAGAACCGCGTGATCGACACAACCGTTGGCCGGGTCATCTTTAATGATAGCCTGCCCGAAGGAACGCCGTACATAAACGGCACCCTCAAGCGAAAAGGACTGCAGTCGCTGGTCAACTATTGCCACTTGCGCAAGGGCCATCGCGAGACGGTCAAGATGCTGGACAAGCTGAAAGACATCGGCTTCTTGTACGCTACCAAGGCGGGTATCTCGATCGGCATCGACGACCTGGTTACTCCGCCGAGCAAGGTCGAGCTGGTACAGGGCGCTCGCGAGGAAGTGGGCGAGGTCGAGAAGCAATACACCGAAGGCGTCATCACCAACGGCGAGCGCTACAACAAGGTCATCGCTATCTGGTCTGACGTTACCGAAAAAGTCGCCGAAGCAATGTTCCTCGAGATGAACCGCGTGGAAAAGGAACAGGGCGAGATGAACCCTATCCTGATCATGGCCGACTCTGGAGCGCGCGGTTCTAAACAGCAGATCAGGCAGCTCGCCGGTATGCGAGGCCTGATGGCCAAGCCTTCGGGCGAAATCATCGAGAGCCCCATTCACGCAAACTTCCGCGAGGGCCTGAACGTGCTGCAATACTTCATCTCGACCCACGGCGCGCGCAAAGGCCTGGCCGACACTGCTCTGAAGACCGCCGATTCTGGATACCTGACCCGCAGGCTCGTAGACGTCGCTCAGGACGTGATTGTCAGCGAGAACGACTGCGGTACTGTCAAGGGGATCTGGGCCACGGCTATCATCGAGGGTGGCGAGGAGATCGAATCGTTGCGCGACCGCATCATCGGCCGTGTGACTCTCGAGGACGTGCTGGACCCGATCACCGCCGAGGTGATTGTCCACGGCGGCGACGAGATCACCGAAGACCTTGCCTCTCAGATTCAGAGCGCTGGCGGTATCGATCGAGTCAAGATCCGGTCCGTGCTGACTTGCGAATCGAGACGCGGTGTATGCGTCAAGTGCTACGGCCGTAACCTGGCCACCGGCCGCCTGGTCGAGCTCGGCGAGGCCACGGGCGTCATCGCGGCGCAGTCAATCGGCGAGCCCGGCACTCAGTTGACGATGA
>Ga0207158_1247_pt1 | contig 10849 bp, 9 predicted proteins | sample Alteio_BWMinHeat_22_FD_153512 | JGI IMG/M metagenome (GOLD analysis project Ga0207158, IMG submission 153512) | Enriched cells from forest soil in Barre Woods Harvard Forest LTER site, Petersham, Massachusetts, United States -... | ecosystem: Environmental > Terrestrial > Soil > Temperate forest >... | reverse complement strand
ATTGCCGGCGGCAATTTAATCCAGCAAACCGGAGCAATTAATTTTAACCAGCCCGCCAACTGTTTTGCTTTGCAAATTAGCCAACAACCATCGCTAAAAATCCAGCTGGCAGTTAAGCCTTTAGCCGAACCTTTGCCCAAAATAAATTTTTTGGCAGCCAGACAGGTTATTTTTTCCCCAAGTTTACTGCCTGCTCCTCTTGCCCAAACTACCCCCATTTTACCCTTAACATTTTTAGGAGTAGAAATTGTCTATCTAGTTTGGAAACGTAAGGTAATAGCATCAAAATTTACATCAGCGGCATTGGCCGTAAAATCAATTCTGACTTTAGCCCAGCTGCAGATGCTACGGTGCTGAAAATCATTTAACATCAAACGTATAAACATTCGAACATTAAAGCATGTTTATATGCTTAAGTGCTTATATGATTAAGTTATTTAATGAAAGGATTTAAATTTATGCCAGATGAAATTAGAGTAAGCCGCCCCTCCGGCCAGCCGCAAATGAGACCCGATATGCAAATGCAAGAGCAAATGGCGCCGGCCCAAGGCGGCTCTAAAATGCCGTGGGTAGTATTAGCCTTAGTAGTGATAGTCATTATTATTTTAGCTGTGCTGTTTAGGGATAAGCTTACGGGCAGTGGAGCCGGCAAAATGACAGCGACAACCTCTTCGTCTTCCGGCTACCAAGGCGTATTCTTGACCAACGGCCAGGTTTACTTTGGAAAGATTGCCAATCCGGACGGCGACTATGTGGACTTAAGCGATATTTTTTACCTCCAGGTCGGGCCCCAGCAGGGTAGCGCTACAGCGCCCGGCCAAACTGCCGCCACTCCGCAGCAACAAATTTCTTTGGTCAAGCTTGGCAATGAACTGCACGGTCCGGTGGACGAAATGCACATTTCCCGCGCGCAAATTTTGTTTTACGAGGACTTAAAGAGCGATGGCCAGGTAGTAACAGCCATAGACAGGTACAAGGCCAACCCACAAGGTGGCAGTCAGCCAACAACCCAGCCGGCACCAACCAAATAGTATGAGTTAAAGAGCCATAAATTGGGCGCACTGCCCTAATATTTAAGCAAAAACTCCTTCTTTGGAAAATCCTAGAAGGAGTTTTTTGATAGCTGGTTTAGCTAAAATAAATAGCCGTAGAGTGTAAAGTTCTAGACTTTTTTCCTCGGGCTTTTTAAAAACCCGTATATCTTGGAAAAAAATCCGACTGTGTATAACACATTTGTACTCAAATAACTTATGCTATAATTAAAGTAATAATTTTAATTTTTAAGAGACAAATTTTTACCTGCTTATGAATCACATTACCTCCAAGCTCCGAGGGAACTTTGGGCGGTTTTTGGTTATGCTAAGCCTCTTGGCTATAAGCTTGCCGCAGCTTTCCCAAGCCTTAACTGTGCAGGAAATCCTGCAGGGTTACGATAATCCTCAACCTCGGGTTTTGGGAGCGGCCACCCCTGCTTTTGTGCAGTCGGCTTTTTCCATTAACAATCCCAACTCAACTACTGCAGCCGCGACTTTTATTGCCAACGTTACAGCCGGCAATGTTATTGCGGTAGCCGCAGCGTCTGGAGGCACGGCTGCAATATCTTCTGTTACCGCCAGTTGTATTACAGGAAACTTAACCCTGGTAGCAAACGATACCGCGACTCTACCTTCAGGCTTGGCTTACGGAGTTGTAACTACCACCGGTCCCTGCTCGGTTACTGCCAACTTTGCCGCCAGCGGTTTTGGCAATATTATAATGATTCACGAAATTACCGGAATAAATACCACAAGTCCGCTTGACGGGGGCAGTACTTTACTTAACAGTTTTGGCACCAGCCCCGCCGTGAGTAGCAGCATCACCACAACAGGCGCGGATTATATTTTTGGCGCATCGGTTTCCAGCTCCGGCGCTACAACCTACATTGCCGGCTCGGGGCTGACATTGAGGGTTAACCAAGCTTCTTTTGGCTCCGAAGATGCCGTGCAATCTTCCGCTGGCGCTATTACTGCTTCTTTTACCCCTTCCAACGGCGCTTACAGCAGGGTAGGTATTATGGCCTTTAAGCCGGCTACCGGAGGCGGCCCAACTCCAACACCTACTCCAACTCCAACCGTTACTCCCACGCCTACCCCAACTGCTACTCCAACACCAACTCCGACGCCTACGGTAACCCCAACGCCCTCACCTACACCTACCCAAAGCGGCTCTTTGTTATACGGCATTTTAGATCCAACCCGCGCCATTAACTGGCAGCGGGCTAACGTTGGAGTGGAAGGCGGAATTCCAACCAATTATACGCTGTGTGCCACAGTTTCGCCCGGAGCCAGCGCGGTCTCCATCAGCAACACCATTGCCAATTGCCCCAACTTCACCTATGTGCAGTTAACCGCCGGAACCTACAACCTGTCCCAGAGTGTGGTTATTAACCGTTCTGACGTCATTGTCAGAGGAGCCGGGCCCACCCAAACCCAACTCAACTTCACGGGAGCCGGAGCAGGCGGCATCTTTAGCGGTACTTTTTATATTGGCACCAGCCAACAGCTTGGCTCGAACGATTGCAACGGAGCTCCTAATTATTCAACCTGTCCCGGCCAGAGCAATGCCGCAGACTGGACCGGCGGCTTCGGGCAAGGCGCTACTAGCATTACTCTTGCTAACATTGGCGCTACCGGCATAGCCGTGGGTGATACTATTATTTTGGACCAGCGCAACGATGTTCAGGACAATGGCGGCTATATGTCCTGTGATAACGGCGGCGGCGGACTTTCGCCTGAACAGGGCGTAACATTTGGTTGCATGGATAGTTTTGGCCAACCCGCGGGCAATACCGGCCGCATTATCGGCGGCGTGCCGTACGCGCAAATGCAGATGGTAAAGGTGGCCGCGATTTCGGGAACAGGTTGCTCCGGCTCGCCCATTAGCTGTAGCGGCGCCGGCCCATTTACCGTAACTCTTGCAACCGGCTTGTCCGAGAATAACTGGAACCAGGGCAATGCGGCGGGCCACACCGGAGCCTGGTTTGTAAAGCCTATACAATTTGTCGGTATGGAAAATTTAGCTATAGATGCTTCTGGCTGTCCCAACGATGCCTCATGCAATTCAGGAATTAGTTTTGTTAATGTCGTCAGCGGTTGGGTCAAAAATGTCCGGTTAGTCCATACCAGGAGGAATCACGTGTGGTTTGAGAATACTTCCCGTATGGAGATACGCGACAGCTATATGTATGCGGCCAACAACGCCGCGTCCCAGAGTTACGGTCTGGAATGTTTTGAATGCCAAAATTCCCTGGTTGAGAACAATATTGTCCAGCAGACGGCCGGACCGTATGTCTTAGCCGGCGGTTCCAACAATGTTTTCGGTTACAATTTTGCCCTAGACAACGTGCAGTGGCCTCCCGGATGGAACCAGTCAGACCTTACGCTCCATTCCGATGGGTCGGATTTAATGTTGTTTGAAGGTAACCAGGGTTCTAGTCTTATTGCAGATACCCTGCATGGCGATAGCGGTAAGATTACAGGGTTTCGTAATTGGCTAAGCGGACACGGCTACAACACCTGTACCAGCGGGGGATCGGGAAATTGTTCTGATTTTAATAACCGTAATAACCTGGCGACCGACCAGACTTTTCCAATTGATTATAATAGTTACACTAGGGGGATGAACTTAATCGGTAACGTCCTCGGAACTCCCGGATATCATAATGCCGCTAATGGCGGAGCTTACCAAAATTCTGCCACGGCAAATGATGCCGGAAATGAAGGAGTATCACAAAGCCAATGTGACCATAGTATTTATAATCTTGGTTGGAGTCAGGGGCTTTGCGCTAATTTAGGCAATGTGGGTCTCGTAAACGACCCCCTCGTCAAAACTACCCTAATGCGCTGGGGCAACTATGACGCCTTCACCGGCACAGTGCGCTGGGATAATGCCGAAGCCTCCCCACCCGCCGCCACCTACATTGCCGCCCAAGCCGTGCCTGCTTCCCACTTTTTACCCGCTTCTATGTATCTTAGCGGCAAACCCTCCTGGTGGCCTTCCTCTATTCCATATCCTCCCATTGGCCCGGATGTCACAGGCGGCTCAGGCCCTTCAGGCCTAGCCTACAACAACCCGGCTGCCAACTGCTATTACAATGTCCTAGGCGGCCCTGTAGACGGTAGCGGCAACCCCCTGCCCTTTGACGCCAACAACTGCTATGCCACAGGCGGCGGCGGAGGCGGCGATACCACCCCTCCTTCTGTGCCTACTAATCTCACAGCTTCTGCCATATCCTCCTCTGCTGTTAGCCTATCTTGGACCGCTTCTACCGATAACGTAGGGGTAACCGGCTACAAGGTCTTTAGAGCCGGCGTGCAAATAGGCACTACCATAACCAACAACTATAACGATAACGGCCTAACTGCTGGAACCAACTATTCTTACACTGTTTCTGCCTATGATGCCGCAGGCAATAACAGCGCTCAGTCTACCTCTGCCTCTGCCACCACCTTAAATGGGCCAGATACTACCCCTCCTAATGTTAATATTACCTCTCCCTCTGCCGGAACAGTTAGCGGTTCCATAACCTTCTCTGCTACTGCCTCTGACCCGGTGGTAGCCGGCCAAACCACCTCCGGCCTAAAGACTATAACCCTATCTATAGATGGTAGTGTGTTTGCCACTTCCTCTACTGCCTCTGCTTCTAAAGCCCTAGATACCACCACCTTAACCAATGCCTCCCATAGCTTAACCGCTATAGCTGTGGATAACGCCGGTAACCAGTCTACTACAGCTACAGTTAGCATAACTGTGAACAATGTCTCTGCCACTAAGTTCCCCAGGACTATTAGCTTAACCTCCCTAGAGGGTATAGCTAGCATTCCTGCTAACCAAACCATAACCGCTACAGTGTTATCCGGCTCTACTGTCTTAGAAACCCAAAGCAACCTAACTCCCACAGCAGGGAAGTACACAGTTGCCTTCCTTAATTCTGACCCCCAGTTAGTCAGCATTAGGATAAAGGCTACTGGCTACCTATCCCAGCTATTGTCTAACATAGATACCACAGTCAACAGCGCAGTCGCCCTGTCTGTGCCCCAGCTCAATGCCGGAGACTTTAACAACGACAATACCATTAATGCCTTAGATTATTCCATACTTAACAGCCACTACAATCAGAACTATCCTACAGCTGACATTAATCTAGATGGCTTAGTCAACTCCCTTGACTTTGCCATCTTAAAGAATAACTTTAACAAGCTGGGGCAGTAAGGGAGTTGTTTAGCATATCCTTTAGGGTTTTTTCGCAACTCTGACCCAGTTGGTGAAATACCTACAAAAGTTTGTTTTAAAGCCTATAAAAGCGCATTATTAAGGGGTTTTTTGATGGAAGTTGACAATATTCGCTAAGTTTGCTATAATTTCAACAATAAGTTGTAATTTAAGTATATTTAGTAAAATAATCTTATGCTTATGAAAAAATATTTTGGTGTGAAATTTTTAGTCTTATTTTTACTGGCGGCCGCTGTAATTGTTCCGGCCACAACCAAAGCTCTAACTATGCAGGAATTATTGGGTGCCCAGCAGGCTCCGCATAATGTAGGGATGGTTTTGGGCGCCAGCACCCCTTCGTCGGATATTAACGGCGACGGAATTGTTAATTCTTTGGACATCGCCATCTTGCTTTCTCATATGGGACAGAACTACCCGCCCGCAGATTTAAACCATGATGGCATAGTTAACAGCCTAGATTACTCTATTTTGGTTTCCCAGTGGTTTTATACCAGATAATTTAAATTTTTGATTATAATTGAAACAAAAATAAAAATTTTAAACAAATGAAAAAATTTCTTTTTGCTTTGTTGTTTTCGGGTTTTGTAATTGCGGGCTGGTCACTGGTTCCGGCTTTTGCCAGTGCCGCTACTTTAACGCTTTCTCCGGCCAGCCAGTCGGTAGCCGTGGGTAGCAATTTTACGGTGAATATTATTTTAGACACCGGCGGACAGTCTGTTTACGGGGTGGATATCAACGCTTTGCATTACGATCCAACCCAGCTTTCGGTAGTGGACGCCGACAGCGGCACAGCCGGCACTCAAATAACCGCGGGCGCGTTAATGCCCAGCACCGTTTATAACAGCGTCAATACGGCTACCGGGGTTATTCAGTTTTCCCAGGTGTCTTCCACCGGCGGCACCAACTTTTCCGGCGTGGGCACCTTGGCTAGCATTACTTTTACGGTGTTAAAAGCCGGCACAGCCTCGGTAACTTTTGATTACACTCCCGGCAGCACCACCGACTGCAACGTGGCTGCTTTATACGCGGATATCTTAAGCGGCGTTACCAACGGCAGTTATACTTTAACCAATTCAGCCGATACCACCGCGCCAACCGTTCCCACGGGCGCCACTGCCTCGGCTACTTCTTCATCTATTATTCATTTATCCTGGATTGCTTCTACCGATCCCGTAGTAGCCGGCCAAACCACTTCGGGCGTGGCCGGATATAAAATTTTTAGGGCAGGCGTTCAGGTGGCTACCACCTCTGCGGTTACCTACAACGATTCCGGTTTAACCGCGGCTACTAACTATAGCTATACTATTGCGGCATACGATAACGCCGGCAACACCTCGGCGCAAACCAGCGCCGTTTCAGCTACGACTTTGTCTAATCTCGACACTACGGCGCCAACTGTCCCCGGAAGTCCTGGGGCCTCGCCGGTTTCCACTTCCGCTATTACTGTTTCCTGGACCGCTTCTTCCGATCCCGTAGTAGGCGGCCAAAGCACTTCCGGACTGGCCGGGTATAAAGTTTACCGCGCGGGCGTGCAAATAGGCACCTCGGGGTCAACCAGCTATAACGATACCGGCTGAACCGCGGCCACCAACTATAGCTATACTATTGCGGCATACGATAACGCCGGCAACACCTCGGCGCAAACCGGCGCTGTTTCGGCCACGACTTTGTCTAATCCCGACACTACGGCGCCAACAGTTTCCATAACCGCGCCTTCTTCCGGCGCAAATGTTGCCAACACAATAAATGTTAGTTTAACAGCAAGCGACCCCGTGGTCGCGGGCCAGGTTACTTCCGGTATTGCTTTGGTAAGCGTATTTTTGGACGGCAGTTTATATGCCACCTCCAGCACCGGCTCCATTGCCAAAACATTAGATACCACAACCTTAACCAACGCGACCCATACTTTTACGGCCACGGCTAAAGACAGCGCCGGCAACCAAGGCACGGCGGCGGCGGTAACCGTAACGGTATTTAACCTTTCCACGGCCACCAGGTATCCCAGAAAGGTGGTGCTAAGCGGTTTAGAAGGCTTAAGCAGCGTCCCGGCGGGCACCAGCTTAACCGCCACGGTGCTTTCCGGCGCCAGTGTTTTGGAAACGCAAAATAATTTATTGCCCAATGGCAGCGGTGAGTATACGGTCAGCTTTTTGTCTACCGACCCGCAGCTGGTGGATATTCGCGTTACGGTTTCCGGCTATCTCTCCGTTAAATTAACCGCCTTAGATACTACTATTAATTCCGCAGTTGATTTAAGCGCCCCTCAACTAACTGCCGCTGATTTTAACGGCGACAACACCGTCAATGCGCTGGACTACTCTATTTTAAATACCCACTGGAATCAAAATTTTGCCCAGGCAGACATCAACAGGGACGGTTTGGTAAACTCCCTGGATTATGCTATACTAAAAAATGATTTTAATAAGAGCGGGCAGTAACATTAGCCTACTTTAGAGCAATAACTTATATCCTTAAACAAAACAAAAATATGGTCTATAAAATTGTAAAGGTTTTAGGTCTAGGTTTCGCCGCTTTGGCTTTTTGGGCAGTGGCCTCCGCGGCACAGGCCGCCACTTTAACCTTAACTCCGTCTTCACAAAATTTAACCATTGGCAACACCGTAACTGTCAGCATTATGCTCGATACCCAGGGCCAGGCTATTGACGGCGTTGACATTAAGTATCTTAACTATAATCCTTACTTTTTGCAGGTCCAGGATCCGGGCAACCAAATCACTGCGGGGTCCTTAATGCCCAATACCCTTGTCAACGCCGTGGACACAGTTAACGGTAAAATCAGTTTTTCGCAAATAACCAATCCGGGCAGCCATTATACAGGCAGCGGCGTGCTGGCTACCGTGACCTTTAAAGCCTTGGTTGCGGGTACGGCCAACCTGACCTTTGACCATGCGCAAGGCGCGGCAAGCAGTGACGTTGCCAGTAATGGTATTGATATTCTTTCTTCAGTCGGTAGTGCCGCGTTTTCCATAAATTATCCGGCTGTAACTTCAGGCGGTACGCCGCCGACCGGCGGCGGCGCGGGAGGAGGCACTGGTTCAGGCAACGGTTCGGGTTCAGGCAACCCTTCGCCCTTAACCGGCGGCGGGGGCTTGAGGCTAATTAATAGCAACGGCACTTTTTATTTCATTGTCAACGGCGTTCGGCACGGTATTACCAATCCGGGAATGCTTTACACCTATGGGTTTACTTTTGCTATGGGCCAGACAGCTTCGGCCAATGATTTAGGACTTCCTTCCGGCTCTCTTTTAACTCCTAACGACGGAGGTTTGGTTAAATCCCCCCAGGATGCTACGGTTTATTTAATTTCCAACCAGCAGCGCTACGCTTTTACCTCTGCGGCCGTATATTTGGCTCTTGGCTTTAAGTGGGCCTCGGTGCTTCTTGTCACTAATCCGGAATTGCAGGCTCTGCCCAGGGCGGCTGACCTAAATAACGGTTCAGCCGGGCATTTGGCCGGATTGGATATTAACCGCAATGGAACTGTTTATTGGGTTGGTCCGGACAATCAACTCCACGGCTACCCGTCGCTCGCGGTTTTTAATTCCTGGCATTTGCCTAACGATTTTACCCGGGTCGTCCCTGCCAATGCGGCTGACAACTCTTTGCCCGTAGGGAGTTTGGTTAGCCAGCGCGTTTTGCAATAAACCCAGCACCACTTTTAACTAGTTTAGGTTTTTGCAATTACTTTATTTGGTTCAACAATTTTAACATCAACAATATTTAAATTAATGGAAAAGTGGTGCTGGGTAAATAACGGCATCATAAAATCCCGCCTTTTGGTTTTCCAAAAGGCGGGATTTTAAATGTTTGTTACTTTGAGGCAGACGGTGTAGGAGTGGGGGCGGGTTTGGTTTTGGCAGTTGTTTTGGAGGCTTTGGCCCTGGCTTGCGAAGCTTTTAGGGCTGGCGGGATATATTGGTCGCTTTGCAACACCCCGACCTGGTACCAAACTATAATAGCTACAACTACGGCCGCAGCTATGGCTATGCCAAAATATAGCACTGTTTTTGTTTTGTGGTCCATTTTGTAATGGTTTAATTGTACCATAAGTATAGCACAGTTTTTTTAAACAGTCTTTTTAGTAACAGAACTTATGCTATAATTAAGGTAATAGTTCTAAATTTTTAAGAAATAAACGCGGCTTTATTATCAATCACATTACGCTTATCCCCAGCGGTAACAAGCCTTAATTAAGGATGAAATATGGTAGGGCTATAAGAACCCGGCAACTAGCACCGGGAACTGCCGCGTTTTAAGCCCATTAGTAAAAACTAAAATTTGGTATGAAAATTAAAAAAAGCGTGATTAACCGCCAAACCGGCTTTACCCTCATTGAGCTAATGGTGGCCATATCCATTATTACATTGCTGGCCAGTATACTTTTAGTCATTGTAGCTAATGCCAGAGTCAAGGCCAGGGATACGACAAGAAAACAGACATTGCTGCAATTAGCCAAAGCTTTAGAGTTGTATTATAGCGACAACGGATCTTATCCCTCCACAGTTTACAGCGGCGGCGTTCAGGGCAATTACGAGAAAGGTTGGTGCGTGGTTCAACAGGAATTCTGCACTTACAGCGGGCCTAATGGTTATATTCCTAACTTAGCGCCTCAATATATAGGGCAATTACCCAGTGATCCGCTGGTTGGACAACCCCTTGGAGGAGCCCCTCCGGGCTATTCCGGCTATTACTATTTTTCAGACGGCAAGGATTATAAGGTAAAAGCCGCTTACACTAACGAGGAAGCGGTATTTCCTGCGGACCAGAATGATCCTTTTCATGACCCGGCCGGCAGGTGGTCAAGTTACGTGGTCTACACTCCGGGAGGGGCGAGTTGGTAGAAAATACAAATATTTCGGGCAGGAGAGTTTTTTAGCTGAAAATGATGATAAATAATAACAGCAATAACAGAACAAAATGAAATAAAATTTACGCTATGAAGTTTATTTCTAAGACAAAAATTTTTAACCGTTACCTGCCGATGTTTCTTTCCGTGGTGGTGCTGGCCACTGCCACTTTTTTCTGGTATGAGAACGCGCAGGCCAGTGCGGTAACTTTTGTTGGAGATTTGGGAGCTGGGCACGCAGCAGGAAACGTCTATAATGCTAACCCAACCGTATCCGCAGGTACAAACATTTTGATGGTCGCTTGTGTGGCTTGGAACAATACAGCAGGGGCGAGTGTGGCAAGCGTGGTATTTAATAACGCCAGCTTTACTGCCGTAGGTCCGGCTTCTGAAAATACCACTGGCGAGGAGTACTCCCAGTTGTTTTATTTACTTAATCCCAGTATCGGACAGTTTGCCGCCACGACCACCATAACCGGAACCAACCAGGATCTTTATACTGACTTCGCCGAATATTCGGGAGTAGACCAAACTAACCCCATTCGCGCGGGGACTTATCAACACCCTGCCAATGTTATAGCCAGTGGAGGGGGAACTTATTCTATGGTTGTAACCAGTAACTCCAACGATTTGACTCAAACCTGCCTTAATGAAGGGGCCCTGGCAACGCCTACAACCAACCAAACATTATTTGGTTCAAGTACTGCGGGTG
>Ga0207158_1246_pt1 | contig 10866 bp, 8 predicted proteins | sample Alteio_BWMinHeat_22_FD_153512 | JGI IMG/M metagenome (GOLD analysis project Ga0207158, IMG submission 153512) | Enriched cells from forest soil in Barre Woods Harvard Forest LTER site, Petersham, Massachusetts, United States -... | ecosystem: Environmental > Terrestrial > Soil > Temperate forest >... | reverse complement strand
CCCTTTGCCGGCGATGTCGTAGGCCGTGCCGTGGGCGACGCTGGTTCGAACGATCGGCAGACCGGCGCTGATGTTCACTGCTTTCATGCCACCCAAGAGCTTGAGGGCGATGTGGCCCTGATCGTGGTACATCGCCACCACACCGTCGAACTCGCCCTTGCGCGCTCGCGAAAAGAGCGTGTCGCTGGGCCAGGGTCCTGTTACGTTGATCCCCTCAGCCAGGGCGGCCTCAACGGCGGGGCGAATGATGGACACCTCCTCGTCGCCGAACAGGCCGCCGTCGCCGGCGTGCGGGTTGAGGGCCGCCACGGCGAGGCGGGGATGGTCTCGATTCTCTAACCGGCGCGTGACGTCAACGAGCAAGCGAATCTTTTCGAGGACCGCGCCGGTGGTCAGATGCCGGAATACGTCATGCAACGCCATGTGCAAGGTCACGTGAGCGACGGTCAGACCGGGCACGGAAAGGAGCATGGCGAACTCTTTGGTGTTGGTGCGCTCCGCCAGAATCTCCGTGTGACCCGGGTAGTGCAGGCCGGCGGCACGCAATCCTTCCTTGTGCAAAGGGGCCGTGACTATACCGTCGGCGACGCCTTCGCGCGTCCAGTCGATGGCCGCGCACAGAAAATCGTAAGCGGCCTGGCCGGCGGCGGCGCTGACCTTGCCGGATTGAGCGCCGCTCAAGTCTTGCCGGCTCGCGGGCAGACACGGGATCAGGTCGCGGGATGCGTCCAATTCATCCGGCCGCTGGACCGTGCGAACGACGGCAGGCGAGCCCACCAGCCGGATTGCCCGATTCAACCATTCGGGGTCGCCAACCACCACGGGACGACAGAGGGTCGTCAGTTCAGACCAAGCGCGGGCGATGATTTCCGGCCCGACGCCGGCGACATCGCCCATTGTGATCAGCAGTCGAGGGAGCACTTTTACGTCATTGGTTGGCAACATCGGAGGTGTGGGTAAAAGCGGCGGGCGTTCTCGTTCCGGCATGGGAACCATAGCTAATGGGCAAGGAGGGAACAAGAGCGCCTGCGGGGCGCTGACCCGGCGGATACGCTGTCAGTTTGGCTGAACGCGCGCTAATATTCACTTTTTTTTCGGAATAGGGCCTGTTCCGGTCGCGCTTTGATGCGTAAGATGGCGTCCCCGCGAATGTGGGTCCCATTTGATTGTTTGCGTTGAACGCCACACAATGGGGCTCGCGCAATGAGCGTCAATCGATGACAATGAAACCGAGCGCTGCCGAGGCTGCGCTGGCGGCTCGGGTTGGTCGGCGGCGTTGGGCGTAGCGGAATTCGCCAGAATTCCGAGTGGCGCGCTCGGAATTCTGGCGAATTCCGCTACGAGGAGTCGCAGGCAACCTCGGCAAACGAGCGAACGGTGTGGTAGGCCCGGTAGATCATCGCCATTTCATGCTTTGCGCGCGAGGCGGACGACGAACCGCTCCAGGATCAGACGTTCGGGGAGATGGCTGCCGCCTTTGAGGCCGAGGTCGGTTTCCAGGAGCCAATCGTACAACTGGCTTGCGCGGTGGCGGGTCAGGTGGCGAAGCTGTTGCTCGCAGCCTTGAATGGCGAAGGGTGGAACGCCGACTTGAGCGAGCGCCGCGCCTAGCGGCCGGCCCTGAACCGCCAGCCGTGCCGCCTGGCCTAGCCGCCGCAGTTGCATGCTGAACGCGCCGAGTATGCGCAGCGGTTCCTCTCCCTGGTCGAACAAACGGGCGAGGATGGCGAGGGCTTCGCCGGTGCGGCCGCCGCCAATGGCATCGAAAATCTTCCACGTATCTTGTTCCCGGCTGCGGCCAACCAGCTTGTCCACATCGTCCACATCGATCCGCTTCGCCTCACCGACGTAGGCTGCCAGTTTCGCCAGGTCCTGATCCAGCATACCCATGTGCAAGCCGACCAGATCGACGAGCATCCGCGCCGCCGCGACCGTCAGCGCTTTGCCGTAGCGCGATGCTGCCCAGCGGACACACCAGTCGCCGAGTTTGTCCGCCTTGGGCGTCTTACATACGATCACGGCGTCGGCGGGAACGATGCGATAAAGGCGCGTGTTCGACGGCCACGATTTCATATCGAGAACGAGCGTGCCGGTTGTGGCGGGCTTGGCGACGTAGGCTTCCAGGGAGGAGCGATGGCGGGTGACGAAGGGATCGGCATTATCGACGACCACGAGGCGGCGCTTACTTAGGAATGGCAGCGTCTCCAGTTCATCGTGGACGGCCGCATAGGTGGCTGTGTCGCCGGCATGCGTAGAGTAACCCATGTCGTCAGTCCCACCACCCAGAATGCGTTCGCGCAACGTGGCCAGAACCTGGCGTTTGAGGAAGTCTTCATCGCCGTGCAGCACGTAGAGCGGCTGAGGCGGGGTGCTTGGAGCTGGTTCGAGGAATGCGAGGCTGTCCATCGGGAATGCAGGCAAAACAAGAGGAAGCCGCGAACCAAGCGCCGCGCGGCGCTCGATTGGCGGCTTCCCGCATTATACCGGCCGGCGTTATTTCGACCCCTCGACGCCGATGTTGATGACGCGCGGGACCTTGAGATCGACGATCACTTCTTCCTTGGTTTCGTCGGACCCGATGTTGCCGGCGCGGTCGATGGCCTCGACGCGGATGTACATGCGCGGCGGCACGTCGGTTGGGAGCTTCCAGACATAGCGGCCGGTGTTCTCGATGTCGCGTGCGATCGGCTTCCAATCATCGCCGATGCGTTCGCAGTAGGAAATCGTGATGGGCTGGGGCCGCATGAACTGATCGCGGGCGCTCCAGGCGATGGTCAGTGCGTTGCCTTCGTAGCCGCTGGCGACCTTGGCGGAATCCAGGCGCACTTCCGGTTTTTTCGTGTCTACTTGCACGTAAACCTGCGGCTGATCGCCCTTGCGCGGCGGCTCCTCGCCTTTGCCGACGCCGCTCTTCGCGATCAGCGTGAAGCCGTAAAGTTTTTCGCCTTCGACGGACACGATGTAGGGCGGCTGGTTGCCGAGGACCTCGGGGTGTTTGCGCCAGGTGCGGCCCTGATCCTCGGTGTACCACAACTCAACGGACGAGACGCCCGACGTGCCGACATCCTCGATCTTGAAATTGAAGCTGATGCGGTTGGTGTTGACGAAGCGGATGCCGGACGCGCCCGTGTCGTTGCTGGGGCCAGAATCGCCCGGCTTCGGCCGGACATCGGAAACGTATTTGTCCCCGTTGGCGGAAACCGTGACCGTCTTTTCGCCGATATTGCCGGCGCGGTCTTGCACGCGCAAGCGCACTTCCGCCGCGCTGTTCGTGTTGGGTACCCAGAGCCGTTCGCCGCTCGCGGCTTTTTGCGCCGGCAGTTCCTGCCACGATCCGCCGGCGGTGCGGAAATCGAGGCGGAAGGTGTTCACGTCGAGGTTGTCGTCGGTCACGGTCCATTCGACGCCGACCTTGCCGTCGCGCGGGGTGGACGGCTTCAACACGACATCGGGAGGAGTCGTGTCGACGCAGACCTTGATGTTCGGTTGCAACTGGTCGAGGTTGGCCGGGTAGGCGCGGTTGTCCTGATCGATGGTGCGTGGGGCGAAGTAATGCCAGCCGTCGTCCTTGGCCTGGAAATCAAAGAACTTGTCGTTCGGGTTGTTCACGGCCACGCGCGACCAGCTTCGGCCGCCGTCCCTTGAGAGATACAGTTCGACCCTCGCGATCCTCCGGGTGGCCGATTCCGGCTGAAAGGGGATGCGGAACCTTCGATCTTTGGTGTAGTAGACGCCTTCCTCGCCGGCTGGACCTTCGCCGGCGCTGGGCGAGGGGATCAGGGCCAGGACAGCGAGGCAGCCGGCGAACAGCAGCGCGCCGAATCCGGCGCGAAGCGCGCCGGTGCGGACGGGGAACGGATCATTCTTGGGCAGCGAGGCCATGACGGGAGTGCCTCCGTAGGGTGCGACAGGCGGCGGTTGAGAAAGGGGGGCGGTTCGGCGTCCGGGGCTTCGGAGTACCTCAGCCCTGGCCACCCAGCCCTACTTTCAACCACTGCGGCCACGGATCGCCCAACATTCCGTTAGCATCGTCCGCGGCCGGAAACGAACTTGAAAGGAACCTCTTCTCTGTCAATCAGCCACCGAGCGCGGCCGGTGGGTTTTCCGGATTGTTCTCATTTCAACGACGTTGCAAGGCCATCTCCGTGGCAGGGGCCATGAAGGGATCAGCGTGCAGGTCCTTGCCGCGCAGCCAATCCACCGACAGGCGCATCGCCCGCCGGATGGCTTCGCCGGGTACAAAGGCCAAGAGTAGGCAGAGCATCATCAAACTGAACGTCCCCAGCCCCATGATGACGGCGATGCCGGTGTGCAGCATCACGGCGCCGCACATCATGTAGGGCCGCAGACGCCGGTTCCAAACAAGGAATGGGAACCCCAGTTCCAGGAGCAGCGTGAACACGGCACTGCTCGATAGGACGAGTTCCCACAACCAGTGAACCTGGCTGAGCCACACGACGAGTTTCGAGTAAACGGCCAGATGGAGCGGGGCGAATTCGTAGTTGGCAAGACAGGCCCAAAGGGCCGTGCCGTTCCACCATGCTGTGCCTTGCAGCTTCGAGGTCCCGGACGCCAGATAAATGAGGCAGAAGTGAATCTGCATCAGCCGAATGATGAAATTAGCCCACGTGGTCGGCGCCGGGGGCGGGGCGGGACTGAGCTTCTGGCCGGTTCGCCGCGCCGTCCACCAGCGTGACAGCCAGCGATCCACCGAGAGCGCCGCAGCGCAGGGGCTGATCATCAAGTAGATCAGCAGCACGTTGAGGATGGAATCGACGCCGTATAGCACCGTCCAATTGCGCTGGATAAAGCACATTGCCGCCATCCAGGTCAGGACGGACGTCACCCGGGTGCAGAACCCGAGCGTAAACATCACCATGACCACGAGCATGGCGACGGCGACAATCGTCATCCACGTGGGATCGGTGATATGGAACCAGAGCGACCAAAGGTACGAGCCTTGATGGTACGTGGTTACGGGGTCGATATCCCAGGTCTTGGCGTATTGCTTCCGGGCATCCTGCGCCTTGGGGTCATCCAGGGGTTTATTGGCTTGCTCGTTCACTTCGGTCCAATCGAACGGCGCATTGATAATAGGCGCCTCGTGGCGGAATTGGTCGGCGGTCTTCAAGTCCATCCAAGCGTTCTTGCCGAAATACGGCTGAAGACCCGTGGAGTAAACGAGATGCATATACAGCACGATGATCCCGGTGCAAATGCGGATGAGGCCCAACGGCGTCGGGTCGGCGGGCGCGAACCAGAAGCGGTTGAACACTTCGAGCCAACCGGGCTCCGCATCGGCCGGCGAATAAAGGCGGGCCGAGGCGGGATCGAAACGGGTGGTCGGCGTCCTCATTCTCTGGCACTCCTGAACTTCGTGCGGCGATGGAGGTTACTTGCTTTTGTCCTCGGCGTGAATCTGACAGTAGTCCACGATGTCGAAGTTTGCCCTTCTGGACTTGGCGTTGGTCGGAAGGTCGGCGTCCCGGCCCTTGGGCTCATCCATGATTGGGATGAGCCAGTAAAGGAACGGATCGTCCTCCTGCGTCATCTTGCCTTCCTCGTTGAACTCTCTGTGCGCCGTTAACATTTCGCCGTCTGCATTGAACTCACCCTGGAAGTACGGCCAAAAATAGGTCGGATCGTTTGGATCCGTGTTATTGGCCAAGTCCGGCGCCGGGATAATCTGATGGAGCACGCGGTAGACTTTGACGGTGGCGACTTCCTTCTCTGGGTCCGAAGAAGATTTGAACGTTCTCGCCACATACCGGGCGTAGGATTGCACCATGAGAGCCGAGGAGGGATAGGGCCGCCGATATTGCATAGCGGCCGGTAGGTTCGGCGCCATCTTAATCGACGGCTTGTGCAGGTTCCCGGCTTGGTAGCGCCTGCCGGCCAAATAGTCCGAAGGCGGCTGCGGATAACATTGATTGGTGCTCTCGGTAATCGACAGGATGCGTTGGTATTCCTGGCGGGTGGCGTAGTCCTTGCGGTCGGGGATTTTCAGCCATTCGCCGGTGCCGTCCGTGAACTTGACATAGAACCAAAGCTGGCACGCCGGCCCCGGCTCCGGTGAGTAAAAGTGGTAGGCGTTGTTCAGGTACATGAATTGCAAATAAGGCCGATAGACGCACGTCCACAGTTGCCGCGTGATCCAGGGGGCGTCGGAGCCGGGCGGAGGCGCGGACGTGACGGCAGTCAGGATGCCGCCGAAATGGAAGAAGACCAGCACGAGAAACACCACCCGCCGGACCATGCGTGGCAGCAGGATCAATCCGACTCCGGCGAACGTGACGACCGTGAGCACGCCAAACAAGAGGGCGATCGAGTCCCACGCCGGGTCTAGCGCAAGGTAGCCAAGAATTACGGTGAACGCCGCCACCGAGGTGAGGGCGGCGGAAACGGCCCGCTCCTCAAATTCCCAGGTCGCGGTGCGCAAACGCAGGCTCACTCCTGATCCCGCAAGGACCAAGCCGACAAAAATGAGCAGAGCACGGACGGGCACCAAGACTGGGTCAAGAGTAACGCCGGCAATCCAACTATTTACGTGGGAAAGGAATACGGCGACGAAACACGCGGCAGCTCCAGCCAAAGTTAGTTGCCAAGGGCTAAGTAGCGGCCGGCCATTCCGCCCTGCCGTGTTCACGCTTTCGGAAGCCATGGCGTTCTCTCCCGCATTCGAGGCCAATCAAGTCCGTTGGGATCTGCCGGAAGTTGCATTTCTTACGATTGCGCTAGCGCCGGGTTCGGTTCGAGGGCCGTTACGAATGACCTTCCATTGAAAAAGGATAACCGATTCACATGGGCAAACTACGAAGAATGCCTAGAATTCACAGGGTAAAGGGCAATTTGGACGATGCGACCTACGGAGAACGCAGAGCGCGCCAATCCTTGCGCCGTTGCCAAATAACCCAGGGCTGCCCAGTTTGAGGGATTGAGCGTGTAATTCAGGCCAGAGCGAAACCTACAGGTCACCGAGAGCACTGACTCACTCAAGGAATTCACCGTTTCTAGTAGCCGTGCCGGTTATCCCGCCTTCCTTAAACCAATGACCACTGGATTTACCGCATCCTGCCCAAATTGTTGTTGACTCTTCGTTAGCCCATCTTTACTATTCACCCCGACCAGCATTGCTTGCCGCGCCGGGCTCTGAACTCGTCGGGGCGGTGAAACGGCTGGTTGGTGGAGAAGTGAATCGGTGTGGAGAAGCGGATTCTTTTCGCTCCTAGCGGAATTCCATCTCCATTTCAGACGCGTTTCTCCCCGGGTTTCGTGTGTTGGCGTTCATTCGGGCAAATGGCTCCAAGGCTCCGGGCTTGGAGGTTTCCGTTTCCGCGTGTGTTGGCTTCTCTTTTCATGTTTAGTGGGAGGACTACGGAATGTATAGCGTTGTGTTGTTGATGGCCATCGGTGGCGGAGCGGATGTTCCCGCGTGCCACAGCGGCCACGGTTGCTCGGGTTATTCTTCGTGCCACGGCGGCGGCCACGGCCGCGCGGCTTGCCACGGCGGAGCTGGCTGCCACGGCGGCTATGCGTCTTGCAACGGCGGCGGCGCTTGTCACGGCGGCGGCGCTTGCTACGGCGGCGGATGCCACGGCGGCGGACATCGTCTGTTTGGCGGCGGCCATCGTCATGCCTGCCACGGCGGCGGCGGCTGCTACGGCGGCGGTTGCTACGGCGGCTGCACCGGCGGCGGCTGCACCGGCGCGCCGGTCACCGGCGACAAGCCCAAGGACATGCCGAAGCCTGGCGACAAGCCGAAGGACAAGGAAGACGAAGTTAGCAAGGCAGCTCCGGCTACCATCATCGTCAGTTTGCCCACCGAGGCCAAGCTGAGCATTGACGACGCCGCGACCACGTCGACCGGCGCCGTTCGTACGTTCGTTTCGCCGGTCCTGGAAAACGGCCGGGAATTCCACTATGATCTCAAGGCCGAGGTCAACGGCAAGTCCCTCACCAAGCGGATCACGGTTCGCGCCGGCGAGGAGACCCGTGTTGAGATCGACATGACCAGCATTGCAGCGAAGTAACGTTTGTTCCTCGGCCGGGTTGGCGCCTGGAGCCGACAACCCGGCCGGCGACGGCAAACGTCGTTCCGCCACAGTACTGGTCTTTGGAACAGGGGAGAACCAACCGGGTTCTCCCCTTTTTTTTACCCGAATGGGACTGCCGTCAGCATCCTCCACCTCCCTGTCCTGCGCTTCTTCATCCTTTTCCGCCACTCCGAAAAGCCATTGTGACGCCGCTGGGGCCAGCCTATAATCGATCGGGAATCGAGGAGGCTTACCCGACCGGACTCTGTTCCATGAGCGTTTCTTCGTTGCGACCCCGGGTGTGCGACTTAATCTTCCGGCTTTACGGCCGGCCGTTGCATCCGGAACTGTTTGAGATTCTTGCCTATCGCAAGGTAGAGCGGGAGGATTACGAGGTCACGGTTCGCATCACCCGCACCGGTCATGTCATCTCCTGGGACAATCACGACGTCCATCTCACCGAGGTCGCCGCCGCCGCGGATCAGCCCCTGCCCGAGCGCCGCCGGCTGCTCAATCACCGGCTTCGCGGCGAGATGAGCGACAGCCTGCCCTATGCCCCGCGCGTCGGTTACCAGATGAGCTTTCAGGTGGAAGTTCTGCCGCCGGAGATCTTCCTTCACGTTCACGATGAAATCCTCACCGACGGAGGCAAGCGCGGGCTGCTGTACAATTTCAAGCCCAATGTTCGGCTGGCGCTGGCGCCGCTCGGCTTCGTTACCGTCGAAGCCAGGCCGGGATGCCTTTTCCTGTCGTCCTTCCACACCTTTCCCGATGAGTTCACGGTGGTCAAAACGCAGTCGCTCATCGAGCGCAAGAGTTGATTCGCAGAGCGGCAGGCCGCAGGTGAGCGCAATCCCATCGACATGAGCAAAGCCACCCACCTTCGCCAGGTCCTTGACTCGGGAATCGTCGCAGTCGTGCGCGCTTCTGAAAGCGGGGAAATGGTGGAAGTTGTGCGAGCGCTCGCGGACGGGGGCGTGACGGTAGTCGAGATCACGTTTTCGGTGCCCAACGCTCTGGACGTGTTGCGTAACGTGCGGAAGGCGCTCGGCGACCGTGTTCTGCTGGGGGCGGGAACGGTTCTCGACCCCGAAACAGGCCGCGCGGCCTTGCTTGCCGGGGCGGAATACTTGGTGTCGCCGACGCTCAATCTGGAAGTGATTCGGCTGTGCAATCGCTACGATAAGCTCGTGATGCCGGGAGCTTTCACGCCGACGGAAATCCTGGCCGCCTGGGAGGCCGGCGCGGATATTGTGAAGGTTTTCCCCGCCGAGGTTGTCGGGCCGGCATTCTTCAAGGCACTGCGAGGTCCGTTGCCGCACGTGCGTCTGATGCCGACCGGAGGCGTCGATCTCAACACCGCGGCGGCGTTCCTCAAGGCTGGCGCTTGTTGCCTGGGCATTGGGGGGCAGCTCGTCGAGCCTAGGGCGGTCGCGACCCGTGACTTCGGTCGCTTGACCGACCTGGCACGGCAATATGTCGCGGCCGTGCGCGCGGCGCGGCAGGGGTGATGAAAGCGAGCGCGGGTATGCCTTATGAAGTCCTCACCTTCGGCGAAGCGATGGTCCGGCTCAGTCCACCTAATTTTCAAAGGCTGGAACAGGCCCACCGTTTCGACGTACAGGTTGGCGGCGCGGAACTGAACACCGCTGCCGCTTTGGCCCGCCTTGGCTGCTCGTCCGCGTGGATCTCGCGCCTGACGTTAAATCCGCTTGGCCGGCTCATTGCCAACCGCGCCCGAGAAGCAGGCGTGGGGGTCGAGCATGTCATTTGGACCCAGGAAGATCGCGTCGGCGTATATTACGTGGAATTCGGCGCGGCCCCGCGCGCCAGCGGCGTCCTGTACGACCGCGCGGATTCCGCGATGGCACGAATCCGGCCCGGTATGGTGAACTGGGCGGCGGTGTTCGCAGGGGCCAAATGGTTTCACGTCACCGGCATCACGCCCGCACTGAGCGCCACGGCGGCGGAAGCGACACGCGAAGCGTTGCACGCCGCCCGAGCGGGGAAACTCAGGACCAGTATCGATCTCAACTACCGTGCCAAGCTTTGGAGCGAAGCGGAAGCCCGTAAGTGGATGATGGAGTTTCTACCGCTTTGCGACGTCCTTGTCACGACCGAAGAGGATGCCGAGCGCGTTCTCGGCGTGAAGGGGAGCGACTACGAGGACGTGGCCCGCCAACTCGCCCAGCGATTTCCGCTCGAAGTGGTCGCGATTACCTTGCGCGAGAATCCGCTCGTTTGGAAAAATAGCTGGACGGCGATCGCTTACCGCGCCGGCACGTTGTACAGGACCCGAGCGTTTGAAGTGGAGATCGTGGATCGTCTAGGCGCGGGCGATTCCTTCGCCGCCGGATTGATCCATGGCCTGCTCGACGGCGACGTGCAAAAGGGGCTGGATTACGGCGTCGCCGCCAGCGCGTTGAAACATACGATTCCGGGCGATTGCGCCTGGATCACGCGCGAAGAGGTTGAAGCGATCCTCAAGGGACCGGGCCTGCGGATCAGCCGATAAGGGCAGTGGCGCAGGACTCGACTCGCGCCGGCGGGCGACGGTTGGAGCATTTCTCATGTATTTGAGCCGTGACCAGGTCCGCGCCCTCGATCGGCGCGCGATGCAAATCTATGGCGTGCCTGGCCCGGTTCTGATGGAGAACGCCGGCCGTGGCGCGGCGGAACTATTGCACGCGTTAGGCATCAACGGCAAAGTGGTGATCTGCTGCGGCAAAGGGAACAACGGCGGCGACGGTTTTGTGATCGCACGGCACCTCGACAACCAGCGGGTTCCGGTGAGGATCTTGTTATTTGCCCACCCCCATGAACTGAGCGGCGA
>Ga0207158_1215_pt1 | contig 10866 bp, 10 predicted proteins | sample Alteio_BWMinHeat_22_FD_153512 | JGI IMG/M metagenome (GOLD analysis project Ga0207158, IMG submission 153512) | Enriched cells from forest soil in Barre Woods Harvard Forest LTER site, Petersham, Massachusetts, United States -... | ecosystem: Environmental > Terrestrial > Soil > Temperate forest >... | reverse complement strand
CAGGATCGCCTGGCGAATTCGGAAAATTCATCGCCGAAGACACCGAGAAGCTGGCCAAGGTGATCAAGTTCGCAAACATCAAGCCAGAGTGATCCCACCAATCCCCATCGGATATTCCATAACGTCCCGTTACGCGAATGGAGCGAGAACCGCCGAAGACCTACGCTCCGGGTCATCCCTCGGAGTTCGGAAGTCGAGACGATGCCAAGCCATAAGTTCCGCATCGGCCAGGTTGTGACTTATCGTCCAGCCGTGCGCGGCCCGGACCCTCCGCCCGGCGCCCACATGATTATCGCGCGCCTTCCACCGAGTGAGGAAACGGGCGAGTTGGAGTATCGGATCAGAAATTTAACCGCGGATCACGAATGCGTTGCGCGCGAGAGCGAGTTGAGAGGCAGATGATAGGTGCGGGCAGCGTGCTGCTATCTTGGTCAGGCTGACACGCTAAGAACGCCGAACGCGATTCCAACTGCGGAGATAGACTTTGAATGGTTGTGGATGCGTTGCGCCCCTTTCATGATCCAATGGGGTGCTGACGCATCGAGCGATAAACTGAGGTGCTGCTACTACACCGCGGCATGAGGGATGAGCGATGAAGCCACCAAAGCGAACAAAGTCAGGCGTGGACAGTGTGACGAAGGGCAACACCGGAGAATTTTATGCCCTCGCTGAGTTGAGCCGTCACGGATGGGTAGCTGCCCAAACTCCAAGGAACTCGCACGTCTACGACATTCTTGCTCGCAAGAGATCGCGTCATGTGGATGTGCGGGTAAAAACCAAAACATCCGACGCTCATGTGTTCCAGTGGAACGCCAAAAAAGATGGTGGAATCTTTGGAGAAATTGGGCAAACGGATTTTTGCATACTCGTTGACATTCCTGAGAGTCACGATCAATTTCCGCGATTCTACGTGGTGCCTACGCAAATACTTCACGACTGGCTGACTATGGATTTTAAGACGTGGCTAGAAACGCCGGGTCCGATCAAAAAACAACGCAGCGCCGACAACAAACGTCGTCTGTTCTATATGGACGACGACGAGACCAAGCAAGGCCATGGTTATTTAGTCAAGTTAAAGCCGTACCTCGGTAATTGGAAAATTCTTGAACGCCGGTGAAGCGATCATGTCCTACGCGGAGCGATACGTCGCATTTGTTGACATTTTGGGATTTAAAGAGATCATTCGGCAGTCCGAGCATGGTGGTCGGATGTTTGAGGCGCTGGTCAAATCACTTACGTCTATGGGAGATAGGAACAAGGACTTAGAGAGCGTTTTAGGGGAAGATTTCAAAGTACAAAATTTCTCGGATGCCGTGGTTTTGTCGGAGAAAGTAACCGCGCGCGGCCTTTCTCATCTTCTATATGAAATTCAGGAGTTGGCGTTGAGTTTGTTGCCGAGTGGCCTTTTGATCCGAGGCGGAATTTCTAAGGGTAGTCTGTACCACGAAGGATCAGTTGTGTTTGGGCCTGCCTTCTTGGAGGCGTATCGATTGGAATCGAGTGTGGCGAGCGTTCCTCGGATCGTTTTGACTCGGGAAGTTTATTCGGATGTTGTTCAATACAGCAATGACGATGATCGATGGAAACTCGATTTCGATTCCGACCTAAGATACTCGGAGGACGGCCCAGTCCATGTTCATGTGTTGAAACGATTTCAGAGCTTGAATCTTCATGAACCCACGATTGAATTTCTGAACTCCGATGAAGTGATACATGCACAATTCTGTCAGAGCGCTCTCCAGAGCCTGATTGATCAATCCATGCATGAGCCGCGCCACTTTGATAAGGTCAAATGGTTCGCGATCTATTGGAATGGGACAGTGCCGCGCGGCGCGAATGCACCGCTTAAAACGGTGGCTTTTCCATATATGTCTAGACCGTGATTCGTCCCTTCTGCCGCGCTGCATTACGGAACGGCGGTCACGGCGGCATCCACCGGTTGCCTATTCACCGTCGCCACATCGCCAGGCTTGGCGGAGCGAACACGCTCTGTGCCATCGTTCAGGCGTCATACTTGACCATCGTTGGCTGGTAGCACACTGACAAGGTAAGACCGCCGAACGCTACGCCCCTGACACGGTGCGGGGCCGAACATGTGCGGAATGGCACGATGGGCGCTACGAGGCGATGGCGGCGCGCCCCCTAAAACCTTCGAACCGTGGGTCCCGGGTTGGCCATACATGGTCGGCCGACCCGGCTCTTTTACTCAGTAGCTTGTACCGGGACCGGCAGCCTTTGCAATGCCTTGGCCATCATGAGACCAGCAAGGCTATCATTACCGTTGAGAGGTCCGATCAGCGATTTAATTTGCGTTTTTGTCTGGGATAGGCGCGAAATTGGATATACTGTGAACCCAAAGAGCGCAAAAGTTGCAGTCGAAATCGAGCCCGGACAGAGGTTCGAGGTCTGCACGCGTCAGGGTGTGGGGAAGTGGTATGCGGGCCATCTTTGATGAGATGCCAAGTTTCCTCGATTTGGGTGCCTGGACAGCTCATCTTATTCTGCCGCTATTTTATTTCTTTAGGGATGAAAATGTCGCCCCGGCACTAGCACTCCTGATTTTTGCCGGCGCTCTGGCCCTGTGCGTGTTGTTTGTGGTCGTCTCCACGTACATCCGCATGCAGGTCCGACGCCGCACTCGTCTGGTGAAACGCATTAAGGACAAGACCAGCTTCGCAAACGCGATCCCACAAATTGAAATGATTATGCTCAGTAGCGGGTATTTGCGACACTCCTGGCAAAAATTCCGCGAGACTTTAATAGAACCGTCGGACGACGATCCTCCCGGAAGTCAGGTGGTACGCAATACCGCACGGCCGCAGCTCTATTTCAATACAGGCGAAGCGGGCCTGCGCTTTTCTCTATTCCGGGCCTTCCCAAATCTCCTGGTGGGCATCGGCCTGCTGCTGACGTTTTTCGGTCTTGTAACTGCACTTTACTTCACAACCGATGCCATAAAAAACGCCGGAGACCTTGCTACAAGCCAAATGGCGCTACAAAATCTTCTCTATGCAGCATCTTTCAAGTTCTACACGTCGATCGCTGGCCTCGGCGGTTCGATTATTCTAACGCTAGTGCTGCGCTATGGAACTTCGAAGGTCGAGGGTAGCTTTGATGCGTTGGCCTCCGCACTCGAAGGGAAGATAGTTTTCGTTACGCCAGAATCGATTGCCTTCGATCACTACCGGGAGGCACAAGAGCAAACAAGAAATCTCAGGCTCTTCAATACTGAAGTAGCGATCAGTGTGGGTAAGCGTGTCGAAGAGGCTCTCGTCGCCACGCTGCCCAACCATCTCACGCAAGCCATGGCTCCGATGATAAAAAGCCTCGAAGACGTTGCGCGTAGGCTCACCGAAATGAACGAAGGTGCTATCGGCAAATTAACTGAAAGCTTTGTGACGAGGCTAGAGGGGGCAACGGGCGAGCACATGCGATCCTTGTCCACAACGCTCGGCGAACTTCGAGATTCGTTGGGGGAGATAAATCATCGCTTGGATGAGAGTGGCTCGGGCCTGGCGAATAACATCACTAAATCCAGCCAGGAGATGCGCGAAGCAGTGATCGCCATGACCACGACCGCTAACTCGATGCGCGAAGCTGGTGCCCCCTTGGCTGAGAGTTCGCGGCTTATCGCCGAGGCTTCGGGACATATCGCAGACGCAACTCGCAGCGTTGAGCAAAGCGTGGTCGGCGCACAAGTTGAATTCCGCGAGGTGGGGCAGATGCTCCGAACAACACTCGAAGCAACAGCGGTACACTGGGCGGACTACGAAAAGCGATTCAAGGACGTTGATGAGAGTTTGAGCTCGGTGCTCGACCGAATCATTCAATCAGTCCAAGAGAATCTTGAGGCGTTGCGTGGATTCATGGAAAAGATCGACGTAAAGCTTTCTGGCGCTGTCGATAAGCTAGGAGGTGGGATCGACGAACTCACCGAATTTGCCCAACAGATGGAACAGGTGACGGCGAGACTGAACGGTGGATCCAGCGCACCTGCCACACGATAGCTGAACGGGTCAACGAATGGCAAACTTGCATTACGGCGGTCACGCCGAAGACGAAGAGAGCTATTTTGCCTCGATGACTGACGTGGTCATCGGGCTGCTTTTCGTCTTTATCATCATGCTCATGTTTTTCGCGATGCGCTTTCAGGAGGCTACTCAGAAGCAGGATGCAGTTACCGAAAAGCAAAATGCGTTGATTGAAGATTTGACCGATGCCGAAGTTGCACGCAGCAATATTCTGGAAAGCATCGGTACGCACCTGCGGAAAGAGGGCATCAATGTTATCGTCGTCAAGGATGAGGGTATCTTGCGACTGCCCGAAGAGATACTTTTTGAGCGGTCTAGTTGGGAGCTAAAGAAAGCAGGGGCATCGAACGCTCTGCGGTCCCTGGCAAACGCGTTGGATTTGGTTTTGCCATGCTACACGGCGGGGTTCAGATCTACGCAGGGGAATTGCCCGAAAACAAAGGCGAAAGTCGAAGCTATATTCATTGAAGGCCATGCCGATTCCGACGCGTTTCTTCCAAGTCCGCCAGCGCCTCCACCACAACGACGTCTCGGCGGAATCCCGCCGCAACAAGACAATTTGCCAGCTCAGACTGACTCACGATCGCTACTATCCCAATTTCTAAATCCCGCAACTCCTCAAGACGATCAAAGACGTGCTCCAAGCATTAGCGCTGCACGGCAGGCTTTCCCGCCAAAGGACAATCTGGATCTTGCAGCATTGCGGGCCACAAGTACGTTCCGCGAGCTACTTACCGCTCGGCAAGAACTGAGCCAGTACCTGAGTCCAAATAACAAGCAGGTGTTAAGCGTATCTGGCTACGGCGAGTACCGCCCGCTACCTCAGGAGCCAAACGAGAGCTTGGAAAGGTGGAAGCAGAGAAATCGGCGTATTGATATCAGGATTTTAATGGCAACGCCAAAATCGGCAGACGCCAAGCAAATGCAGCAGGACATAGAGCGCACTGCGATACGTCCATGAGATTGAGCGAACGAGTCGAGGAGCTTAGACGCGCGCGGACAATTGTCCGGCCGATTCGACTACCGGATAGATTGCTGATTGAGCAGTGCTATGACCGGATTAGCGAACGATCGCAGGTTATAAGACCAATAAACAAAATTGACCATGACGCACTCTTAAAGAAGCTTCATGCGGCCGCAAGCGCGCGAGAGATGATGAATTTGACTGTTCGCGACATGAAGCTTGCCTCTAGTTGCCTGTTTGAGGGCGCGAAACCGCTGGCTGATAATCAGCATTTCCTTGAACAGTATCTCGACGCCCTGCGATCTATTAGAAGCCGTGCGGCCGTCAAGCGTCTTATCCACAGCTACTGTGATCATTTTGACCCCGATCACAAAGGAATTCGGCGCATCGGCTCGTTTCTGCGAGAGTCCATCTCCGGCCTTTCGGGGCGATGGGAGTGGCCGGAACGGCACAAACGCTACAAGCTGTTCGACCCGGGCCAAGCACCACGGCAGCTCGCAGAACTGACCATCGATAGCCTGAACCCACGCGGTGAACTCGAAAAAGTTGGACTAAGTGGGCAATTATTGCGCAGCGGTCTGTCAGCTCACGTTTTTTTGGCCGCTTTGAGGACAATACAAAGGCGATTGGAGGTCAACGCAAGAGCGGAGGAGGTTGAGCGCGCGATAGCATGGGTTCAAGCTGAAGATGGAAGCGTGTATTTTCTTGCTCATCGCGCCGCACTGGCGAATACATTACTTATCCCGTGGTCGGAGCGAGATCCGGCTCAGGAAATTCGTCAAAGGATTCAAAGTTACCTCCTCGACAATCTGGACGATCCACGGATCGATGGTGGGTCATGGACGGGTACAGACGACGCCGCGCGTGAAGTCATGGTTCGTTGGCTCGCGCAGGCCACCCTTGAGCAATTTCTGAGGGTTGTAGATCGCGTAGCTACGAAACACCAATGGGACTATCGAAGGGCCTTTTGGAATGCCTACATTGAAAAACGCGTTGTCGGAAATGCGTGGGTTGCGTTTGGCAGTACTGGCACTCAAGTTGCCACAAAGATTGCCAACGACACTGGCGACAAGCTGATGCGCCGTTTTGCGACCCTTGGAGGTGGAAGCGCAGATCAAGCGGTGCTGCTTCTTAGCATCGGAGATTTGATCATTGCTGATTGGAGTCACAACGGAAGACTGCGGATTTGGCGAAGAGGCAATGCGAGGACGCCTGAGTTCAATTTGGCGTCGTATGTGGCCACTGATCTGCGTGCGGACTCCGATTTTGACACCGTTCACCAGCCTCCGGATGGATGGCAGAGCAAAGCTGAGGCGTACATCCGGAGGCATACCGGCATCCGTTTGACGGAAGCAGAGTATATGCCCCGTCGGAGACCTAGATAGCCGATGGCCAGTATTTATTTCGACTACGCCGCGACCGCTGGCGGAATATCGCTGCGTTTGATGGAAAAACCATGGATTGGCACGGCTCAGTCAGTGCCGGTCGCAAATTGGGCTGAGCGGATGGCGGACCAGGCGTTTTCTGGAGTTTCTCGGATATTGGCTCTGTTAGATGATGTTGATGGCCGTGTTAAGCAAAAAGACGACGGCCTATCTATTGACCACGGCACAATTGCCTCGCTGACTGAGCCGCAGGCCCTCGGCCTTGGGCTGCCACCATCTGTGCGGTTTGCTTTGCAGATCGAAACAAAGAACCTGATTACAGATCGAGATTTCCGCGTTCTGGCCCGCTGGGTTGGTGAGGCGAATCGCTCATTGCGTGGGGAAAGGGAGGGTGCGTTTCTGCGCGTTGAGGGGCAAAAGTATCGTTTGCCGGAGCCTTTGTATGCTCTGTGCGAGGCGATCGAGGCCTTTGCAGGAGCCGACATCTCTGACCATGACAACCGGATGGAACGGTTGGCACATTTGCAAGCTCTATTTCCCAAGGATGCTCAGGACCAACTTTCCTTGGATTCATATTTTTCCAGCTTCCGAATTCTTCACGCCTCAGCGTTCTCGCTAAGCCTCAAAGTTGGACAGAATTTTGATTTCGACCCGATTCTGTTTGGTCGTCGTATTATCGAGCGCGCAAAATCAGATAATTCTCCAATTGACGAGGCCGAAGGTCTATTAACGGAGCATCAGCAAGAGCTCTTTGCCAGAGAGCGTTTTCGATCCTTTGACACTGTTAAGGCATCCTATGTGATCGAGCGCGGCATTTACGTGCACTTAGATCCTTCGCTGCGTGACGCCATGACTGTCGTGCGGCAAGTACAAAGAGCAGATGCTGAAACGCGGAAGAGATTTGTTCAATCGCCGCAGCTCTACCTTAAGGAGGTCTTATCGGAAAAGCTGTCCGACGATGAAGTCGAGCAACTGTTTATCGAGACTGAGCAATATTCTGCCCGAGTAATTGATGTTGGTGTCTGGACGCCACCTGTGCTGCCTTGGATCAAGAAGGAGCCCAACGATTGGCTACCGGAGAAATTCGGCCTGCAGATCGGCGATCAATACATTGTGCTGAAGACCGAACAGCTTGTGCCCTTGCGTGAGCAGATCAAGGATGCAAGGGCAAACGGCGAGCCCTTCGTTGAGTTCGGAGAAGCGGGGGAAGAGAAAGTACGTGTCCCCACCACAGTCGCGGTTGAAGAATCACTTTCGAGTCTGCTTGGAATGGTGCGCCCAGAGCCGGAACCCAGGCCGGAGCCCCCAAATGGCACCATCGCCCTGGAGGAAGTTCCCAACCAGAAGCATGTGTTAATAGTCGAGGAGAATTTCGACAAACCCGGCTTCAGCCGCCAGGTCACTCCTAGAATAGGTTCGGAGCCGGGGTTACCGGCAGCGATCCGCCCAATCCTTAAGAAACATCAGCACAGTGGATTGGCTTGGCTGCAGGACACCTGGTCTCGTGGTTACCCGGGTGTGCTGCTTGCCGACGACATGGGGCTGGGGAAAACTCTACAAGCGCTCTCGTTTCTTGCGTGGCTGCGCGAGATTCGGCCGGCCATCCGACAGGCTGGCGGCCCGAAACGCCCAATTATCATTGTCGCGCCGACTGGCCTGCTTGCAAATTGGGAAAAGGAACACAACCTGCATCTGCACGATCCGGGTTTGGGCGACATCTGCCGAGCCTACGGACGGCATCTCAAAATCCTAAAGACATCGAGCACGCGAGACGCCGACCGCGGCGCGCCGTCTCTCGATCACCGCCGCATTCAGGAGGCCGATTGGGTTCTGACCACTTACGAGACCTTGCGCGACCATCACATGAGTTTCGCTGCAATTCCTTTCCTGTGCGCCGTATTTGACGAGATGCAAAAGGTCAAGTCTCCAACATCGCTGTTAACGCGCGCGGCCAAAACCCTAAATGCGAATTTCACCGTTGGACTTACTGGCACACCAATAGAAAACCAGTTGCCGGATCTTTGGTGCATAATGGACATCATCAATCCGGGATACCTAGCGGACCTTAAGAGCTTCAGCGCAAAATATCACCCGGACGACGAGACGGCGCTTGAGCAGCTGCATGCAACGCTTCTTAACGGCACGCCCGAGGGTCCGGCGCCGATGTTGCGCAGGATGAAGGCCGATGAGTTGGAAGGTCTGCCAGAAAAGCGGGTTCATATTCGAAGGCGGCCTATGCCAGAGACGCAAGCGCGTGTCTACGCCGATATTGTTACCCGGGCCAAACATCCGGAATCCGGCCCAATGCTGGAAACACTACATCTGCTACGAGGTGTTTCGCTGCATCCGACCTGGCCGCCAGCTAGCGAAATCAAAGATCAGCAGGCATTTATCGATCAGTCAGCGCGGCTGTCCGAAACCTTTGTGATCCTCAATGAGATCGCGGCCCGACGTGAAAAGGCACTGATCTTTCTTGAGAGCCTCGATCTTCAGGAACATTTGGCATTGATAATTAAGACCCGCTATGGACTCAAACGACGGCCGATGCAGATTAACGGTGAAGTTGGTGGAGAGAGGCGACAGAAACTCGTTGACGAGTTTCAAGCAGAGCGTGGCACCTTCGATGTTATGATCCTTTCGCCACGGGCGGGTGGTGTCGGCTTGACACTCACCACGGCGAACCACGTCATACATCTTTCGCGTTGGTGGAATCCTGCGGTGGAAGATCAGTGCACGGATCGTGTCTACCGCATCGGTCAGAATCAGACAGTACATGTTTACTATCCAATGGCGGTTCATCCACTATATGGAGACAGCAGCTTCGACCAGCTGTTGAATGCTCTTCTCACGCGGAAGCGCAAGTTATCCGAACGCATGTTCTTGCCGCAGGTCAATCTTAAGAACGATCAGAATTGGTTCGCCGAAAACCTGGGCCGCACCGTCTCCGAAATCCCTATAGTGCCGGCTGATATCGAAGAGATTGACTTGATGGATCCAATCGCTTTTGAACGATGGGCGCTGAGCCGTTGCATCGCGCTAGGCTGGGAGGCGTCGCGCACACCAAAATCTTATGATGGTGGCGCAGACGGAGTGCTTGTGCATCGAGTGACTAATGCACGCGCTATTGTTCAGTGTAAGCACAAACAGAACGAAAAGGATTTCTGCGGGCCCGGGGCGATAGACGAGCTGTTGCGAGCACGGGCAAACTATGACGCCTCTGCTCGGCTGTTTGTGCTTACCAATGCCGAGAAATTTGCTCGGACAACGCGGGAGCGTGCGGAAAAGTATGGGGTCTCTTTGATCGGGCGTAGCGAGTTGCCACATTGGCCGCGGCAGTTGTTGCAATAGCCGGCGCGTACGAACGGAGGGGCGGTAGGTGAACATGGAAGCAATTTTCGAAACCAATCCTGTATTTCTGTCGAGCCTGCTGGGCGACCTCAAGACAGGGAGGATTCAGCTCCCTGATTTCCAGAGGGGATGGGTTTGGGAGGACGAGCGTAGAGGCGGCCTAGCTATCGGAGGAGCGGACGCTCTGGGCCGCACCACCCAAGCGAAACAACCGTCTCAGGAGTTCACCTTTTTACCCTTTGCACCTTCGCTGACGGTCAGATTGCCGACGGAACCCTGCGCCCCTTGCCTAGCCGCTCTCGACCTGCCATCTCCCCGCCATGCTTTGGCGTTCCACGGCCCCCAAGCGGCAACCTCCTGGCTTCATCGAACCTTGCATCCCGACCCGGGCGGACAAGCCCCCCGTCGGACCCGACTGGATTCACGAGATCAAACATGACGGCTATCGCCTGATCGTCCGGAAAAAGGACGACCGGGTTCGGCTGTTCACCCGACGGGGCTACGACTGGACCGACCGGTTTCCGCTCATCCGAGAGGCCGTGGCCGAGCTTCGGCCAAGTGCCCTAGTCCTCGATGGCGAGGCCGTCTGTTGCGAACCTGACGGGGTAGCCAATTTCGAGAGGCTGCGCAGCCAAGCGCACAATGACCGGGTCTTCATGTACGTCTTCGACCTGCTGGAGCTGGGCGGCATCGACCTCCGGCCGGACCCTTTGGAAGAGCGAAGGGGTACGCTTCAGCACCTCCTGCGGGAGGTCGCCGAACCGGGCGTTCAGTTCAACGAGCACATCATCGGGGACGGCGCGACCGTCTTCGCCCATGCCTGCAAGCTCGGTTTCGAGGGTATCGTCTCGAAGCATCGGCAAGCGGCCTATCGCGCGGGCCCCAGCAAGGCTTGGCTCAAGATCAAAAATCCGTCCGCCCCTGGCGTGCTGCGGTTCATGGACGAGGCCGAGCCATGAACCACCGCTTGGTCAAGGCTCCGCGCGGCAGGCATATCGGCAAGCGGCTCGACAAGCCGGCTACGAGCAAGGCCGAGCATTTCATGGCCTGCCCGAACTGCGGCGCCCTGCTGGACATGCGCGATCTCGGCCAAGTGCTTGAGCACGATACGCCCCTCCACATCGAGCAAGGCCGGCGT
>Ga0207158_1245_pt1 | contig 10900 bp, 20 predicted proteins | sample Alteio_BWMinHeat_22_FD_153512 | JGI IMG/M metagenome (GOLD analysis project Ga0207158, IMG submission 153512) | Enriched cells from forest soil in Barre Woods Harvard Forest LTER site, Petersham, Massachusetts, United States -... | ecosystem: Environmental > Terrestrial > Soil > Temperate forest >... | reverse complement strand
CCAACAACAAACCGCTGGCTGGACTGGCCGTCAAGAACATCGAGATTCAAGGCAGCGATGCCAATGCGATTATTTTGACCGCTCTCACGCGATAACGTTCAGTTTTAAGTGCTTTTGGGAGCTTAAATTGTTAAACAAAATTGTTTCAGGAATATAGATGTCCAGTAAATACTTATGCTTTGAATTTTTAATTCAGACTGTAAGCATTCATTGGAAGCCAATCTACCAGTGGGACCACGATTTTTAATCATTTTCTTGCGCTAAAAGGCGATTATCAAGCACTAATATCCGAACGGTAGGCTCTCACGCAGGCACTCAACGAACACGGCGCGATGGTCTCAAAAGAGCAACCAACAGGGATTACCCTCAACGTCAAAGCCCTCATTGAGTCTGACTCTGACGGATTGCCCATAAAGATAACGCTGGATATCCGTTCTAAGTCCGGAGATTTGGCCGCCTTAGCGAGCTATCGATACGATGGTCTGATCTCTAACACCAACGTACAGACTGTCGATTTCATGAGCCATCAAGCCGCCGAGAAAGCAGTACAAGCTTTCGGACGCCAATACCAGCCGGCAAAACCGCGCGACGATGCAAAACCAAAAGGCGGTTCGGCCACCCTGTAAACACCATCCGTCTCTTGTGGTAAACCAGACGCCGCGGGCTTCTCTCGCGGCGTCATTCTTTTTTAAACCTTGCCCTCACTTGCCCACTTCTGTTCCAGCTTTCTTATTCCGGCCTCGTCAAAGCCAAAGTGGTGGCCGATTTCGTGCCAGACTACGCGGCGGACTAGGTTAGGGATCGCCAAATCGGAACCCGCAAATTTTTCTATAGTCCCTTTCCAAATAGTAATTTTGTCAGGCATTGTTGGGTTCATTCCATACGAAGAACCGCGATGTAACTGCGACACGCCATGGTACAAGCCAAACAAAGAATTATTCGGGCTATCCCCTTCTTCCAAAACAATTTCTACATTGTTCAACTTTTCCCGTATTCTTTCCGGCAAAGCCTCCACCGCCTGGCTGATTAAATTTTCAAATTCTTGGCGCTGCATATTTTATTTTATTGATTATTTATTCTTTTTGTAATTTTAAATTCGGCGCCACAACTCCGCTTTGTCCTTTGTACTGATGTTGTGCCGCCTGGTTAATGTCCGAAGTCAGCTCGGAAAAAGTTACCATAGCAACCGCCAGCTTGAATTTTAACACTAAATCAAACGGGCTTTGGTTTTTTATTTCCAAAACCACGGTTTTAGGTTCCTCGTAGTTACCATCTACAATTCCCGATGTGCAGTGTATGGCCATGCCTAAACGCGCCATCGTACTTCTGCCTTCAATATGACAAACTACATTTCTGGGGACTTGGAATCTCTCGTAAGTGCTTCCTAGAACAAAAGCTCCGGGCTTTAAAACATAACCTTGTTCTGGAATTATAACTTTATCAAAAAGCTCTTCTGCCGATCCTTCAAAATCAACCACCTTATTTTCTTTTGGCACTAAAAGTTCGCTTCCCAAATGCATCCTAACTCCGGCCGGCCTAATATTTTTAACTTCAAATTCCGGTAAAATTAATATTTTTCCGGAATCTATATATTCTCTTATTGTTTTATCGGATAGCATCATAATTTTAAAACCTGCCAACATTATGGCAGGTTTTTATAATAGTGTCATCTGTGATATCTATTCCCATCCGTGCATCTGTGGACTAAAAGCCCTCATAGTCATGCATCGTCAACTGCGCTTCTACCTTTTTAATGACTTCGATGACGACTGAAACCACAATCAATAAAGATGTGCCGCCAAAAGTTAAAGACGTAGTGCCGGTGTAGCTTTGCAAAATTAAAGGCAGAATGGCAATTACGGCCAAAAAGAAGGCTCCGGCCAGGGTAATTCTATTCAAAACCATGCTTAAAAAGTCCGCAGTCTGGCCGCCCGGCCTTAAACCCGGCACAAAGCCGCCGTTTTTTTGGACGTTTTCCGCGATTTCCTGGGGGTTAAAAACTACCGCTGTGTAAAAATAGGTAAAGGCCATTACCAAAATAAAATAGCTCACCCCATAAAACAAACCTTGGCTTTGGAACAGCGCGATGGTTTTACTGGCCAAATTTGCCAACACCGCGGACTTGGCGTTAATAAAAAACTGGGCTATCATTGCCGGAAATAACATTACGGAAATGGCAAAAATTATTGGGATAACGCCGGCCTGGTTAAGCCTTAAAGGCAAATGGGTATTTACGCCGCCAAAAAGTTTGTTGCCGCGCACGCGCTTGGCATAGGCTATGGGAATATTTCTTTGGGCTTCTGTCACCAAGACAACGCCGGCAATGACTATTAAAATCATAGCAATAAAGGCCAAAACTATGGGGAGTTTGGAAGAGTCATACCAGCTGGCCAAAAAACCAAAATTAGCGGGAATCCTGGCCACAATCCCGGCAAAAATTATAAGCGACACGCCGTTGCCAATATCAAATTCCGACATAATTTCGCCCAGCCACATTAAAAGCATGGTGCCGCAGGTAATAGAAAGTAACACCGTAAACCACTGAAATGGCGTAAACGCGCCCAGCACGGCCGCCCCGCCCTGGCTTTGCAAAAGACGGATGGTGCCAAAGCCTTGCAAAGGAGCGAGCGCAATAGTTAAGTAGCGGGTGTACTGGTTTATTTGCGCGCGTCCGGCCTCGCCGCCTTCTTTGGACATTTCCGCCAATGAAGGAATTACAATAGTTAACAACTGCATAATAATAGAAGATGTAATATACGGTCCCACGCCTAACATGGCCACGGAAAAATTGGTCAAGCCGCCGCCGGAAAAAATATCAAGCAGGTTAAAAAATTGGCTTTGCTGGAAATAATTTTTCAGCCCGCTAACGTCTATGCCGGAAATCGGCACGTGCGCTAAAACCCTGGTAAGAAATAACAGACCCAGCACAATTAAAATTTTATTGCGCAGGTCCTTGGTTTTCCAGATTAAACTTAGTTTATTCATAGATGCCGCTGATTTAACGCTGATTACTACGCGGATTTGTCGCTGAGCGGATTTATTAACTCCAACGATATTTAAACGCGTTTTTTTTATAAATCTAATTAAAATTTCCTAAAATTTACTATTATAACTCAGCGACCTTTCAGCGTACATATCAGCGACTCCGCCAGCTGGCGGATCAGCAGTTAGAATATCTTCCCGCCGGCCTTCTCCACCGCTTGTTTTGCCGATGCCGAAATTGGAAGCTTGATGGATAGTTTCTTTTTTATTTCGCCGGCTAAAATTTTAACATTGCTAATCCCCGGCTCAATCAGGCCTTTTTCCTGTAAAGTCTTTGCGTTTACTATATCGCCATCATTAAAAACATTCAAGTTAGATAGGCTAATGGCCGTGGCTTTAGCATGAATGGCTTTAAAGCCTCGGGATTTTGGCAACTGCCTTACCAGCGGCTGGCGGCCGCCTTCAAAAATCGCGGGCATTTTGCTGTGCCCGGTTCTCGCGGTTTGCCCTTTGCCGCCGCGAGTGGAATAAGTACCTTTGCCGCTACCCAAACCACGGCCGACAACTTTGCGACGGTGGGTGGATTTAGTATGTTTGTGGAGTTGGTGGAGCTTGATCATAAAATATATTTACAGCACGAACTCACTAACTGCACGAATTTGACGAAACTTATGTTTATAGATTTTGTGATTTTCGTGTCTTTCGTGTGTTCGTGGTTTAAACTTTCTTTCTCATGTTATACAGCGTTTCCTTGCTCTTCATCTTCCTAAACGCCGCGAATACGGCTTTAACGTTGTTGACTTTGTTGTTGCTACCTAACATTTTACAAACAATATTTTTAACGCCGGACAGTTCCATTACACTGCGCACCGCGCCGCCGGCAATAACGCCGGTACCGGGTTTGGCGGGTTTGAGCATTAAGCTGCTAGACTTGTACTTTATATTCAAAACATGCGGGATGGTTTCGTTAACCAAAGGCAGGGTGACCATATTCTTTTTAGCCGCGTTGACGGCTTTGTTGACGCTTTCGGAAACGTCAGCGCCTTTTTTTAAGCCCATGCCGACTTTGCCTTTGTGGTCACCAATAACTACGAGTGCGCGAAAACGCATTCTTTTGCCGCCGGATGTCACGCGCGTAACACGCTTGACCTCTACAACTTTTTGGTCAAACTCACTGCGTTCGCGTTCGCCTTCATTAGTTTTTCTTCGCCTTTTTTCAAATGCCATAAATATAATTTAGTGATTAGTGCATAGTGCTAAGTGGTTAGTGCCTTATCCTATTGCCTAAGCACTATTCCCTATTCGCTATCTAGAATTCCAATCCGCCTTCCCTGGCGCCTTCCGCCAAAGCCTTAACCCTGCCGTGGTAAGCAAAGCCGCCGCGGTCAAACTTCACGGCTTTGATTTTTTTGGCAATGGCCTTTTCAGCCAGCATTTTGCCGACTTCTTTGGCAACTTCCGATTTCTTTCCCTTACTCTTAACTTTCAAACTCGATGCTTCTACCAAAGTCTTCCCGGCACTGTCATCTATTAACTGGGCATAAATATGTCTGTTGGCCTTAAAAACGGCTAATCTTGGACGCTCTAAAGCTCCGGTTACCCGGCTTCTAACGCGTCTGGCACGAATTTCTCTTTTAAAATTTTTCTGCTTCTGTCGATTCATAAATTATTTCCAATATTTATAGTTATATACTTCACATTGCTTAAAATCTCTTTTCAAAAAAGGTATTAAGGTATTAGTTGCATGGTATAGCGGAGGCTGATGTTGATCGGATACATTTATAGTTCCTCCGGATAGAAATCCGCATTCGAACAATTCTTGCGATTGATTACCATCGTTTGGCGCATACCAAGCATATAAAACAAAAATGGTTAAAAGTACTAAAACTGCTACAAATAAAATTATTTTAAATCCTCTACTCATTTTAATTTTCTTAAATTACTTCCCCCCGCCCACAACCTTAACCACTTTCCCGGCTTTTCTAATAATTACTTCATCTATATATTTAATGCCTTTGCCTTTGTAGGGTTCGGGTTTTTTAAGCTCCCGGACTTCGGCCGCGAACTGGCCGACCTGCTGTTTGTCTGCTCCCGATATACTAATAATGTTCTTATCCGCCGTAACAGTTATTCCTTTGGGAACATCCACTTCCACGGGATGCGAAAAACCCAGAGCCATGGTAATTTTAGTCGGCGTGGCGGAAACTTTGAAACCCACGCCCACCACTTCCAGCTTTTTCTCGTAGCCTTTGGTTACGCCGTCCACTAAATTCTGGATTAGCGCCCGGAACAAACCCCACAAAGCTTTTTCGCGTTTGTTGTCTTTACCTTTAACGTCCACCAAAATTTCCTTGTCGGTAATTTCCACAGAAACTTTCGGATGCACGGCCAAAGTCAAACTACCCTTAGGCCCGCTAACGGTCAAAGTTAAATCTTTTTTCTCCGCCTTCACCCCTGAAGGAAGCGTTACTGGTTTTTTTCCGACTCTTGACATAATATTAACTGATAATTAATGATTTATAATTGATAACTTGCTAACACTAAGCTGTTATAAATTATTAATTATTGATGATAAATTACACCTACCATACTTGACAAACTACCTCTCCACCCATTTTAGCTTTTCTGGCTTCTTTGTCTGTCATTAGTCCTTTAGATGTTGATACCACCGTAACGCCGTAACCGCTGTTGGTCCTGGGCAATTTGTCGGCCGGCAAATAAATTCTCTGGCCCGGCTTGCTTACCCTTTTAATTCCCGCTATAACCGATTCTCCGCCCGAATACTTTAAATTCAGCTGCAGCATTTTATGCTTGCCTTCAATTTCATTCAGCCCGGCCACAAAACCTTCTTTCACCAAAACTTTGGCTAAGTTAGCTTTGAATTTGGAGTACGGCAAAACCAGCTCGCTCTTTTGGGCGCGGCTGGCGTTGCGTATTCTGGTTAACATGTCGGCTATGGGGTCTGTAAACATAGGTTAGTTGGTAGCTGGTAGTGAGTAGCTGGTAGCCTGCATGGCTACTTACTACTCCCTACTTACTAAATGCTAATTATTTTACCACGATGCCTTTACTATTCCCGGAATCTCTCCCTTGGAAGCTAATTCTCTAAAACATATCCTGCACATATTAAAGTCCCTCATATAAGCGGCTTTACGCCCGCATTTCCAACAGCGCCTCATTAACCGCGTGGAAAATTTGGGTTTAATCCGGCTTCTTTTGGATTTTGCAATTTGTGCTTGTGTAGCCATAAATGTATCGAATCTGCGAATTGGACGAATCAACGAATATTTACGAATCTGCGAATTCGTTATTCTTCGTAGATTCGTTTCATTCGTTGATTCGATGTATTATTTTTTAAACGGAAACTTCATTTGGGTTAATAATTCTCTAGCCGGTTGGTCTTTGCCGGCGTTGGTAACTATAGAGACTTCCAGACCAAAAACATTTTCCAAACTTTCAGACGAAATTTCCGGAAACACCAAATGTTCTTTTAAGCCTAAGTGGTAATTGCCCCGGCCGTCAAAGGCGGCAGGCGAAAGTCCCTGGAAATCCCTGACTCTGGGCAAGGCCACGTTAATTAATTTATCTAAAAAACTGTACATTTTAAAACCGCGCAAGGTGCAAACCACGCCCACTACCTGATTTTCCCTAACCTTAAAACCGGCAATGGACATTCTGGCTTTGGTTTTCACCGGCGCCTGACCGGTAATTTTTTTTACGTCTTCTATAATTTGGTCAATCTTCTTTTTGTCGTCCTTAAACTTGCCCACGCCAACGTTGACCATAACCTTAACCACCTTAGGCACTTGCATAACATTCTTAAAACCAAACTTGTCTTTCAAAGCCGGGGCGATTTTCTTATTGTATTGTTCTTGAAGTCGTTCCATAGTTGAAAACTAATTAACACTGATTGAGGACGGATGGACACGGATCTGTGTTAATCCGTAATTATCCGTGTTTATATGCTTACACGGCTTTACCTGAGGCTTTAGCAATCCGTTGCTTTGATCCGTTTTCTAAAAAAGTAAAGGTGACTCTGGAAGGCTCGCCGGAATTCGGGTCTATGAGCTGGACCTTGGAAACGGGAATGGCGCCAAAAAAAGTGACTTTTTTCCCGCCTTCGCCGGCTTTTTTGGATCGCTCAAAGCGGGTGTGCAGACTAACGTTCTCAACCGTAATTTTCCCGATTTTTGGCATAACTTTAATAACCTTGCCGGTCTTGCCTTTATCTTTGCCGGAAAGCACTTTTACGGTATCACCTGATTTGATTCTTAGTCTGTTCATAAAAGTAGGTAGTGGGTAGTAAGTAGGGATGTAGCCTGTCTGGCTACTACCTACTCACTACTTACTAATTGCTAAATCACCTCCGGCGCTAATGATACAATCTTCTTAAACCCGTCTTCAAACGCGCCTTTGGCTTTTTCACGGATTTCGCGGGGGATAGGGCCGAATATGCGGGTGCCGCGCGGTTCGCCTTTTTCTTTGTCTACCAGTACTCCGGCGTTTTCGTCAAAGCGGATGTAACTGCCGTCTTTTCTGCGGATTTCTTTTCGTAAGCGGACAATAACGGCATAAACCTTATCACCCTTTTTTAAAGTGGAATTCGGCGCCACCTGCCTAACCGAGCCTGCTACAATGTCGCCAATGCGCGCAAAACGATTACTGTTCTTGCCGTTGACGCTAAAAACATTCACGACTTTCGCGCCGGTGTTATCTGCTATTTTAATGTAGGAACGTACTTGGAGCATAAAAGTGGGTAGTGGGTAGTGGGTAGTGTTCAGTACTATTCACTGATCACTATACACTATTCACTATTTAAGCTTTCGATAAGACTCTAAACTTCTTTTCTCTGCTAATCGGCCGGGTGGATTCTATAATTACGCGGTCGCCAACCTTATACTCATTCTTTTCGTCGTGCGCCTTAAATTTTTTGGAAACGGTATAAGATTTCTTGTACTTGTTGTGGCGCTTGCGCATATCAACTTTAACAACGACGGTCTTATCCATTTTATCGGATACTACCAAGCCGGTCATTTGCTGTTTTTTTACAATTTTATCCATAAAATTATCTTCTACTAAATACTAAATGTTACTAAACTACTAACCTTTGATGTCCGATTTAGTACTTTCGTACTATTTAGTATTTAGTAGAAAGAATATTAATTCTTGATTGATAAATGAGTTAATATTCTGGCAATATCTTTCTTCACTGCTTTTAATTCCTGATTATTTTTAAGCTGGTTAAGTTTGAGCTTAACGGACAAATCGTGCGCCTTAGTGCGGAGCTCGGTTAACAAACCCTTAATTTCCGCTTCGGATTTAGTTGTAAGTTCCTTAAATTTCATATGATTCAGTACTTAATCTAATTCACAAGCGACACACATCCGTGTTAATCCGTTTCCCATCCGTGTTTATCCGTGTAGTCCTACCCTTGATGTTCCTTAACTAAAAACCGCGATTTCACCGGTAGCTTATAGCTGGCCAGCCTCATAGCTTCCTGTGCCTGGTCTTTGGTTACGCCGTCCATTTCAAATAAAATTTTCCCTTTTTTCACCACGCAGACAAAGTGGTCAACTGCGCCTTTTCCGCCACCCATTGGGCTTTCGTTGCCGTGTAAGGTAACGGGCTTGTCCGCAAACACCCGGATCCAAATTTTTCCGCCTCTTTGTACATAGCGGGTCATGGCCCTGCGCGCGGCTTCAATTTGGCGCGCTGTAACCCAGGAACTTTCCAAAGCCTTTAGCGCAAACTGCCCAAAAGCAATTTCCGCGCCGGCCGTAGCCTGCCCTTTGGTAGTGCCGCGATGGTGCTTGCGATGTTTTAACTTCTTAGGGATAAACATAAAATAGTGGGTAGTGGGTAGTGGATAGTGGGTAGCCTGTTTTGCTACCTACTACTTACTACCAACTACTGACTCTGATAATAATTAAGCTTTCTTCTCAACAACAGCTTTATCTTTGCCGCCTGGTGCGCGCTGTTCAAATACGTCTCCCTTATAAATCCAAACCTTGATGCCAACGGTGCCATACGTAGTAAATGCTGTGGAGCGAGCAAAATCTATATCTGCTCTTAAAGTGTGTAAAGGAATTTTGCCGGAAGATAGATGTTCGGTACGCGCAATATCAGCGCCGTTCAAACGTCCGCCAATTGCCACCTTAGCGCCTTTAGCTCCCGCGTTCATAATCTGCTCCAGCGATTGCTTCATTAGCTTGCGGAACGCCACGCGCTTTTCCAAACTCTCGGCAATGGTGTTGGCAATAACCTGGGACTGTAAATTCACGTCGCGGATTTCCTCTATATTAACCTTGAGTTCCTGCTTAATCCCCAATTTCTGCTTAATCTTCTTTTTTAATTCCTCTATGCCGGCGCCGCCTTTGCCAATAATAATTCCGGGCTTGGTGGTTTTTACAATTACGGTAATGGTACCGTCGTTAAGCCTCTCTATATCTATGCGAACCAACCCCGCCTTTTTTAAATGCAGTTCCAGGTATTCGCGGATTTTTACATCTTCCTCAAGCTGTTTGGCGTAATGCGTGTTGGAAAACCATCTGGATTTCCAGCCTTGGGTAATGTTTACGCGTAATGATGTGGGATTGATTTTGTGACCCATAAGTATAGTTGGTAGTTGGTAGTAAGTAGTGGGTAGCCTACTTGGCTACATCCCTACTAACTACTTACTAAATGCTATTCGCCGGTTTTCCGATTAAATAATCTCCGCTTATTCGCGACTTTATTCATCTTCACCTGTTCGTCCGTCCTAAACACCTGCGATTTCTTCTTTTCCTCGCTGGTCGGTTTTTCAGTTACCGCAGCTTTCTGATCAACATTCTCTCCGCCAGCTGGCGGATTTACTTCTTCCTCTTTGGGACGGTTCAGGAACGAGGCCTTAACTTTGCTGGCTTTGGCCTGCTTTCTTTCTTCCAGAACAATGTTGATATGAGACATTTTGCGCTTAATTTCAAAAGCGCTGCCGCGGGCCCGGGGAAAGTAGCGCTTCATAACTTTACCTTGGTCTGCGGTAATGCTCTTTATAAACAACTGTTGCGGGTCCATAGAAAAATTATTCTTGGCATTGGCAATAGCGGATTGAATCAACTTGATCAACATCGGGGAAGCTTTCTTCTCCGTATGCTGTAACTGCGTCATAGCATCCAAAGCATTCATCCCTTTAACCAAGTTCGTCACCAGCCTCATTTTGCGTGGAGCAATATGAAGATGCCGGGCGGAAGCTCGTACTTCTGGAAAGGTTGATTGGATTGTATTTGCTGATGCTTTTGTCATAATTTTGTTCACTAGCTTTACTAACTACTAATCGCTACTAATATACTAATTTCTGATATTCCGCATTAGTATATTCGTAAAGATTGGTAGTTAGTAAAGACAGGTTGCTATTTTTTCGGTTCTTCCTTCGCCGCGTTCAACTTTGCTTTCTCCGCTTCCGCCTTTGCCATTTCCTGTTTGGCCACTGTCGGCCAGCTCGCTAACGCCGACTGGATGAATGTAAGAATAGGCAAAGCCGGCCGCAGCCGCCATATGGGCTGGCGCCCAAGTGTCCGCGGAAAAGTTATGAACCCAGTTGACCACCCGCACGGCGGCGGCGAAGGCCATAACCCGATTGGTTTGAAGTATCCGAAGACCCCGTGGGGGAAACACGCGCTGGGGGTGAAGACCAGGTTGAAGAAGAAGTATTCTAATTCATTTATTATCAAGCGCAGAGTTAAGTAAGTATGTAAGCTAATAAGTGCGTAAGCTCATAAGCCCCTCTGGCTTATATGCTTACCAGCTTACGCATTAATATCCCTATGTCACGATCACTAAAAAAAGGACCATACGTAGACCCGCGGGTGCTTAAGAAAGTACTCAACGGCAAGGCCGGCAAGGACCAAATTAAGACTTGGTCTAGGGCTTGTACTATTGC
>Ga0207158_1244_pt1 | contig 10974 bp, 9 predicted proteins | sample Alteio_BWMinHeat_22_FD_153512 | JGI IMG/M metagenome (GOLD analysis project Ga0207158, IMG submission 153512) | Enriched cells from forest soil in Barre Woods Harvard Forest LTER site, Petersham, Massachusetts, United States -... | ecosystem: Environmental > Terrestrial > Soil > Temperate forest >... | reverse complement strand
CCGACCATGACAACGTCTGGGCGCTTGAAAAGCGTGCGGCCGTGTATGCTCACTTAAAAAAGTGGCAGCAGGCAATCGTCGATTATGACAGGGCTCTCGCGCTCGACCCGAAGAACTTTGCCACCCTCAACGACCGCGCGTTAGCCAAAATCGAGGTTGGTGACGAACCATTCGCGATTTCTGATCTAAGTGAAGTGATCAGGAATACGGAACGTGAGTTGCAAAACTCCAATAGCTATGAGGCCCGCGCGGATGCTTATATGAAAACTCGACAGTGGGAATTGGCCATCCGCGATCTCACAACTGCGATTTCGCTTCAGATTGGGGGACAGGTGCTGGTCATGAACGTCAGCCGGTTCCGCGCACTTTATCCGGAATACAGCACAGCCACTGATGAGGCCATCGCGCGGAAGCTACAACAGACTTTCTACCCAAATCTGAGTTATGAGAACTTCTCAAAAGGATTTCTGCACACGAATGACCCTATCTTCCCCGATTTCGTGGTCGCGGATATTTACCTCAAACGGTCGGAAGCCTTCCTCGGGGCAGGCAATTGGCGTGCGGCCACACTCGACTTCCGGCGCGCTGAAATTGGCTATTCCGGCTCACCGGACGCGATAGACCGCTGGCGTGAAATAAGTCCGCTGACGAATTCGCGCCTCTACATCGACATGAGGACTTTCAATCCTGATGGCAGCGAACCCATCAACGTTTGGATCAAACAAGCTCGCGACGAGACGAGTCCGTACTCTTTAGAACAATTTGAGTTGAACTGCGGCCCGCGCCAGATACGTATGAAATCGTCCGCGAATTACGATGCGGTGGGGAACCTGACAGCGAGTCGGCAGGGTGGCAATTGGGCGAGCATCGTTCCCGAAACACTCGGGGAAATTCTCTACAATGGTGCTTGTCGGAGGAGTTAGGCGCTGTTTCATTGGCTGCCATCACTCTGCGATTTAGGCGCAGGGGTTTCGCCTTCACCATCCTCTAATTCTTCTGAACGATGCACTGGCCGCCAGCGGTTTTGAGACCGGTACAGAACTGGTCTGCACCGCCCGCGGACTCGAACGGTCCCAGCGTGGCACGGTAATAGACACCCTGGGCGCCAAGATCGGCGCGCCGAATGATCGCCTCGCGGTCGCCAAGCTCCTTGGGAAACTTGGACTGAAGGCTGCGGTAGGACGCTTGCGCGTCCGCCTCGCTTCGCTGCGAGGAAACTTGCACCACATAGCCGCCGGTAGCGGTAGAGCCGGACGGCGCAGCCGAAGCGAGCCGCGGCGCGGTCGGCGGTGGGAGGACGACCGGCTTGGCCACCTCGGGCTTGGCCACCTGGGCCGCCCGCAATGGCGGCGCCGCCGGCTGCGCGGGCGGCCCCTGGGCGTCGGCCAAGTAGACCGTGATGCCGTACTGTTCCGCTTCCGCCGGGTCGAGCCAGGTCATCCCGTCGGGGGGCGCGGCGGTGGCGTAGTCGACTGCTTTGGGCAAGCCCAAGCGGGTCAGATAGGCGCCGACGCGGGCATTGCCGGCGGCGCTCTCCTGGCGCGTGTCAGGTTTATAGGCGCCATGAAACCCGATTAGCGCCCCCGCCTCCATCGTGCGCGGACTGCCGGCGAGCCAGGCGAGCGCGCAGCCGGACGTGCACGGAAACCAGCCCGGCACGAAAGTCGCAAAGCCCTTGCGGGCGATCATATCCCCGATCGCCAGCGCCGCCGCCGCGTCGCCTCCCTCGCTCTCGAGCCAGACGACCGCCTTGCCGACCGTTCCGGTTAGGGACGCGAATACCGACCCGTCGCCCGCGACCAATTTGCCGCTCACCACGACCTTGGCGGCGCCGTCACGGCCGGGCGTGACCGAGATCGAAGCGGCCGGTGCCGTGATTGGCGCAACCAAAAGCGTGGCGGCGGTAAAGGCGAATGCGGAGACGGCGATGATCCTCACGGCTTCATTCCTTCTGCGGAGTCCAGGGTGAGGGTGTTAGCCTGCCAGTCGATTGCCAGCCGGTGCGGTGCCGTTCCGTCTGTCACTGCGTGCTACCGACCCAGTCATTGTTTTCCATAACAATCACGCACTGGGCTTGCGGTTTGTTCTTGCGGCAGCCGTCCAGGGCGCGATTACGCGCTGCGTCAATCGTTTTGCTTCCGTATCCATCATACATGGAATTGTCCGCCGATACGCGCGCGAGAGCTTTCTCAAACGGTGCCGCAACAAAGTTTTCGACAAATCCGCGCTTTTGTTCTACGGCGTTAAGCTTCTTCAACAGCGCATCCACGTCCTTCCGCTGCCAAGTCGGTAGCTTGCGAAATCTAAGGAAAGCGTCCATTTCCCGCAGCCATTTGAGGCGACCGTCGCCCGAGCCAAACAATGCGGTATGGCCATCCGTGCCCATTGGGTCAAACATCACCAGTTTGACGTCGCCGCCCGCATCGAGGAAAGCATTCCGCATTCGTCCGACGAGTTCAGGCCCAAAGAAGCTGTCATTCTTTGCGTACGTCCAAAGAGTGGGGACGCGGCTTTTGGCTCCGAACTCTTTGAAAGCCTGTACAAGCGCATCCTCCTTCGGACAACTTTCCATACGCAATCCTCCGGAAATATTGATCACTCCACGAAGATTTGTCGGATTTCGCGAGGACAGCGCCACCACGGCCGCTCCGCCGGCAGAGACGCCGATTGCAATCATGCGCGTCGGATCGGCGTCGGTCCGCCGGGCGATGAAGTCAAGAGTTGCCTGGAGATCATCCGCATCGGCGGAAAACCGCTCCACGAAGGACGTGCTCTCGCATGTCATGGGCGACGGCATTGGACCGTCCGACTGTCCGAAACCACGTCGGATGACAACGACAGCGAGCCAACCGCGATTGGCCAAATCTTTCGCCTGCCCGACGTAGTCTATTGCATGTTGGTCCAGCATGTTTTGCAAGTTAGGAGCCTTGCCAGGGGTTATCAGCGCGACTGGCAGACGGCCTGTCGCGTCGGCCCGTTTTACTGTGATCCCTTCGAGCCTGAATGTTTGTCCGCCGATGGAGACGCGAAAAAATCCATCCTCTTGGAGAAAATCGGCGGATCGGCCAGGCGAGGCGGACACCAGAAACAGCAGGAGCGATAGTAGGCCGACACGTCCCGATCTTAGCGCCCTCGATCTGACTCGCGCCCGCACCAACATGATTATCCTCGCTGTCATAGGTGCCCTTGCACCGACGTCAATTTCACGGGTGCGCAAAAGCTATCAACTTTTGCCAATGCCAGCAATCGAAGGATAGTGCGCGTCGATGGCTTGCTTACTCCAGAACCAAAACATGCCGCTGATTATCGATTGACCATGAATTGAATCGTCTAAGGAAGCTTTGACCCAACAGCAATTTACCTTTGACGGGTGCAATGAATCCGATCACGCTCTCAATTACCTTGTCACCAACTTTCAAAGATTTTATGCGGAACGTTTTAGATGGCAGCTTTGACCCATCAGCCAGCTCGTATGTCCGCTCCCCTATAAAATCCGCAGCACCGAGCGTGCCTGTCCGCATGAGCGTCGACGCAACGTCTTCAGGAATACTAACATCGGCGGCGCCGCTATCGAGCATGAAATTGAGTGTCAGCCTGTCGTTGATCAAGACAGGCACGCTGAACGTGCCGCCTTCAAGCTGCAGCGGTATCAAGGTCGGCGAACGCGATTCCGATTTCGGGATCGGCGGAGACGGGAGCGAAGGCCGGATTTCCGAAACCGCATCTCCCCACGCGGCAAAAGCGTCAGCGAAGGCGCGCTGGCCGGGCGCACCCTTCTCCATCGCCAAAATGGCGCGGCCGTTGTTGGTATAGACGATCGGGAGATCGAACCAATCCCGGCCCTTCAACAATTGAACATTTCGATCCTTGTCGGCCGGTGCGGCCGAAAGTCCAATCATGTAATATCCGCTCGTGACCTTGACGGCGAGGCCGGCGAGCGCGGTTCCCTGGGTCTGCTCGGCCTGCTTCATCCAAATTCCGGGAACGTTGAATATGCCGCCGGAGGGAAAATCCGGCGGCAGCTTGAACATGATCTCGATCGTGTGACTGGTTGTGCGGCCCGGATCGGTGTCGCGGCGCAGCGTCCAGGTCATGCTGATCTTACGCTCGGGAATTTCGATGTCGGCTCGCACCGCGAGCTCGGCCGGTTTGCCGGCGCGCGGCGACACCGCCTCGGTCCGCCAGATCACCGATCCGACCGCACGCTTGCCCATGGGATCGTTCGGGACCTCTTCGTACAGAACTGCGCGCTGCGCGATAGGCGTTTCCGCAATGGAAGGCTTTCCGAGCAGCGTCGGATCAAATGCGACCGACGGATACGGCGTGTCCGGCTTGAATTCGTCCGCCCGGCAGCAGATGCCGCTTGCGACAAGCGCTCCAAGGACGAGCAATACCGCGAATTTCATGAGCCACCCCGCAGTAGCTAAAGCCTAAGTGTTGCTGAGCCCCCTCAGGCCGTCAATCGAGCACAAAGCGCTCTGTTTTTTTGGGCGGCGGGGCTAGCCTGGGCGCCCGCTCTTGCCAGTCCACGCCCCAACGGCTTCGTGTGCGCTCGCGCGCGCCGTAGCAAGCGCGCCAGTTGTGGGCCGTCGGCTACCGGTACGCTTCCAGCGAGAGTTACCCTAACGCGCCCGATAGAGCGGCGGCCGAACCTACCTTTGCCGGCGGCAAGCAGGCCGTTTCCTGCCCGTAATCGCCAAAACGTGATGCATCTCAAGGCCCCTGTCGCTATTCCCCAGTAAGGACCGGACAGGAGGCATCGATGACCGGCCATCTACTCCGCGCCAGCGTCTTGGCATTGACCTGCGTCATCTGCCTTGCCGGCACGGCGGCCGCTCGCAGCGTTTTTGATGGAAGCTGGAGCGTCGTCATCTATACGCGAAGCGGGGCCTGCGATCGCGCTTATCGGTCGGGTGTCCAGATCAGAAACGGCATCATTTCTTCCGATGCCGGCGGCTTCAACATGAACGGCAGCGTCTCAGCGAAAGGGGCTGTGCGCGCGACAGTGTCGGCGGGCAGCCAATCGGCAAATGGCTCCGGCCGGCTGTCTCGCAATTCCGGCGGAGGCGTCTGGCGGGGTCAAGGCAATGCGGGCCAGTGCTCGGGCACGTGGACGGCAGAACGCCTTGGGTAGCTTTACGGCGGATAGCCCCGAGACGGCAGCAGGGAGCGCTGGGCCGAAGTCGATGCTGGGATCGCCTGCCCCCGGGCGAAGGGCCCGTGAAGGTACGCCAGGGTTGTCACTCCCCAACGTAGATCGGGCAACAGCGGACTTGGTGAAGGGCCTCAGGCACGCTCGGCCTACGAGTCATGCCCTGATCACCTAGAAGCGGCTCCCTTTGTGGGTCCACGTAAAGGCGCTTGCCAACCACCTCTCGCGCAGCTCTCGTTCAACGATCAGCCTAGTCGCGCCGGCGTTGCTAAGCCCTTGAGCACGCGCGTATCTTCCGAATTCGGCGACCGTTTTTGCAAGATGGAAATGCGCGGTAAGTTTTCTTTCTCGGTGCCTCTTGGCTGGTTTTCCGGCAGCGCTCGATGGGGATTTAGCCGGGGAAAGAGGCCGACGGGCGCGCATCTCTTTGACGATGAGCAGGCGCGCTAATTCAGAGGCGTCAAGACCCACCTCGGCGGCGTAGCGGTCAAAGTGAGCCCGAATGTCAGTGGATAGTCGTGCTGTTATCTGCGCCATACTACGACTCGACTTGAGTCGCAAAGGATTGCCGGTTATATTCTGCGTGTAAAGCCCCGAACACCGGGCGGTTCAACGTTGCGGGCCCGCTCGCCGCATGGCTCAGTCGATGTTGCCATTCCCAGAAATGACGGTCGATTATGCCAAGCCCACACGACGGCTAAAGTCGTCTGCTGGTGCAGTTCGCAGATCAAATGTGCCTGTGGATCGCAGATGGACGACGGCTTTGGCCGATCCTTCCCGCGTGATTTTTCTTGACGTGGAGACGACGGGCCTGAGCTGGTTCTACAATGATTTGACTATTGTCGGATGGGTGAGTGATGGCATCTATCAATTATACATTGCAGGAGATGATCCCACCCCACTGCTGGGCGCGCTGAGGGCGGCGCACGCGCTCGTCACATTCAATGGCACCTTGTTCGATCTTCGCTTTTTGAAGAAAGCATTTGGTGAGCTTGTGCTGCCGCCGGCACACATTGACCTGAGATATCTCGCCAAGCGCGCCGGCCTGACCGGCGGCCAGAAAGCGATTGAAAGAGCGCTCGCGCTCCCCGTTCGCTGGGGTATCGAGGATGTCGATGGGGCAGAAGCGGTTCTCCTGTGGCACCGATATCTGCGCGGCGACGACCAGGCACTGAGGCGCTTAATTGACTATAATCGTCGCGACGTTTTCGGTATGTGCGGAATTTTGGACGAGGTCTTGGACCAGCTGAACGTTCACCCCGACCTCCTGTTAAGTCGTCCGAGGTATGGCGAGGACATCCAGGCATTGCTAGCGCAAGCTATTCCTCATTTTCCAGGTCGGGAAGATCGCCAACTCTCTCGTTCCATTTCAACCTTTGCAAGAATGTTTGGAGGGACCCCGGCCGAGCGGGCTACGGTGATCGGAATCGATCTGACAGGCTCAGAAGCCCGCGCCTCGGGTTGGTGCGTAATGCAGGGAAGCAGAGCGAAGACCTTGAGATTGTCCACCGATGAGGAGATTTTCTCGCGCACGATCGGGGAGCGTCCAGAGTTAGTTTCCATCGACTCTCCTCTTTCAATACCCTTTGGAAGGACGCGTGTCGAAGACGACGATCCGGGCCGCGACCAATTCGGAATCATGCGACGCTGTGAGCGCGAGCTGAAACGTCGTGGGATTAATGTGTATCCGTGTCTCCTCCCCAGCATGCAAGGGCTAACTCGGCGGGGGATGCGCTTAGCCCAGCGCTTCCGTTCTGCCGGAGTACCCGTCATTGAAAGCTACCCTGGAGCTGCTCAAGACATCATGGGCATCCCTCGTAAGGGAAGCGGTATCGAGTTCCTAAAGCAGGGCCTCGCGGATTTCGGAATTGAAGGCCCCTTCACCGAGAATACTGCGAGTCATGACGAGCTCGATGCCATCACCTCAGCGATAGTGGGCTCTTTCTTCCTGGCAGCCCGCTTCGAAGCTTTGCGCGGACCTTCGGAAGATGCTCTAATCATTCCCGACCTCAAGTCCGATGGACGCCGCGGAATGATAATCGGCATCAGCGGGCGAATTTGTGCCGGCAAGACCACGACTGCGCGAATTCTAGAGAAGCGTGGCTTTGCATACACACGATTCAGCTTGGTCATCGACGACGAGATTATCGCCCGGGGCGAGAATCCAGACCGGGCAACTCGGCAGCGCGTCGGGACAGAGATTCACAACGAGAAGGGACAGCGCTGGCTTTGCGAGAACGTTTTGGAACGGGTCGCGGATCAGAAGCTTATCGTGGTTGATGGATTGCGCTTTCCGGAGGATCGGGCTTTCTTTGTCGAGCGGTACGGCTCGGAGTTCCTCCATTTGCATATAGAGGCTCCGATGGAGCTCCGAGCTAGCCGTTTTGCTGAAGGTGAGCAGGGCGGATTACCCTTTGAAATTGCGGACCACCAACCAGTGGAGGCCGAGATCGACGAACTCGGCGGTATCGCGACAGCGGTTCTGCATAATGACTCGACGATCGTGCAGCTTACGACTAAGGTGCTCACTAGCGTAAGGACGCTTTACCAGGGCCGAAATCGCAAATGCCTATCTCAGTTGTTGTAGGTGGCCAGTTTGGATCGGAGGGCAAGGGCAAAACCGCTCTTGCAATTGCCCAGAGGTCCAAAGCTGCTATCGTAGTCCGAGTAGGTGGAACGAACTCGGGTCACACAGCGATCGATGAGAACGGTGTCGCATGGGCACTTCGCCAGCTCCCGGTGTCTGTGCTTGCATCATCAGCAGTGGCAATCCTTCCTCCGGGAGCAATCATCGATCCTGAAATATTCAGTCGCGAAGTCGAGTCGCTGCGCTTGGATCGCAAACGAGTGATTGTAAACCCATACGCGACGGTCATCTCGCAGAGCGACAAGGAAAGCGAACGTGCCTCGGGCCTCATTGCTCAAATTGGTTCGACCGGCTCAGGCACGGGTGCTGCGCTGATCCGTCGCATCAGTCGCCAGCGCGGCGAAGCGATCTTGGCCCGCGATCACGCGTCGTTGCAGGATTATCTTGGCGACACAAGCGAAATTATGCGCAATGCCCTCAACAAAAATGGGCGTGTCGTGATAGAGGGCTCGCAAGGGTTCGGATTGTCGTTGTTCCACGGCGGATTTTACCCTAAGGCCACGAGTCGCGATACGACCGCGGCGACGTTTCTCGGAGAGGCGGGACTAAGTCCCCGTGATGTGGATGACATCACCCTTGTCATTCGCGCGCATCCGATTCGGGTGGCTGGTGACTCCGGCCCGCTTGACGAGACGTCCTGGGCGGAAATAGCTAAGATTGCGGGGCTGCCAGGAGATTATTGCGAGCTTACAACAGCCACCAAGAAGGTCCGCCGGGTAGGACAATTCGATCCTACACTTGTGCGGCGCGCAATCGAGGCTAACAACCCAACCGAAATTGTGCTGAATCACTTCGACTACGTGGACGACGGAGTTCGTAACGGTATCTTTAGCGTGCGATCTCTGGACTTTTTGAGAACAGTCGAAAGTTCCATTGGCCGTAAAATTGATTGGATTGGAACGGATCCGGCTCGTTTGATTGAGCGCACAAAAATCACGCGGGTGGGCGGATCACCCTACCTCAAAATATTCGGACCAACCTGAGTCCAATAGCGCTTCAATTTTGGATTGCAGTATGGAGGCATGCTGCACCTGTCCAACGATCCAAAAGTGACGGCAGGAGCCCCGCCTAAACAGCAAGTAGGCAATCATTGAGGCGTCAGGAAATTTCTCCTTGAACTTCCTCTTGATAGCCTTCGTCTGATCTCGAACCGAAGCCCTTCGATTCAGATGATGGTAGACGATCAAGGATTGGCCTCTCTCCCAAAACGACCTCAATTCATCCCAAAAAATGTACTTGCCCGCCTTTGGGTAGTGCCGAGGCACGGAGGGAACTTGCAACCCATTATCGGGATCAAGAAACACAACATTGCACTTCGTTGTAATTGCTAGCGCTGTGGCCAACCACTTAGCTCGATGCGCTTCGCGAGCCGCTCGTTCGACCCCGACTTGGCTTGACGCACTTACAGGTAGATCGCACGATATCGTCCCGGACGGAAAGATCCCTGCCGTGCATATTTTTTGCACCGACCGATGATCGGAGCTCACAATAAGAGCAAGTCTATCGTGCAAGTCTGGATCGAGTCTACGAAATTCAGGCCGACGTAGATAGCTCGTATGTCTACCATCGGCATTGTGTGATTCGTCGCGGAACAAGCACCAAATGATGCCCAGTCTGATGCTCCTGTGACTGACGATGGAACGAAGCAGTGCATATTTAGCGAAGTCGCCCACGTCCCCAACGTATCTGTCCTGCATGTTCTGAACTATCTATTGCCGCCCGGCCGCGCAATTGAATCTCGTAGCTCTTGAAGGTCTCTTTGCTTATCGCGCCTCAAGCCGTCCATCTCATTAACGGGGGTCCGACGTTCAAGGGCCGCAACGCGATTCATTAATTCGCTAATACTTGCGGACGTGAGGGAGGTCGTTGCATCAAGATCAGATTTGGTAAGGAAGTGCTGTTGTCGAATATCAGAAAATAACGGTTCGCTGAGTCGGTACACCACCACTCCTCCGACAATTGCGCACAGAACGGACACCCCCGCTGCTCCAAACCAAGACCGACGTAGGAACCGTCGAGCATCTCGGGCCCTATTCCCCATAAGGATCCCGTACCGCTCGGTCACAAACCTTCCAATTCGCCACTCCACGTGGGAAAATATCGCCACGAGCAGGGCAGCTATGGAAACCGCCGTGGTGAGTGATGCCCAAAGTGAGGAGCTCATGACGAGGGCGTCAGCCCCCACTTTTGAGCTAAGCGCCAGCAGCGCTATAACAACTGCGAAAATTGTGAATGAAATTTGGGTAAAGAAAGTGAAGCGACCTTCTAGATTTCTTATACTTTGATCGAACTCAGCAAGCTTTTCACCTGCCCTTGTAAATAGGGCGCTTCGAAGCTCGTCAATGTTGTACTCCTCAATGAACATTCGCTTGGGAGTCTCGTATCTTTTCAATTCGGTGAGCGGCTTGTTCTTGTCGAATGGGGTCGTTTTTACGAAGTCCATCAGCGCTAATGGCTCCCCTAGTTTCAAAGTGACTGGCTTATCCGACAAATTGTAAATGGGGCAGAACAGGTGACCAATCCAGCCGGGGTCCACCTGCGGACCGCCTACCCAAAGAAGTCCAGAATAGGCGTGTTTCACCCGAATATTCCATCGTGCAATGACGTATCTTGGGAGGCAGAGAATCTCAGCGGTTTTGAGGACCGCGACTTCAAAGGGTGGAATGGTAATTTTGGCCGCCTCAGGCTTTTCACTGTCGAGGGTAAGAAATTCCCCAGACAAGAAATATTCATCACCGACGGTGAGTTCGTAGCCGGCAGGCTTTAGATTTTCTGGATTAAATGGCTCTATGAGATTGTGATTTCGCGCGTAATAGGTGATTTCATCGCTTAACAAAACGCCATGAATGCCTCGGTGGGGATCATCTTCCGATGGGCGACGAGACAGTATATGCTCTTTTTGCGAGGCACGCTTTTGCGAGAGAGTGGACATGTTTGGATTTCCCGGAAGGTTGGGTTCGTAAATCGACTGGGCAAGTCAGGACCTGGGCAAGTCAGGACCAGACAGTGAGCGGACCGTAGTAGGATACCTGAAATGAAAGTCAAAAAAACACTCGATGAACGTATTGGAGAGTTTCGGATTGTGCTTGAGGTCCTAGAGGGCGACCCCGGATTGCGCGACTATGGCATCCCGCGTCAAAGCTGGATTCGCGGCGTCAAGTTTATGAGGCATTTC
>Ga0207158_1219_pt2 | contig 10982 bp, 6 predicted proteins | sample Alteio_BWMinHeat_22_FD_153512 | JGI IMG/M metagenome (GOLD analysis project Ga0207158, IMG submission 153512) | Enriched cells from forest soil in Barre Woods Harvard Forest LTER site, Petersham, Massachusetts, United States -... | ecosystem: Environmental > Terrestrial > Soil > Temperate forest >... | reverse complement strand
TACGCGAATTTTCACGAAAAGACCAATAAATTCAACACGGCAAATGCAACTTATTTCCCCAAACCGCTCAACGAGGCTCCAATAGGAGTCGTACCCGCACCGCGACTGCGCACTCGTTCGACGAGTAAAGGCACCTCTCGAATCAGTACCTCCGGCCGCTGCACCTGAACGTCGTGATCGCTTCCCTTTGCTATCACCCGCCAACTGTTCGTCGATAATTTCTTCTCCGACTCCTGCAACTGGTCCCACATCTCACTTCCCTCAATCGCGAGCTGCGATCTGGAACTCCGAACACTTGGAAGATTTGGGTCACGCGAGACGATCAGCAACGGCAGATCCCCAAGCGTATTGAGCCGAGCCGCCTCCTCGTCGTCGCGTGGCACCTGAAGCAACTCACTGACTTGGGTCAGAATGGCTGGATCGCATTGGTCTTCCGCCTGCAGATCGCCCATACCCCAATCCTCACTGCCCTGCCGATGCGCGCAATGTCCCAGCAACCGAGGCAGCCCTAACTCAACCGATAGAGTCCGCAGCAGAAGGAATCTCCACGGTATCGCCTCCATCTTCGCCCGTAGATCAGGCGGCCCATAGTGGCTTTGCCCTGGAACCGTAGTGTCCACCATTACGACGCCCGCAAGGCTTGCCGGATAGCGCGCTGCATACGCGCGCATGTGCAGGCCCGCCGCTGAATGTCCCATCAAAATGATCGGGCCATCGATTCCTGCTTGAATCAGCAGTTCGTGCAGTTCCTCCGCGATATGGGCGGAATCACGCGGCCCGGGCTGCACTTCGCTCCACCCCATACCAGCACGGTCGTAAGAACAGACACGAGTCGTCTTCGCCAACTCCGGCTGCATGCGACCCCAGATAAGAGAGTCATTACCCAAACCCGCCTCCAGCACAATCGTGGGCTCACCCTGCCCTACGCACCAGAGATGCATACGGCGGCTATGCACCAGGTAGATCTTTCCAGGAGCAGGGTGCTTCGCAGCAAAGATATCGTGCGCAACACTATTGAACGAGGTAGACACGATGACAAAGATCGACAGAACCGCCAAAGAAGAGAGGACGGCGCGTCTCAAGAGAAATGGCTTGCCAGAAACGCTGTTGCCGTCGCCGCGTAAGCGCCGCACCGAAAACACGAGCAGCACAAGCGCTATAAAGATGAAAGACAGCGGGACCAACAATCGAGCTGCAAGCACATTCTTCCTTTAATGCCACTGGCTACTCGATAAAGATAGATCACATCCGGTCTTGCGATCACTTCACACCTGCAAGGCGAGTGTCTGTTCTTATTCCGCTGTGCCGGGCCGAAAGCGAATCACGTAAAACGCACCAAACAGTGTCATCAACAGCCCCCACCAGAACGTAGCGTGCAGGTTGGCAAGAACCACAGCAGGCGGATGACTGAACTCGCGAATGCCGGTGAAGACCAGCACCAAGCCATAGAGAAGGCAGAGCAAACCGACAAAGAACCAGATCGATAGTTGTGGCTTGTGTGACGATGAATCGGACATCTCAGCTTCCCTTCTCCTACCCAATTACCAAAGAACAATATTGATGATGACCAACACCACAGCAACGATCGTCGCCCAGAAGACGGGTCGCTGCCACAGAGCGACCTCTTCGTCCGAAGGAATCGCAGTGCAACCATAGACCAGCCCTTGCAGCTCACTCTCAGGCCGCGGTTTAGTGGCGTAACTCACCAGCACCGTCACCAGCACACAAGCCAGCCAACTCCACAGTGCGCGGTACATGTTCTCCGCCATGGGCTGCGCATCGCGCGAAAGCGCAATGCGTGCCAGCGCAGTAGCCTTATGCTCCACACTGCCAAAGCTCGTATAGACCCACATGCCGATAGAGCTCGCCGTACCTGCAAGCAGTCCATAGAAACCGCCAGCCCGAGTCGCACGCTTCCACAACATGCCGACGATCACCGTACCAAAGAGCGGCGCGATGAAGAAGCTGAACAGCGCCTGCACATAATCCATGATCGAGGCGGCGTGAGCGACGAGGTAGGCTGTGCCCACGGAGATCAGCATGCCAAACAAAGTCGACCATCGCCCCATAGAGACGTAGTGGCCGTCCTTCTCATCCTTATTCACGTAGGCCCGATAGATGTCGTAGGTCCACACCGTAGAGAAGGCGCTCACATTACCGGCCATGCCAGACATGAAGCCCGCAACCAGCGCAGTGATGCCGAGACCGAGTAGCCCAGGTCCGCAGTAACGCAACAACATCAGCGGCAGCACTTCATCGTAAGAGTGTTGCCCGGTGGCCTTGGCAACCTCTGCCGGAACAAGATGCATGACGCTGCCGTCAGGATTGTGCAGCAGCGCATTCGCCAGCAACCCAGGAAGAATCACGATCAGCGGCACAAACATCTTGAACGCCGCACCAATCACAGGAGCCATCCGCGCGGCGCGCAGATTATTAGCCGAGAGCACACGCTGCACGACAAGGAAGTCGGTGGTCCAGTAACCGAAGCTGATGATCGCGCCCAGACCGAAGACGATTCCAGTCCAGTGGATTCCCATCGGATTGCCCTTGAACGTCCCAAGCGTAGACCAAAGGTGCGTATACGCCGTCGACTGCACGTTCGCCGCGATCTGCGCCTTCAGATTCGTCCAGCCACCAGCTTCGATCAGACCCAAAATCGGGATCAGCGCCGCTCCAGCCCAGATAAGCACAAACTGCAGCACCTCATTAATGATGGCCGAACGCAGTCCACCGAGCATGACGTACACCGTCACGATCACCGCGCCAAACCAGATGGAAAAGTTCTGGTCCCAGCCCAACACCGTCTGCATCACCACAGCCATGGCGTACATGTTCACGCCCGACATCAAAATCGTCATGAAGACGAAGCAGACTGCAGACAACCCCCGCGCACCTTCACCAAAGCGAAGCTGCAGGTATCCCGGCACCGAGTGCGTCTTAGAGATGTAGTAGAACGGCATCATCACGATGCCGAGAAACAGCATCGCGGGAATCGCGCCAATCCAATACCAGTGCGCTGCCAGAATGCCGTACTGATACGAAGCGCCGGCCCACCCCATCAACTCCAGCGATCCGAGGTTTGCTGAAAGAAAGCTGAGACCCGCAATCCACGCGGTCATCTTGCGGCCCGCGAGAAAGAACTCTTCCCCGGTGGCGGCGGAGTCCTTCACATAAAAACCAATGAAGAGCACCATCGCGATGTAAATCACGAGGATCAGCGTGTCGACGGGCGTGAGATGGATGAGATGTTGCTGCATGGTTTTCAGTGCTCGCGAACTTTCTTAAGCCCGGATGCACCACTATAGCCGCAACAAAACCGCTCATCCAAACAAAATGAAGTGGAACTACTCGCTCCGCAACATCACCACTGGATTGATTCGCATAGCACGCGCCACCACTGGCAACGCCGCCAATAGTGCAGCCCCCATCAATACGATCGCCGGCATCATCATCATCGACGGATCGGCGCCCTTCACCTGATAGAGCATCGACGTAATGAAACGCACCAGACCCAGTCCTGCTGCTGATCCAGCCACCGTTCCCAATAAGACCATCGCCAACACCCTTGCCGTCACCGTGCGCGCGATGTTTCCTGCTGTCGCACCCAGAGCAATGCGGACCCCGATTTCGCGCTCGCGCAGGATGACCGAGTAGTGCAAAACTCCATACAGTCCGACAGCCGCAAGCAGCAGGGCTACTGCGGCGAAGAACTCGCCCGTCGCTGCGTGCAGTCTTTCTTGTACAAACTTACCGTCCACCACCTGCCTCTGGCTCTGCACTTTGACGACACGCAGCGATGCATCCGTTTGCATAATGGTCTTACGTAATGTCTCCGCCATCGCCATCGGGTCGTTCATCTGCGTTTTAACCACGAGGGTCGCCATCTGCAGCGGCTTTAGGCTGCCGCTGTCATTGGCGGCAGGCATCGGCTGATAGACCTGCGGTACGACGGTGCGGCTGGGCCACCCATACATCGCATCTCCCACCACGCCAACAACGGTAACCGGGGTCTTGCTATCCAACGGTGTGAACATCCGCCCGACCGGATCTTTCCCTCCGAAGTAGGTCTTCACAAAGGCCTGGTTCACCAACGCCGCAGTGTCGTCTCGGTCACTGTCACGAATATCGCGCCCCGCCAGTAAAGGGATTCCCATCGTCTCAATCCAGCCGGGCGAAAGTTTGAGCAGAAAAGCATTAACTTCTTTTCGCGTAACGCCATCCACGGTCACTGCCGTACTCTGCGACGACCAACCCATCAGGGTGCGGTCTGCCATAGCAGCGTTCTGTACGCCGGGCGTGCCGCGGACTGCCTCCAATAACGCATCCCAACGCCCCATTTGTATCGGCTGCTTTGCCGTCGTCTCCATCACCAGTACATGTTCCGTAGCGAACCCCAGTGGCAACCCGGTCTTGCGCGCTAACGACGTCGCAAACAGGCCTGCGATGAAGAGCACGATAAAACAGAAAGCAATTTGTACTGCGATCAGCCCGTGCATCGCTCGTTGATGTGCTTGCGGTGCTTCGCCACCTTTGAGTGCCTGGGCCGGATACACGTGCGACGCCCGCGCTGCCGGAAACATGCCAAAAATCAGTGTCACCGCCATCATCAACGCGACTGCAAATCCCGCGACGATCCAATCCATCGGCAGAGCAACCCTCACTGGAAAGTCTGCCGGCGTCATCTTCGTCAAGATAAAAGGGGCGGCCCACCATGCGAACAGCAGCCCCAGCGCCGCTGCAGCAACCCCGAGCATTGTGCTCTCTACCAACACCATGCGCACCAACCGAGATCGTCCCGACCCCAACGACACCCGCACGGCCATCTCGCGAGAGCGTGCAGCACTCTGGGCACTCATCAGGTTAGCCACATTCGCGCACGCGATCATCAGCACAAGCACAATCAAGATGCTCAGCGTCTCTAGCGATGGCGCGGATCCCTCCTTCAATCCTGACACTCCGCTACCAACCGTCTGCAGCCGCAGGTGAGCATTAGGAAAGGTCGCCCGCAGATTCTCCGGCAAGCTGTCGAGCATCTTGGCGCGCTCCTGCTCTTCCCGCTGATATGTCGCGTCCAGCACGCTTTGTACCGTCGCGAGTGTCACACCTGATTTAGGCCGAACGAACAAGGTCTGGTCGCGATCGTTTTTGTCCGCGACCCAGGGCTCCATCATCGAAGGCGTAAAGATGTCAGCCATCAGGCCGAGTTCCGTGCCGGTAAAACCCTTGGGGGCGACACCCACGATCTCAAAATCGTCATCCCCTTTGCGGAAGTGCTTGCCAACTACCTGCGTATCTCCTTCGAAACGCCGCTGCCAATACTCATACGACAGCACCGCCGCTGGAGACTGCTTCGGTGCAAGATTGTCTTCCGGACCGATCAGCCGCCCAAGAGCTGGTTTCAATCCGAACAGGCCAAACATCTCACCCGAGACAGGCTGCTGATAAGCCTGTTCCATCTGCTGATAACCGCCGTAGGTTAGCTCGTTCTTGCTCGTGTACCCCAGCGCTGTCACGTTAGCTAGATCTTTTGCAGCATCGCGCATCTTTTCAAACATTGGATAGGACGCGGCATTCCAGGTACCAGGCGCACCTGCCCAATTCAAACCCTCGAACTGCGCTACATAAAGATGACTCGGATCACTTACAGGCAGCGGACGCAGATAGAACGCATCGATGAGCAGAAAGGCCGCCATGCAGGCACCCATCGCCAACCCGAGCGACAACACCGCCGCCAACGTGGTGACCTTACGCTTCATCAACTGCCGCCAGCCAAACCGCACATCCGCAATCAAAGATTCAATCAAAGGAAGCCCCCTCGCCTCACGATGCATCATGCGTACCTGCTCCACGCCGCCCAGCCTCAACCGGGCCTGTCGCCGCGCCTCCGCTGGCTCTGCTCCCTTGCGAATCAGCTCTTCTTCCAGAAGCGCAACATGCGTGGCCAGCTCTCGCTCCATCTCAGCGTCAACGCGGCTGTTCTTTGCTTCAGACAGACCCTTCAGCTTTTGAACTAGCCGCCGCATCGCGCTCATGCCGAGAACTTCTCAGTCAGCAGCCGGTCCACCAGACCCGTCATCTGCCGCCACCGTGCCGTCTCTTCGTTCAGCGCCTTCAAACCGGGCTTTGTGATCGCGTAGAACTTCGCCTCACGGTTGTTCTCCGTACGTCCCCACTCGCCTGCAATCCAGCCGTACTGCTCCAGACGCACCAGCGCCGGATAGAGAGTTCCCTGATTAAGGTTGAGCAACTTGTCCGAAACCTGTTCCAGCCGCGTCGCGATCTGATACGCATGCTGCGAACCCATCGCCGCCAGCGTGCGCAACACGATCATGTCCAACGTCCCTTGCAGCAACTGCATTCCCTCGCTGCTCGCCTTCGTCGCCTTACCTTTACTTGACATTCAAGTGGAGCCTCTTGAGTGATGTTCCAACTGTTCCACTTGGATGTCAAGTAGAAACCGAAAACCAAGGCCTTCGATTGCCTTTGCGACTTAACCATCCTTCCCCCAAAATGCTGGCAGCATAAAATGGGACGGCACTAAAACAACAACCTTTACAAAGTTCTGAGGAGCCCTTTCCCATGCGCGCACAAAACCTATTTACTGTCTGCTGGAACGACGCCATGCGGAAAGCCGCTCTGGCCACAGTCGCCGCCGCGGCGCTTTGCGTCACTGCACCCGCACAAACGGGTACCGTCCGCGTAGATACAACGCCCGCGCACGCGCTCAACTCCTTCAATCCCGATACCGCCATGGGTTCGTCGCTCGATGTCCTCTCTAAATCGGGAATCGACAAGGTCTTCACCCCGCACATCATTCAAGAGGCACTCTCTGCCGGATGGGGCACGATCACCTACCGCAATAACACTGAGCTCCGCATGGCTGCATGGCACTGGACCGAGAACGGTACGTGGAGCGACCCGGCGCACAAGAACGGCTACTTCACCGGCAGCACCGAGCTCAAAGAGCCCACGCGCTACATCCTCTCCTATGGGCTGCCGCATCGCGGCTTCGCCACCAGTGGAGACGCTCCAGTCTCCACACCCAACCTGAGCTACTGGAAGAGCAATCCATACCTGACCAGCAAGTTCACCAACGAATCCGACGCGCTGCACCCGCAGTGGGTCGTAGTCGATCTGAAGACCGCTTCACCAGTCAACGCAATTCGCATCGCATGGCAGAACCCCTACGCCACCAACTACCGCGTGGAGTATTGGGCCGGCACCAACGACGCTCTCGACTTCGATAGCGGCCCTAAAGGTGACTGGAAGCCCTTCCCTATGGGCGAAGTAAAGACCGGCAAAGGCGGCGGTGACGCACTGAAGCTCATGGACGCTCCCGTCTCTACTCGGTTTGTGCGTGTGTTGATGACGTCATCCTCCAACACCTGCGACGAGCACGATGCAAAAGACATCCGCAACTGCGTCGGATACGCGATCCGCGAGATTCACCTCGGCACGATGGACGCCAGCGGTGCATTCACTGAGCTGCAGCGGCAGACCGGTGCACGCGCCTTCACCTACACGGCTTCGTCAATCGATCCATGGCACTCCGAAGGAGACGCAAATAAAGGTGGCGGCGGCCAGCACACGGGATTCGACCTCTTCTACACCAGCGGACTCACTAACAACCTGCCCGCGATGATTCCCGTGACGATGCTCTATGGCACTCCCGACGATGCCGCGGCGCAGATCGCGTACATCGAGAAGCGTGGCTATCCGATCTCATACATCGAACTCGGCGAAGAACCCGATGGCAAGCACGCGATGCCAGAGGACTATGCTGCGCTCTACCTGCAGTGGGCAACCGCGATCCACAAGGTTGATCCCAAGCTCAAACTCGGTGGCCCCGTCTTCGAGGGAGTGAACGAAGACATCACCGTTTGGCCTGATTCCAAAGGACGCATCTCGTGGATGGGCCGTTTCGTCGACTACCTCAAAGAGCACGGACGCCTTGCCGATCTTGCCTTCGTCTCCTTTGAGCACTATCCATACGAACGTTGCGACATCGGCCCGAAGACGCTCTACACCGAGCCGCAACTCGTGAAACACATCCTCGAGGTATGGCATAAGGACGGCGTCCCCGCAAACGTTCCTCTGATGATCGACGAAGACGCGCTCGCGAATAACCTCACCGGCCCAATGTCGACCATAGCCGGCGGCCTATGGCTGGCGGACAACGTCGGCGCGTTCTTCGAAGCGGGTGGCGCGCTCTTCACGCACTCACCCATCCAGCCCCAGGGAGTGCAGAATAGCTGCCTCGGCTGGGCCTCATGGTCCAACTTTGTCTCCAACAACGACTACGACATTAAGGGCTACACCTCGCCTTACTATGCCGCGCACATGATCAACCTCGAATGGGTGCAGCATCGTTCGGGCACGCACACCATGTTCCCCTCATCCAGCGACGTGAAAGACGCCGAGGGCAACACCCTCGTAACGACCTACACGGTGCATCGTCCCGACGGGCAATGGTCGATCATGCTGGTCAATCGCGATGCCGACCACCCTCACACCGTGCACGTGGTCTTCAACGACGGCAAGAGCAAGAAGGACACGAGCTTCACAGGCCCGGTCACGACAGTGAGCTGGGGCAGCGAGCAGTATGTCTGGATCAACGATGGCCCCAACAGCCACCCAGACCCAGATGGACCGCCTGTCGGCACGACAGTTATAGGATCGGCTACCACCGAATACACCCTGCCGAAGTCTTCCATCACGGTCCTACGCGGTTCGATAGCAACCCGGTAACAGTTCGTTGCGGTGAGTGAGAAAGGGTGAAATCCGATCTGGATTTCACCCCTTCTTTTGCCTCGAAGTTACATGCATTTTAGTAGCTTTACCTTAACGTAAGACAGGGGATACCTATCGTTAAAAGCCCGAAAATCAGGCTTTTATGCATGCTAGACTCAGCCATATGGGCTTTTCGGTCAATGGAACGAGAACGGTCAAGAGTAACCCTCGTTCCGTCTCTATGCGGATTCGGTTTCTTACGCAGCTCAGTGCAGTCACTTTGCTTGGCACACTCGCCGCAACCGCCCAGCTTCCGGGTGGCCTTCAAGGTCAGGGCGGAGTAACCACCCCCACCTCATCGGATTGCGCCGTTCCTGGCTCGCCGGACTGCTCTTCGAATCAAGGAAGCTCGATGTCGCTTCCCTCGCAGGCGCCGACAAGGACCCCCTCGCCTGCGAATGGTAACTATTCCGACACCGACCAGCTTTCGCGGCAGCAAAACAACCGCAACCAGATGCAACAGCCCCTTCCGCCGGAGCCTACGACCGAGTTTCAGAACTTCGTCATCTCCGCGACTGGACAGAGCCTGCCTATCTACGGTGCGAAGCTCTTCAACTCTGTTCCCTCCACCTTCGCGCCGCTGGACATGACTCCCGTTCCTGCCGACTACGTCATCGGGCCGAACGATGAGTTGCGCGTTCGTGTCTGGGGGCAGGTGAACTTCCAGGCCAATCTGCGCGTCGACCGCTCGGGCGACATCTTTCTGCCCCAAATCGGCCCCATCCATGTAGCTGGCGTGCCGTCTTCTGAACTCGATCGTCGTCTGCGCGATGCCATCTCTCGCGTGTACCGCAACTTCGATCTCACCGCCGACGTCGGCCAGATTCGCGCCATTCAGGTCTATCTCTCCGGAGCAGCGCGCCGCCCCGGCGTATATACCGTCAGTTCGCTCAGCACATTAGTCGACACGCTATTTGTAAGCGGTGGCCCTTCGGTGCAAGGCTCGTTGCGTAACATCCAGGTCCGTCGCGACGGCACTACCGTGACTGACTTCGATCTCTACGCGCTCCTCATCCACGGCGATAAGACCAAAGACGTCAAACTCCAAAATGGAGACGTCATCTTCATCCCGCCCGTCGGACCACAGGCCGCGGTAACCGGCAGTGTTAGAAATCCCTCCATCTACGAGCTTCTCGCCGGCGAATCTCTCGGCAGCCTGCTCGCCGACGCAGGTGGAACCTCTACCACCGCCTCAGGTTCGCGCATCTCTGTAGAACGCACTGCAGACCGCAGCTCAAGACAAGCGATGGAAGTAGCAGACGACTCAACCGGTCTGGCGACCGCGGTGACCGATGGCGACATGGTCCGCGTCTACTCCATCGTGCCGAAGTATCAAAAGACCGTCACCCTGCGCGGAAACACCGCGAACCCAGGCCGTTTCTCATGGCATCCGGGCATGCACATCAGCGATCTGATTCCCGACAAGGAGTCTTTGATCACCCGCAACTACTGGTGGAGACGTGCTCGGTTAGGCCTTCCCGCTCCAGAAGAAGTCGACCTGCCGAAGCCAACCATCGAGATGTTTGACCGGCAGCAAAATCCCGACCTGTCGATCTATCAGAATCAGTATGGTTATCCCTATCAGGGTCAGAACCAGATTCGCTACCAGAACCCCCAACAGGGTTCCATGCAGAACCAGGGCCAGTATCAGAATCAAAGTCCGTATCAGCTGAATCAGCAGCCCTACCAGATCACGCAAGACCCGTCCCAGGCTGTCGATCCCAGCCTGCTTCTGTTAGGCCAGAACATCAACCAGAACTCTTCTCAGTACCAAAACCAGAATCAGTACCAATATCAGAGTCAGTACCCCAATCAGGGGCCTTCGCAGAATTCGGGCCAGTATCCCAATCAGAATCAGAATCCGTATCAGCTTTACCAACAGCAGACTGGATATGGCTCCTCTCTCGGTGCGGCTGAAAACTCTGTGCTCGCCAATAAATGGCGTGGAATCGCGCGGAAGACCACGGTCCAACAACTGGCCCCTGCAATCGACTGGGACAACGCAATCATCGAGCGTCTTGATCCCGAGACGATGAAGTCAACGATCATTCCGTTTGATCTCGGCAAGCTCGTCATGAACCATGACGCCTCTCAGGATCTGGAGCTGCAACCAGGCGATGTCGTCTCTGTCTTCTCCGAAGCCGACGTTCCTCTTCCCATCGCACATCAGACGAAGTACGTAACACTCGGCG
>Ga0207158_1243_pt1 | contig 10985 bp, 12 predicted proteins | sample Alteio_BWMinHeat_22_FD_153512 | JGI IMG/M metagenome (GOLD analysis project Ga0207158, IMG submission 153512) | Enriched cells from forest soil in Barre Woods Harvard Forest LTER site, Petersham, Massachusetts, United States -... | ecosystem: Environmental > Terrestrial > Soil > Temperate forest >... | reverse complement strand
CCCGCGCCCCTCGGCCTTGTCATCAAACCTCCGGGCCTTAAGCCTTCGGCTGCGGCACGATGCGGATATAGGGCTTTGGCGATTTCCAGCCCTGCGGATAGAGCTTCTTGGCCTCGTCGTCGGTAATCGCGCCAGTCATGAACACGTCCTCACCCTGTTTCCAGTTCGCGGGCGTCGCCATGCGATGCTTGGCGGTGAGCTGAAGCGAATCGAGGACGCGCAGCACCTCGTCGAAATTGCGTCCCGTGGTCATCGGGTAAACCAGGATCAGCTTGATCTTCTTGTCCGGTCCGATGATGAAAACATTGCGGACGGTCATATTGTCGGCCGGGGTGCGGCCTTCCGACGTGCCGGAGGTCGAAGCCGGCAACATGCCATAGGCCTTGGAAATCGCGAGATCTGTATCGCCGATCATCGGATAGTTCGGCGCAAAGCCGACCACTTCCTTGATATCGATCGCCCACTTCTTGTGGTTGTCCACCGGGTCGACCGACAGACCGATGATCTTGGCGTTGCGCTTGTCGAATTCGGGTTTGAGCCGGGCCATGGTGCCGAGCTCGGTGGTGCAAATCGGCGTAAAATCCTTCGGGTGCGAAAACAGCACGCCCCAGGAATTGCCCAGCCATTCGTGAAAGCGGATTTTGCCTTCGGTAGTTTCGGCTTCGAAATCCGGAGCGGTGTCGCCAATCGCCAATGCCATGATAAGCCTCCAATATCCAGATCGTTATGCCTTCGCAATTTAATATAGGAGGCCGGCTATTAGTGGAACAGGCCGCGCGCTCACAAAGCCGTAAAGAGTATCAACGCATCGCGCACCGATGCTCGCGTAGCACAAAACTTTTGCGCGTGCTGCAGCTAATGGAATGGTTATTCCGGCCCGCCCGGCAGGGTCGGCGAGAAATTAGCGACTTGCTGCTTTCTTTCTCTCTTCGAGCCCGATTGTGCGGCCTTCGAAGCCGGCAGCGTCGAAGTAGCGGCTATCGCCGACACGCTGGCCCGTTAGCACGGTGGCAAGTCTTTCCATTGCGGGTTTGGCACGTTCGACCCAGTTCTCGACCGCAGGAGTGGCGCCGCCGGGAAGGGCTTCTTCCATGACGCGGCCTTGCAGCAAACCCTTGAACGGAATCTTCAAACCAAGAAGATGCGCGATGGTCTTGCCCATGTCAGCATTGCTGACCGGTGCCTGGTTGACGAAGCCGGATTTGAAGCTCGGTCCGATCGCCGCCATGAAATTCATGGTGTCAGCGCGGCTGAAACTGCCATGCATGCCCTGACCTTGCTGCAGGCCAGTGTCGGCGACTTCGACCGTGCACAACACCGGCTGGTCGCAGCCTGTCGAATAAGAGCGGAAATTGATGACAATCGACGGCCGCGGCGTACGCGACGCGCCTTGCATGTTGATGGCCGACATCGGCAGCGTGCCGGGTATGTCTCCGATTTCGCTGTCGACGAACAGTCCGCTGACATAATCCTGCGCCAGCAGCGCTTGGACAACCTTGGTGGTCAGCGCCAGGTTCTTGCCCGGAATATAGACCAGGTCAGAGCCGCCGTTCGAGGCCACCACGACATCGGGTTTGGCGGCATCGGCGCCGATGAGGCCGTTGCCGCGCTTGGGATAGGTGCCGGGCTCGACCGCGGCATTCTTGTTGTCTGGGTCGCTCAGTGGCAGCGCCAAAGCTTTGGAAATATCGATTGCAACAAATCCAGGTGGCAGCAGCCCGGCCGGCACGTCGGCATAGCTTGCCCGCGCGGCCGGGCTGGTTTTGCTTTCTTTGGAAATCGTCGAGAAGCCGTGATCGGCTGAGACGATGATATCGGTGGTCGCGGTCAGTCCGAGGTCGTCGACCGCCTTGCGCAGCGCCGCCAGATCGTCGTCGGCGTTCTTGATTGCCGCGAGGGAGGTCGGCCCGTTGATGCCGGGCGTCACGGTCAGAAGGCTATCGCCTTGATTGTGCTGGGTGCCGTCCGGATCGCGGGACCAGAATACCAGCACGAAAGGCTTGTTGCGCGCCTTGAACATCGGCAGCACCACTTTGGCGGCGACGTTAGCGAAATAGCTTTGCTGCTCGACATTGGCGATGACGGTACCCGGTGTCCTGTTGTCGCCGGCTTTGCCATTGGCGCCGCGCGACGGCGTAATGAGCGGCAATCCGGCGGCGGTGAGGGCGTCTTTCATGGCTGGCGACAGCGGAATGCCGGCCGCGTTGCCCGTGGAATCGTCGACCGTGATCGTGTTCTCGCCAGTGCGCTCGATATGATCGAACATCAAAGTGGGCCCGAGCTTGCCGATCGCCGCCGTGCTGAAGCCTTGGTGACGGGCAATGAACAGGATGCTGTCCTCATCGACGAAATTGCCTGAGAAGTGGGCGTCGATTTCCCCCAGTATCGGATCGTTCTCGATGAACGGCGTTACGCTGCCGGCGGCGGCCTGGACCGCAAAGGCGGTGTAAATAGTGTTGCTGAAGGTGCCGGTGTCGCCGAGGAAGTGACCGGTGGCGAGGCCAGAGGCGTTGGCCATGGTGAAGGTGGGAAACAGCGAATGTGGATTGGCGAAATTGACGCCTTTGTCTCGGATCGCGGCCATGGTCGGCGCGGTTTCCGGCGTGACTTTAAGGGCGCGTAAGCCGTCAGGCACGAACAGGATCAAATTGCGTTGGGATTGCGCGCTGGCGGGCCCGAATTGCAGGGCAACGATGGCGCAGGCGGCAAGCAGGGTGCTCATTCTGGACGACATGGCAGCTCTCTCCGTTATTTTTGTTGGACTGCCGCGCTGGATACCCTTGCCACAAGACAGTATTGTAACAAACGCCGGTTATCCGCAGCCATTGCCGTCGGGCAGGGCCCACCTCGTAAGGCCGCATGTTCAAGCGTATTCTGATTGCCAATCGCGGCGAAATTGCCTGCCGGATCATCAAAACCGCACGCCGAATGGGGATCGAAACGGTCGCCGTTTATTCGGACGCCGACAAGGACGCGCTGCATGTCGAGATGGCGGATAGCGCGGTCCCGATCGGACCGCCGGAGGCCGCCAAAAGCTACCTGCTGATCGACAAGATCGTCGCCGCCTGCAAGGCGAGCGGCGCGCAGGCCGTGCACCCGGGTTACGGATTTCTGTCGGAGCGCGAGGCGTTCCCCAAGGCGCTCGAAGCCGCCGGTATCGTCTTCATCGGCCCCAACTCCAAAGCCATCGCGGCCATGGGCGACAAGATCGAATCCAAGAAGGCGGCGGCGGCAGCCAAGGTTTCGACCGTGCCGGGCCATCTCGGCATTATCGCGGACGAAAAGGAGGCGGTGAAGATCGCCAACCAGATCGGCTATCCGGTGATGATCAAGGCCAGCGCCGGCGGTGGCGGCAAGGGCATGCGCATCGCCTATTCAGAATCCGAAGTGGCGGAAGGCTTCGCGCGCTCGAAGTCGGAGGCGAAGTCGTCATTCGGTGACGACCGCATTTTCATCGAAAAATTCATCACCGATCCGCGCCATATCGAGATCCAGGTGCTGGGCGACAAGCACGGAAACGTCATTTATCTCGGCGAGCGCGAATGCTCGATCCAGCGCCGCAATCAGAAAGTGATCGAGGAAGCGCCAAGCCCGCTGCTCGATGAGACGACACGCAAGAAGATGGGCGAGCAGGCGGTCGCACTCGCCAAAGCCGTCGGCTATGACAGCGCCGGCACAGTGGAATTCGTCGCCGGTCAGGACAGGAGTTTCTTTTTCCTCGAAATGAATACGCGTCTCCAGGTCGAGCATCCGGTCACCGAATTGATCACTGGCATCGACCTGGTCGAACAGATGATCCGAAGTGCTGCCGGCGAAAAGCTGACGCTCAAGCAAAGCGACGTAAAACTCACCGGCTGGGCGGTGGAAAGCCGCGTTTATGCCGAAGACCCGTACCGCAATTTCCTGCCCTCGATCGGGCGCTTGACGCGTTATCGCCCACCGGCTGAACGCAGCGCGCATGGCGTGACGGTGCGCAACGATACCGGCGTCTATGAAGGCGGCGAAATTTCGCTCTATTACGATCCGATGATAGCCAAGCTCGTCACCCACGCGGACACTCGTGCGGCCGCGATTGAGACGCAATCCGATGCGCTCGATGAATTCGTCATCGACGGTATCCGCCACAACATTCCGTTCCTGGCGGCGTTGATGGCGCATCCGCGCTGGCGCGCCGGGAAATTGTCGACCGGCTTCATCGCCGAGGAGTTTCCCGACGGCTTTCATCCGCAAGCGGCGCAGGGTGACAAGGCCCTGGTGCTGGCGGCAGTCGCAGCAGCAATCGATCACGTGCTGGGCGAGCGCAAGCGCCAGATTTCAGGGCAGATGAACGGCCGCACCGTCACACGCGAGAGCGCGCGTGCCGTGTGGCTTGGCATCAATGAACACCGGCTTGAGGTCAAACGCGAGAACGGCACCATCGAAGTGCGGTTTTCCGCCTTGGGAAAAGCCGGACTTCGGCATGTTATGTCAGACTGGAAGCCGGGCGATTCCCTGTGGACTGGCGCCATCAACAGCCAGGCCGCCGCAGTGCAGGTGCGAATGCTGCCGAATGGCTTTTCACTGTCGTATCGCGGCGTCGAAACCAGGGCCTATGTTTACACCGAATCCGAGGCGTCTTATGCACGGTTGATGCCGGTCAAGAAAGCCGCCGACACGTCGAAACAAGTGCTCTGTCCGATGCCTGGCTTGGTCGTCTCAATCGCGGTCAAGGAAGGCCAGGAGGTTAAGGCCGGCGAGACCGTTGCGGTGGTCGAGGCGATGAAAATGGAAAACGTGCTGCGCACCGAGATCGACGGCACCGTCAAGAAGGTCAACGCCAAGCCGGGCGATAGCCTGGCGGTCGATGCGGTGATTTTGGAGTTTGCGTAGTCTCGCGTGGCGGTACGCGTGAATTTTGCTAAACCGAGTTTATGACGCTCTACTTCGCCTACGGCTCGAATATGCAACGCGCCGCCATGGAGGCGCGTTGCCCTGGCGCGCGCCCCATCGGGCCGGCGCGGCTCGATGACTACCGATTTTTCGTCGGCATCGACGGTTGGGGCTCGGTCCGGCCTGCGCCGGGCAGTACTGTGCATGGGGTGTTGTGGCGGCTGACGCCCCGCGATATCGCAGCGCTACACACATACGAATTGCTGCACAAAGGATTGTATGGCGTGCGTCATCTTGCAGTGCGCAGCGGACCGCGCCGCGTGCGGGCGATGATCTATCTGTTGCGGCGGCGCGCGCCAGGACGGCCAAAGCCCGGCTATGTCGAGATGATCGCTGCCGCCGCGCAAGGCTGGAAATTTCCCAGAGCCTACATCAAGTCGGTCGAGCGCTGGTCAGTATCGCGCTGGACTAGCGCGCGCGTCATCGAGGGCTCCCATGAATGACGAATTGCATGTCATTCGCCACATCGTCGTGCGCGGCAAAGTGCAGGGCGTCGGCTTCCGCGCTTTCGTCGAACACCACGCGCTCCAGCGTGGGCTTGCCGGATGGGTGCGTAACCGCCGTGACGGCTCCGTCGAGGGTGTGTTCGCGGGGCCTGAGAAATCTGTTCTGGGAATGATCAAGGCCTGCGGCGTCGGTCCGCTCGGCGCCCAGGTCGATGCACTCGATCAGCGCGACGGCAGCGACGACGAACTCAACGCCCGCGCGCCGGGCGATTTGTTCTCGGTGCTGGCGACGGCTTGATCCGTAGTCGCCCCGAATAGTTCCGCGAACTCCCGCCGCAGCGCCATATCGACTTCGGGCATCGTCACCGGCAAGCCGAGATCGACCAGACTGGTGACCCCGTAGCGTTGTTCGCTGACGCCACAGGGCACGATACCGGAAAAATGTCTGAGGTCCGGCTCCACATTGAGCGCCATGCCGTGCAGCGTCACCCACTGTTTCACGCGGATGCCGATGGCGGCGATCTTGTCCTCATAGCCGTCGCCTTTTTCCGGTCGGCGAACCCAAACTCCGATGCGGTCGTCGCGCCGCTCGCCGCGCACGTTGAAGACGGCCAGTGTACGGATCAGCCATTCTTCCAGCGTCACAACAAATTTGCGTACGTCCGGCCCGCGCCGTTTCAGGTCGAGCATCACATAGGCCACGCGCTGGCCTGGCCCGTGATAGGTCATCTGTCCGCCGCGGCCGGCCTCGTAGACCGGAAAGCGCGCGTCGAGCACGTCCTCCCGCTGCGCGCTGGTGCCGGCGGTATAAAGCGGGGGGTGCTCGATCAGCCAAACCAGCTCCGGCGCCTGTCCCGCGGCGATCGCCGCCACACGCGCTTCCATGACAGCCAAGGCTGCTTCGTAGGGCACCAGAGCGTCACTCACACGCCATTCCGCTGCCGCCAAATCGGACGGTTGCGTAAGCCCAATCATCAAATCATTGCGCACATTAACCACTCATTCACCATACCATGGTGATCTGAAACCTGCCCGCGTTCCACGCGAGGCCCAAAGGGAAGCCAAGGGGAAGTTAAGACCGTGAGCACATTCGACAAGGTGTCAGTCGATATCACCGTGGTGCTGGGCACGGCTACCATGCCGATCCATCAAGTGCTGCGGCTCGGCCGCGGCGCCATTATCGAGCTGGAAACCTCCGAGGACGATGCCGTCCATATCCTCGCCAACAATCTGCCTGTGGCCAAAGGCACGGTGGTGGTCAACGGCAACAAGATCGCGGTCGAAGTCGGCGATCTGCTGCCGCGCCCACTGGATATGCGCTGAGTCTGCGGCATTAAAGCCCGCCGCAGGCCAAGGTTTGCGGCCCTTGTCCCGTCATACCCTATTTGTTACATGGTCCGCCGTCATTGGGACGTGGGGTTTTTGAAGCTTTTCGTCCTTTTTCAATGCGGCCATGGCGGAATTGGTAGACGCACTGCCTTGAGGTGGCAGCGGGGCAACCCGTGAAGGTTCGAGTCCTTTTGGCCGCACCACTGAAAATCTAAGCATTTGAGTTCACGCGGTTTTCGGCGTTGATTCCCGCACTTCCTCTGTAGGTGCGGGAATAGGCGTTCGCTCGCTGTTCTCAAGCTTATGCGCGGGTTCCATCGCGAGCCGGCGCCGATCGGTTTCCTCGGTGTAGAGCGACGCCATCCGCTCACGGGCACTGAGCTTCGAGCGCTGCGTCGGTTACAGCGAGAGCAGGAGCCGGGGCGCTACGTATTCATGAGCGAACGCGATGCACCCATGAGTGCCGTCGGATTTCGGCGCATGATGGGTAGGCTCGGCGAGGCCGCCAAGATGCCCTTCCAGATCCACCCGCACATGTTGCGCCATGCCTGCGGGTTCAAGCTCGCTAATGACGGGCAGGACACGCGAGCCCTGCAGCAATACCTCGGCCACAAGAACATCCAGCACACAGTTCGATACACCGAATTATCGCCGGAACGCTTCCGAGACTTCTGAAAGGACTAGCCGAGGCCAACGATTTGGCCCTTGGATGTCCGCTCTTTTCCGTTAGCGACCAAATCGTTGCAGTGCGCGAATGTCCGCTAAGTGCCAATAGCGGACCTTGCGATTTCTACAAGGACGACGACAGCGCCAACGTTAATCGCCCTCACAAGCTCGCGGAGGAGCCGTTCGCAGCGTCATAAGCGGGAAATGCTCGCGCTCTAGAATTTGTAGCCGACGCCCACCGTTCTTGTCATGAGCGTGTTAGAGAATACGCCACTCAAGGCACTTCCAGCAGCGCCACAAACGATACCGACGTTTGCGCATGAAACTGTGGATCGACCGAGATCGACGTAGCGGAACTCGCCCCGCACAGTCCAATGCGGGTCAAACATATGCTCGAAGCCCGCACCCATCGTCCACCCGACCTTCGTCGTGTTATTGGTGAAGCCGGCGAAAGTTGCGCCAGCTCCGACGCCAAAGCATCCAACATTCCCGCAAAATTCGTTGTAGCTTTCTTTGACCCCACCGACCGCAAGGCCGCCGGTCAGATAAAGTAGCGTTGAATCGATATCGACACCTGCGCGGCCGCGAAATGTTGCCAACCAAGTGATGTCTTGGGTTTGTTGCCATGTGATGATGGTGCTAATTAAGCTCCCCCATGTCTGTTGCGCCTTGGCGTCGAGCCAGCTGATATCGCCCTCAATACCGTAAACGAAATTGCGCTGCTGCCAATTATAGCCGGCATATCCGCCAACCATGCCGCCCGTCTTGCTGATGCTGCTAGTTGCTCCGGCAGCAGTGGCAAGACCGCCGGTTACGTCGGTGAAGCTCGCTTCGTGCCGCGTCACGCCGCCGTTAATTCCGAGATAGTAACCTGCCCAGGTTGGCTCGATTGGCTACAACGGCACTTTGTTGTAGCTGACCGACGCATAAGCAGCTTGCGGCGTCGCTGGCTGAGCTGCAGGCGGAGCCGCAGGAACCGGACTGCTTACCGTTTTTGTCAGCTTGGATGATTCGAGGCGGTTGACCCGAGCACTCAACGTCGCATTTTGTTTTGCTAGCGCCGCGTTTTCTTTTTCTAAAGTGTTCAGACGCGCAATTACCTCGTCAATCGTCGCTGCCTTAGCCACTGGCATACAGCCAGCGATTGCCAGCGCCGAGATCGTCACCACGAGTAGCTTACGATGATTGTTCATAATAACCTCCCGCACCCAACTGGTGCGTTTATAAACCTTATACCTTTTAGCTACAACCGGACGATGTGGACGGCTAGGATGCCCGCTATGGGTCATGAGCGACCGCGCCATCCAGCGCCAGTTTCGGCCAATGTCCGCTGTGCCGCCAATAGCGATCATTCAAAGTGCGAGTTCAAATAGAAACGACGCAGCAATTAACGTTCCGCGCCGACACCGCGACCCCACCCCCGCTGATCTCGCGTGGCTGGGTAAAAAAGTTCTGCCTATGAATGTGCGATCGTGGGTAAAAACGGGGGTTCAACAATTCCCCACGCTAAGATCAATAAAATCGCTCGGGCCGGCCCAAATTTCTTGTATCGCGGGGCTTTCCGTCGTGAGTGGGATTCTGCGCCGCTGCTATGCGGCTGCCTTACGGCTTAGGCAATTTCCTTCGACCAAGTCGGCAATAATTGCTCATGCGGGAGGGATCGCGTAGTTCGTGCAAACGAAGAATCGTACCCAATCTCAAGAGCTACGCGAGTTTCCGCGAGGCGATGCACATGGCCCGTCTTTTGCTTAGTAGCTTGTGAGGACGTTCGCCTTGTCCGGCGAATATTGAGGAGTTGATGTATGTTCATGTCGGTAGGCGCATCTTCGGCGCTGTCGCCCAACCTGCAGTCGCTAATGCAGCAGGGCGCCACTGGCGTTACTGGGTCGGCCAATACCGCCGATCCATTGTCGGTGTTGCTGTCCGCTTTACCCGACTCCAGCGCAAACCCGGGCCCAACGAATTCGCCTCCAACGTCCAGTAGCGTTGCCATGGTGGGCGGCCAGCAGTTCAGTGCCGCCACGATGGACGAGTTTATTAACATGCAAGCCGCGTCCGCAAACGGTGGGACTTCGCAGCCGCAGTTGTCATCGCCAATCGCCACCGACGCCTCAAATCCCGCGGCTGAATCGGATTCGTCAATGGATGACGAAACGTCAAACGACAATTCAAGTATTCAAAGCAGCCCCAATCTACTCGATCAACTGACACAATTGCAGTCGCAATTGCTCCCCTTCGTGGCTCCCGCGATCTTGGCGATTGCGTAGCTTCGAGGCCTGTCGGGCAACTACCAATTCGGTCGCCAATTCAGCCCTCGGGGAAATGGAGGACGAGACCAACGCAGTTGACCGACAGATGTTATCTCCCTTCGAGCACTTCGACAGCTAGTATCGTTGGCAAGTGACGCGCGATCTCCTGCCAATTCTCACCTTCATCGAAGCTCGCGAAGACCGAACCACTGTTTGTGCCGAAATAGATTCCCGCTGGATCGCGCTCGTCACCAGCCATTGCTTGACGGAGCACAGTGAAGAAACAGCCCTTCTGCGGCAGACCTTGGCGCATTCCTTGCCAGCTTTGACCGCCGTCGCGTGAACGCCAGACCGCTGCGGCTGCGTCGGGCGGAAAACGTCCGGCCATGTCGCCATTGAGTGGCAGCGTCCAAATGGTATTCGGATCGCGCGGATGGACGCGGATCGGAAAACCGAAGGTCGACGGCAAGCCTTTGGTCAGATCGTCCCAGCTTCGGCCTCCATCGGCCGAGCGCCATACACCATGATGGTTCTGCTGATAAAGCACGTCGCTTGTGCCCGGAGCACGCATCATGCTGTGGACGCAGTGCCCGATGTCGCCATCGCGTGGCGCGGCAGGGTGGTCGTGGTGAACACAGGCTTCGGCGTTTGAGAGGCGATTGCGGCGCTCCCAGGTGGCTCCACCGTCCTCGGTCGCGAAGACGCCAGCCGCCGAGATTCCAACCCAGAGCTTTTTCGGATTGCCCGGATCAGACACGATGGTATGCAGCACCAGCCCGGCAGCACCGGGGTTCCAGCTATCGGCAGAGGAGTGGTCCGTCAGAGCTTGTATTCGTTTCCAATCTTTACCCCCGTTCTCACTGGCCAGAAGCTTCGCTGGTTTGGTGCCGGCATACAGCGTCCCGTGCGCGTAGCAGAGTGACCAGATTTGAGCGAATGCGTCGGTAAAGGGCAGCGGTTCGTCGGTCCAGCCGATCATCTTTGCGAAATTGGGATCGTTGGCGGCCCAATCGTCGATCTTTCCCTTTGTAAGGCGGGTGACCTTCCAAATCGTGCCGCCGTCTTCGCTGCGCCAGATACCTGCGCCGTGCCATTCGCCGCCGCCCCCCGCCCAAAGGGCGCCGGTCTCAGGATCTCCAATCACATGATTGATTGGCCAGCCGTCACAGTGCGGACCCTGAATGGCCCAGCCGCTACGATCATTGCCGCCAGAAATCAAAAACGCGCCCTTGGTTGTGCCAACTAGAAGGATCATGCGAGTGGAAGACATCAAATTTTCGCTCCCCATCCGGAATAACAATAACGCACTATATAATTAGGGCAGCGTGAAGCAATGCGCGACAGTGCAGTGGAATCCGAGTGGCCG
>Ga0207158_1242_pt1 | contig 11003 bp, 8 predicted proteins | sample Alteio_BWMinHeat_22_FD_153512 | JGI IMG/M metagenome (GOLD analysis project Ga0207158, IMG submission 153512) | Enriched cells from forest soil in Barre Woods Harvard Forest LTER site, Petersham, Massachusetts, United States -... | ecosystem: Environmental > Terrestrial > Soil > Temperate forest >... | reverse complement strand
CGTCATGGACGGCGAGATACGCGTTCCGGAAGAGCCGGGGTTGGGTGTCGAGCTCGATGAGGCGGTGGTGGCGCGTTTCCGCGTCGGTTGAAGAAACCAAGGATCGCCGGCATGAAAGTCCTGGTAGTGGGCAAGGGCGGTCGGGAGCACGCCCTGGTGTGGAAGCTCGCGCAATCGCCGCGGGTCGAGCGCGTTTTTTGCGCGCCCGGAAACGCCGGGACCGCAGAAGAAGGCATCAATGTCCCGCTCGAACCGAACGAATTCGACGGGTTGATCCGCTTCGCGAAAAAAGGAGACCATCGGGGTAACCGTCATCGGTCCTGAAGACCCCTTGGCGCAAGGCATTGTGGACGCCTTTCAAAAGGAGGGCCTGCGCGTTTTCGGGCCGAGCAAGCTGGCGGCGCAGCTCGAGGCGAGCAAGGTATTCGCGAAGCAGATCATGCGGAACGCCGACGTGCCAACGGCGGAGTTCCGGGTGTTCGACCACCCCGAGCCGGCGCGGGCGTTCATCGAGACGCGCGAATATCCTGTGGTCGTCAAGGCGGACGGGCTGGCGGCTGGCAAGGGGGTCATCGTCTGCTCCACAAGGGAGGAAGCGCTCAGCGCCATTGACCGCATTATGGTGCGCGACGAATTTGGTCAGGCTGCTGGGCGGCGGATCGTCATCGAGAAGCGGCTGGAAGGGCAGGAGTTGAGCGTGCTGGCGCTCGTTGGCGGGCGGGCCATCGTGCCGCTGCAGCCGACGCAGGACCACAAAGCGGTATTCGACGGCGACACGGGGCCGAATACAGGGGGCATGGGCGCGTATTGCCCCGCGCCGCTGGGGACGCCGGAACTGCTTCAGAAGGTGGAGGAACAGATTCTGGTGCCGACGGTGCATGCCATGAAACGGAGCCGGAAGCCGTTTCGCGGCGTTCTTTACGCGGGCCTGATGATTACGAATCAGGGGCCGCGGGTGCTGGAGTTCAACGGGCGGTTTGGCGATCCGGAGACGCAGCCGTTGATGGTCCGTCTGCGCACCGACCTGCTCGATTTGCTGGAGGCGGTGGTCGAGGACCGGCTGGGAGAGTTTCCGGAAAACGGCATCGAATGGGACCCGCGGCCGGCGGTATGCGTAGTGATGGCCAGCCAGGGATATCCGGGATCGTATCCCAAGGGGCGCGTCATTACGGGCTTGGCCGAGGCAGCGACGTTGCCGGACGTGAAGGTGTTCCACGCCGGGACGAAGGTGGAGAATGAATTCGTCGTGACCGACGGCGGGCGGGTGTTGAGCGTGACGGCGCTGGGGGAGACGCTGGCGGACGCCCAACGGCGGGCGTATGAGGCGGTGGCGCGCATTCAGTTTCAGGGGATGCACTACCGGCGAGATATTGGGTCGAAGGCGATCCCCGCGACGGGCGGGTAAAGGGAACTGTATTATTCTTGATCACCCTCTCCCCCCCTTGCCGAGGGTGCAGAGGGTCGGCATGTGGGTGAGAGGGTCGCGCATGTGGTGGAGAGGGTCGCGCATGTGGTGGAGAGGGTCGGAAATGTAGACGGAGAGGGTGGTCAAAGTTTGACCACCCTCTCGCCCAAATGTGCGTGGGCAAGAGGGTTGTCACTTGGACAGGAGGGTTGGTCACCTGGGTCGAGAGGGTCGCAAGAGGGTGGTCAGATTTTAACCAGTCAATTTGGCAGAACGTCATTGACCGGCATTGGCAGCAAAATGCAGCGATGGATCGCCAATGGGCGGCATCGGCGGCGGTGGCGGGGGAGTTGTTGGTGCGGGAACCGCCATTTAGGTCGTTGCAAACACACCCCCCAGGCACGGTCGGGTTGAGACCATGTAGAGCGCCAAAGAGTTATGGCGACGAAAACGGGTCGTTTCACGGGAGGCGTGAAACGACTTTGGGGTGGGGGAGGCATGGAACAAGCGGCGGGTTGGTGACGAAGAATGAGAGTCGCTCAATGACGCTCAAACGGGGCGATTGGGTGGCAAGGATCTCATTCGGCTCCAATTGACGGGAGGTGGGGCAAGAGCGTTTGACAGCGCTTCGGCGCCGGCAAAGTGACGACACGGCTTGTTCATGACGAACCTCGATTAGGGTTATGGTACCCCAAAGGAAGCGTTCTTCCAGATTCGACTGAGGCAAAACAAGTCCTCCGGTCGCTTACGCGCCATACTTCGGTCGCATACGCTCCCGGCTCGCCAAGTCGGGTTAGTTCTTCAGCGTGATGGCCTCCGAGGGTTTGCTGGCGCCCTTGTCAGTGTCGTCGGCGTTGATGGCGACGACGCGGTAGGTGAGCGCCTTGGCCGAAGGCGCGGTGAAGTCGATCCACTCTTGGGGGTTGTCGGAATCGCCTTGGACGCGAGGGGGGCGGTAGGCGATGGGCTGCCACTTGCCTTCGGCGATGCGGCGATCGATGCGGAAGCCCACCTCATTGTCCGAGGCGGGGGTCCAGGTGATCTTGACGGCGTCCTCCTGATAGGCGGCGACCGACAGCTTTGCGGGTGCGGTCGGCGTGTCGGAGGGGCTTTTCGTGATCGGAGCGGGGAGACGCAGGCGGGTGATGGTTTTGTCGTCGGGCAGGACGCCTTCGCATTTGTTGCCGACAAAGGCGCAGTCGGTCATCTTCAGTTCATCGCGTTTGACGGAGTTGCCGACCCAGCCGGAGGTTTGGTTCCAGGCGATGAGCAGGCCGTGGCAATCGGCGTCGACGCCGCCCATGGAACCTACCGCGCCTTTGTCGCGGGTGTGGGTGTTATGGGTGATCGCCCAGGAATAGAGCGGGGTGCCGCCGGCGGCGCGGCAGAGGATGCCTTCGCCGTCGTTGCCGGGCGAAGAGCCCGTGTTGTTGAAGCGGTTGCCGTCGATCCACAGGTTGCGGCCGGCGAGGTCGAAGGCGCGCGACAGGTTGTCGGAATTCGGGGTGGAAAGCTCGTAGCCGTCTTGAGTCAGAATCCAGCCAGCGCCCAGGCCGTAGACATTGTCGCCTTGGCTCAGCAAGAGGCGATCATTTTTGTTTCCGGTGATCGTGACCCAGTTGCCGGAGATGTTGTAGCCTTTGTGGCCGTGGTTGAAGACGTAGTTGTCGCGAACGACGATGCCTTCCTCGAAATAGCCGGGACATTTGCCGTCGTCCGCGGCGGAGATGAGGAGATCTTTGTTGATGTCGATGCCGCAGGTTCTGCCGTAATCGAACAGGACCACACTGTCCTTGCCCTTGACGGTGGTCTGTTGACGATACTTGAAGTTCTTTTGGCTGCGCGGCAGGAGGTTGTTGGCGACCAGGACACGCGAGCCGTAGGCAATGATGCGGGCGCAGTGCGGGGAGGCCTGGAAACCATTCGGACCGTAGCCTGGGTCGAGGTAGTCGTCGAGGAGAGCGGAATCTTCGAGGACGCAGCCGAAGATGAGGCGGCCCTTGCCCGCGCCCTGGTATTTCTTGCCGCCGCCGGCGAGGGCGTCGAAGGGGTGGGTGCCGGAGGGGTCGCGCTTGGCCCAGGCGCCCTTGACCTGGTCGCTTAGCGGGGCTTTGGCGGAACCCCAGGTCTTGCCCCAATCGAGTTGTGGGCCGAAGTTGATGGTAGCGCCGATGAGGTGGACCCAGACAATGCCGACCCGGTTGACGTTCTTGATCGCTTTGCGCTCATCGGGCTGAATGCCGAGGAAGTTGAAGTCTCGCGGCACCTCGCCGCCGCCGCGTTTACGGAAGGCGAAGGCGAATTTCGTGGGCAAATCGAGTTTGCCGTCGGCGGCGAGTTGGCGATCGGCCGGCGCATCGCCGCGGATGACGATGCCCGGCGAGAGGAGCAAGCCCACGCCCGGGGGCATGGAAGCGAAATCGTAGGTCCCGGCTGGATAGTACAGAACGCCTCCGCCTTCGGAGAGTTCGTCGCGGGCTTTCAGGAACTTCTCGTAGTCCGTCTTGCCCTTGGCGTAGGTCTTCATGTTGATGACGCGATCCCAGCGCAGGGCGTTGGTCCAGGCGGGGTAGCCCTCCGGGCCGGAGTAGAAGGCAGCTACGGGGTTGTCGGTGGGGTCGGCGGCCCGCGCGTCAGGGACGAGAAGCAAGGCCAGGACAGTCAGGAATGCGGCTTTGGTTTGGCAGGAAAGCATGCGTACCTCGCGAAACAGAGGTAACGTGAAAAGTGGTTGATATGAGTGTAATGGAAGACGACGCGCGAAGCGAGGGTCTACTTGTTCAGCGGCGGGCACCATCATTTCTTCATGTTTACGCTGTCTTGGACCCTCCTTCCGCGGCCTGGCTTTTCCTATAACGTTGGTTACGCCTTCGGCGCCGGGTCATTTCGGCGCGTCTTGCGTCTGCCGGAACGCCGAGGAGAACGTCTTTTCACAAGGAGAATCCCATGCGTGCTGCCGTTGTCGTCGGATTGGCGTTCATCGGGCTCGTTCTGTTCGCACCGGCGCGGGCAGAGGAGAAAGAGAAAAAGTTTGACCCGGAGAAACTGGTCGGCAAGTGGGAGTTCGTTTCCGGCGAGAAGGAAGGAACCGAGGTCAAGGGCGACGGCCTGAAGGGAAAGGTCGAGATCACCAAGGACACGCTGACGATCAAGGGTGGCGAGGAAGGCAAGGATGTCTTCCCGATGAATTACACGCTCGACACCAAGAAGGACCCGGTCACGATCGTCCTCAAGGGCACGGACGGGCTGGTGAAGGACCAAACGGTGAAGGGCATCCTCGAACTCGACGGGGACAAGCTAAAGCTGTGCTACGCGTTGCCCGACGAAGAGTTTCCGAAGGGGTTCAAGACCAAGGAAGGGAGCAAAACGCACTCGTTTGTGTTGAAACGGGTGAAGTAAGCGGGAACGGAATAGTGAAATGAAAGGGCCGGGAGTCGCCTTCAAGTGAGCGACTCCCGGCCTTTTGCGGTTAATGGTCAATACGAATCCTTCACCTTGCGCGGTTTGTCCGGCGGCTAGGTGATTTCTTCTAACGCCGCCTGCACGGTGCGCCCAAGCTCGGTGTCTTTCTCGTTCTTGGCGAGCAACGACAATACCGGAACCGCTTCCTTGGCACTCGGACCAAGCTTGCCGAGGGACTCGACGATTTCTGCGGTCTCTGAGTCATAATCGCCGTTGCTGAAGGGGCCATTCCAAGAGGGAATCAAAGTCTGACGGCGGGCTGGTTCCTTCTTGGGTTTGTCGTTCGCATCCTTCATTTTCTTTTTGAGTTCGGCAATCAGCACAGGGACTGCATCCGAAGCGTCGGGTCCTAACGTTTGCAGGTACTTTCTCCCGGTCTCCCGAACCGATTTGTCTTCGTCATCAAGGGCGTTAATCACGAACCCATTCAGTTGTTTGCGATCGGGACAGACTTCTGCCAATCTTTCTATAGCGCAACGGCGCACCCGCGAGTCCACGTGTTTGGTCGCCCTGATGAGCAACGGGAATACCTTGGAACGCCCCCGTTCCACCTCCTTAAGGAGGTGCTCGGTAAGCTTGAACTCGCCTTCATCGTTGGATTCCAGACTGGTGATCAGGGCGGGAACCAGGATTTGGCATTCCCGCTCCTCGTCGCTCGCCTGCCAATAGAGGATCGCGAACGCGTGCTCCCGAATGTAAAGATCCTTGTCATTCAAAACGCCCATCAAGACTTTCTTGCCGCGTGCATCTTTGCAATCGCGTATGTGTAGGAGGTTGATTGCGAGGTGACGACTATTGGATGGGCCATGCGCCAACTCTTCCAAAATGGCCGGCAGGCTCTCGGGTCCCATTCTGGCTAATGCAGTGGCGGCTGCCTGCGCCACGGGATAGTCTTCGCCTTGCTTATCCTCAATGTCAACGTCTCGGATCGCTTCGAGAATCGTGACCGTTGCGTCCTTGGCATAGCCTTTTACGCCAAATGCGCCAAGAGCCCGCATCGCCTCGGCGCGGCGCTCGGGTTTGAGTTCCGTCCGGAGATAGGAGCGCCATTCGTCGAAGTCCTTGCCTTCGTAACGCAGGTCTTCTTTGGCAATGGTTTTTGGCTTTTCGGGCTGGTCGGCGCGGGAGTCTGAACTATTCAAGCCGAGCGCCAATCCCGACGCGGCTGCGGCCAGTATGAGAAGTCGACCGATCGACGATGGCACGACGGAACGAAGCATGGCCTCCTCCATGAGGGAACAAAGGAACTCCGCGAACAGGGAAAAGGAGTAATGTCGAGAAGGGCATCAGAGGCGGTATCGTGGCCCAGACATGGCTATGGCGTCAAGGGGAATCGGCACCTGCCGCTGATCGGCCCTTCGCGCGAAGTACGCCTTGCTCAATTCATCAGATCCATGGCATCCAGAATCGCGCCTCTCACGGCAGTCATGGGCACGGCTGGTTCAGCTTCCTTGGCGTCGCTAATCCACACGGGGCCATCGAGCGGATCGCGCGCGAGTAGGCCGTGGCTGCCACGAACGAGCATTGGATCGAGCGGAATCACGTCGAAGAGCGTTCGAAAGCCGAGTTTTTTCTGCAAGAGCCGCCACACGGCGCGGCCGGTGGGCCATAGGAGCTTGGGATCGAAGAACAATTCGCAGGGGTCGTAGCCCGGCTTGCGGTGGATATCGACGGTGCGGGCGTAATCGGGGGCGAGGCGATCATCTTCCCAGAAGGGGTAGGCGAACCAGGCGTCGGGCGTTGAAAGCGCGATCAGTTGTCCCGAGCGCTCGTGGAGGAGGTCGACTTCAGCGCGTTCGTCACCGGCGAGGAGGCGAGCGACGCCGGAGAGATCGGCGAGAATGGCGCGCGTGCGTTCCAGGTCGGCGAGATCGGACACGTAGACGTGGGCGACCTGGTGATCGCAGACGGCGAAGGCGCGGCTTTCGAACGTGTCGAGTTGCTCCCCGAACGGGCCGCGGCGGACGGCGAGCAAACCGGATTTAAGAAGAGCACGGTTGGGGAGCACGGCGCGATTTACCTGGACGTGGCCGTATTCACTCACCACCCAGACGCGCGTGCCAAGGGCTTGGGCCGCATCAAGCAGCGGCGCACAGGCGGCGTCGAGTTCCTTGACGAGGCGGGGCAAGTCGCTGCCTTGGGGGCCGAAGCGCTGGGGGTCGTAGTCAAGGTGGGGAAGATAGACGAGAGTCAGGTCGGGCCGTTCGTCGTTGAGCACTTGAGCGGCGCAGCGGGCGATCCATTGGGTGCAGGGCAGTCCGGCTTTCGGTCCCCAGAACGTATGGAAGGGGAAAGGGCCGAGCTGCTTTTCGAGGCGGTCGGTGAGGCTATCCGGCGTTCCGGAGATGCCGAATGCCTTGTTGCCATCGGCGCCGTAGTACGGTTTGGGTGTTACGCTGATGTCCACGGCAGCGCCTTGATTGAACCACCAGAAGAGCTTGGCGCAGTGGAACGGGCGGTTGCGCTCCTTGGCTCGGCGACGCGCGGTGGCGTAGACGGGTTCGGCTTGAAGCAAACGATTGGACTGTTGCCAGAAGCGCACCTCGCCCGAGTCGCGCCAGAGCCAACCGTTGCCGACGATGCCGTGAAACGACGGCGGTTGGCCGGTAAGCATCGTTGCCTGGGCGGTACAGGTCACGGCGGGGACCACGTCGCGCAAAGGCCGGACGCTTCCCGAAGCTGCCAGTTCACTCAATCTCGGCGCCAGCGGCAACAGTCGGGGTGTGAGTCCGACGGCGTTCAGCACAAGCAGCGGTTGCATCGTGCGCGTTCCCTCATGTCGGGCCAATCGCTCTACTCTTCCTTTGTACATGAGCCGCAAGGAGTTGTGAGGCAGGCGCGGTTATTGATCAACAAGAGGCGGCGCGAATATGGTAGTCTTTTCCAAGAGAGAGTGAAGTTGCGTCAAAATCGACAATCTCCGTATAATCCTCCTCAACGGCATCGTTGCCCGAGGCGGAACCCGGACGTCTTCGAGGACTCCAATCGTGAGCGTGGACCGATATCTTTTCACGAGTGAATCGGTGAGCATGGGCCATCCGGACAAGGTGGCCGACCAGATCAGCGACGCGGTGCTGGATCACTGCCTCGCCGCCGACCCGATGAGCCGGGTGGCCTGCGAAACGCTGGTGACCACGGACCTCGTGGTCGTCGCGGGGGAGGTCACCACCAAGGCCGACTTGTCGCCCGGGATCGTTGACCGGCTCGTACGGGACACGGTGCGCGAGATCGGCTATGTCGATCCCGTCATCGGCTTCGCGGCAGACACCTGCAAGGTTCAGTGCCATTTGCACACGCAGTCGCCGCACATTTCGATGGGTGTTGACAACGGCGGCGCGGGTGACCAGGGAATGATGTTCGGATTCGCTTGCGATGAGACGCGGTCGCTCATGCCGTTGCCGATCTATTTGGCTCATCGCTTGGTGGAAAACCACGCCCGCATGCGTAAGAACGGCGAATTGAAATGGGTGCGTCCGGACTCCAAGAGCCAGGTCACGGTCGAGTACGACCCGGACGGCACGCCGCGGAGGATTCACACCGTCGTGTTTTCGGTGCAGCACGACGAAAGCGTGATGAGCCAGCGCGGCGGCAAGGAGTATTTCTCCGACAAAGCGCGGCGGGAATTGATCGACAAATTGATCCTTCCCACGCTGCGGGCCGAGCGGGCCGACCTTGTGCCGGAGAAGATTGAAGTCGTTCTGCCGGGCATGGAACGCAACGGTGTGGAGGACGACGCACTGCTTTGCCACGTCAACCCGACCGGTTGTTTCCTGGTCGGCGGTCCGCACGGCGACTGCGGCCTGACGGGTCGGAAGATCATCGTGGACACGTACGGCGGCCGGGGCCGGCACGGGGGAGGGGCGTTCAGCGGCAAGGACCCAACCAAGGTGGACCGGTCGGCCGCGTACATGGCCCGGTACATCGCCAAGAACATCGTCGCGGCCGGATTGGCATCTCAATGCGAGGTGCAACTTTCGTACGCGATCGGTTATCCCGAACCGCTGAGCATCTGGGTCAGCACCTTCGGCACGTTGACGAACGGTTTGGCCGAGGACCAGCTCATCGAGATGATCCGCAAGCATTTCAAGCTGAATCCGCGCGGAATTATCGAGTCGCTGAACATGCGGCGGCCGATTTACAGGGAAACCGCGCGGCATGGCCACTTCGGGCGCGAATTACCCACATTTACCTGGGAAAGCACGGACAAGGCGGGGGCATTGCGCCGCGAGGTGGGGTTGGCCGCGATGGTGTAAGCGAGAACTCGATTTTTGAGAAACAATGCGATCCTGAACCGGTGCGGCGTAGTCGATCGTGCGCTCGTAGTCTTTTCACTGCGAAAAGTGGAGGCGCGCTGGTAGAATTCACACGCCGTCCGATCCCATCGACATGTCCTGAAGAGATCGCGTTTTCATGGAAACGGCGAGAATGAGCGCGGAAGTCCCGCCGATGAAGAGAGCCAAGCGGCGCCGCGTGATCATTCCCATCCTTGCCGTTTTCGTGCTGGCGCTTGTCGGGGCGTTCGCCTGGGGGGCGCGCGGCTACCTGTCGTCACGTCACGCGGCGGATCAGGTCGAGGCCAGGCTATCCGACATATACGGCGGTCGCGTTCGGCTTGAGGCCGTTGACATCGGCACGAATCACAGCGAACTGAAGGGAATCCGCCTCTATGAAAAGGACGGCGAGGAGGAGGATCCGTGGCTGGTCGTCGACGGCGCGCGGACGGACATCGGGGCGTGGGCGATATTTGGTGATAATCCCGCGGCATCCGACTTGGAACTCAACGGCGCAACCATCACGCTCCGGATCGACGAGGCCGGCCATCTGGTGACGCGCATTCCAAGGCCGACCGAAAGGAAACGCGCTCTACCCAATGTCCACCTTCGCGACGGGACGCTGATTTTTCGGCAAGCAGGCCGGCCGGCGTTTACGATCCAAGGCATCGAAGCCAGCATGGAATTGGAGGATGGCCGGTTCGTCGTGCAAGGGCGAACTGCCGATCCGGTCTGGGGAGAATGGACGGCGACGGGCACGATTGACGCGAAAACCGGCGCGGGCGAATCTCGATTTCAAACAAGACGGGTGGATCTGACGATCGATAAGCTGCGGACGGTACCGTTTGTTGCAACGAGCGTCTGGGACGAAGTGCAAAGCGAAGGGACGACGCCGGTGGACTTCACGTTGCGCTTCGACCCGCCGGCAGGTTCTTGGAAGTATCGCATCGTGTTGCATCCGGAGAACGCGTGGGTTCATGTGCGCGCCATCGATCTGCGGGCCGATCAAGTGAAAGGCGAGGCGGTGATCGAAGACGCCGTGGTGACGCTGAAGGACCTTCAAGGGCGGACGGCCGACGGCGACATCCATACCAGCGCCGACATGGACTTTCGTAAACGGCCCAAGGAGATGGATTTCCGCGTCGGCGTGTCGGGCGTGGATATTCGCCGTTTGCCGAAGAGTTGGCACCTTTCGATCCTCGCGGTGGGCCGTCTCAAGGGAGACGCCGTTTTGAAGGTGCTCGTCGGCGGGGAGCCACACGTGCTGACGACCGGCGGGGGAGATGGATTCATCAACCGGGCGCTGCCGGTGAAGCTTGTCTACGAGGGGAATCGACCGCATTTCACGTTTTCGAGCGGACTGGCCCCAACGCAACCATGATTGCAAGCTTCATAGCTGATAGCTCTCAGCTTTCAGCTTTCAGCTCTTAGCAGTAACGCCTATTCGAGAATGCGCCGCAACCGTTCCAGCATGGCGGGCTGGCCCAAGGACGCTTTGCCGAATCCCTTCAACGCCCCTGCTTGAATCGCTTCTTCTTGAGCGTCATCAAGATTACTCACCAGCATCACGGGCAGCTTGCGCAGCGCTTCATCGGCCTTCAGATCGGTCACGATCTTCAGTCCGGCGGAACCGTTCACGTCGAGGAGGCGATTGACGAGCACCAGGTCGAATGGTTCGCGGCGCAAGTACGGCAGCGCCTCGTCCCAGTCCTCGGCGGGAACGACTTCGGCGGCGAAGTGGCGGTGGAGGGTGTGTGCGATGGCGCCGTGATCTGCGCCACATTGGCCGATGCTCAAGACGCGTTTTCCAGGCATGTGATTGATCCTCAGGTCCGGCGGGGGGGAGACTGCGGTTTCAGCAAATG
>Ga0207158_1168_pt1 | contig 11110 bp, 9 predicted proteins | sample Alteio_BWMinHeat_22_FD_153512 | JGI IMG/M metagenome (GOLD analysis project Ga0207158, IMG submission 153512) | Enriched cells from forest soil in Barre Woods Harvard Forest LTER site, Petersham, Massachusetts, United States -... | ecosystem: Environmental > Terrestrial > Soil > Temperate forest >... | reverse complement strand
AACGCCACGGAGGCCATAGCCTGGTAGCGCTGCGGCGGGGCGATTGGCGTATCACCGCGCGGCGTGACGGCGACGGTTCCCTGGCGGAACGTCAAACGGCGGCGGTGGAGTTGGATCCCTCCCGCCTCCACTGGTTCGATCCCGCGAGCGGGGCGGCATTGCTGCCATCCATCTCGGCGGGAGGGCGAACCCGATGATCACTCCGGCCGCCACGAGGCCGCCGGCTGAGGCATCGCAGCAGTGGGACTGGCTCCCACTGTTTTTTTTGGTTGTCCCTGGTTTTCACGTTCGTCTTCCCGGCCAGGGACGATGGACGCAATCCCGGGACGACGAGTGACGAGTTAAGGACCCTAAAGCATGAACGGCGCGGATGTGCTGCGGATTGTGGACCTGATGCACCGGGAGAAGAACATCCCCAAGGAGATCATCTTCGAGGGCATCGAGGCCGCCGTGCAGTTGGCGACCCAGAAGCACTTCGGCGAGGAGGACGGCGTGGTCGTGGCCATCGACCGCGACTCCGGCATCATCGAGGCCCGGCGGGGCGAGGACGTTATTGACCCCACCGTCCTCGGGCGCATCGCAGCTCAGAGCGCCAAGCAGGTGATGATCCAGAAGATTCGCGAGGCCGAGTGCAACTCGCTCTTCGACGAATATGCCGCCCAGAAGGGCGACCTGGTCAACGCCACAGTGCAGCGCTTCGAGAACGGCGCCGCGACACTGTCGCTGGGGAAATCGGAGGCGTTTCTGCCGCGCAGCGAGCAAATCCCAGGCGAGACGCATCACGTCGGCGAGCGCGTCAAGGCGGTGATCCTCGACGTGCGCAAGGTCGGTCATCGCGTCAAGATCGTGCTGTCGCGCAACCATCCGGACTTCGTCCGGCGGCTGTTCGAACAGGAAATCCCGGAGATCGCCGACCGGACACTGGAAATCAAGGCGGTGGCCCGGGAAGCGGGTTATCGCTCGAAGGTTGCCGTCAGCAGCATCGACATGAAGGTGGACTGCGTGGGCGCGTGCGTTGGCGTCCGCGGCAGCCGCATCAAGAACATCGTCGAGGAACTGGGCGGTGAACGCATCGACATCGTCCGCTGGAACGATTCGTTGCAGGTGTTGATCCCGAATGCGTTGCAGCCGGCGTCGATTGAGGAAGTCTTCCTCTATCCGCGCCTGGGACGGGCCATCGTGCTGGTCAAGGAAGATCAACTCTCCCTGGCCATCGGCCGGCGGGGGCAGAACGTCCGCCTGGCCTCGAAACTCGTCGGCTGGGACATCGAGATCATGACCCACGACGAGTTGAACGAGGGCATTGAGCGCGCCGAGGGCTGGTTTAGCGTGCTGCCGGGCATCACGCCGGAACTGGTTGAGGCGTTTATCGAGGAAGGGTTCTTGTCCTATGTCGACCTTACGTTCCTCGAACCGGCACAGCTTGCCGAGCTGGCGGGCATCACCGAGGAGCAGGCAGACGAAATGATCGTCTTCGCCGAGGAGGCCGCCGAGCAGGTTGAGGAACAAGCAAAGATCGCGGCGGAAGAGGCCGCAAACGCTCCGCCACCCGCGGAGACCGATGCGGTTGCCCCAACGAACGGGACCCATACCGGCGGAACACCCACGGCTGCCGAACTTCTGGGTGAGGTTTCCTCCTCGACGGAGGAAAGCAAGCCGGTGCCGACGTTGGAAAGTCTGTTCGGAGAGGACGTGAAGGTCAAGACCGAAGAGCCGAAGCTGGATCCGTCGAAGGTGTTCGGAGAGCTTCCGCCTGCCGCTCCAGAGAATGGGTCGGTTTCGCCCGACGGCGAAGGTTAGTTTGGGAAGGGTGGACCGCGCCCTCCGCGGGCGGAGGCGCGGCAGCCGGAGTCAGCAGACCCCTCCATTGCTACAACCGGCAAAGTCTGTGCACGGGTCAGGCTCCCCAGGGACGGTCTTACCGAGAATTCAGGCGCGGCTTGAGGATTCCCTTCCCAATAATACCCCACTCGTTAGAATAGTAGGCTGAGAGACCCCCGCGCAACCGCTGGTCGGCGGCTGTGGGAGGGTGTTTCCCACAGGAGTTCCGCTTGCAAAAAGAGAAGGTGCGTATTTATGCCCTGGCGCGCGAGCTGGACATCGAGAGCAAGGATTTGCTTGAGATGTGCCGCCAGGCGGGCTACGACGTGAAGAATCAGCTAAGCAGCCTCGACCCGGATCAGCGCGACGCCGTTGAACTGATGGTAAAGAAGGGCGCGCAATCGGGCGGAGGGGTCGCTGTGGCTGCGCCGCCGAAGGCGACAACGGCCGCTCCAGCCGGTCCTGTCCCCAACCTGGCGCCGCAACGCCCCCGCACATTGTCTTCGCGACCTGCGCATAAAGACGCTGCCGCACCGGCGGCGGAAACCACCTCTTACGCCGCGCCGAGCGAAGCCAAGCCCGCGGTTACGGAACCGCCCGCGGCACCGGCCGCCGCCGCCAAACACGCGGAGCCCGCCGCGCCTGCCAAGCCGGCCCACGACAAGCCCGCCGCCAAGACGCCCCACGCCGGCACGCCAAAATCGACCGATACGCCTACCGCGCCCACCGCGCCTTCTCATCCAGGAGCACCGAGTCCCACCTTGCCGCCAACCCATACTCCCGCCGCCGCTGTCGCCCCGCCCGCCGAAAACCCAGGCCGCATGCCGGACTTGAGCGGCAGGCCGCCCTCGCAAGGCGGCGGCAAGGGTCCGTCCTTGGGCCAGCCTCGCTCGGACGGTCAGAAATCGGAACGCCGCCGGCCTCCGCTCGTGCCGCGACCGCCTGGAATCCGCCTGGCTTCGCCGCCGCCGCTTCGGCAGCGTCCCGCCGAGGAGAGGAAGCCGCAGCAGCCGGTCGTGAAACGGCAGCAGCCGATCATGGCCTTGCCCCCGGAGGTTGCGCGCGGCGAGCGAAACCTGACGGCGAAAGACCTGCTCCAGCAGCCCGGGCGAGGCGCCGTTACTCCGCCGCCACCGCCGCCCGAGGAAATTCTGGACGAGGATGAAGGCGGAGAAGCACGGCCGGGCGGCACTGGTAAAGTGCGTCCGGGCAGCGTCGCGGGGCGCGACCAGCGTCACGCCCGCCGCAACGATCGCGCCAAGCAGCGCAAAGGAAGTGAGGGCCCGGTCTATCGCACCGGCGCCGGCGGCGTCATCGTCGAGGTGGAACGCCCCACCCGCGTCAAGCAGAAACTCAAGATGCGGAAGCAGGATGGCCGCACCAAGCCCCGCAAGGGCAGGGTGCCGATTACCCTTCCCATCACCGTGCGTTCGCTTTCCGAGGCCGTCGGCGTCCGCTCCGCCGAACTTCTGTTCAAACTGAAGGAACACGGCGTGGAAGGCAACTTGACCATCAACTCCTCGCTCGATCCCGTCATGGCCGAGGCCCTAGCCCTGGAACTCGGTTGCGAATTGGAAGTTAAGAAGCCTCACGATGTGGAGGAACAGCTCACGGCCGACCTCAAGAAAGCGGACAATCCCGATGACATGATCCACCGCGCCCCGATCGTCACGATCATGGGACACGTGGACCACGGCAAGACCTCGCTCCTCGACAAGATCCGCAAGACCAACGTGGTCGATACCGAAGCCGGCGGCATCACGCAGGTGATCCGCGCCTGGCGCGTCGAACACAATGGCCATCCGATCACGTTCCTCGACACGCCGGGCCACGAGGCGTTCACCAAAATGCGCGCCCGCGGGGCCAATGTCACCGATATCGCGGTGATCGTGGTCGCGGTCGATGACGGCGTCATGCCGCAGACCGAGGAAGCGATTAACCACGCCAAGGCAGCCGGCGTCTCTATCATCGTGTGCCTCAACAAGATTGACCTGCCCAATGCCAACATTCGCAAGGCCGAACAACAGCTTTACGGCCTGGGCGTACTGCCCGACAACATGGGCGGCGAAGCGCCGTTCGTGCAAACCAGCGCTGCCACCGGCAAGGGCATCGACGACCTGCTCGAGGCCATCACCCTCGTCGCGGAATTGAAGGAACTGCGGGCCAACCCCAAGAAGCCGGGCAGCGGCACGGTTTTGGAAGCCAATCTCACCGAGGGCGAAGGCGTCGTAGGCACACTATTGGTGCAGGATGGAACGTTGCGCAGGGGCGATTTCGTGCTCTGCGGCGCCACCTACGGCCGCGTGCGTGCGCTCTACAACGATCAGGGCCAGCCCATTGCCGAGGCCGGCCCCAGCGTTCCCGTCCGCATTACGGGCCTCGACGAGGTTCCGAACGCCGACGACCCGTTCCAGGTCGTCGAGGACATGAACGTGGCCCGCTACATTGCCGATAGGCGCAGGGACCGGCAGCTGGAAGCAAGCTTCGTTCGCCGCGAGCCGATGCGCTTGGAGGCGCTGAGCGAGGCCAAAATCGCCGAACTGAAGATCATTCTCAAGGCCGATTTCCGCGGTTCCGTCGAGGCCATCAAGAAGGAACTGGAGAAGTTGCGCCACGAAGAAGTGCGCGTGCGCATTCTCGAAGCGGCCATCGGCGGCATTACGGAAAATGACGTATGGCTGGCGTTGACCTCGCCCCAGGACACCCTCATCCTCGGCTTCAATACCGTACCTGACGAGCGGGCCAAGGCGCTGGCCGAGGAACGCGGTGTGCAGATTCGTGAATACGACATCATCTACCGATTGACGGAGGACATCCGCGCGGCGCTCGAGGGCAAGCTGAAGCCGCGCGAGGAAGTCGTCCATCTGGGTCGGGCCCTGGTCCGCGAGACGTTCAAGATCAGCCGAGTCGGCACGATTGCCGGCTGCATCGTCACGCAAGGGACTATCGAACGCTCGGCCAAGGTGCGAATTATTCGCGACGGCATCGTCATCTACCCGCCCACCGACCGCACCGCCAGCCTGGAATCGCTCAAACGCTTCAAGGAGGACGCCCGCGAAGTCCGCGAAGGGTTCGAATGCGGCCTGAAGATCGCCGGCTACGATGACATCAAGGTGGGAGACGCCATCGAGGCCTATCGGGTGGAGCACGTGCAGCGGACCTTGTCATGATCGTGGGATCGCTCCGGGTTCGCCTGCTGATCCGTGAGTCGCGCAGCCTGAAGGACAAGCGGCAGGTGGTGAAGAGCATCAAGGACCGGCTGGCGAATCGGTTCAACGTGTCGGCGGCCGAAGTGGACGGGCTGGACAACCGCCAGGTGGCGGTCCTGGGCTTCGCGATGGTGGGCAACGAAACCAGCCATGTTCGGGCGGGGCTGGAACAGATCTTGCAAGCGTTGCGCGGCCACCCGGTGGCGGAATTGCTCGACCATGAATTGATAGTTTGACCGGGAACCGACTTGCATGAAAACCCACCGCCTGGCCCGCGTCGCTGAAGCCGTCCGCGAGGTTGCCAGCGAGACGATTCTCTTTGAACTGCGCGACCCGCGCGTGAAAGGCGTGACGGTCACGCGTGCGGAGATTTCCGGAGACTTGCAGCACGCCAAGATTTTCGTTTCACTCATGGGATCGCCCTCGGAACAGCAGTTGACCATGCACGGATTGCGCCACGCCTCGGGATACATTCAGTCCAAGCTGGCCAAGCGCATGGAAACCCGGTTCACGCCCGTGGTGCAGTTTGTGAAAGACGAAGGCGTCAAGAAAAGCATCGAGATGACCCGCCTGATCAATGAAGCCCTGGGCCGGCCCGCGACGCCAAGCGAGGCCGGTTCCGCCGACGGAGCGGCGGAAGAGGAACCGACGGAATCCTGATGGATCCGGGGTTCAGCAATGGAGGGCCGTCTTTCGCCTGGATGGCGGCCCTGACTTCACCTCCCTGGCAGTCTTGAAAAAGGGGGTAAATACGAACCATGCCCGCCGTAACCAACAAACAGCGCGTTTTGAACCAGATCCTCAACCTCCGCAAGAAGGTCGCCGATCCCGAGCCGGAAAATCTGCCCGTAATGGAACAGTTCATTTACGGGCTTTGCCGAGAGGGAACGACGCGCGACCTGGCCGATGAGGCGTACCAGAAGCTGCGCGACCGGTTTTTCGACTGGAACGAAATCCGCGTCAGCTCCTCGCGCGAGATCGAGGAGGTCTTCGCCGACCTGCCTGACGCCGAGGCGCGCGCCGTTCGCCTGATCAGTTTCTTGCAGGAAGTCTTCGAGACGACGTTTTCTTTCGACTTGGAATCCCTGCACAAAAAAGGCCTCAAACAGTCGGCGAAGCAATTGAGCCGGTATCAAGCGGCCAGTGATTTCGTCGTCGCCTGGGTTATCCGGCAATCGCTCGACGGCCACGCCATTCCGATCGACGCACCGACGCTGCGCGTCGTCCGCAGGGTCGGGCTTATCGAAGGCGGTCAGGAATCGACCGAGGCAGCGCGAGCCAGCTTGGAGCACTTGGTCCCAAAGGCGCGCGGCCTGGCCTTCGGAGAGGCGGCCAGCAAGATCGCCGCCGATTTCTGCTGGGAGGACGAGCCCAATTGCCAGGCTTGCCCTTTGCTCGCGGATTGCCCCACCGGCCACGAAAACACGCGCACGGTCGCTGCCGGCCGCGGCGGACGCGTCAAGCCGCGATAGTGCGGACCGCGCGGTATTGGCAAACGATTGGGATTCAGGTCAGCTTTTTTGGCTGAGAGCTAATAGCTGGCAGCTATTAGCTCTCAGCCATTCGTTTTTTGGAGCCGGCGGATACCTGGGTCCAGAGGTACACTCGAAGAATCTGGGTTGGTATTTCCGCCCCAATCCTAGTAGTATCCCGCGCCGTTGGCTGGGTGGGCGTCACCCGGTACGGGGAGCCGAGCCGAAACACTGCCAATCGGCCCACGCGCCCCGCCCATTCGGAGCGGGAGGTAGTCGGTACATGTCACGGTTTTCGCAAGCCTGCGTTGCACTGCTGGCGTTGACCTTCTCGGGAACGCCGCTGGTGCACGCCCAATTCCCATTTTCAAGCGACCGCGACCTTCCGCGCGTCGATCCGCGACCCCAAACACGAGCGGAGGCCCGGCACGCAGAGGCCCTCACGCTCTACTCCGTCGGTCTGCTTCACGAACGCGCCAATCGGCTTGTCCAAGCCGTGAAAACCCTGGAGGAAGCGCGCGACCTCGACTCCGATGCCGCGCCCATCCATAAGGCTCTCGTTTCGCTTTATCTCGCGCTCGATCGCGGCGACGACGCTTTGGCCGCGTCCAAGCGCGTTCTCGATCTCACACCCGGCGACGCGGAATCGTGGTATCTCTACGCGCGCCAGCTCAAGGCCCGCGACAAAACACGCGCCAGCGTGGCGGCGTTGATTCGCGGCACAGCCTGTCCCTGCTTGAAGGACATGCCCGAACTGCACATGCAGATGGGCTTTGACCTCGGCGTCCTTTGCGAAAGCATCAAAGAGGACGACAAGGCACTGGCGGCATTCAAACAAGTCGTGACCATCTTGGAAAACCCCGAACCTCTGATGGAGGACGGGGCCGCCACCCGCGAAGATATCGATTCGCAGACATGCGACCTCTACGAACGTATGGCGAAGCTCTGCCTGCGCGACAAGAAGTTTGATGAGGCCACGCGCTACTTCGCCAAAGCCCGCGACAAAGCTCAAGATACCCAACCGGGCCGCGCCAAGCGCATCTGTTTCAACCTGGCCCTGGTTCTGCACGCCAAGGGCGATTTCGCCGGCGCCCTCAAACCGCTCGATGAGTATCTCCGCAGCCAACCATCAGACATGGAGCCGTACAAGCTTCTGATCCAAATCCTTGGTGCGCTTGACCGGAACAAGGACGTGGCGCCGGCTCTCGAAGGCTACTCTCGGGCTGATGCCAACAACGAGTCCTTGAAGCTCTTGCTTGCGGATGAATTGTTCAAGGCCAAAGAGACAAAGCGAGCAGAGGACATCTACCGCGATTTGGCCAAGAATCGTTCGCTTCCCGAAGCCTACAAGGGACTGGTGAAGATCGCCAAGGGCAAGGGCCGCTCAGGTGCGGAAGCGATCCTGACGGAACTGGATGCCACGCTCGGTACCAACAGGGACGAAGACGGGGAGATCAGAGCCGAAGCGGACGCGCTTCACGCCCGCGCCATGATCGCCGCGCTTCGTGAAGACGGCGAAATGGTTGGCCAACTGCTTCCGATCGCCGTTTCCCGTTTGGGATCCAGGGACAACGCCCTCAAGCCTTCGACCCGGTATTTCCTGGCCGCACTGGCCGGGCGCACTAAACAGCTGGACAATACCGAAAAGCTGTACCGCAGTTGCCTCGACGACTTGACCCAGGGCAATGCTCCGCGCGCCGGCGAACCGGAGATCTATGGCGGCTTGCTGCGCGTTCTCTGGACAGGTCACAAATACGCGGAGATCGAGAAAGTCTGCCGCATCGGCCTCGACAAGGCCCAGGTCACGGACCGGACCATGTTTCAGCTGGATCTGGCCCGCGCCCTCATGCTCCAGGGCAAGATGAAGGAAGCCGTCGCCGCGGCCAACGCCGCCGTCGATGTGTCGCGCGCGGAGAATCTCCTCTTGTGCCGCCGGTCTAGGGCCGCGATCCTGGCCCAGGCGGAACAGTATGAACCCGCGATCGCCGACTGCCTCGCCATGCTGAAAGAATCGACCAAGGAAAGCGACATCCGCGAGATTCGCTACACGCTCTCCAACGTCTACTCGCTCGCCAAACAAATGGCCAAGTCCGAAGAGCAACTGGAAATCATCCTCAAGTCCGACCCCGACGACGCCACCGCCTGCAACGACCTGGGCTACCTCTGGGCCGACCAGAACAAGAACCTGCCCGAAGCGGAGAAACTCATCCGCAAGGCGTTGGAACTGGAGCGGAAGCAAAAAACGAGCGGTTCTCTTGTGACCGTGGACTCCGATCAGGATAATGCCGCGTATCTCGACAGTCTCGGCTGGGTGCTGTTCCGGCGCGGCAAACTCAAGGAGGCGCGGGAACTGTTGGAGAAGGCCTCCGTGTTGGACCTCGGCTTGGACGACCCGGTGGTCTGGGACCACCTGGGCGACGTTTACCAGCGCCAAAACGAAACCAAGCGCGCAACTACGGCCTGGAAGAAGGCGCTCGATCTTTACACCGTCGCCCACCGACGCCCGAAAGACGACCGGTTCAAAGAGATTCAGCAAAAGCTAAAACTGGTAGAACAGCAATCACATGCGCACTAGGTAGTGCCGACGGGTTGGAGTCCCGGCTTCAGCCGGAATGCACGGCTAAAGCCGGTACTCCAACCCGCCAATCAAAGCTGGGCCGCTGACCGGAAACCTGCTAAACTCAAATCTACAAAACTCGTACGGGCCCGCCCCTTCAACCAGCTGAGGAGACACCATGTCCGGGCATTCCCACTGGGCCACGATCAAGCACAAGAAAGGCGCGATCGACGCCAAGCGCGGCAAGCTGTTCAGCAAGCTGAGCCGCGCCATCATCATCGCCGCCCGCCACGGCGGCGGCGACCCGGAAATGAACCTGAAGCTGCGCTACGCCATCGACAAGGCGCGCCAGGTCAGCATGCCCAAGGACAACATCGAGCGGGCCGTCAAACGCGGCACCGGCGAGATGGAAGGGCTGGTCTTCGAGGAAATCACCTACGAGGGCTACGGCCCCGGCGGCGTCGCCATCCTTGTCGATGTCGTCACCGACAATCGCAACCGCACCGCCGGCGAAATCCGCAAAACCTTCGATCGCGCCGGCGGCAAGATGGGCAGCGCCGGTTGCGTCGCCTTCCTCTTCGAACGCAAGGGCGTCTTCACCATCAACGACAGTGAGATCGACGAGGACACCCTCATGGGCATCGCCCTCGACGCCGGCGCCGACGACATCAAACGCTCCGGCAGCACCTTCGACCTCACCTGCGACCCCGCCGCATTCAGCCACCTGCAAGTGGCGTTGCAAGCCAAAGGCCTTCACCCCATCGTTTCCGAGATCAGCCAGATTCCGAGGGTCCCCGTTGACGCCGATGCCGAGACCGCCAAGAAGGTCCTGAAGCTGATGGACATGCTCGACGACCACGACGACGCGCAGAATGTTTATTCCAATCTGAACCTCACCGAGGAAGTGATGGCGGAGGTGGGGAAGGAATAAGGATGCACGAACCATTGTTTCACATCGGCGTAGGCGAGTGTCTCCATGAGATGGGCACACACCTTAATCGCTCTTCTACCGGCCCTCGCCATGCTCGCCTTAATTTGGGGCGCATGGGGAGAAATTGAGGCAATCGCCCTCCACGTTCCCCCCTTAATACTGATCGGTCTCGCGCTACTTACTCTCCTGCCGCTGGGCGTCCAACTTGCCATATGGTCCGCGGCAGCGCGCCTGCGCCCGCCTCACCCCTTCACGGCCGTGCTGCCAATCGCCCTGTTTAGTGTCGTCCTACTCTGGTTGCCTGGCGAGCAGGTGGCTCGCCGGATTCCGGCCCTGTGCGAGGTGACTGCGTACGACAAGGTGGTGACCGACCGACCGGACAACTATGGTTCCAAGGCGTATTTCTCCATCACAGTATCCGGGTGGGGAAACCCGAGTTCATTCGAGTTCACGTCCGTTTTGGTTGTGTACACGGGGCCGCGCCGCTTCGATGACTTGTACGTCCAACTGCCGCAATGGCAGGCACACTTCACCAACAGCTACACAACCCACTTCCCGCTCACCCGGGAGTCGGTACTCGAATACGTTCGCAGCAGCGACGACTTCTCCCCCGAGGAGGCCGATGCGATTGCCGACCGAATATGGGTCTTGCTGCAAAAGTACGCGGAGAAACAAGACCTGCCTCCGATGGCTTACCACCCCGAGCCACCGTTCCCCACTCTCTCCTACCGCGTGCCCCGCTCAAACAATTACTTCGGGGCGGTCCTCCTTGGCGCCCCGCTACTGTTCGTCCTGTCGTGGCTCCTGGCCGTGTGGTACTGTAGCGTGGTCCGACGAGAAATTGTTCGATGAGGCCAAAGACGCTGATTTCCCCGAGACTGAACCACGGACGCAATATGGAATGTTTGAACCGGCTCGTTTGTACAGTCTCCAGAATGACCACAACAGCCTAGCGAAATTGCCGTGCAGATATCACGCTGGCCTGCTTCTGATCTGCAAGCTTTTTCACCGTTGGACTGCCGCTCCGCGGGAGGATCTCTCTCTCGCCGTCGCCGTTGCCTTCGGCTCCAACGATGGGAAACCGAATACTGAAAGTCCCGAAATGCGCCCAGCATGTCAC
>Ga0207158_1213_pt1 | contig 11156 bp, 11 predicted proteins | sample Alteio_BWMinHeat_22_FD_153512 | JGI IMG/M metagenome (GOLD analysis project Ga0207158, IMG submission 153512) | Enriched cells from forest soil in Barre Woods Harvard Forest LTER site, Petersham, Massachusetts, United States -... | ecosystem: Environmental > Terrestrial > Soil > Temperate forest >... | reverse complement strand
CGCCGCCATTTTGGGTGATTCTCTTAATTATGCCGTGGGCCGCCGGTTGGGGCCCAGGCTTTTCACGCGCGAAGGCTCGCTCCTTTTCAATAAAAATCACCTGATCAGAACCCAACGCTTTTATGAAAAATACGGGGCTAAGACGATCGTTCTGGCTCGCTTTGTGCCGATCATCCGCACCTTTGCGCCCGCCGTCGCCGGTGTAGGACAAATGCTCTACGCGCGTTTTATTTTTTACAACATCATCGGAGGACTTGCGTGGGTATTCCTGATGATCCTAACCGGATATTTTCTAGGGCGATCGGTTCCCCATATCGACCGGCACATTCACAAAATCATATTGGTCGTTATTTTCCTCTCCTTTATACCGATCGGCGTTGAATACCTTAAATCCAGACGTTCGCGAGCCCATGACTAAGTCCTGGCGCTGGCCGCTTTTACTATCGGGCTTCATCCTCATTTCACAAGCCTTCCCGCTCCCCTCGCCGGTCCGAGACACCGCCACGGGCGCTTGGGTCAACGGATATTCACTTCAACTCCCTCCGATGTATCTTGTTTTCGCTCCGTTTTGCGGCCTCGCCGATCGTCTGACGCTGTTGAGTTATCATCAGATCGTCGTTTTTATGGGGTTCCTAATTTGTGGCCTTTTTTTTATCGCAGGGGTCCGCCGCGGCGCTGCATGCTTGCTTCCCTTCATCGGCTTCATCGCCTGGACAATACTCGTGCCTCATCCAATGGTTCGGTTGGTGGCCTCGGATCCGGATATCCTGCTGATCGATTTCCACTCTCATACACAGGTTTCCCATGATGGGCGATCCAGTTTCTCGGCGGAAGCCAATATGCGCTGGCACCGGGATCAAGGCTACGGAGCTTCCTTCATTACCGATCATAACCGTATTGAATCCTCAGAAAAAGCCAAAGCCATCTCGAGAGCAGACTGGAGGAAGACGGGGTATCGTTCGTTGGAGGGGGAAGAAGTGAGTCTGTTGAAAACACATTTGGTAGTTCTTGGAGTTCATGAACGGATTGATAATCAACCCTGGGACTCCGATGCGGCCAAAATCCCGATGTTTATCGCCGAGATGAAAAGAGAAAGGCATCCGGTCATCGCCTCCCTTCCGGAGTATTGGTGGTACCACTGGCCAAAGGCAGGGAGCCCCACCCCCTCACCTTTTAGGAGAGGGAGGAATGCAAAGAAGTACCCTCTCCCGTTGGGAGAGGGGGGACCGCCGCAGGCGGTGGGTGAGGCGTCGTTGGGCACGATCAATGATTTTGTGCGCTGGGGCATCAGCGGGTTTGAAATCATCAACAGCGCACCCAAGGCCTTGGACTTTCCGCCTTCTTTCCGGCTTCAAATTGTGTTTCTCTGCCATTTGAATAATCTATACATGACGGGTATATCCGATAATCACGGCTACGGGTATGCCACCGCCGCCTGGAACGCGATGCGCATCCCCGGGTGGCGGCTCATGGACCCAGATCAATTAGAGACGATGGTTCTGAAAATTCTTAGAAAGAAGGGGTTTGAGGCAGTTGAAGTTTTGGAGCGGGCTAGATACAATCCTGAAACCTCATTCGGCATCCTGGTTTCACCCCTCAACGATGCGGGACTTTATTGGAGATCACTTAGCCCCTGGGAAGCGTTTTCTTGGGTACTATGGATTTGGATTGCGTATGGTTTGTCCGCTTTCGTCATTTCCCGCGGCCGTTAGCGGGGAATCCCGTCCGCTATTCCAATTCTGCGGGGAATCATGGTTGAAAATATTAAAGAGATCGTCTTTGGTAAGCGTAAAGATCCCTTAGATCCCCGTGTTTTTCACAATCTTTCTTTAATCGCCTTCTTCGCCTGGGTAGGACTGGGCGCGGATGGATTAAGTTCCTCTTGTTACGGTCCGGAAGAAGCCTTCCTCAGTCTTGGTAAACATACCCATCTGGCGCTCCTGCTCGCACTGGCCGTTGTAGCGACGGTTTTTATCCTCTCGGCCAGTTATTCCCAAATCATTGAATTTTTTCCCTCAGGCGGCGGCGGTTACCTCGTCGCCACCAAATTATTGGGGTCCGGTCCGGGGATGGTTTCGGGGTGCGCACTCCTGGTTGATTACATCCTGACCATATCCATTTCCCTGGCTTCAAGCATGGACGCCATCTTCAGCTTCTTGCCGGTGACCTGGTATTACTGGAAATTCATCGCGACCGTATGCGGTGTCCTCCTCTTAATCGTTCTAAATCTAAGAGGCGTCAAAGAATCCGTCATGATACTGACTCCCATCTTTCTCCTCTTTGTGCTTTCCCATGTCTTCATTATTTTTTATGGGATCTTCACGCATGGTGCAGCCCTGCCGGGAATGATTTCATACACGATTCAGGACACCCGGGCAGGGATTCATGAGATCGGCTTCCTCGCCATGGCGGTCATCTTGTTCCGGGCCTTTGCGCTCGGAGGCGGTACGTTTACCGGTATTGAAGCCGTTTCCAACGGCCTGCAAATATTGCGGGAGCCGCGCGTCGCCACAGCCAAAAAGACGATGCTCTATATGGCCGCTTCCCTCTCTTTCACGGCGGCAGGATTGCTGGTTTGCTACCTGCTTTTTAACGTTCATGCGGTGCCCGGCCAAACATTGAACGCCGTGATTATCGGAGGGCTTTCTTCCCACTGGCCGATGGGACACGCCTTTTTTCTGATCACGCTTTTGTCGGAAGGCGCCCTGCTGGGGGTCGCCGCCCAAACGGGGTTTCTGGACGGACCGCGTGTGATGTCCAATATGGCGCTCGATGGCTGGCTGCCGAGGCGTTTCACGCATTTAAGCGAGCGTCTGGTGATGGATGACGGCGTGCTGGTGATGGGCGCCTTCGCGTTGCTGACGATCTTTTACACGCACGCCTCCGTCCGCGTGCTGGTGGTTATGTACAGCATCAACGTGTTTTTAACGTTTACGTTATCGCAACTGGGGATGGTCCTTCATTGGATTAAACAAGGCGGCCGCCGTTCCATCCATGGCCTGATGATCAACGGCGTCGGGATGGTATTGACCGCGGGCATTCTGGTCATGACGTCAGTGATTAAATTCCGCGAAGGCGGGTGGGTGACGATCGTTTTTACGAGTTGTTTTATCGCGGTTTGTCTGCTGATCCGAAGACACTATCAGCAGACTTTCAAGGCCTTACGCGGATTGGATGAAATCCTTACGCAAATTCCTTTGCCGGCGTTCACCGTGCCGCCCCCGGTCAAACCCAAGGACCCTACGGCGATTCTAATGGTGGGCGGCTACAACGGCATGGGGATCCATTCTTTCCTGGCCGTTCAACGGTTTTTCCCAGGGCATTTTAAGAATTTCGTTTTTTTGTCCGTGGGCGTCATCGACAGCGACCGGTTTAAAGGCGCCGCGGAAATTGACGCGCTGAAGCGTTCCATCGAGACCGACCTCAAGAAATATGTCGAGCTGGCCAACCGCACTGGTTTTTATTCGGAAGCCCGCTTCGGGTTGGGAACGGATGTCATCGAAGAACTTGATGTGCTGTGCAATCAGGTGTCCAAAGAATGGGACCGCAAGGTGTTTTTCACGGGACAATTAGCTTTTGAAGGAGAAACATTCTGGACACGGATACTGCACAATCAGACGTCGTTTGCCCTCCAGCGCAGGTTGTTGTTCGATGGCCACGAAGTCGTCATTCTGCCGATCCGCTTGCGTCTGGAGAACGCTTAAGGTATTCTGGAGGGGCTATGGGACTTTTTGGTCGATTTAAGAAAACTGCGTCAGAAAGCGGTGGTTCGTCTGCGATGAAAGGGAGCGGTAAATCCAACCTGCTCCGGGTCTCGGATTTTCTCACCGAAAACACCGTTGTTTTCTTCCCGTCGGGGCCTTCGAAGCGGCAGGTCTTTGGAAATTTAATCGGCGCCCTGGAGCTTCCGGATCCAGGGACCGCTCTCAAATCGATCCTGGCCCGTGAGGAAGCCGGCAGCACCGTGATCGCGCCCGGCATCGCGCTGCCGCACGCCCGCATCACGGGTATTTCCAGCATCAAAGCGGCGCTGGGCCTGTGCCCCTCAGGCATCCACTATTCCCATGCCGCGGAAAGCCCCGTGCATGTGGTGATGCTTTTCCTCGGACCGGCGGAAAATATGCGGGAGCATCTGGCGTTTCTGGCGAGCGTGTCAGCGCTTTTCCAGGCGGACGGATTAGTGAGTTTTCTGCTGCAGCTGACGACCCCTCAGGACGTCATTGAACGGATCAAACAAGTCGAAAAACTTCTTTAGTACCACCCCGTCCTGTACTTCATCCATATTAAAACCGATGCAGCGGCCAGCGCCGTGATCGTGGGAGCCGCCGTTAATTCCGCCCATTTTCTCCAACCGACCTTGATATTCAATTTCTCCAACGCGCCGTAAGCCACGACATTCGGAGAAGCCCCGATTGGAGTCAGGTTGCCGCCGATCGTTAATCCGATGAGTGCCGACCACAGGAGGATCCCTGGGGGGGGAGTCCCAGGCAAACCGTGCATCTCTTTAATGAGGCAGGCCATAGACATCGCCATCGGGATATTGTCCACAATCGCGCTGGCGAAAGCGGCCATCCAAAGAAATAAAAGGATCAGAAAGAGCGGGGAGCAATGAACCGTCAACAAAAGCTGGGCCAGTCGGCCGAATAGCCCCGCCTTCTGTAACGCTCCTACCATCACAAAAAGCCCCATGAAAAAGATCAATGTTTTCCAATCGACGTGAAGCAAAATGTTTACAACGCGGCAGCTGATTCGAATGGGAGTTTCGAGGGCCCGGTTCTGATTAGGGAAACTGTCCGCACCAGGACGCGTATTAGACAGGGATTTTTTATATCGCAGGAAATACACCCCGAGCTGGATCACTACGCAAAAACAGGCTATCGGTCCCATATTAGCGAGAAACGAATTAAATCCGTAACCCAGAGAAGTACCCATCACGATGTTGGGGGTCGCTCCAATCAACGTGGCGCCTCCGCCGGCATTCGCCGCACACACCTCTGAGGAAATCAAAACTACCGGATCCATGGGTATGTGACGGCAGAGTTCCACCGTTAACGCCGATAAAAAAATCATCACGGCTATGTTATTCAAAACCATGGAAAGGACGGCCGCGAGCATAGGAAGCGTAAGAAAAATCGCTGTGGGATGACCCCGGAGACGTTGGATCAGCCAAGTTCCAAACACGCGAAAAAATCCAGTCTCCGATATGACCGCTAACAGCACAAACATACCCAAGAGAAGCAGGATCGTATCCCAATTGATTTGACGCCAGGCTTCCTGGGGGGACATCGCCCGGCTTAGAAGAAGCGCAGCGACGCCGCAAAGCACGACCCGGTAGCGCGGCGACCGCTCGGCGGCAAGCCATAGGTACGTGGCAAAGAAAATAAGGAGTGTAACAATCAATACCGGTACGCCTTTCCAGAGCATCCTATTAAAATAATTATGTTTGATCGAGGCCATGCACCTCTACTGGACAAACTCCCCAAAAATGATTTAAGATAATAGTACTCGCCTACAGCGCTGTAGCGCCTCCCTCTAATCATCGACGATGGTGTAGGTAAGGATCATCGATGACTAACACAAGAACCAGCGCGATCATCCCGGAGCCCCCTTTTAAATCGCCGCAAGCGACGGCGCGCTACGGTTTTGCTCTCCTGGCAAGTGTCCTCGCGTTGATTCTCACCTACTCGCTTAAACCGCTCTCGAACCATTATGTGTTCGACCTCTTTCAAGGCGCTGTGGCCCTGACCGCGTTTTACGCGGGCCTGGGGCCGGCGCTGATGTCCGCGGCCCTTTCCATCATCGTCCTCGATTTTTTCTTTATCCCGCCTCTGCATACGTTGTCTCTGGGATTTCCGGATCTATTCCGTCTCGCGATATTTGGCGCGGTAGCCGTCCTGATCAGTTCGCTGAGTGTGCGGCTCAGGCAAGCCAAGGCAGACTTGGAAAAAGCGCACGCGTTGCTGGAGGACCGGATTGTGGAACGCACGCAGGAGCTTTCCACGGCGAACGCAAACCTGACGGCGGAAATCGCCAGCCGCTTGGAAGCGGAGAAAGCCATTCTGGAGATCACCAGCCGCGAGCAGAGGCGTCTTGGACAAGATCTGCACGATGGCCTGTGTCAAATCCTGGCCGGCGCAAAACTGGTCAGTGAAAGGATTAAAAACATGCTCGCCGCACGGGAGCAACCCGAAGCCCAAGGTTTGGAAATGATTGAATCGCGTCTCGGAGAAGCGTTGGCGCAGGCCGACATGATTTCCCGTGGCCTCTATCCGGTGGAGCTTGACGCTAACGGCCTGATGGCGGCCTTGCAGGAGCTCGCCGTAAAACTTCCTCGGATCTATTCGGTCGCCTGCCGATATAAGTGTACGGAACCCGTTTCTATTCATGACAGCAGCATCGCCAATCATCTCTACCGGATGGCCCAGGAAGCGGTCATGAATGCCATTAAAAGCGGTAAAGCGGAAAGGATCACGATCCAGCTGCGAGGCCGTCATGCGGCGGTCGTGCTTCGCGTCATCGACAACGGGATCGGATTTCAAATCAACACGCAGAGGAACGGGATGGGGTTGAAGATCATGGAATACCGTGCACGGATGATTAACGCTTCATTACACTATCGGTCGCGCCGCGGAGGCGGCACGGTAGTCAGCTGCGCGTTCGAACAGGGCATTAATCCCGCTATGAGCTTGGAGGCAGCCGATGCCGTCTGACAAGGAATCTAAGGTGAAGCGTACGGTACTCATCGTGGATGACCACGCGGTGTTTCGCGAGGGGTTAGTCTGGATCCTCGATCATGAGAATGATCTCTCGGTCTGCGGGAAAGCCGAAGACAGTGTCGAAGCGCTCCGTCTGGCAGCTCAGTTAAAACCTGATTTGGCGCTTGTAGATGTCTCGCTGGAGGGAATGAACGGCATCGATTTAACCAAGGCGCTCCGGTCCCGTTTTCCGCGTATGCGCATCGTGGTGTTGTCGATGCATCAAGAGACCCTGTACGCCGAACGTGCGCTGCGGGCGGGAGCTAACGGCTATATCATGAAGCGCGAAAACGGCGAGGAATTGCTGGGAGCTATTCGCCATGTGTTGCGCGGGCAGTCTTACGTCAGCCCGGAATTTAACGAATATCTTTTGGAAAAAATATCTGTTCAAGTCGGAGAGAAGCCGTCGTCCCCGGAAGACCGCTTGAGCGACCGGGAGTTGGAAATATTCCGGTTGATCGGTCAGGGCTACGGCACTCGGCAGATCGCGGATTCCCTGCATATCAGCATAAAGACCGTCGAGTTCCACAGGGAAAATATCCGCGCCAAACTGAACCTGAACAGCACCTTCGAGCTGGTGCAGCACGCCATCCATTGGACGCACTACGAGAAAGAATCCCACTAGCCTCACGCCCAGCGATTCGCTGGGGTTAAATCCAGTCATTCGCTGATAGTGACATCAGCGCCACCTTAGTACTCTATAAAAGCCCAACGATGGGCATGGTCCCATTCGGGCGCCGAAGCCTCAAGCGAAACAAGCTTGGGGTTTTTTGTTTTAGGCGTTTAGGCAAAGAAGCCTGGTTCGAGATTCTTCGGCCCAGGTTTTTTTATTACAAAACTAATAAAGGAAGGTAAGAACCAATGAAAATCTTACGGAAGATGGCTGCACACATAAAAGATCCGGAAAGGCGCAAATACTTATTTACGTACTTCGGCGGGAAAATGATCGGATTGGCGGCTCTCTATATTCTCTACAACATAGTCAAGTCGCATTTTGGTGTCCACACCGCCTGGGCGGATGAGATGCCCATGGGTGCCGCTGCGGCGGCACCGGCAGTGGCGGCGGCCGCGCCGGCTGCAGCAGCGGCTGCTGCGGTGCCGGGGTATGTCAACCCGATCAATACCGTGTGGGTGCTTGTGACGGCCTTCCTGGTGTTTTTCATGCAGGCCGGGTTCATGATGCTTGAAGGAGGGTTTGCGCGCAGCAGGGAAACGGTCAATGTCATGCTGGAAGGAATCATTGACACATGCCTCTGCGGGCTTCTCTTCTACGGATGGGGATTTGCCTGGATGTTCGGCTCCGGAAGTGGGTTTATCGGCAACCAGTATTACTTCCTGCATAACATCCCGGAAACCTATGGAAGCACAGGAGTGCCCACCTTGGCCATCTTCCTGTTCCAATTCGCGTTCGCGGATTGTACCTCGACCATTACGTCAGGCGCCATGGTGGGTCGTACGGGCTTTGTCGGCGACCTGCTCTATAGCGTGGTTGTGAGCGGTTTGATCTATCCCCTTCTAGGGCATTGGACGTGGGGTCCGGACGGATGGCTGAATAATATTCATCCTGCCGCGTTTCATGATTTCGCCGGATCAACGGTCGTGCACACGATCGGCGGGATGATCGCCCTGGCCGGCGCTGTAGTTCTGGGTCCCCGGATCGGACGCAAATTCAAGCGCGATGGCGGTGGCCCGATGCCCGGTCATGACATGACGATCGCCGCACTCGGCACGATCATCTTGTGGTTTGGATGGTATGGGTTTAATCCCGGAAGCACGTTGTCGGCGATGGATACGCTCGGAATCGCACGTATCGCGACCAACACGACGTTGGCCGCTGTCTCGGGCGGAATCGCAGCCATGTTCTATGTGTATCCTCGCAGCAAGATCTGGGACTGCGGGATGACCTGCAATGGTCTTTTGGCAGGTCTTGTCGCGATCACTTGCCCCTGTTATTGGGTCTCACCCTTCGGTGCGATCTGCCTCGGAGCTATCGCGGGCGTCGTAGTGGTTTGGGGTACGGACTTGCTGGAATACCTGCGCATTGATGATCCAGTCGGCGCGTGGCCTGTGCATGGCCTGTGCGGAGTATGGGGTACATGGAGCCTTGGGCTGTTTGCCACGGGGCAATATGGCGCTCCGACCGCCACCGGTGCGGATAATTCGGCCGGATCACTTGTGACAGGCTTGTTCTATGGCGGCGGCTTAAATCAATTGAAAGCCCAAGTCATCGGAAATGCGGCCATTGGTGGAGGCGCTCTACTTCTGGGATTTATCCTGATGTATGCCGTCAAAATGACGGGTACATTGCGGGTGTCCACGAAGGGCGAGATGGAAGGTCTCGATATTCATGAGCACGGTGGCGCCGCCTATCCCGAGCTGAGCCCAGGAGCCTAATTCAAACGCAACGGAGGGAGGATGGTCGCCAGACGTCTGGCGACCCTCCCTCCCACAATCTAAAGGAGACTTTATGAAAAGGATAGAAGCGATTGTACGGCCTGAAAAGCTGGAGGCCCTGCGGTTGGCGCTTGAAGAGGTGGGCTATCCCGGCATCATGGTCAGTGAAATCAAGGGCCACGGGAAGCAGCGCGGAGTCACCCACCAGTGGCGCGGCACGGAATATAAGGAATACTTCCTGCCGAAGACGAAAGTGGAAATCATCGTCGGCGACAATCAGGTGAAGAAGCTGGTCGGTGCGATCACGGAAGCTTGCCGTTCGGGCACCGTGGGCGATGGGAAGGTCTTCGTAACTTCGGTTGAGGAAGCGGTTCGCATCCGCACAGGAGAAAACGGGGAATCCGCTCTGGTCTAGATAGAGACATTTGGGCCAGAGGAGCGGCCCCGGCATTGGTTCTCCGGTTCGCCGCTCCCTGACCCTTATCTCCCAAAGGACGCTATGTCAGACATACCTCAGGTTGCGAAAGCGATATTCGAGCAAGCGTGTACGGAAATTCAGGAAGGAGCCCTGGATCGTGCCGTGGAGTCTTTTACCGCTTGCATTGAGATTGTGCCGCAACAAGCAGGCTTGTACCGCGGGCGAGCCACGGCGCACTTCGAGATGAGAAACTGGAAAGCGGCCCAATCTGATTTCCGGCGAGGCATTGAATTCGATTCAGAGGACCCCGAAAACTGGATCGGGCTGGGAATGAGTCTGGCGATGGATCTCCAAATTCTTGCAGGAATCGAGGTCATCGAATCGTACTTGCAAAAGCACCCTGAGTACATGCGGGCCTATTTGACGATGGGTCTGCTCTACCTGCGAATGGGGGTCAGGCACAAAGCCCGGGAATGCCTACAACGCGCTCTCAAAATGAATCCACCCTGGGAAGAGAGACGTTTGATCGAAATACAATTGAAAATTCAAGAGAATGATGGAAACACCAATAATAATAGGTCTGATATTGATGTATTGAAGCAAAATCCAAAAACATGATCCCAGAAAGAGGAAGATAATATGAGAGCATTTCCATGGTTATTTTGTTTTGCGGTTTTGGGGGGTTATCTCTATCACAATTCCAGAGCCCCCTTGGGATCGTTTATGTACGCGGTTGTGGGTACCCTGGCCTTATTGTGCATCAAAATTTTGTATATGTCTAAACCTCGTCGTCATTCGGCAGTCACCAGATCCATTAGGCCCAACTGATTAAACGGTTTTCTGATGCAAAGTGAGGGCGTTGCCTTCCGGATCGATCACGACCGCCATCCGGCAGACCCGCGTTGAAAAAGGTTCTATTTTAATCTTAGTCCCCTTCTTTCGAAGTTGTTCCACCATGGCATCGAGCTTGCCGACTTCCAGCGCGATGCTCCCACCCGCCTCCGCGCTGGGTTTCATGCCATCGGCCAAAGTGGTCAGCGCAAAACAGGTATCCCAGAGATGGTATTCGACCCATTCGCCCCGCACATCCCGCGACGCACGCAACCCAAGATCCCCTTCGTAGAACTTTCGGGCGCGACGCATATCGCTGACCGGATACATCGTAAAGGCGATTCCTTTCACACTTGGAGGCAGATCGGCGACAGGTTCACCGTGTAATACATCTTCCATTGGTGATTTCCGGGGAGCTGCTTGCTTTTCCCGGAAGGGCGCGATCATAAGGAAAAGACTGGCCGGAAATCCAAGAAAAGTCGTCAGAAATAAAGAAGTGCTATTATGACTGTTCTCCGCGGTCTCGGAAATCGATGGCGCGGAGGGAACATATCGGATCTCAACCGTGCCGCCGGTCTGCACTCCGTTGTAGGTGTTCACGCCGACTTGTCCGCTCCCTTTATAGGATCTGCCGGAAACGGCATATTCGTAATCGACGTTATAAGCGATCCCGCCTTTTCGCCTGACCGTTTGAGAGCGAGTCACCGTCCCCTGCATCGAAGTCCCATAATGCTTGAGCAGATACTGCTCGCGGAATG
>Ga0207158_1239_pt1 | contig 11169 bp, 11 predicted proteins | sample Alteio_BWMinHeat_22_FD_153512 | JGI IMG/M metagenome (GOLD analysis project Ga0207158, IMG submission 153512) | Enriched cells from forest soil in Barre Woods Harvard Forest LTER site, Petersham, Massachusetts, United States -... | ecosystem: Environmental > Terrestrial > Soil > Temperate forest >... | reverse complement strand
TCGATCGATCCCGTTCACAACGGCTACAAGGCAGAGCAGGTGTTGCCGTTGTTCAAGGCGATTCGGCAGGAGGTCGATACGACTCCAGGCGTGATCTCAGCCTCGTGGGCGGATATGGTTCCGCTCTCCTGGGCGCAGGATCAGGTGGTGTTGCGTGTTTCTGGAAAACCACCCGATCCGGATCACAACCTCGCAGCACGCGTTTATCATGTCGAGCCCCAGTACCTCTCGACGATGGGGATTCCGCTGGTCTCGGGGAATGGCTTTGACAATCCGCAACCCGACGGTCCGAAGCAGATTGTAGTCAACGAGGCAGCTGCGCGGATTCTATTCGGTGATGCTCGCCCCGTAGGTCAGCACCTTACGAAAACGGAAAACATTGTCTCGACCTCCAAGACGGAGTTCGAGGTGATGGGTGTAGTGAAGAATACGCATGATCGCACCATCATCGAGGATAAGGACGATCCGGTCGTGTTTGAGGCGTTGAATCAAAACATCGGGACGGCCACACCAATCCTGGGATATTCGCTGATGGTGCAGTACGTCGGAGACGGTGCGGAGATGGCTCAGACGCTACGTGGCGAGGTGCAGACGGTGAATCCATCGTTGGCGGTCTTCAACGAGAAGGGGATTCAGGAGCAGACTTCGGACTCGCTGATGATCCCACGAGTTGAATCTGCGGTATTCGGTACGTTCGGCCTATTTGGCCTACTGTTGGCGGCTGTGGGGCTCTATGGAGTGATGAGCTACGCAGTGCAGAGACGCACACAGGAGATCGGCATTCGCCTGGCTCTGGGAGCGACCCGTGAGGGCGTGCTGCGGCTGGTCGTAGGGCAGGGCATGCGCTTGGCGGGTGTCGCATTGCTGATCGGATTGCCACTGGCTTTGGCCGCTTCGAAGATCGCAGCAAAGATGCAGTATGGCATTGCCGCATACGACGTGATCTCGTTTACGACGATGCCGATCTTTTTGGCTGCGATCGCGTTGATCGCCTGCTGGATTCCTGCGCGCCGCGCTGCGAGGGTAGATCCGCAGGTTGCGTTGCGGCACGAATGAACTACGGCTTGTAGATCATTCAGGATCACCGAAGACGACGATGAGGTCGACCTGTTGCGCGGCGCGATCTGGAGTCGGGTCGTACAGGTGGATGGTCGCAGTGTGATGTTGTGACTTCCACTTTGCGCGGAAGTCTGCGAGTAGGTCGGTGTTGTAGAGATCGCCGGGCTTGAGCGGGAAGTCTGCCTGGAACTTCGCTGTCTCCGATGCGGGCAGGTGGGTCGTCTTCACCGAACGCAGATGATACTGCGGGCCTGGGACGATGTCGTAGTGATACGCGACGAGGTGCTTCTCTGCGTCCAGCTTGGGCACGATCTTGATGTCTGGAGTGACGTAGCCTTCACGTCCATAACGGTCTTTGATCGCGGTGGTCGCGGCGGAGACTGACAGATCGAGCGCGGGTTGTCCTTCCTTGAGCTGGGTTTTGCGTAGCAGCTCCGCTCCTGGCACGACGGGTGTGTCGGCGAAGTCGATCTTTGAGATGCGGTAGAGCCCTCCAGGAACAACCGTTGCGTTGAGGTCTACCAGCACCGGTCCAGTCCCCGTGGGTATGCGGTGCAGGTCGCTGATCGTCGCATCGAGATAGCCTTCGTCATGAAAGGCCTTGGCGAGACGATCTCCCATTGCGCCGCCAACCTCGAAGTATCCGTGGCGGCCGAGGTCTTCGGTGAGTTTGTCGATCTTTGCGCCCATCTCCGGGTTTTGACCAGCGAGCTTGATGGTGCCTATCTGTACCTTGGGGGTATCGATGGAGTAGTAGACCGCGGTCCTGCGCACTCCCTGCGCTTCGGGGATGACGCCGCTTTTGACCGTCGCGGTTACTCCCTTAGTTGCAACTAACGCTTCGAGCGCACGTTCGATACCGGTGCGAACAGAGCCGCTGGTTGGAACGGTCCCTTGAAAGAGTGGCACCTTTCCATTGAGCGAAGCCATAATCTCGTCGTCGCTCCACCATGGAAAGTTAGTGAACTCCAATGGCAGCAGCTTGTGCGGGTTGCTCGGCGTGAGATCGAAGTGGATGTTGACGGCGTTGTTCGGGCCCTCGGTCATGAACTGGATGTCATCGAAGACGCCAGTGTCATTGAGGCGTTGTGCTGCTGCGTCCAGAATGCTCTTATCCAGTGGAGAGCCACGATGGAGACCGGCAACGGCCTCCAGATCTGCCTGCTTGTAGGGGCCCGGATTGGTGAAGATCAACGAGCCTACGGTGAGTTGTGCGAAGGCAGGGGCAGACAGGCAGAGGGCGAGCAGAGCAAGAAGCCGAAACGTGCGAAGCATGGTGCCAACAATGTATCAGCGAGACGTGAGAAAACGAAGAAACAAAAACGCCGCGGTAGCCGCGGCGTTTCTGTTTGAGATGAGACTTGATTACGCTTTGATGCCGAGCTTGGAGTACCAGGGGCTGGCGGCCTTGAGGGCTGCGTTGACGTTGTTGATGTTCTCAATGCCGGTGGTGTTGAGCCAGTCCTCGAAGGCCTTCGCGCCCTGCTTGGCGTAGATGGCGATGCCGTCCTTCCAGGTAGCGCGGCCGCAGAGTACGCCGTTGAACTTCGTGCCTGACTCACCGGCCAGCTCGAGGGTTTCAATGAAGACGGGGTTAGAGACGCCGGCAGAGAGATAGATGAACGGCTTGTGCGTCATCGCTTCGGCATCGCGGAAGTGCTGCAGTGCCTCGGCGCGGGTGTAGGCGCGCTCGCCCTTGAAGGCACGGGTGCCTTCAACGAAGGACATCTCGATGGGAACCTCGACCTTGAGCACGTCGACGTTGTAGCGTGCCTTGCCGAACTCGGCCATGGAGCCGGAGACGATCTCGGGCTTCTTCTTCGCGTAGGCGAGGGATTTCTCGTCGCCACCCTCGGCGTCGTAACCGACGAACTCGAGGAAGAAGGGAATGTCATGCGCGAGGCACTCATCGCCGATGCGTTCGATCCACGCCTGCTTCAGGTCGTTGATCTCAGACTTCTCGTACGGCGTGTAGTAGAGCAGGATCTTGATGCAGTCGGCGCCGGCTTCCTTCAGGCGGCGAACGCTCCACACGTCGAGCAGATCGGGCAGGCGGCCGGGGGTGTTGGAGTCGTATCCGGTCTTCTCATAGGCGAGCAGCAGGCCCTTGCCGTTGCGGCGCTTGGAGGCGGGCAGGCCAAACTCAGGATCGAGCAGAATGGCGGAGGCGTGCTTGGTGAGAACCTCGGTGACGAGGATCTTGAACTCTTCCAGATCATGAGCGTCGGCGCTGGAGCCGCGCTCCTTGGCGAGAGACTTCTGCAGGGACCCGCGCTGGTCCATCGCGGCAGCGGCGATGACGCCGCGGCTATCGGAGACGGCCTTCAGCCCGGCGAGTTTTCCTGGTGTCAGAGACATGGTGCACTCCTCATAAAAATCGATTTCTGCTTCATCGCAGATTTTACATGGCTGAGAATGGGATGCGCGAATGGCGACGGTTGTCAGTGAGGGCACATCGTGCCGCTCACAAAGTGCACTGCCTGCGGCGCTGGAGTGAAAGGATTCGATACTATGGTCGGGTCTAAAAAGTGGAATTCAAGCTGGATTTTTACCGATTTTTCAGAAGGAGCGATTCGATGGAACTCAAGACACGGCGGGGCATGTTAGGCAGTGCATTGAAGGCGGCGGCAGTAGCTTTCGGCGGAGCAGTCGCAGCGCAGAAAGCAGAGGCTCAGTCCGCACGCAACGCGGAGAAGCGTGACGCCACGGCAAAGCCCGGTGTACCGGCTCCGGCGACTCCGCTGCCGTTTACGACGGTTGTGGGATACGGCAATCTGCTCTTCGTCGCAGGCATTGGCTGCCGCACTCCGGGCACGATTGAAGAGGCGACGAAGTGGGTGCTCGACGAGATCGAGAAAAATCTTGTTGCCGCAGGGTCATCGCTGGACAAGGTGCTGAAGGTCGATGTCTGCCTGCTCGATATGAAGGAGTTCGACCGGATGAACGCGGTGTACAAGACGCGCAACTGGGGCAAGGTCTTTCCGGCGCGGAATACATTTGAGGTGTCCGCGTTGCCCGCAGGCGATTATCACCTCGCGATCTCGTGTTTCGCCGCGATGTAGAACGAATTGGATACTATGGACGGGTTCCCGCAGAGGGATTAAGGAGAGAGTGATGGAAAAGCAGACACGGAGGGGCATGTTGAAGAACGCGGCGAAGGCAGCAGTAGCGGTGGCTGGCGGAACGATGGTGGCTGGCGCACAGACCAAGAAGGCTGCAGGCAAGCCCAGCACCAAACGCAACGCCCTGGTGAAGCCAGGTAAGCCAGCACCCACCCCGCTGACGCCGCTGCCGTTTACAGACGTTGTGGCGTGCAACGGCATGCTCTATGTGTCCGGCGTCGGCTTCCATGAGCCCGGCGGCACTGTTGAGTCGCACACCACGGCCATTCTCGACATCATTGAGAAGAACCTGGTCGATGCCGGCTCCTCGCTGGCGAAGGTGGTGAAGGTGAATGTCTACCTTAGCGATATCAACAACTTCGACAAGATGAACTCGGTGTACAAGACGCGCAACTGGGGGGATGTCCGCCCGGCACGTACTACCGTGGCTCCAGCGGCTCTGCCGGGTGCGAACGCTATGGTTGAGATTGAGTGCATCGCTGAAGCATAAGAACTAGGGCCCAGGGTTTAGGGCTCAGGGACCAGTAGAAACTTACCGGCGACGCCTATGGTGTCGCCGGTTTTTCACGTTTGGAAATTCTCTAGCAACTGGCAACTGAGAACTAACAACTAAAACGAACCTATAATCGCGGGATGGGAACTGAGAAGATTTTTCGTGGAGATGGCCGTGCAGCCGATGCACTGCGGCCGGTGCGTATTACGCCGAATTATGTGATGACGGCGGAAGGTTCGGTGCTGATTGAGGTTGGGCACACGCGCGTGCTGTGCAATGCCACCATTGAACAGGGCGTTCCAGGATGGATGCGTAACTCCGGGCGCGGATGGGTTACGGCGGAGTACGGCATGTTGCCCCGCGCTACTCTTACACGCACATCGCGCGAAGCCGAGCGCGGTAAGATCGGTGGCCGCACCCACGAGATTCAGCGGTTGATCGGTCGCAGCCTGCGCTCCGTCGTAGACATGAAGGTGTTGGGCGAACGCACCGTGATTCTGGACTGCGATGTGCTGCAGGCCGATGGAGGCACGCGCACTGCGGCCATCACTGGCGCCTGCACCGCGCTGGCTCTGGCACTCAACAAGCTGGTGGCCGCAGGAACGCTGAAAGAGTCACCCTTGAAGGGCATGGTTGCGGCGACCAGCGTGGGCGTCGTCGACGGCAATGTGCTGCTTGATCTGGCTTATGAAGAGGACTCCCGCGCCGAGGTCGACATGAACGTGGTGATGACTGGGCAAGGCGGCCTTGTGGAGACTCAGGCCACTGCCGAGCGGGAGCCATACACACGCAAGCAGCTCGACGAGATGCTGGATCTGGCAGAAAAGGGAATTTCCGAGCTGGTAAAGGCTCAGCAGAGCGTATTGCAGAGCTAGTCGATTCACAGGGCGTATACCGACCGTTTGATATGCTGACGAAGTTCAGTAGTCAGTTAACAATTTTGAGTTTTCGAAATTCCAAGGAGCCGCAATGTCCGATTCACCGGTAAAGATTACAGTTCGTCCTAATGGCCCGTTCCGTGTAGAGGGGCACATCCTGTTGACGGACGCTGACGGCAAAGAGTGGGACATCGCCGGTAAGCCTGCTGTGTCGCTCTGCCGTTGCGGAGCCAGCGAGAAGCGCCCCTTCTGCGATGGCTCGCATAACAAGATCAACTTCCAGTGCGCTGCCACACCGACTAACCTCACCTAGCTGCCATGGACGACGCCGGGCGTTCGATCAAGAAGCTAAGCACTCGCGAGGTTTATCGCAACAAGTGGATGAGCCTGCGCGAAGATGCGATCCTGCGCAGTAACGGTGAGCAGGGCATCTACGCTGTGATGGATAAAGAGCCCGCGGCCATCATCATTCCTCTGGAGCGCACCGCCTCCGGCGAAGAGTTTCTTCATCTCGTCGAGCAGTATCGCTACACGGTAGATGGCCGTTTTATGGAGTTCCCACAAGGTGGGTGGGAGCTCGCCGATATCGATCCGGAAGAGCTGGCTCGCGGCGAGCTCGCCGAAGAGACCGGTCTTCGCGCAAGTCGCATGACTAAGCTTGGATCGCTGTGGATCGCCTACGGCGCAATGCATCAGATCCATCACGTATTTCTCGCCGAAGAACTGATGCCGGGCGAGACCGACCCTGACTCCGAAGAACACGACCTCACGCTTCATCGCGTGAGCGTGGTTGATTTCGAACAGATGCTGCTCGACGGCCGCGTGATGGACAACTGCTCCGCAGCGGCCTGGGGTTTGTACCTCGTGTGGAAGCGTCAGCAGAAAAACTAAGCAACCACCTCAAACGGACGCATCATGTCATTCGCCTCATGCTCGAGGATGTGGCAGTGGTAGAGATATTTGCCTGTGTATCCTTCGAACTTCATCATGATGCGCGTGATCATGCCCGAGGGGCACTGCACGACATCTTTCCAGCCCAGCTCAGCTCCTGAAACGGGAACTGCCTCATCGAGAAAACGCAGCTTCTTATTGAGCAGATAGTCCGTCATGTCGAACTGGCGGCGATCGAGAATCTGAAAGCGCACCAGATGCAAATGCATGGGATGCGTATCTTCGGTGAGATTCACAAACTCCCATATCTCGGTGGAGTTGAGCTTCGGCTTCTCTGTAGTCGGCTCATGCCAGTGCTTTCGGTTGATGAGCATGACCATGGATTTTTCATAGTCATCTTTGTACTCATGCAAAGTGATTGTGCGGGTTAGTGTCGCAGCTGACTCCGGCATACGCTCAATGGGACGAAGCGCATGCGGAATGCTGACCGGTGCAGCGGCGGATTTGGCGGAGATGCGGAACTCCACAATGCCGACAGGGCCGGTGCGGAGCTGGACCTGCTGTCCTGCGAGTGAGCTTAGATCCAGCAGTACATCAGCGCGTTCCCCAGGAGCAAGCGAGATACGACCGACCGAGACTGGTGCAGGGAGCAAACCCTGGTCCGTACCGATCTGCAGCAATGGCGCGTTGTTTGAGAGCGAGAGATTGAAGAAGCGGGAGTTAGAGACATTCAACATCCGTAGGCGATAGAGCGTTGGCTCAGCCTCGAAATAGGGGCGGATCTTGCCGTTCACGAGCAGCGCGTCGGCGCTGAACTCGGGGATCCAGGGATGTTCGGGATCGTCGGATGCGTCGTAAAACAACTGCCCGTCTGCAGTGAAGTTGCGATCGCAGAAGATGAGGGGAAGCTCATAGGCGCCTGAGGGCAGGTGCAGCGCATCTTCGACCTTATCGCGCAGCAGCATCATGCCGTAAAGACCTGCGTATACATTGAGCCGATTGATGCCCATGGCGTGATCGTGAAACCAGAGCGCGGTGGCATCCTGCTCGACCGGGTAGTGCGTGACAAGACTCTTGCCGGGGACAAACCAGTCCTCGGGGTAGCCATCGTCCTTCGACCGGGTCTTCACCGCAGCCGAGAAGAAGCGCCGCAACGACGAAGGCCGCGACTACGGAGAGCGCATGCGCGAGATGGAACGCGAAGGCCGCGAAGAGCGTGATCCGAAGAGCCGTACGCGCAGGGGCTTCAATTAGAAGTGTTTGAGTTTGTTCGCACTTCGCACTAATATGGCTCGCATGAAGCGAGCCGTATTTTTTGTTGTTCTAGCCGTCACGTCACCCCTCTTCGCACAGCATGTCTCCGATCCCAAGGCGTCGCTGATCGATGTACAGGCTCGCATTGAGCTGATGAAGAAGACGAAGGAGCCTCTGCTGCGTGACGCAAAGGCCAAGCTCGCTTCCTGCCGGAAGCTTCCGGAGGTCGCAGCTCCCGCGACTCCAATCAATATTCCGCGGCATTATCTGAATGGCTCGCACGGCCCAACAAATCCCGCCGAGGCCGCAGCCACCAAGGTCTATGGCCAGTTTGAGAACCGCATCACCGCCGGCATGAACCGCTATGTTGCCACTGGCAACCAGAAAGAAGCGAAGTGCGCACTCGATCAGCTCGATACCTGGCGCAAGGGCGGCGCGCTGCTCGACTACGATCCGAAGACCTCATCCCAGGCCTGGTATCAGGTGGAGTGGACGCTTAGCTCTGCGGGCGTCACCGAGTCCGTTCTGGTGACCGACAAGAAACTCGATCAAGCCAAGCTTCAACAAGTCAACGCATGGCTCAACCAGGCGACTCACAAGATGATTGCTTTCGAAGGCCCGAACGACCTCAATAATCATCACTACTGGCGAGCACTCGCCGCGATGAGCGTGGGCGTACTCTCCTCAGACGACGATCTCTTCCAATACGCGGTCAAGGCCTATGAAGGCGCAATCGATGAGCTCGACCAGAACGGAGCCTTCCCTCGTGAGATGGCCCGCAACGAGCGCGCCAGCCACTATCAGACGTTTGCGCTACAGCCCTTGGTTCCGCTAGCCGAGTTCGCCGCACGGCAGAATGTCGACCTCTACGGCTACGCTCCCAACGGCGGATCGATCGAAGATGCCATCATCTTCTTCGGCCGCTCGGTCGACGATCCATCGATCATCAAGCAGTACACACCCGAGAAGCAGGACGAAGGATTCGGCGGTGGCGACTACGCGCCTTACATCTTCTTTCACAACCGCTATCCGCAGGTTGAGTTGCCCCCGTCCATCACCACTGCTCTACAGAAACCTCTTGGCAGCTCACGTATTGGTGGAAGTATTACAGTTCTCGGAGCAAAATAGATTTCATGTGGGATAAGGACGATGCCGTCTCGCGATGGGTTCAGGGGATATGCGGCGGCTTCCTATCACTCATCTTTCTCGTGGAATTGATCATGTTCCTACGCTCTCCATTTTGGGCACTATGGATGATTGTGCGTTACGGCGTTACGATCTTCGGAGCCGGCTACTTGGCATGGCGCTGCCTCAAGTACGCCATCACTGGCCGTGACTGCATCAACAGCGAGCACTACCGCTGACATACACCGATTCTAAATTGTTATAGAAATTGAAATCATCATGCATCTTTCTTATCCTCAAAATCAGGAGGAAAGAACAGTGCCCAATCTCACTCAGCAGGTCTTCAACCACACCGCCTCCACCTACGACCACGATCGCGCGAAGCTGGTTCCCGCCTTCGACCGCGTCTACTCTCGCACGTTGGAACTCATTCCCGCCGGTGCAAAGACGATCGTCGACCTCGGTGCAGGCTCTGGCCTATTGACCATCATGCTGCGGGACCGTTTTCCCAATGCGAACATTCACCTCATCGACTTCTCTCCAGCTATGTTGGAGCTGGCAAAGCAACGCCTGGGCGAGAGCCCAAACCTGACCTACCATCAGGCGGACTACACGACTGCTCCCCTGCCCGAGTCATGCGCCATCATCTCTACCTTCTCCATCCACCATCTCGACGATCCCGAGAAGCAATCGATTTATCGGCGCTGCTATGAAGCTCTGAAGCCCAGGGGAGTCTTCGTCAATGCCGATCACATCGCCGGGCCTACGCCTGCGATGGAAGCGATCTATCAGCAGCGCTGGCTTGATGAGAGTCGCGCACTGGGAGCCACCGATCAGCAGATCGCTGATTCGCTCTATCGGCAGAAAGAAGACCGCCGCACGCCAATAGAGCCGCAGCTTCAATGGTTGCGTGAAGCTGGATTTGAGAACGCGGATGTTTGGTTCAAGGAGAGTAGTTTCGCGGTAATGACGGGAACGAAATGATCGTTGGGTTCGGGATGTTCTTGTCTCTTAAGAACATCCTGCAAACCCATGTCCCCAAATGCGAGGGACATGGGGCACCCCGCCCTTTGGCGATACGGGCAGTGTGCATCTGGCTGACTCGCTGACTTGCTGACTTGCTGACTCGCTTTAGTGAACTGTTTTCATCCGCCGCGACATAAAGTCCATCAGCAGATAATTGCCCAGCGTCTCTGGCGTGGTGAAGTAGGCTTTGCCGCGGCACATCGCGGACACCTGCTGCACAAACTGCACCAGTGCGTAGTCGCGCGCGAGCATGAACGTGTTGATCATAATGCCTGCACGTTTACAGCGGCTTACCTCTTCCAGCGTCTCCGCGATCACCAGAGGATCGAGGCCGAAGGCGTTCTTGTAGATACGTCCATCCGGCAGCGTGAGCGCCGAGGGTTTGCCGTCGGTGATCATCACGATCTGCTTCATATCTTTGTTCTGCCGGGCGAGAATGCGTTGTGCCAGCCGCAGGCCATCGCGGGTGTTCGTGTAGTGCGGGCCGACCTTCACGCGCGGTAGTTGGGAGAGCGGAATCTCCTCTGCGAAGTCATGGAAGAGAACGACGTTCAGCGTATCGGCAGGAAACTGCGTGCGAATCAAATGTGCGAGCGCCATGGCAACTCGTTTCGCCGGGGTGAAACGATCTTCACCATACAGAATCATTGAATGGGAGCAGTCGAGCAGCACCACTGTCGCGCACGACGACTGGTAATCAGACTGCTGCACATGCAGGTCGCGGTACTCGATGTTCAGAGAGCCAGCTTCGGTTGGAAGCCCTTCACGCTCGAAGACCGAGCTGAGTGTAGCCGTGATGTCGAGATTCAACGTATCGCCAAACTCGTAGAGTTTCGACGACCCATTCGTCTCGACGCCCGCAGCCTCGTGCCGGGTATCGTGGCGGCCAAAGCTGGAACGTCCCAACGGCCCCAGCAGATCGCGCAGCGCCTTATAGCCGAGGAAGTCCATTCCCTTGTCTGTAATCTCGAAGCGCGACTGTCCCTCGGGCCCATCGCCCGCCTCACCTTGTCCCGAGTCCTGAGGCTGCTCGGCATTGAGCAGATTCTCATCCTGCATGCGCTGCAGGATGCGGTCGATTAGCTGCTCGACCTGCTCCTCATCCATCTGATCGAACTGCTCCTGTGAATCCTCATCGAGCAGCTCACCCGACTCCAGCGCGCGCCGGATCGCGTCGCGCAAATCCTGCATCGTCTGGTCGCCGTCGGACTCTGGGAACGGAGAGAAGGGGTCGCGATACCCGGAATCGAGCAGAAAATCCGACAGCGCGTTCAGAAGGTCTTCGAGCCCAAAGCTCGATGCCAGGTCGCCGTTGAATTTG
>Ga0207158_1231_pt1 | contig 11183 bp, 12 predicted proteins | sample Alteio_BWMinHeat_22_FD_153512 | JGI IMG/M metagenome (GOLD analysis project Ga0207158, IMG submission 153512) | Enriched cells from forest soil in Barre Woods Harvard Forest LTER site, Petersham, Massachusetts, United States -... | ecosystem: Environmental > Terrestrial > Soil > Temperate forest >... | reverse complement strand
CCTTAGTGGCATGCGGCGGTGAAGACACCTTGGGCGTCGCATCCAAACTGTTCAAGGAGCACAAGGTTCCTGTGGTTGGCGTTCCCAAAACCATGGACAACGATCTCTCCGCCACCGATTACACCTTCGGCTTCGACACCGCCACGACGATCGCCGTGGACGCGCTGGAGCGGCTTCGTGATACCGGCCGCAGCCATCGGCGCATTATGGTTCTGGAAGTGATGGGCCGTCATGCCGGCTGGGTGGCGCTGTATACCGCGATCGCCGCGGCCGCCGACTGGGTTCTTCTGCCGGAGCGGAAAGTGAACGTCAAGGCGATGTACGCGCACTTAAAGAAAGTCCACGCCCGCGACAAGGTGGCCCTGGTGGTCACCTCGGAAGCGGCCGAGCTTCCCGGATTAAAGGCTGAAAAAGAGGAACTCGATCAATTCGGCCATATGCTCCTCAAGAAGCGCGGAGTGGGGGAATCCCTCGCCGAACTGATTGAAAAGGAAACCGGCATCGAGACCCGCTCGGCCGTTATTGGGCATATCCAACGCGGCGGACCACCTACCTTGTTTGACCGCATTCTCGCCACCCGCGCCGGTTACAAGGCCGCCGACATGGTCGCCGCCGGGGAGTTTGGCAAGATGGTCGCCCTCCGTGGCAACGAAATGGAGGCTGTTTCCCTGGAAGAAGCCACCGCCAAACTGAAGATTGTCACCCCCGACTGGCTGAAGCTCGCCGACTCATTTTTCAAGTAGTCAATTTCTAATACATTTATAGCATCGAAAATAGGGCCCATAAAAACCATGGGCCGATCGGACCCTGTTTTTTAGACGGAGGTCTCATTGTTTATTTCTTCAATATGCCCTATCCTTTAAGCGGGAGGGGGGAAAGTAGGAATTCCCCCCATGAAATACGGAATCAGTAAAATCAGCTTCACCGCAACCCTGGCCGCCGCTCAACTTCTGCTAACCATTCCTTGTTACGCCGTTGACAGCGCACCGCTTCATCCCATCACGCTCCAGAATTACCGCATGACGCTTTCTGGCAATGTCCAATCCTTGGGCAAAGCCTTTGCCGGCGCAGACGTTTCCATCACCGTGCAGCCTCTTAACGGCAAATTGCTGGAAGCCAAAGCGGTCTCCGGAAAAGACGGACAGTTTAATCTCGAAGTGTCTTTCAAAGCTTCCCCGAGCGAATATGTGGACTGGAGACTGGTGGCGCAGAGCGGCCGGTTCAGTTCCCTGAGCGAGGAAGGCCGCCGCATTTTATCCGCCGAGCCGGCCATTGAAATTCAAAAGCACATCAGCTTAACCGAAGAATTGGTGATGCTGTAAGATAACCAGAAAGATAGACTATGATTTATCCTGTATTAGATTTCAGGATTATGGTGCTCCAGGCAGGGTGCATGCTTCTACTTGGTATTAACATATATCTAATTGGAATCATTCTTTGGCGATACTCCCAAACGCCGGCTGAAATCGTTCCTTCCAAAAAACCGCCTATTTTTCCTCTTTGAATTCCGCCTTTTCTGTGCTAAGGTTCTAGGGTCGTCCTTCGTTGCCCAGGAGATCCTTGCATGGAAATGATCGAACTTTTGAAGGCTGCGGTTCAAAAAGGCGCCTCCGATATCCATCTGGTGATCGGCCAGTCCCCCATGATCCGCGTCGATGGAGAACTCCAACCTCTTAAAGAATTCCCCGTTTTAACAGCCGAAGAGTCCCGGCGCATGATTTACAGCCTGCTGTCCGACCCCCAGCGCGCCCGCTTCGAGCAAGAGTGGGAATTGGACTTCTCTGTCGCGGTGGACAAGGGTTCGCGATTCCGCGCAAACATTTTGATTGACACCAAGGGCGTGGAAGCGGTTCTCCGCGTGATTTCAAGCAAGATCCCGACCCCTGCGGAATTACAGTTATCTCCCGTCATCACGGACCTGGCGAACCTGCCCAGGGGGCTGGTGCTGGTCACCGGCGCCACCGGATCGGGAAAATCGACCACGCTGGCGTGCCTGATAAACCTGATCAACGAGCGGCGCCATGATCATATCCTGACGATCGAAGATCCCATCGAATTCGTCTACGAAAATATAAATTGCGTGATCCGGCAGCGCGAGATCGGCCAGCAGACGCAAAGTTTCGCCGCCGCGTTAAAACACGCGCTCCGGCAGGACCCCGATGTGGTCATGATCGGGGAGCTACGCGATCTCGAGACGATCGCCGCCGCACTGACCGTGGCGGAAACCGGCCACCTGGTGTTCGGAACGCTGCATACCACCGACGCGGCGCAGACCGTTGACCGGATTATTGACGTGTTCCCGGCGCACCAGCAGCAGCAGGTGAGGGCCCAGCTCTCCAACTGCTTAAAAGCGGTGGTCGGCCAGACGCTCGTTCAAAAAAAAGGCGGAAAAGGACGCGTCGCCGCGCGCGAGATCATGCTGATGACGCCGGCGATCGCCAACCTCATCCGTGAGGGAAAAACACACCAGATTTACGGGGCGATCGATACCAGCTCGCGCGTCGGGATGATCAGCCTGGATAAATCGCTCGCCGATCTGGCGCGCAAAGGATTGATCTCGATTGAAGATGCCCTGGCGAAAGCCAATCATCCGGAGACGGTCCGAACTGCGCCAGTATGATCAATATTCGTCATTCCCCGCGGTCGTTGGCGGGGAATCCATGGATCCCCTGCCACCATCGGCACGATCGGCTGAATGCCGATCGTTTTGCCGACGGCCATCACCACCTTTGTAACAGGCAGTGATGGGAGACCGCAGGGGATGACGACCAGACAAATATGACCGATAAACTCTCCAAAGCACTGCGATTGATCGACTTGTTTGCCGACCTCCCTGCCCCTTTCGCCGTTCAACTCGCGCAATTCAGTCTGCTGCGTCAGATCCGTTCCGGGGAAACCATTTTCTGCCAGGGGGAACCCTCCCCTTATTGCTTCGGCATCATTTCTGGACAGGTCACTATTCAGCGGGTGCCTCACGAAAAAGGCTTTCCTCCGAAAATCCTGAGCGTCCTGGGGCCGGGGTCCCTCTTTGGAGAGCAAGCTCTGTTTAAGGAGTCCCCGCGCACAGCGATGGCGGTTGCCAGCCAGGACGGCGAGCTTATCGCGATTCAAGGCAAGCCATTTCGCGATTGGCTCGAAAAAGACAAGACCGTAGGTCTTCCTCTCATTATGGGAGTGCTTCAAAATACGCTGTCCCGTTTACGCCAAACCAGCCACGAACTGTCGCTCGTTTACGGGGTGGGCCGATCGCTCGCTGCAAATAAACCTATCAAGGAACGCATCTGCGACACAGCCAACTTCCTGCGTGCTTCCCTGGAAGGGGTTGACGAAATTATCGTTTATCAGCTCAACCCCTACTGGGAAGAATTTGAGCCCCTGGTGATCGCGCCCCAGGCCGGTGATCCCCCGGTTTTACCGCTGCAGCACCCGCTTGTAGAGAAAGTCTTACATACCTCCATCCCTATCGTCTCCCAGGAAGCCAGGGAGATCCAGGGCAATGCAGCCGTGGCCCTGGTCCCTTTCCTGGATATCGAGGATTCCCAGCACCCCCTTCAAGGCTTCCTCTGGGCTGCCAACAAAAAGAACCCCGGGGCCTTTTCTCCCAGCATACTATTGCTCTTATCCGCTGTTTCTGCCCAATTTACAGAAGCCATCCTTCGCCAGCACCGCCAGGAAGACCAGGACGCGCAAGCTCGCCTTCGCCAAAGCAGACAGTCTTTCCGCATTTAGCTCCCAATCCTCCTAAAAAGACGCAAAATACCTGACAATTATATCGTCGTAGCTATAGAAACATATCTACAAATAGACTCATATGTGCGTAGATCTTTTAGGGAAGCGAATTAACCGAAACTTAACATAGCTGTCATCACTGCGTAACACATAAACTGTACACTTTAACCATGACAGAGATTCCGATGTTCAAACAGCCTTCCTGGCGAAGCGTCTTGATCAGCTCAAGCCTATCCATGGTGGCATCGAGGCTTGCCGCTACAAAGTTCGCTGCGGCGTGGATCACCCTAACCGGGCTTATGTATATGCCGCACAACCAAGTAGCGAATGCGATCACTTATACTTTTCTGGCTCATATGGTAAAGCCTATAGTCAAAGTATCCAAAGTACCCAAGCACACCGTAGCAGCGCATAAGACGCATATACGCATTGTGAGCCCTGCCGCGATAATAATTACGGAACCTATTGCCTCACATAAGCTATTTCTGCATTCCTTTGAAAAGCAATATACCTGCATTTTTACTGGAAAAGTCACCTGCGGAGGGGGTCCTTGCCATGTAGCACAGGTCGAAGTGCATATGGCAAGCCGTAAAAACCCAAATATCGTAAAAACCACCACCCTCCAGCCGGACGGCAACTACCAGCTGAGCGTGCTCCTGACAGAAGATCTCCATGAACACATTGACTGGTGGATCGTGGTCGACAGCCCGGAATCCGAAGCCACGCAGGTACAGGGCCGTCAAATCCTGATGGAAGACTCCACGATCAACATCGAAGAACCCATCCGCCTTTTGTAAAACCCAAACAACGAGTTTCTAGTTTCTAGTTCCTGGTTTCTTGTACGAGGTCATGGTTTGTTATGATCTTTTAGAAACTAGAAACCAGGAACCAGAAACTTTTTTTTATGAAAATCCTCATTAGTGGTTCCACGGGATTGGTTGGATCCGCCCTTGTTCCCTATCTCACCCAACATGGACATACGGTGAAGCGCCTGGTGCGCTCCGCTCCCAAGGCAACAGACATCTTGTGGAACCCTGCCAATCGCTCAATCGACACGTCGCGACTTGAAGGTTTCGATGCCGTCATTCACCTCGCGGGTGAAAGTATCGCCGCAGGCCGTTGGAGCACGGAAAAAAAGCAGCGGATTCGAGACAGCCGGGTTCAGGGCACGCAATTGCTGGTTGAGGAGTTGTCGCGGCTAAACCAACCCCCAAAAACATTCCTCTGCGCATCGGCCATCGGCTACTATGGAAACCGGGGGAACGAAACTCTCTGGGAGGACAGTACGCCGGGAACCGGCTTTTTAGCGGATGTATGCCGCGCATGGGAGGCGGCTACCCGGCCGGCGACTCAGGTAGGGATTCGAGTGTTGAATCTACGCTTTGGGATGATACTCAGCCCGGCTGGCGGCGCTCTGGCAAAGATGCTGCTGCCCTTCAAAATGGGGGTGGGCGGAAAAATCGGATCAGGGCGACAGTACATAAGCTGGATCGCGATCGATGACGTCCTCGACGCGATTTTGCACGCTTTGACAGTCCCCTCCCTGCGAGGTCCTGTGAACTTTGTGTCTCCCCAAGCGGTCACTAATCTGGAATACACTAAAACGCTGGGAGGGCTGCTTTCGCGGCCTACGCTCTTCCCCCTTCCTGCTTTCGCCGCGCGGATGGCCTTCGGCGAAATGGCCGACGAATTACTGCTGGCCAGTCAGTATGTAGAGCCGGCCGTACTTTACAAGAACAACTACATCTTCCGCTACACAAACCTTCGAGTCGCCCTGCGGCATCTCCTTGCAAAATAAGCGCGTGGAGGATGACCCAGCGTCCGCGCGTTGATTCGATCCACTGATCTCGTTGTACGATACGCGAATAGTATTAGTAGTTGACGATGAGCGCTACCGAGGTGGTGGTATCATCTTTGCCAATGCCCGGCGGGGGTTTGCCAACCCGGTTCCATTTATAAGAGGCTTTCAAGGAGAGATGGGTCGACAGGGAAGCGATAAGGGCCGTTTCCGTATTGAGCCGATAGTCCCTTGAATCGCTGAAATCATGCAGATATTCCGCATCCTGGGAAAACTGAGCGGTTTTGCTCAAGATGTGGGTGTACTTCCCGTAAAGCCGGCCAGAGAGAAAATCATTATGGGGCGCGTTGATCCGTTCCTCATTAATATACCCCGCACCCACCTCGCTGATTAGTTTGTCACTGGGCAAGTCCAGGAGTTGACGTCCATACCCTACCGATCCGTCCCATCGATTGCGGTATCCCGCGAAACGGTTCCTATCCCAGCCAAATTTCTCATAAACGTAATTCTTCTGGGCCAGATCCAAGGGATAGGTGACTTTTTCGCTGGCGTTGTATTGTTCCGCGGTGACCGTGTTGCCGCTGGACGACCCCATGCCTCCTGCGATGAGCTCCAGAGCGGCCTTCGGCCATTTGTAGTTGAAAGTGTTCTTTGCGGCGGTCGACGTTGCCTTGCTGTTTCCGTTGGTGCTAAGCAGGGAAAACTCGCCCGCATCCTTCCAAGGTTTAGCGGGCGGCTCATCGGCCGCCGCGATGAGCGGCATAAGGACCGCTCCGAAGAGAAGGAGTGCCGGGGACAGGGTGGATTTCAATAAACGCATAGGGGCCTCCTTTGATTAAAGGTTAGAGGTGCAATGGGCGCATTTCGTTGCCTGGATCGGGATCATCATCATGCAATGCGGGCATTTCTTTTCTGTGGGCTCGGGAACGGGGGCCTTTTTCAAACTGTTCATTCCCTTGACCACCAAATAAATACTCATGCCCACGATCAGGAAATCAATGATGTTGTTGATGAAGGCTCCGTAGTTGATAGTAACGGCTTTCGCGGTCGCCGTCGCAGGCCGGAGCACGATCGCAAGGTGGCTGAAGTCGATCCCGCCGATCAGGATACCGATCGGCGGCATGAGAAGATCGTTTACAAAGGACGTCACGATTTTTCCAAAAGCCGCGCCGATCACCAGGCCGACCGCCATGTCGACCACATTTCCGCGCATGATAAAGGACTTGAACTCATTCAACATGAAACACCTCCCTGGATTAAGATTTTCTTCACCATTCCAATGTCTGCAAGAGTGTATATGTGGGTCCCGCGGGGGATAGGACACTCCGAATTAAAGCGATAGAGTTAATTGTAAAAGCTCCGACCGATGCTTTCGACTGTCTATCAAGGAGTGACCGAATTTTATCAACATTTCGAATGCTTTTAACACGCCCAAGCGTCAGATGCGCGTTGAAAATACGGTCTTCTTTGGGGAACCCCAGAGGTTCGCAGGACGCCTCAACCCGGTTTGCCAGTTCCTTCAGGGACGCCTCTCCCTCCAATAGCCCTAGCCAAATGATGCGGAGGAGCCCCTTTTCTGGAAAATATCCCAGCCCACCCAGGCTCACCATAAAGCGGCTTAATCCCTGGATTGCACTTTCGAGAGCGCGGGTGATCAGTGGAATCTGGTCCTCTGCGCAATCTCCAAGGAATTTCACGGTGAAATGAATCTGTTCGAGCTTGACCCACTTGACGTCCGCTTCCGCAAGCCGAGCGATCCCCGTGAGATCCCGCAAGACGTCCCCGATCTTCTCTTTGATCTCTTCCGGTAAGCTGACAGCAACGAAAAGACGCATAGGAGTAGGGTACAGAAAATAGGTTAAAATGTGTAGCCCTGCGGCGAAAAACTGAGAGGTTTCCATGCGCGTTCAAAACCCTTCATAATGCGGCAGCTTAAACGGCAAATAGCGTTTTTATTCTACGGCCTGTTCTTCTGCACAACCATCCTCTACGGAACGACCGTAACCGTCAACTCATCCAAACAACTTCTGGTCAACGGACAGCCCTTTACCGTTAAAGGAGTGAATTATTCACCTACGCCTGTGGGTTATACGGGAGCGGGCGGCACCCCTCCCACTGACTGCCTCGGACAATATTTCTGGTGGACGGACCGCCCGACCTACATCGCCGATTTCCCGCTGATTCACCGCATGGGCGCTAACACGATCCGGACCTTCAACATGATGAATTCGGCGACCACCGCGGCCCAGGTCCGCCAGGCCCTGGACGTTGCTCAGGCGAATGGCCTGTACGTGATCATGGGATACTTTGTGTCGCACACGGTCGACCTCTCCAACGCAGGGGTTCGCGCCCAGGCGTTATCGGAATTCCTGACAGCCGTCAACGCCTATAAAAACCATCCGGCGGTCCTGATGTGGGCTTTCGGGAATGAGAATAATCTCGATAACGGCAACACCGATCCCACCGACTGGTACTCGCTTATCCAGCTGGTCGCCCAACAGGCGAAAGCAGCCGATCCCTTTCATGTCATTACTACCGTTGAAGGTGAATGCCTGGGGCCCGACTGTGCACCACCGCGCAGTTTCCTAAATAATATCGGCAAGCTTTCCATTGGAGCGGATGATACGGCACTCTCATTTCTGGATATATGGAGCATCAATGCCTACCGCGGCGCGACATTCGAGGGGGTCTTTCAGGCGCTGGATTTCAGTACCATGACGGTGAAACCGATCCTGGTCACGGAGTTCGGAAAAGACGCGTGGCGGGACTCTGCCGCGGCTGAAGATCAGGATATGCAGGCTAATACTTATATCAATCCTCAATGGAAGGAGATCAACGCGAATCTCAGCGCTACGGGGGTGGGAACCGCGACTCTGATAGGCGGCTCTGTCTTTGAATGGAGCGATGAGTGGTGGAAGGACCCCTCCGATAGCTGCTCGACCCATGGCACACCGGCCCTTTTCCACCGGACGGATGATGCCTTCGATCCAAATTACCAGGATGAATGGTTCGGGATTACGTCCGTCGCCCCGATCGACCCGAAAACGAACTCCCGCGGCTCAACCCGCACGTTCCGCAAAGCGTATTTTACGCTGCAATCCTTCTGGAGCCCCGGAGCCACATCGGCCGCGACGGCGGCGCCCAGCAATTTCTTCAGCGACACCGTCCATAATTATCCCAATCCTTTTCGCGTGGGATCGGTCCCCACCAAATTTGTCGCCCTGGTGAATGACGCCGGGACGATCACCGCCAGCCTATATGATGCCAGCGGTCAGTTTGTCTCCTCGCTGCCGCCCGTGACGACCACCGGCCCGGGCCGCTACGAACTTCTCTGGGACGGCAAAAACCGCCAGGGAGAGTACGTCAGCTCGGGGCTGTACTTCGCGCGCATCGAAGGAAAAGGCGCCTTGCACTCCGATCACCAGTTTCGGAGAGTGGTGGCCGTAAAATGAAATCACGGCTAGAGGACCTCACCCCTGGCCCCTCTCCTGATAGGAGAGGGAAACCTTCTGTTGATACCCTATCCTATCAGGAGAGGGGGAACCGCCGAAGGCGGTGGGTGAGGTCCGTCTTTCTGCACACTGCACTCTGCACTCTGCTTTCCCAAAGCGTCTTCGCTTCGGGGGAGGCGGACGCCTTCGCCATCAACGGGGTCGGCGCTCGGCCGGGAGGAATGGGCGGCGCATTTATCGGGCTGTCGGACGATATCGAGACGGTGTACTACAACCCCGCCGGTTTAGGAGATCTGACCCACAACGGATTCACCGCGATGTACCAAACCCCTTCCCTAAAAACCTCACGCGGGTTTCTGGCGGTCAACAAGGCCTGGGATCACCCCGTACTTCCCGGCAGTATCGCGCTCGGCTGGCTGCGCCTGCAAAGCACCGATATCGAACTTACCAATACCGATGAACAGATCCTCGGCACCGACACGCTGTCCAACGATTTGGTTATCCTCGGAGCTGGGGTCCGCCCGTTTGAACATATCTCCATCGGAGTGTCTGTGAAATACTTCCGCTTTGCGTTCAATGGGTTCCAGGAGTCGGGGGTTGGATATGACCTGGGGATGCACGCCAAATTCGATTTCTTCCGCTGCGGACTGGTCATGACGGACCTGGACGGCACCACCTTGCACGGCTCCTCGGTCCAGGCGGGCCAGCCAGGTGTGTCAGACACCGTCCCGGCGCGTCTGCGGCCCGGGGTCGCTCTGGTGTTTGACCGGCTGTTAGGGCTTCCGGTTGACGTCGCCTGGGACGCCGATGAGATCCTTAAACTCAGGGGAGGCCAGGAGACCCGCCTTTTCACCGGTATGGAACTCTGGGGATTCGAAAAACACGCCGCTGTGCGCGGCGGCTACCAGCAATCCTCCGGTCCCACCGCAGGCGCCAGCCTGCGCGTCGGACGGTTCCAACTCGATTATTCCTACCTGATCAGCCTCCACCTCCAGGACGAAAACCGCCTTGGCTTCAGCATGCATTTCTAATGACTTCCACTTGACATCCTCTCTCGCGAGATTATAGGCTAAGCAGGCGCCTCAACCCGGTGGTCGTTCTATGAGTGCGGCTGGAAAAGCGCAGCCCTTTCGTTTCGTCACCCATCTCACCCTGACCGAACTGACAGGGCGAAGAGCGCGCGATCTGCTGGATCTGCTGCGCCACCTTAAAACCGTTCCTCTCTCCGTCATCTACTACCACACCCATCACTTCCTCGAGCAGCATCGTTTTCTATCTCCCACGCCGCCGAATGATTTCGCCTTCTGGGTGACCAGCGTCCTCCAAGAAACAATCCTCGGCGAGCGCCTGGCGGCGATCGATACCCTCCATTTCACGACCCTGGCGAACCTGCGGGATACGATCGTTGCGGTGATTGAGACCTATTTGACTACGACAAAATCCCTGAGGCCGGCGCCTGAAGGGTCCGACTTCTTTTTTATGGATTCCCGTTCATTCCTCCTGCCGACGCCCTATGAAGCGAACACCTTGGATGAATTCGCCCAGGCCCTGCAGAAAGTGAGCATCCATTCCATTTATCACCATGTGTTTGAAGCGCGGCTCCGCCTGGAGCGAGGAAACGATTTCGCGGAATGGCTCAGCGGTCTGGGTGAGGAAAATCTCGCGTGGCAGATCGCCCTCCTGGATCCCTATGCGCAATCCATGGAAAGCCTGCGAAAACACATGCTGCGGCTGGTGGAACGCAGCCGCTTTGAAAAACAATATGTCCCGGCTTGACCAGCACATACCGATCGTCGGCGAACAGGTGGTGGAGGAACTCCGCTTCCTGGGGAACCAGCTGAAAGGCCGGCTCATGCGGCACATCAGCGCCGCGGCCGTCGGAGGAGGCGCGGCGGAAATTCTGCACCGGATGGTGCCCTACTTCCGGGAACTGGGCATCGATGCGCGGTGGGATGTCATCAAAGGAAACAGCGATTTCTCCGCGGTCACGAAGAAGCTGCAGGCCGCTCTGCAGGGCGGACCGCAAACCTTGACGGAGCGGGATCTCAAAGTTTATCGCGAAACGCTCGAGCAAAACGCAGCCGACCTGGACTTATCGGGCGATCTGCTCCTGATTCATGGCCCTCCGCCCGCGGGTTTGATTACTCAGGAATACAAGACGGCTGCTCAATGGATGTGGGACGGAATGATGGATCTCTCTGCGC
>Ga0207158_1237_pt1 | contig 11231 bp, 14 predicted proteins | sample Alteio_BWMinHeat_22_FD_153512 | JGI IMG/M metagenome (GOLD analysis project Ga0207158, IMG submission 153512) | Enriched cells from forest soil in Barre Woods Harvard Forest LTER site, Petersham, Massachusetts, United States -... | ecosystem: Environmental > Terrestrial > Soil > Temperate forest >... | reverse complement strand
GGGAAACAATAACAGTCGAAAAGAATGAAGAAGGGAAAGAAGATGCGCAACCAAATGAGAAGAGCAAATGAAAGAGGGAATGTAGGGAAACTAGCAAAAGAGAGGAATCAAAGAAGGAAGGAAAATGAAAAAGGAGGGAAGAGGTAAAAGAAGAGGAAAGCAATGAAATACAGAGCAAAGAGGGAAGAAAGGGAGTAGATCAGAAAAATTGGAAAAAGGAACATGAACAAGGAGTAAACGGATGGGAAGACGGAAAAAAGCAAAGAAGAGAAGAAATGGAGGATATCAGAAAAATATTAGGAAAAGGAACATATACAAGGAGGGAGTTGGGAGTAGACAAATGGGAAGAAGGAAAAGAGTGGGAGAAGATGGAAAACAGATGTCCCACCCTCTCTCTTGCTACCAGTTCCACCCATTCTCCCTAAAACCAAAAACGCCCGCCACAACAATCAAGCGCCAAGACATCGTTATCTTGGTGATCGAGGTCATAGCATAAAAAATAAAATGACATGGGCGTTCTGTGCAGTTTACTGAAAAAAGTCCAAACAGCCTTCGAACCTGTCAAATTGCCACAAGGTCGATGGACAAGTCTATTTGAGCTTCAAACGGCATATTCGGGATATTTAGAGTCCAAACAACCTTGGACCAGTAGTGTCAAGCACGCACTGCACAATCCACCCTATGCAGTGAATTACACGCACGGAGTAAGGGAGGTAGGCGAAGTGCTGGTGGGTGATGAAATTTTCCGTTCCTCTACACCACTCCTTCAACACATTCGCTTGTTTGCGCCCTTCCCCAAGGCGTGTCAACTCTACCTCTTGATCTCGCATCACAAATCGCTCCTACCTCTTCTCCGATGCTTTGCTGGTCAACGAAGATAGCGTGGAAACGAAACTTTGGATGTGTGGGGTGTCCAAGGGATGTGCAAACTTTGGAGGGTCGCACACAACATGATCCCTCTTCATGCCTCTTATGCGCCAGAGTGCGCGAGAAACGAGGAGCATGGTGCTGGGATTTTGATTGGAAGGCAGGGCAAAAGGAAAGAGGAAAAAAAGAAACGAGGGGAGAAAATGTCAAAGAAAGCCGGAGAAACGTTTGCAAGATGTGAGACACAAATTATAAAAGCTGTCCGTTCATAATCGGAAAGCCCCACAGCGGAAAGGGTGAAATCACTGGAATGTCGATGCAACACTACATTCTTTCGAAATTGGCGCTGGACACGGAAGATTTACAAAGCTTGCACAAAACCATCGAGACACTCTCCTTTGCCGCGTCGACCTACCATCGGCCGAGCGAAGGCAAAATGGTGTTGGATACGACTGTGCGCCAATCGAAATCCGCTCCTCTCACCAAAGCCTCTGTTGTGGAGATTGTGGCCAAGGTGCTCAAACGTTGCAACTTTTCTCTCGTTCGAAAACGAACACATATAAAACAAAACCATTCAACTGATCAACCGGAAACCAAAGTGCTGCGCTACGAGGCAGGAGATCATTTTGATACCATGCACGTCGATGCGGTCTTGGATCCAACGCACAACCACGACGAGCACACATTCCTCCTCTGTCTTTCCGCGGCCGAAGAAGGAGGAGGCACGCAAATTCGAACCACACCGGCTCACATTGAAGTGGTGGCTCTACGCCCCAGAGATGTGCTCATTTTCCACAAGCAGACGCCTCATGCGGGAGAAAAGGTGGTCAGGGGCACCAAATGTGTCATCAAGGCGACGTGTACGCCCTTTCACCGCACCGAGTTTTCTCCTTCCCTCTTGTCCCAGTGTCGCTCGCTCTCGCTCTGTTCTGGTGCTTCTGGTGCTTCCACTACTCCAGATCGTTCCCATCGGAACGACGTCGAGGACGATTTTTGCGAGGATGATTTTTACGATCGCTCCATATGCGAAGAAGATCACGGAAGACCATATGGAGGGAGTTGGATGGTTTGACTAGTTTTTTATCGAAATAGATTAAAATGGTCACCGCCTCGTTATGACATCTATCATTAACGTTGGACAAGGCACAGCGTTCAAGTTTTGTCAAACAATGCTGAAATGATAACATGTGACAACATACTTCGCTTAACACAAGGAATGGATCAAGATTCAACAAGTGGTGCTTCGGCAGACTCAGAAAAGGGGTTGCGAAATTCGAGATGCACCACCTCCACCTCTGCTTGGCCTGACAGGCGCGCTCGCAGGAATTCGGCAGTATCCACACTGCGATGCAATCCATGACGGCATTTGATTCCCACTCTCCAATTTGGCTTGTTTTGCTCCTGGTCCTTCACCATCTGCTCACAATTTGCAAACATTCGTCGTTCAATGTGACGCAAAATCCAAGACTGAATGTTTTGAGTTTTCCGGGTGTGATCCAGCAACCTCACGCCCAACGCTTGCAGATCCCACGACATGTCGCATGGCGGGAAGGTTGTACGTTCACCGCCCGTATATATGGTGAGTCGAATTCCAAGATTGTCTTCTGGGTCCATCGTCGTCGTAGTGTCCTTTTCCAGGAGCGTTGTTGATTTGGAGTCTTTCATCGAATCCACCGTGAGACGGAAGGAAATGAAGAGAAAAAACTTTTTAGGTTGTCACCCCAAAAAAACAAGTGAATTTTTGTTTGGCATGCTCCCCTGGCAAGCAAAGCAACAATCTGAAATCCAAAGAAAACAAGATGTGCGGGATCTTCTCTCCGTTCTGCGCCACGGCCGCAAACCGACATCCAAGCAGTTCCTGCGGAAACATGCGGTCGATGCTTGTTTGTGGAAAGACCCATCCGAATCCATGGCAGGCGAGCAATATCTCTCCAAAAAATTGAAAGACTGTCGGAACGCATTGGATCTGCTCATTGCGCGCCTGCAAAAAAAGAAATCCTTTCACAAGCGAAAACACCGTTATACGTTGGAGTGCAACAGTCCACGACGTCCCGTGGATGTGCAGGTGGACGAATGTCGTCAAAGAGTGAAGGAATTGAACGATTTACTGGAACACTACAAACGCATCCGAGCTGCGAAAAGGAGAGCTTCATCCTCTTCTGACTCGGACTCGGAGGCGGGCTCTCGAACGCCCACATATGAGGGGTTTGGTGATATCCTTTCCGCAGAAGAATAACATTACAATCTTTGCTTATCGAGCCATGTGCACCTATTACCATACGAGCCAAATGTCCAGAGACACTTCATTTCCTCTACTCGCGATAGATCCTATGTGAAGGTCGCGCCGTGCTCTCCCAAATGGTTAAACAACGAAGAGAGAGAGAGGTTATCTGTCGTTCGCCCATTTTCCGATGCTTTTGGGTCGCTTCTCGAGAGATCGAGACAAGTTCATGTAAAATTTGACCCCCGTCTGAATGAACGACTGTGCGAAAGGGAGAACGCGAAGCCCAGAAATCAACAGGAGGAAGAAGAAAATGATGGAGCAGAAAGAAGACGAGAATAAAAATACGAGGAAAACGTAGGAGAAAGAAGAAAAAAGGTGGAGCAGAAAGAAGATGAGCATAGGAATACGAGAAATAGCTGGGAGGAAGAAGAAAATGATAAATCAGAAAGGGATGAGAGCACAAACACGAGCAAGAGGTTGGAGGAAGACAATACACCTGGAGCAGAAAGATGGGAGCTGGTATACGAAAAAGATAGGAGAAAGAAGACACAACCGGAAGCAGAAAGAAAATGAGAGGGGGAACACGAAAAAGATGGAACCATTGTGTGTTGTTCGGGTCCAATTGAAAATTATTGACATTACGAAAAGACATCGAGCACAGTGTCTTCGTAATTCTCCCTATTTCCAACTCGCACCACATACATCCGAGAATTGAAAAGGAGAAGTTGTCTCACCCGGTTATCGACCTTCCATCCTGCATCGGTGCGCGCTCCACTCGTCGTAAAGACATCAATGTGGAGCCCTCGATAAACATAAAGGTGGCCTGCATCCACGCACAATCCCTTCATTGTTTCAACATTTTGGTGTGTCCACCGATGAACGCCATGGTGGGTGTACGACAGGAGGAAGCGATCCACGACACAGTACACTCCATCTTCATCCGCGGCAATCCTGGTATAGGCGTGAGGCATCGCGGTTTCCCACTTTTTCATGAATGTTCCATCCACCTGGAACACCGAAATCCAGCCATGGAACAAGGCATAAAAGCGATCCATGTACCTGACCACGTCAAACTCGCACCTGCCAAGATTCCACGATCTGTGCGGAAAGGGAAAGCTAAGTACGGACAGAGCCTTTCGAGCTTCTTCCCTGCTTTTCAGAGTGTAGCAAAGTTTGTGTTGAGTCTCGTCGTTCGGAGTGTTCAAAGGACAAAAGGATAAGGACGATGGTGACAAATGGGGTGAAAACGGCAAAAAAGGCGCGAAAATATGGATGCCATCATGCTGGAAGCTTGCACACATGTGCGGATGGGAAGACAGAACGCGTGGAGATTCGGAGAAATCCAAGTTTGGCAGCGAGGTCGAATAAGTGTAAGTGTTTATCATTGGAAGAGGCTCTCCCCTTTCACTCAACATCACAAACACTGTGTTGGGCATGTTCTGCGACGATTCGAGTTTGCCTGTGATTTCTCTCGCGTACTCGATCACAATAGCAAGAAGAACGCACGGCAGATGGTTTCCAACCTCGTCTGCATCTGCTCCAGTTGTCTTTGGACTATTTCGCTGCTCGAACATTTTGCAGCACACCCAGACCTACAAAATAAATTTTAATTTTTGAGGACTTGGTCTTTGAGACTTTTTTCCCCAAAAACCGTCTGCTCACTGGTCCCACTCCAAATATTCACTCCCCTTGGAATACATGGAAACCAAGTGGTGTCGACAATTTTCGAACAAAATCAACATTCGAATGACATCCCACCCACTTACAGTTTCTCCATCGACCTTGACTCGTTACAAAGAAATTGGCGTCCAATATGACGAGTCTCTTGCCCCAAGCTTCAACTCTCTGTCTCCTGCCGAGCGAGTGTTTGTCTACTTCCTGTTCCGCGCCAGTGTCGTGGGCAATCGAATTGCAGCCGACCAACAACACCGCTTCTCTTTGGAGCTCCTCGACTTTTTCCAAACCATACGCAAACGCTCTACCGAACTCGTGGGCCTTGTAGCCACCAAAGCCAGTAGCGTCATGGCAGGAACAGATATGTTTAATATGGACTTGTTTGTCAAGGACGTGGAAACATACTGCGTGTACCTCTGGACAAACCACGGTATGTATTTCCAGCGCGAACACTCCAACGAGAAACGCACGCCTGTCTCCTTGCACCTCAACTCGTTGACCCGAACAAATCTCTTGACCGCGTCGCATCTCCTGGGCATTTCCCACGCCGAAACGCTGCTGGACAGAGTGGGAGCCGTGTTGTTTGACGTGTCGTGCGAACCCACGGCGACGGTCCAAGACAGCATCGAGAAGAGCGGTGTCAATTTCTACTCGCGCGCCTTTACCGACGCCGACTTTTCCTCCCTTTCCGAATCTCAACGCCACAAAATCAATGCCTACTTTGATATTTCTGAAAGCAAGAGTGGAGGAGACACAGAAGGCCCAAGCACAAGATCCATCGAAATGACCCAATACTCTTGCGACGCCAAATACGGCAAGGAGTTGCAAGTGTCGGTGCACTGGCTGAAGCGCGCGTGGCAACATGCCATGAAGCACGGGATTTATTTCGACGAGCACCTGGTCAAGAGCCTCGAGCATCTGATTGCCTTCTTGGAAACGGGGGAGGAGGAACGGTTCCGAGAGCATTCTGTCGAGTGGCTTCAGAGCTCCAGCCGAGTCGACTACAATTTTGGCTTCGTGGAAACGTACGATGACCCCAAGGGGTATAGGGGCTCTTTCCAAGCGGAAGCGACTATCAAGCTCTTTGACATGAAGGCGCTCTCGTCTCTGTTGCGCTCCATCGAGGAGAAGTTGCCTGTGCCGCCCGAATTCCGTCGCGAGTCGATCGACACGATGCCGAACGCCTCGGTCAACCGCAAAATCTTTGGCATGGGAGGGTTGGGGCCTCTCAACATCACGGCGGCGTACAACCTGCCCAACTACGAGGATCTCCGTTCCAAGTACGGATCGAAACAAATCATTTACCCTAGCGACCCCAAACTCTCTTCCCGACTGAATCCTTCCCTCGCCCGACGCCTCTTCCACTGCAAAAAGATGGCGCAGTGGCTGGAAGAGCACGACCCCGAGGATCAGCTCGACAACGATTTGTGGGATATACAGTGCATCCTTCACGAAACGGTAGGGCACGGTAGCGGGCGACTTGCCACCCACACGTTTGTCGAGGGCGACTCGTTGAGCGTGGGAGGGAAGTCGTACAAGGTCGGTGACACGATCCCCGTTACACACGAGGTGCTGGTGGAGCTGCTGAAGGGCCATCTGCACACGATGGAGGAGATGCGCGCCGAAATCATTTCGCTGTACGTGACGGTGTTTCACTTGGATTCTCTCCTGAAGTGCAACCTGCTCTCGCGATGGGCGTCGGTGCTAACGGAGCAGGAGCTCGTCGAACGTGCGATCCTGCACATGGCTCGTGTCGCGCTTAATCGATTAATGGCACAGAGTGAGGACGCCAAGGAGATGGCAGGGGTGCACTCGAGGGCCAACACCACCATTACCAACTTTCTCATTTCGAAGGGAGGGATCGAATACGTTGAAGAGATGCTGGCGTTGTCGGAAGAGGATATAGAAGGTATGCCACCCGGAAAGGAATTTGGTGAAAGGAGGGAAAAGGAAAAAGATAAGGAAATTACAAGAGATATCGAGGAAGAAAAAAAAGAAAAAGAAACAAGAGGGGTAGAGGAAAAGAAATGGAAAACGAGACAAGTGGTGGATATCGCGATTCGTGATTTCAAATGTGCAAAACAAGCCATTCTCGAGCTCTTCCTCCTCGTGCAAAAGATTGTATCCACGGGAGACGGTATTGAGGCAACACGATTGATTGACTCGTTGGGTCGGCCGCTCAATGCGCGCCACATGCACATCCTCAAGGAAAACAGACAATTAATCGTCGGCGACCTGAAGGTGACGGCCAACCTGTCTCCACACTTTGTGCCGGTGTATGTGGAGGGCGAGTGTGTGGATGTGGAGGCGGAGTGGCCGGCAGACATTTTCGAACAGATGCGCTATTACGAGTCGTTGGAGTACTCGACCAGCGATGCGCTCGTCAAAAGAAATTTAGGATCATTGTTGTAACCTCTTCTTTCTTTGTCATACCTCACTATTTTTAGGGTATTTCTTTTCTTTTTTTGCACTTTCATTAGATGACCAGTAAACTTGATTTATTTGTTTTCGACTTTTGCACCCTTCTTTGTTTGCGTGGCTTTTTCGCCATTGACATATCCTTGTGTGTTATTTAAACTTCTTTGACAAAACTTCTGATTGAACCATGATCCACTCCTCCGATGCGCTGGAGTCGTTTATAAAACTTCTTTCTTGTCCATGTTGTTTCAAACCGCAAACGGAATCCAAAAAGATCCGGGTTTGACTCATGGTCTGGCTCCTCGTTCGTGTCGATTTCGAAAAGATGTCCGTCAGTGAGCCTAAGTTTAATGTCATCTGAAAGTCGCTTCAGTTTCGCACGGAGAGCAGGTGCCAAACACTGCTCAGGAGTCAATGTTTTGGAAAAGTACAACGCGAGCCATTCGTTTTGAGCAGAGCAGGCGAGCAGATAGCATTCCCATGGATAGAATGATCCCACAGAAATCAGTCGCTCAGCAACCCTGGCGACAAATTCCTCCACCGATAAGTTGTAGTAGCCTTTCAATGACGTCAGTGACTTTTGAGAACTCTGCGTTTCCTCGACCAACATCACAAAGTCTTGAACGGGAATGTCAGGATTAAAGTTCTTTTGCTCAAATCGAACCATGCCCTTTCCATGCGTTCTCACGAACCACAGCGCGCTTTTGCAGAGGACCTTCACGATATAATCGAACGTGGTCTGAACATACATTGCCATTGCAAACAAGGACAAGGTGTTGTCGACAAACAGGTGGCGACAAAACTGTTGCAGGTCGCCATCCTTGAGAGGTAAGAGCATTCTGCCGTTGAGGATGGATTCCAAAGTAAGGGATTCATCTCTCTCTTCGAGAGGTGTGTCTCTTTTCAGAGAGGCGCTGTAGGCCAAGATGAGGACTTGTAGGCATCTGGGCATGTTTAACGGCAAGAAAGAGTCACTCTTTTGCAGGACAATCGTCGTCATTGAGTTTATTTATTTAAGTGTCTCTCCGTCCCTCCAGGAAAGTCTGATGCAATCCGTCCCCTTGGTTTGGACGATCCCATGCTCACCTTAATTGATGACTTTTATTGGGTGAGGCCCGAGACATTATAGTAAAAACCCAGGAGAGGACATGAACACAAAAGGAAAGATGAGGATGGAACAAGAAAGAGAATATCAAGGACGAGAGATGAGGATAAACCCGGAAGAACAAGAGCAAGTGAGAAGAGAAAAGGAGAGAAAAGAAGGAGAGAAAAGGAGGAGAAAAGAGGAAGGAGAAAAGAAGGAGAGAAAAGGAGCACAAAAGAAAAGGAGGAGAGAAAAAGGAAGAGAGAAAAACAATCCCATGTTCCATTCGATTAGGGGTTTGAAGGTTGACCCCATCCATTTAACAAAAAAAGAGGGCCAACAAACCAGACTTTACAACCATGGGATCGTCGTGGAGCTCAGGTTCACATAAATTAGGAATGAGACGTCATGTCGACAAAATCCTCGAACAGGCCATCAATGAAGTGGGCCAAGTAAAAATCCCCTCTCAAGCAGGTGGATGGGGCATCGTCACCATTGGCGGAGATCTGAACGAAGCGCCAACAAATGGAGCAGGAGGTGAAAGTGGATCGCCGAAAAAGATTCAAACAGATGGGAAAGCAAGGAAAGACGGGTTGAAAGATACAGAAACCCAACTTAAGCTGACAGGAGGGGAGCTGACAGGAGAAGAGCTGACAGGAGGTGCGACGCGGGAGGATCCTCTTGCGTCCTCCGTGACGTATCTGAAGAGGGAGGATGTGAGAAATCAAGCAGCAACTATTCTTTCGAGCTGTGCTCCTTGTACAGTGCGCTGCGTGTGGAAACAATCTCCGGGGCTTGTATACCTCGTGATGCTCTGCGAAAAGGATAGCAATCTCGCTGCCTGTTTAAATTTTTGGCCCTGCTCCAAATGCGCGTGTATTTCTTACAAGGCCCTCTCCCCTCCCGCGGAACCTGGCAGCAAGGAATATGACGATGTGATGCAAACATTTGGCTAAATTGATGTTTTCTATCTGTTTTTGCATTCAATAGGTACATTGTGTTAACATCTATTGATATTCGGTTCATTACTAGCTACATTTGGGGAAGTCGATATGCGTGCACTGTTTTTTCGGTCAAAGCCATATTTGGTGAAATTGATATTTGCGTATTGTTTTGCATTGCAATGTGTAAAAGGAACGAAACCCCCGCAAGAAAAAAATAGCAACATCTTTACAATGGGCACGATTCCTTGTGGGTGTTGCACATGCTTGTGTTGCGAAACGATGAATGGTCGAGGACCTGGACCTCTGCTCTCCCGAACCGATTGCCCCATCTGTATGGAGACCATCCTTGTTCTCAACACGTTCCCTTGTTGTGCCCAAGCCTGCTGCGGGAGGTGCATGAAGTTGTCGACGGCGAACGGCCAATGCCCCTTTTGTCGTGCCAACATTCGTGTTCTCGGCACTTGGCCCGGTGGAGAAACGTGGAAAAGGGTCCGCCCAGAGAACAATACCGCTTAGTTGTTTGCTCTTGGAACGCATTGTGAGACGACTATGCAAGCTCATCCAGCATCTATTTATTCCTGATTGATTTTTATGTTCAAGGGACGATCGTTTCAATGGGATAATGACGCCATGTAAAAAATAAAAAACACGACTGTAGCAAAATGCAAGTCAATGACCATGAAACCGAAACTGACTCTGAATCAGAGACAGGTGATGATCATGACCATGAAAATGAAACCGACTCCGAATCGGAGCCAGACGATGATCATGAACATAAAACCCAGGCCGATTCTGAACCAAAACCAGATGTGTGCGGAACATGGATCTCGGAGGAGAAACAAAAAGAGGATCCACAAGACGTTGCTCCTTATTTGTGTTTGCAATGCGGCGAAATTCGGGATTATCTGTGTCTGATCTCGCGACTGGAGAAGGGGACATGTTTGTGCCCAAACAACCATCCTTGTCATGTGAGTATTGGCAATGTGTTACATCCAGGAAGCATTCGAGATTGCCCCGATTGCTCAAAGAGAAAACGGCAAATGACGAAGCAAAAGCAGAAACAGAAGAAGCAAGAACAAGAAAAACAAAGAAAAGAGTGGGAAGCGCGAGTCGTACAGGAGAAGGTAGACTAGGTGTTCTCTTGAAACATTTCATGTCGACCTACAAGAATGAGTTTGCACGCAAGATCCGCTGTTCGTCACAGATCGAGGTAAAATAAATGTCAGCGACCTGATTTGTTCTGGTTTGTTTTCCTCAGTTGAGTATTGCTCACAAACACACCAAAATTTTTTTTTTCAGAAACACATTAAAATCTCAATCTCCCAGATCCTCCCTTTGTTCTTTTTCTATGCTGCGCCAGAAATCCTAAAGAAGGATGAGAGTGTCTGAGGTCTTATGAGTTTTTTGAAGCTATGCCATGGTATTTTTCCTTTTTCCAAACCATGCGAGACACCATAAGTAGTGAGAAGCCATGGTATTTTTCCTTTTTCCAAACCATGCGAGACACCATAAGTAGTGAGAAGAGTGCAAAGGTGTAAAGATTCAAAACAAATTTCAACACCTCACCCACCAAAAGACTTGATTCCGTTTCGTACCCCATAAAAAAACAAGCTCTCATGAACTTGGATGAGTCGGAGGATTTGCAATTGGCCGAGGTATTGTCCCTTTCGCTCTCCGACGTGGAAGAGCAATTGAAGAAAGAGAACTACATCCTTGATTCTGTGATTGCAATCTCACTGAAGGAAGCACAGGAATACAGAGAGACAGAACAGGAAAAGGCACTGATTCATCGGAGAATGGAACGCGATTTCCACACCTTTTGTGTGGGTCTCTCCTTCGAGGCGAGACTCGATGCCCTCCAAAGTGATGCTACTCGTATGGCCCAGACTGGTACTCTTGAAACAGGAAAGCTCCTAGAAGAAAAATTAGCGCACGTGCACAGTCATATTATCAAGAGTAGAGTCGGGAAGACGCGGAAAGCCGAGTTGATCAACAAATCGCGGAGCGTTCAGGGACATCT
>Ga0207158_1190_pt1 | contig 11299 bp, 14 predicted proteins | sample Alteio_BWMinHeat_22_FD_153512 | JGI IMG/M metagenome (GOLD analysis project Ga0207158, IMG submission 153512) | Enriched cells from forest soil in Barre Woods Harvard Forest LTER site, Petersham, Massachusetts, United States -... | ecosystem: Environmental > Terrestrial > Soil > Temperate forest >... | reverse complement strand
AGCACGCTGGTGAATTACGCGCTCCGCGATGATCGAGCTGGAGAGAGGCCCAAAGAATCGGAGAAGGGCCGGCAGTTTCTAATTCCAGGACAATACCTAATTCCGACAGCAACCAATTGTTCGTCAAACTGTTCAGTATTGGACAGAAATGGTATGCCGGTGAGCGTACTATTCAGATTGTTACCGGACCGTGATTCGGTCACGGCGCCTGGTCTCGATACGGAAAACTGTCAGCAAATCTGAAACGCGGGGTGAGTTATGCTTTGGATATTCTTTGTTGTTCTTCTTGTTCTGTGGTTGATGGGTCTGATCGGCGGCATCGGCGGTGGGTTGATTCACTTGTTGCTTGTTGTTGCGGTGATAGTCTTGATCTTTAACCTAATCAGCGGTCGCCGGGGACTGGCGTAAAAGCGCGCAAGCCGAGGGCGCGGCAGGTATTGCCGTCCGATTTTCTGGGACTGTTTGGGCCGTCCTTTAGCTTGCTTCGGTACTCTGGTCACTCGTGAGCAATTTCAAGTGCTATCGCGATGGCTGGTTCGATGAATCGCCTGCCCAGCAGCATAGGAACTAAAAATGGAAGGGGAGGGATAGAAAATGAGCGAATATACGGAAAAGCGAACGACAGTTCAAGATGCACCTGCTTGTCGTCGCATCGTTGGAAGTCGTCCCATCGTCGAGACTCAATACGAATCAGTAGTTCAGGAACGCCGAGGCATGTCAGGCGTGGTGGTCGCAGTTTTAGTGGTGGCAGGCATCGCCGCCGCCATAGTAATCACAATGCTGATTATAAGTAGTCAGCAGGCGAAGAGTGATCAACAACTGGCGCAGGAGAGAAGCGCCGCTGCCAAGCAGACGACTGCGCAGCCAGGCCAGCAACAGCCAAGTGTCATAGTGGTGCCCCCGTCCCAGCCGGCCGCGGCACCGGCAGCAGTTGCTCCGCCGATGGCATCCGCACTCTCGAGCGCCGATGTTGAAAGGGACGTAAACTCGAAGCTGCTGGACGATCGAGAGCTGCGCTCTTATTCAGTCGATGTGAAGGTCTCAGGCGGTACCGCCACACTAAGCGGTCAAGTGCCGCATGAGGATCTCAAGATGCGAGCCGAAAAGCTGGCGGGGACGGTCAGGGGGATTCGTAGCATAATAAACAATATTACCGTGCAATCTTGAACTCCATAAACAAGCGGAAAAAACAAACCGAGCAAGGAGCGCAATAGAAAAGCCGGAAGGGCCAAGAACAAGAACGCATTAGAGATTTGATTCTTTGGGCCTCTCTCCAGCTCGATCATCGCGGAGCGCGTAATTCACCAGCGTGCTTTCCGCCGGCCAAAACAGGCCCAATGACACAAGGGCCAATCACAGGCAGCACAGGCGGTCTCAGCGAGTTCGGCGTACCTGGGTTCGCAGGAACATCATACCAGGCGACCGGCACGATAACAGCCCGACAGTGATGAGCGAAACCGCGCCAAAAGCCGAGCCGTGCCTTTCGGATTCACGACCGCAGAATAGAGCATGGAAGGGCCGATTCGTAACGCGCGGCCGAGTTTTAACGGCGGACTGGGTAGTTACTCGCCCGGTCCGCTGATTTCCTTTTGGGCGTGAGTGATGCCCCCGCCACTCCGACCAGCCGCTCGGAACTTAAATCAATGGCTGTCTAATATTGAACAGCGCCCAGTCCCGTGTTGAGGTTATGCTGTTTGGGGTGACTGGTGTCCAGTATTGTCTCGGCCGGAAAGGAAGAGAAATGATTAAAAGGAACGCTGAGTCTGATCAATTTAAGGAGCAAATGCGCGGGTCGTTCCTCAACGAAACCAAGAACTCGACCCCTCTCGAGGTCGCCAGGCACCATAATGTATACGTGGTTGGGGATAAGGACGGCATGGTATATTTCGTCGAGAGCGGCCAGATCAAGCTCATTATGGTCTCGTCCGAAGGTAAAGAGTGTATGCTGGCGATCCACGGTGCGGGAGATGTTTTCGGCGAGTTGTGCCTTTCTGGGCCGGAGGGCCGACTGGAAACGGCGACTGCAATGGAAGACAGTACTTTGAAAAAAGTGCATTGTACCAGGTTTCTCGAGCGCTTGGCTCAAGACGCGCTCCTGGAAGGCTTTGTCAAGTATCTGACAGTACGGGTTGCAGACCAACAACAAGTCATCGCCAACCTGGTCACGGTTGACAGCGAACAGCGCCTGGGCCAGACATTGCTGCAATTGGCCCGACAGATGGGTCAGAAGGACCCTCGCAGCATACGCATCGAGTTGAAGATTTCTCACGAAGAACTGGCCTCGATGGTAAGGCACCACGCGGCCTCGGATCAGCATGTTTATGCAAAGGTTCAAGAATCTGAACCTCATTGAGTTCAATACCGCACACCATCTGATCATCAAAGAAAACAAGCTCACCACTTACCTGGCGTTGATAGCCTGACGGTACTGCCCACGTCCTCGGCCCACCATAAAGTTTTCTTCTTCCAGTTCGGGCTCGACATGGTCACGGTCGACTGCGAACAGCGTCTGGGCAAAGGCCTCGCTGCCACTGGAAAACGAAGAAAGAAAGGCCTCGGAAGCATGCGCATCGATGTGGGAGTGGCTCGAGAGAGACCATCGGACTAATCTCTTTCCACAATTGTTCAAAAGTGAACTGCGCCGGACTGGAAAGCGCGGTATGTTAGGGATCTGACGCGGTGTCCGTTATAACGAAGTCATCGGGCAAGTGAGAGAATCGTACCTGCGGCTCGCGTTTTAAGGGGATGCTTTCAGTCCGAAGTGGATGCCTCCTCATAGCTCGACAAGAAGGAGAGTCACATGAGAAGAGTCGTTTTTGCGGTGATCGGTATCGCTATTGGCCTATCATTTCTTGGAATCACTTCATTGTCCTTGCAGAGCCGGAGGGAAAGTCCCGCGGATAGCACGGCGATAAAGCGCGACTTCGTATTCTTGGGTCCCGCCAAGGCTGGAATGACGAAGGCAGGGTTCAATCCAAGCGGATCGATAACGGTGTTTCACCTTGCCGACGAGCAGGGGACCGATAAGATGAAGGTCGAGGTCGAAGGCTTGCCAGCAAATACCAATTTCACGGTGTTTCTGCACGAGCTCTCCGACATTCCCTTTGGTTCCTCTCAATATATCGCCGACCTTACAACGAACAGATCCGGTCGAGGCTCAGCCATGATAAGGACAGTCATTCTGGAGGCCTTCGCAATCAAGACCGCTGGCGATCCGCCAACCGTTCGTATGGAGGATGTAAATCTGAAATTCGTTGCCATCTGGTTCGCCGATCCCAAAGACAGCGCGGCATTTCTCCCAGCCGGCTTTCCCGCATTGGCATTTGATGGTGACAGAAGCTCGGGCCCGGTGGTGTTAGGAACGGTTGATCCTCTTCCTAATCCATAGTTCGTCGGGGCATATCCCTATGTGCTTGCCCCTCCCGGAAACGCTCTTTGTGGCCGGGAGGGCTGATTCTATGCCTTGAGAATGACCCGTACAATCAACCGGAAGGAAACTAAACCTTCATTTAGCGATGGCGCTCATCACGGAATCATGTGAGCGCGGACGATAAACCGCTTTGGTGCATGTCCCACAAAATCGAACGGGTAGCAGGTCACCAGCGTAAGAATGTCATCGCGGGCATCGTCGAGTACGTCAGTGTCGTCGGGCGCTACTATCCGGGTGGAGTCGACCTCGTAGCGGTAGGACGCTGCCAGCGTTTTTAGCGTGATTTCGTCACCCAGACGAATATTACGCAGGGTTCTGAAAAATGTGTCGCGGTGTCCCGCCAGAGCAACGTTGCCTTGCTCACCAGGCATTGCAGTATCCGGAATATGCCCGACTGCGCGGCGTAGAGTCACCTCGTCGATGCCCTCCAGAACCATCACCGCAAGGCCGATTCTGGCTATCTCGATTCGCCCCAGCGAATCACCCTCGCCCACGGCCCTGGCATGGCCGGAGCCTTTCGTGCTGTTAGCCTTCGGTCCGCCGGCCTCCGCGCCGGACCCGGATGGCGCCGCCGAAGCAGCCGCTTCACCGTTGCTCGTAGCTGGCTTGGCATCCTGCAGCGCGTGTTCAAATCGCGAGGTTTCACCAGCCTGAAAGAGCCGCGCGTCCAGCAGCACGAAGGCGCAGTAGCCCAGCGCGAGGGTGCCGATGACAAAAAAGACATTTCGGCTCCAACGGAGGAGCCGGCCCTTTAGGGCCGGGAGGTGCTGTTGCCGATTGATCTTGATGTCCATGTTATATCGCTCGAGCTGCATCATCAGTTCAGGGCGCCAGGGGCGCGCGGTAGCCGGCGCGGGTTCGGACTGAAAGGTTGCCCCGGCCCCCGCCGCCGGCCTTTACCTGTATGGTCCGATAATTCCCGTCCTGCTTTAGATTCGTGGATATATACGCCAGCGTGTACTGGTTGCGAATGTCGCGGGCGATTCGTTCGCAAATAGGTACGATCTCTTTTAGCGATTCTGGCAAGAAAGCTTCACCACCCGTCGTCTTGGCAATCTGTTTAAGCACTCGAGGATTTCGATCCTCATCGGACTCATCAAAAATACCCAGGGTGTAGATGATCGCCTCGGCCTGCACCGCCATGGTCATGACCTCAGCCAGCTTGTGACGGCTGGCGTTGTCGCCACCGTCGCTAATCACGATCAGCACCTTCTTATCCCGATTTCCCATCTTCAAGTGTTCGAGCCCGGCAGCCACGCCGTCGTAGAGCGCCGTCATGCCGTTTGTTGCAATTTTGGAAAGGGCAACCGCGAGCGGAACCGATTTGTCCGCAAAAGGAGTGCCTCCTGGAAGTCCAAAGGAGACCTTCTCGTTAAAATTGACCACGAAAATCTGGTCTTCCGGATTGCTGGATCTGGCAAACGCCAGGGCGGCGGCGATCACTTCATCTCGTTTCGGTCGCATGCTTCCACTGTTGTCTATCACGAGCCCAACCGTGACCGGTATATCTTCGTGACTGAATGAGTCGATCTGTTGGCGTACGCCGTCCTCGTAAACCTGGAAGTCGTCTTTCCCGAGTCCAGAGACCAGAACGTGGTCGCGATTCTGCACCGTTGCATGCAAAACGACCAGGTCCACATTTAACCTGATCGGATTTTGCGGGTCCTGGCTACCCTGAAACGTGCCACGTGCCGGCAAGAAGGCAGCGCCGGGTAGAACAATCAGGAGCAGAAACAGGACTAGAGCCAGACCGGAGCCAATCGCAGGCTCAACCGATATCGACCGGTCTTTCATCTATCCAGTCCCTTCGTGACCAGCTACTCACGTAGCGCTGTCATTAAGGCAATCCTGCCGGGGAGTCCCGTAAGGCCCCCCCGGCGAGCCGCCTGCGTACGCCCTTTACTCGTCAAGCTTTTCGCTTCGAAATCATCAATAAAGCGAAGCCTGCGCCGAGCGACAGCATCCCAATCAATGCCAGTAGCGGCAATTGGGTGGCCGTCTGGGGCAATCGCTTGACGTGCTTGTGGGGGTGAGCGGCGGCGATCTCGGTAGGCGGCGACACGACAACATCAGCCATCTCGACCTCTTCTCCTGTAGGCTTGACCGCTTTGAGAGTAGCCTGCTTCAAAGCTACCACGGGCGGCTGGTCTGCCGAGTCTGCCGGCGCCGTTATGTCAATGGCCAGTTCGGAGGGCATTGCGAGAACGGGCAGATTTGTCAGCTTTGCGATTTCTATCGCCCTCGCTTTTGGATACACAAATTCCTGGCCCCAGTTGTTACCGGGATAAAACCATGCCCTGATCGCTTCAGGCGAGCCGGCCGCCCTCTCTCCAAACGTCATCACTGTTCGGTCTGTCGACCGCAGCCGGTAATTCGGTATAGCTAGGATAGTTGCGTAAAGATGCATTCTGTCCTGGCTGAAGATTTGGACGATGTTCCGGTCAGATGACGAATCCATCAGCTTGAAGACGTAGGTGCCGGCCGGCAAAATCACTCCGCCCGGGATCTCGAACGGCGCGCTGAACGTCACAACCGTTTCCTTATTCCACTCGTCAGCCTTGACGCCGGGCGAGAACGCCAGGGCCATCAAGCCGAAACAAAAAATTGCTGCTACTACTTTCAATCGAATCATTGTACTCTCCTCTTGGTCACTAAATTGTTAGATCACCTGTCTGCAAGCTTGCCTGACCGAGTGTCAGCTTTATCAGCCCGCCCGATTCCCCGCGGAAATCGCGCCCGGATTGTCATGTTCTCGACAATGGAGACTGTTTCTCGGAGTTAGTGATTGCCCTATGTGGCAGGCTTGCTCGTGTCACAAACTCGTGCGCGATGTACCACGATAGCGCACTTCCGAATCCGGGGCTGTTCACTATTGGACAATTGTACAGAAAGTGGGTTCTTCGCCAGTTTTTGGTGAAAACCGGTCTGGTGGCGGCGCCCCTAATTGCCCCGAATACTCGGGGTTTGAAGGGCAATAGCCGTGCGGCCAACCCAACAGTTCGACCGGTGGCACACAGTTGGACACACGCCTATTGCCCGGGTCGTCTCCCCTGGTCACGGAATCGGGCCCTATCGTTTGCGAATGGTTTTTCCAAGGCTCTTGACGGCATCACCCGTTTTGCGAGTCGCTTTGCCGACTGCCTCCTGGACACTCCCCTTGGCGCGCTCGACGGAACCTTCCCTTTCCAGCCTTCTATTGCCCACCGCGTGACCTATTTTCTGCTTTGCCACTCCCTTTGCCTTATTAATCTTCCCGCCGATCTCTCGTCTGTTTGGCACTCCCATTGTTTAACCTCTCCTTTAGGCTTGTCTCCTAAGCTCGCAATGAAGTATGCGCCGGCAACAATAGCGCGCAAGGCGTTGTCGCCGACGCAAGACGCTTGCTGCTTCCTACCGGCGGTAGTAGCGGCGATAGTTTTGGGCGTATCCGCGCCTGAATCCCTCGCGATACCCCAACCGATAAGCTTCGATGGGCCCATCGTTAGAATGGTAGCCGCTATCGGCGTCGCGGTAATGTTCTGAATTGTCTGGATCCTCGTTGCGCCGGCTGCGGCCGTCGTCTTTGCCCCGGTCAAGGCCGGTTTTGAATCCGCGGTCGAACGCTCTGTGATAAGCGTGGCTATGCCGGTATCCTTCGTCTCGGCGATCACCGTCATCTTGGCGGTGTTCGTCATCTCGGTGTTCCTGGCTCGCTTCCTGATATGCAGAATTCCTGGCCCGCGCCTCTGCCGTAGCATCGCGGGGCGCGCCCCGGCCGCCCAGTAAGCCTAGGGCTAGAACCCCGGCCATCGTTAGTTTCTTGCTTCTATTCAAATACATGAGAATGGTCCTTTCAGTTAATGCTGTCCTCCTGGTAACGTTAGCGCCTTCCACGAAATGTGCGCGCCACAAGGAGGCCGGCGGATTACATGGCTCGACCGGAGAAATTACCCCCCGGTTTTTAGACTGCATAACGCAATCTTGGGTCCCGGAATTCCTGGAACGTCCTCTGCCCGAAAAAACACCTTCTTTGTGTTGTTCCGTAGTGGCAGTTACTCTGAGACCCCGAGCGTCATTGTACAATTCCATTTCTATGAAATCTGTTCAATTCTATACAATGAATGATTAAGATTGGAGTTGGGTATGGGCGTATCGGACGGGCTTACCAGAAGGATTCTCTGGAGCCAGGAGAAAGGCTTGAGACTGGAGAGGGTCTTGATTGGTGAATGGCGGTGAGGCGCGCTATCGAGGCTTGTAGGACGGAATCTCTGGCTCTGTATCCGCGTGCTCTTTTGCTGACTTGCACGCCTCGCAATACCCGTCGCTGGTCGTCGGTGGCTGGTCGCAAGGCTTGCCAGGATGATTCTCGTGATCCAAAGAATCGCACCTGCACTGTGGCATGTTTCAAGTCCCCCTACCGGGCGAGTATAGCAAATTGACAGGACTTGTAAAGCGCGACAGTCGTCCCACCAGACGCTGCATTCTCGCTCGGAGTTTTCGCCTGGAGCAGGTCCGAGCTGGCCAATGAAACAATCACATTTTGCGACAAACGGCGGTCCCGTTAGGTTGCTCTCGGCTCAGACCTTCTGGAACTCTCGAAATTACCTGATCCCATCATTGCACCTTCTTTGACTGTGAGGGTGCGCCCTTGGAGGTCTCGGCCGTTGAATTTTTCTTTGGCCGCGTCGGCCGCCTCTGTCGAATTCATCTCGACGAAGGCAAAGCCCCTGGAACGGCCAGTATTAGGGTCTGTTAATACGATACACGATTCTACCGCCCCTACCTCGGCGAAGAGGTCGTGGAGTTCTTGACTGGTAGTGTCGTACGAGACATTACCGACAAACAGTTTAGCTGACATAACGATTATCCTTTGCTGTTGACTCTAGCCTTCTTCCGCGTGGCCCGATACGGACCAGACGCCGGAATCTGCGTCCCTGGCCATGCGGGCGTCTGGTGAACGGAGACTGCGCTCTTCCAGAAGCGAGCCATCCGTGCGACAGAAGGAGTTGTCTGCCGGATACTCCTGGTTACAAAGCGGACATCGTTTCTTTAGGTCTTCCACTATCGTGACTCCGTCACCGACATTGTCATGCAGCAGGTGACCCACAAACATCTTAGCTGGCATCATGATAATCCTTTGCTGGAGAGCAGCGTGTGTTGAGAGGGCGAGCTTGCCCACCCTCTCGAAATTAGGAAGCTCTGTGGCTTCAACTTCACGGGTCCAGGCAGCAATCTGCCGCCCGCGCCTCGTGCGGAACCAATTATCCCGCGACCTTGATTTCGATCTGCTTGGCCTTGGCTTCCTCCGCCTTAGGAAGGGTTACGATTAGCATCCCCTCCTTGAACTCAGCGGCGATCTTCTTTGAATCGACAAATGGAGGAAGTGTGAAGCTGCGCAAGAACTGCCCGTAGCTTCGCTCGACGCGATGATAGTTCTGCTCCTTGGTCTCCTCCTCTGCCTTTCTCTCACCGTGAATCGTCAGCAGATTGTTATCAAACGTGACCGACACATTCTGTTTTTTCACTTCAGGCAACTCCATCTTGATGACGATGCTCTTGTCCGTCTCGTAGATGTCGCAGAGCGGCGTCCAGGTTGTAAAGGCGCCAGGCTCTTCGCCGAGTGGACCCAGTGTGCCAAACGGTCCAAATCTCTCCTCGAATATTCGGTTCAGCTTGTCTTGCAACTGGCTGCTTCGTGCTGGGGCGACTGCGGTTCCTAGCTTCATCATTTGTAGCTCCTTTGATTTTTTTGAGCTGTGCGGATTCAGATGGACTGGATGGTACCAGAGAAGCTGAAAAAGAGAGCGAGCCAGGCTCGGTTCCCTTCCATACTATATCACGCCAGTGCCTTTGTCAAACGAACGCCAAAGCAAACGACAAGAGCCAGGTGTCCGGCGGATCGGCGAGGGCTACCTTGAACCGTGAAAGTGATCAGTCAACCGGAATCATCGCCTGGGGGTGGCAAACGCCACGGCAGGATCCAGCATCATACTGACCCTCACAGGAAATCAGCGCAGTATGAGGGGATTAGATGGCCAGCCGAAAGGGCTGTTCCAACGGAGATGCCAAAAGTGAAAGAAACAGTATCGGAGGTTCGGGTGGTTTCGGAGGGCGGGAAGAAGGGTGTCGTAGAGTTTCGCCTTCCCAATGACCGGATAGCAACCGCGGCCGTGCACATTCGGCGTGAGGCTTGGGAGAAGCCTACGGGAGACTGAAGCATCGTCCTCCGAGTCCCAAAATGGAGTCTATGAATCTAGTCAATAGCCAGCCTTGAATCTCAAGACAAGTCAGCCACCAACCCCTATGCGAAATTGATTCGGTAGCGGGACACATTGTCTCTCGACACTTCTGGATGGGCTTATTTCTACATTTGTTCACTTCTGAACAAGCGCCGGATCTCGACCCCTGGTATGGTAGCCTCAGATCCATACGGTTGAGAGGTTCAAATGAGAGTAAATGCCCCTTCGGCAGCAGCAAAACGCATTCTATGTGTTGAGGACGACCGGGATACGAGAGAGCTAATGGGCGTCCTGCTAACCACCTACGGCTATGAACCGGTAATCTCCACTTCCGTTTCAGCGGCGTTAGAGCAGATCTCACTTGGTGGGTTCGCCCTGTGCATCCTCGATAATTGGCTGGGACAGAGCTCTGGTATTGATCTGTGCAAGCGCATCCGCGCTCATGACCAGCACACTCCGATCATATTCTATTCAGGCGCAGCTTATAAGACCGATATTCAAAACGGATTGAATGCCGGTGCCCAGGCATATGTCGTTAAGCCCGACTTTGAACACCTGGAGGAGACTATTGACCGGCTGGTCCTATGATGTTCCCCTTTTGAAACGAATCAGAGAGGAGAGTCATGGCAAGCATCCCTGCGGGAGATCGGACCGCTCGTTCACCGGAAGGGCTAATCACCCCTTAGCGTCTCCGCAAACTCTTCTTGGAATCTTGATGATCAACTCGGTTTGTCCGGAGTCCCCATCCGAAGCTGCTGACCAGACCGCCAACAGAACTAACAACTTAAGCAGCAAGTTTCTTAGGAGCCCACTGTCCGCGGGCCGGTTTCTATCAGGTGAGAAATGTGATAGAATACAAGCCTGCCGTTAGATATTGAAGAGCGGCCTTCAGGGTAAGATCGCATTTATAGTAATTACCCGTCGAAGCAATCAGTATCGTCAATGCCACCCAAAAGGGGACCTGGCACTTTTCGATAACATAGCAACAATCCCTCGAGAGGAAAAGGGGGACGCGGAATGCCACAACATTCTCTTGAGCCGGATCGATTCAAAGAAGATATGGGCAACGTGTTGCTCGCTGAGACCAGAAACTCAAGTGTTCTCACGATCCCCAAACACGATACCGTGTACGCGGCTGGGGATGAGGCCGGCTCTGTGTTTTTCATCCAAACCGGCCAGGTTAAGCTCATCATGCTCTCCTCCGAGGGTAAAGAATGCATGCTCGCGATCCACGCCGCTAGAGACATTTTCGGCGAAATGTGTCTCGCCGATGCGGGGACTCGGCAGGAAACAGCGACCGCAATGGAAGACACTCGCCTGAAGGAGATTCCAGCGGGCAGGTTCCTCGAGCTCCTGGGTAAACACGCTCTGCTCGAGGGCTTTGTTAGATACATGGCGGTGCGGGTGGCGGACCAGCAGCAAGTCATCGCCAACCTCGTCACGGTTGACAGCGAGCAGCGCCTGGGCAAGACCTTACTGCACCTCGCCGCTCAACTGGGCAAGAAAGAGCCTGACAGCGTACTGATCGAGCTGAGGATTTCTCACGAAGAATTGGCGACAATGGTGGGTACGACGCGCCCCCGGATCAGCATGTTTATGCAGAGATTTCGCAACCTTGGACTCGTTGACCTGAGCCAAGAGCACTACATGA
>Ga0207158_1236_pt1 | contig 11383 bp, 9 predicted proteins | sample Alteio_BWMinHeat_22_FD_153512 | JGI IMG/M metagenome (GOLD analysis project Ga0207158, IMG submission 153512) | Enriched cells from forest soil in Barre Woods Harvard Forest LTER site, Petersham, Massachusetts, United States -... | ecosystem: Environmental > Terrestrial > Soil > Temperate forest >... | reverse complement strand
GTACGGCTGAGGTCACCATGGACGGGGAAACGGTCTTCGATCTGCAGGCCGGATCTGAATTTCAGGTAGAAAGTTTATCCGCGATGAATACACGGCTAGCGCTGGTGCGTGGCGGACTTTTGGCCAAGGTCAAACCGATGGCGCCCGACCAGGCCATGTCGGTCGAACTGCCTACGGCGGTCGCGGCGATCCGCGGCACGGAGTTTGGTGCGGAAGCCGCGGAGGTTCAATCCCACGTCGGCGTATTCGATGAAGGGCATGTCTCTGTGACCGCGGTGAAGGGAGGCAGGCCGGTCATGCTAGAGCCAAATCAGGAAACACAGGTCGCCGCCTCAGGAACTCCCGAGGCTCCGCGTGCGTTGACCCATTTTTTGCCGTACCAGGACCGCATGGCGCAGGTCCGAACCCGCACCGTCTATTGGCAGAAAAACTGGAAACCTCTGTCGCAGACGCAACGACGAAGTATCCGCCAACACCGTTCTCTCGGGCGCGCGGCTCCGCGTCCGAAACTTCATCTGCCTGCAGCCGAGAAGTCATCGCATTCGACAGTTCATCATTCACGCACCCGTCATCCGGTCAGCCGCGCATCTCAACTAAAGCGCAAACGCAAGCTTCGTCGCCGCAAAACCCCGCCAGGGAATTAGAACTCCTTCCATCAAATAGTAGAATCCAGTCATGCCCGAGATACTTTCGGTCACGGACCTGCGCAAGGATTACGGCGGACAGACCGCCGTGGACGGCATTTCATTCCATGTCAACCGCGGCGAAATCGTCGGACTTCTCGGTCCCAACGGCGCCGGCAAGACCACCGCGATCAATATGATCCTTGGAGTTCTCGAACCGGCCTCCGGAACCATCCGTATCGAAGGCATCGACATCGCCCTCCATCGCAGACGCGCGCTGGACCATACGAATTTTGCCGCGGTCTATGCGCCGCTGCCCGGCAATCTCACCGTTTATCAGAACCTGCGTGTCTTCGGGCTGCTCTACGACATTCTCAACCTTCAGGAACGCATCGGTGAACTGTTGAAAGAATTCGATCTGGAAAAATTCCGGGATGAAAAATATGGTGTCTTGTCCTCCGGGGAACAGACGCGCGTCAGCCTGGCCAAAGCGATGCTCAATCAGCCGCGACTGCTTCTTCTGGATGAACCCACGGCGTCCCTCGATCCCTCGACGGCGCGCGAGGTGCGCACGAAAATCCGCGGGTTCACCGCCCAGGACCTCTGCGGCGTGCTCTGGACTTCCCATAATATGTATGAAGTCCAGGAGGTCTGCGACCGCGTGCTTTTTCTTTCCCACGGGAAAATATTGCTGGAGGGGAATCCTAAGACTTTGCCCCGTGAACACGGCAAGGAGACTCTGGAAGATCTTTTTATCACCGTAGCGCGCGAGCCGCTCACTTTGGAGCGCGTATGAACAGCCGCCGCATCGCCGCCGTCGTGCTCCGGGAGTTTTATCTCATGCGGGACAGCCTATCGCGTGTGTTTCCTCTTTTTGCCTGGGTCGTCGTCGACGTTGTGCTCTGGGGCTTTATCACCCGCTACCTTAACAGTGTCGCCTCGGCCGGCTTTAATTTCGTTCCGGCCTTTCTGGGCGCCGTTCTTTTGTGGGATTTCTTTACCCGTGTCATGCAGGGGGTCACGATGGCTTTCTTCGAAGACGTCTGGTCGCGTAATTTTCTGAACATTTTTGCGACGCCGATATCCATCTGGGAATACGTGAGCGGCCTGGTGCTCTGCAGCGTGGCTTCGAGCATCATCGGTCTGACGGTGATGCTCGTCGTCGCAACAACGGTGTTTGGCCTCTCTTTCCTTTCGTACGGCGTCCTGATCGTTCCGTTTCTTTTCGTCTTGTTTATGTTCGGCATTGCCATGGGAATTTTCGCCAGCGGCGCGGTGCTCCGCCTGGGACCGGCCGCGGAGTGGTTTGTCTGGCCGATCCCCATGGTCCTTTCGCCGTTCGCGGGCGTCTTCTATCCGCTGTCTACGCTGCCGCGCTGGATGCGCGCCGTAGGACGCCTGCTTCCGCCTTCTTACATTTTTGAAGGGCTTCGGGCCATCGTCAAAGGCGCCGCCGTCTCGGGAGCGAGTCTGCTTTGGGGTGGATCGCTGGCGGCTTTGTACATTTTCCTGGCCTGCTGGTTTTTTGCGCGGATCTACCGGCAGGCTGTGCGCAGCGGCCTGATTGCCCGTTACAGCGCGGAAAGCGTGAGCTGATTATGCAGGGACCCCGACGCGCAATTTTATTTTTGAGTCTGCTGTGTGCGGCAAGCCTGGGATATGCGTCCTCTGTCACGTTCACGCCTCGGGAATTATTTCGCGTTCCTTTCGGAAAAAGCCGGGATGCCCTGGGAGCGCGAATCGATGGGGGGAACGTCCTGATTCCCCGCGACTTCACCCTGGATGAAACCGGCCATGTTTATATCTATGATTCGAACAATCACCGGATCGCGCGATTCTCCCGTGACGGGAAATACGAGATCGGTTTTACCTATCCGGCCACGGCCCAGCAAATCTTCGCTCACGCCGATTCTCATGAGAATCTCTGGCTCCTGATCAGTGATCCGGAACGGGGCACGTATTACGGAGTGTATGACCCGCGGGGCCAGCTTCTGAAATCGGGGACCTTCCTGCGGTTCACCCATTTCCGGCTTCACCCCGACGATGACTTTACGCTGCATATCATCCTTTCGTCAGAAAAAGACCGAACGGCTATGCAGACCTATATCCTGGATGAAGAGAAGCTTCTCATGAGAAGGGAGAATACCGCCCCGCCGCCCGAGAATCACCATCAGATCCGAAGCGGCGAACATGTTTATTTTATTGATCAGGTGCCCGATGCGTCCAAAGAAGATGCGCATCACGTGAACCGCGTGACCGACGAAGCACATCGTGGGATCGCGAACATCCGCGGCACCGTCATCTACATGACTCCCGAGGGAAACGTCTATACGCGGGAAGGTGATCGCGAGATCGATGTTTACGATGTCGATGGATCATTGAAGGGAAAGGTCATCCTGCAGGGCCTGCCGGCCGCCTGCGCCGCTATTCGCTTTGACGCCGCGGGAAATATCTATGAACTCGACGGTATTCCCGATGCCGCAGGTCAATACACCGCTCAAATGCCCGGCATGCGGGTACTCCAATATGAACGGCATTAGCTGAAACGCACTATTTCATTTACAATGACCCTGATGCGATACCGAATGATTTTCCTGCTGGCGGCCGCCCTGTTGATCCAATCCGCCAGTCATGCCGAACTTCCGCCGCTGGAAAACCGCGTTGTGGAGCACACCTGTCCGAACGGCATTAAGCTGCTGATTCTGGAACGCCATTTTTCACCCACCGTCTCCATCCGCATGATGTTTCATACCGGTTCCGTGGACGAATCCACGGGCAAAACGGGGCTGGCGCACATGTTTGAACACATGATGTTCAAGGGGACGCATACCCTGGGGACCAAAAATTATGCGGAGGAAATCCCTCTCCTTCAGGAGCTCGATCAGCTGCACCGGAAGCTGGATATCGAGAAAAGCAGGGGGGACAAAGCCAACCAGACGCTGATTGCCGACATGATCGATCAGATTGATGCGCTGGACAAAAAGGAATCCGCGCTGATCATTCCAAACGAGCTTTGGAATTTGTATGAGCGGGAAGGCGCTACGGACCTCAATGCCGCGACGTCGGATGATTTCACGCAGTACGTGGCGGATCTCCCGTCCAATAAACTTGAACTCTGGGCGATTCTGGACTCCGACCGCGTAAGAAATCCCGTGTTCCGGCAGTTTTACCAGGAACGCGAAGTCGTCAAGGAAGAACGGCGAATGCGCGTTGACACGAATCCGGAAGGGAAAATTTACGAGGATTTTCTCACCACCGCCTTTATTCAGCATCCCTATCGCCATCCGACGCTGGGCTGGGTGACGGACCTCGATCATTTAAACGTGTCTGACCTGGAAGATTTTTATCACCGTTTTTACACCCCCGATCAGCTGACCATCGCCGTGGTGGGGGACGTAAAGGCCGCGGATGTTATTGCGATGGTCGATCGTTATTTCGGCCCATGGAAAGTCGACGTCGTTCCACGGCCGGCGATTTCCGACGATCCGCCGCAGACGGGTACGCGCCGCGTGGTCGTCAAGTTTGACGCCCAGCCGCATGTTCTGGCCGGTTATCATATCGGCACCTATCCGGATCCCGACAAACCCATTTATTACGCCATCGCCCAGCTCCTGGGCAACGGTACCACGTCGCGCCTGTATAAAACTCTGGTCGAGGAGCGGAAACTCGCGACGAGCATCGAGACTAGCGACGATTATCCCGGCGAGCGTTACCCGTCGCTGTTAATTATTTCTGCGGCGCCGCGCTTTCCGCACACCAATGACGAAGTCCTGGATGCGATCCACAAAGAACTGGACCGCCTCAAGAAGCAGCCCCTGGCGGATTGGGAAGTTCCTAAAATCCGCGCGGCGCTGGATATGGGAATTCTGACGACGCTACAGACCAACAGTGGCATGGCCGAAACGCTGGTTTACGATCAATGTATTTTCGGCGACTGGAGATACCTGCTGAAATTTGAGAAGCGCATCCAGCAGCTCACGGCGCAGGATATTCAGAACGCCGCAAAAAAGATTTTCGTCCCGGACAATGAAACGATCGCGGTACTGGAATCGGTGAAGAAGAAATGAACGACAACACAAAACTCAAAACTCAAAACTTTCAGAACTCCGTCCGAATTTTAAGTTTTGCGCTTTGCATTTTGAGTTTTGAGCTTTCTTTTGCCAATCCGCCGCCTCTTCCGCAATTTCCGCCGCTGGTATTTCATCCTCCCAAACCGCAGCGCATCGTTCTGGATAACGGGTTAGTGGTTTTTCTTCTGGAAGATCACGAGCTGCCTTTGATCCGCGTGGAAACCGTCCATGCGGCCGGATCGCAGTACGAACCGCCGGACAAAATCGGTCTGGGGTCCATCTTCAGCGAAGCCATGACCGAAGGGGGAAGTCTTTCCTATAAACCCGAAGACATCGAAAAGACACTCGATCGGACGGCGTCGGACGTTGAATTTTCCATCGGCCTTGAAAACGGATCCGGATCCATGCGCTGCCGCGCCGAGGATTTCGACCAGGTCTTCGCGATATTCACGGATCTTTTGCTTCGTCCTCAATTCCGCAAAGATCATGTGGAACTGGCCAAAGCCAAAGGCCTGGAGTCACTCCGACGCATGAATGATGACCCGGAAGATGTCGCCCGTCGCGAATTTCGCCGCGCCATCTACGGCAAAGGTCACCCTTATGCACGGATCCCTTCCCCGGAAACGATCAAAAACATCAAGCGCGATGATTTAATTCAGATGCACACACGCTATTTTCATCCAAACTCCACGTCGATCGCCGTCTCCGGAGATTTTCAATCCGCCGCCATGATCGCCAAACTCAAGCAGGCCCTGGCATCCTGGTCCAAAGGCGATACAACGCTGCCCGCCGTGGCGCCCGTCACCGGCACGCCCCAACGCGCGGTCTACTATATTCAGAGGTCCATCGATCAGAGCCAGATCCGCATCGGTCACCTGGGCCTGGCACGCCACAACCCGGACCATTTTGCCTGGGAAGTCTTCAACGAACTCTGGGGCGGTGGTGCGACCTCGCTGTTGTTCCGTACGGTGCGCACGCAGCAGGGTTTGGCGTATTCGGTCGGCAGCGGCTTCTCAGAACCGGCTCAAAAAGGACTCATCGTGGCCGTTTCTCAAACGCGTGGACCGGAAACGATCGCTGCAGTCCAGTCCATGCTGGCGATCACCAAAGAAGCCAGTGGGGCGCCGTTTACACCGAAGGAAATCACGGGCGCCAAAGAAGCGATACGGAATCGCTTTGTGGAAAATTACACGTCGAGTGCGCAGATTGCCGCCGAGGTCATGAACAACGAATTTTTCGGGTTTCCGAAGGATTATCTGGACACCTACACCGATCGGATTGGGCAAGTGACCGCAGAGGATCTGCGTCGCGTGGCCCATACTTATCTGCACCCGGACGACAGCGCGATTCTCGTCATGGGCGATCTCAGTACCTTTGAAAAACCGATGTCAACGCTCGGCCACCCGCAGGAAATTAAGTTGACGGATTACACTGAGGAGGAACCATGAAAATTCCCGCACGTATCCAGCAGTCGATGAAAATATATCCGCCCTTTTACCAGAGCGTCTGGAAAGCCTGCGCCCAAATTCCTAAAGGCCAAACGCGCACCTATGGGGAACTCGCCCGCGCGATCGGCCGCCCGCAGGCGGCGCGAGCGGTGGGGCAGGCCCTGGCCCGCAATCCTTTTGCTCCGACCATTCCCTGCCACCGCGTTATCGCGGCCAGCGGCGCCCTGACCGGCTACAGCGGCCCCGGCGGTCTGCGTCGGAAAAAACAGCTTCTTGACAGGGAAAAATCATTCTGTTAGCCTAATCGCGGAGGTGATCCCGTGAGAGGCAAAGTGAAGTGGTTCAATGATCAGAAAGGCTATGGTTTCATCGCCAAGGATGATGGGTCGGGAGATGTATTCGTGCACTTTTCCGCCGTCAAAGGAGAAGGTTTCAAGTCTCTGGCCGAAGGGGATGCGGTGGAATTTGAAGTGGTAGACTCGGAGAAAGGGCCCAAAGCGGCTAACGTCGTTAAAGCGTAGCTAGCAGGCACGCCTGCTTTTCAGGCTCAAGGAAAACCCCGGTTCGCGAAGAATCGGGGTTTTTTACCTTATTTGTTAGAATAGCTCGATAACGTTATGGACTTTACTTTCCTCAAAAAAATCTTCGGTTCGCAGAACGAACGCACGCTCCGGCGCCTGCGCCCGATCGTCGACCAGATCAACGCCTTCGAGCCGGCCGTCGCCGCGCTTTCCGATGCCGATCTGAAAAATAAAACGACCGAATTTCGTGAGCGTCTGGCGAAAGGCGCGGAGCTGGACAGCCTGCTTCCGGAAGCCTTTGCCGTGGTGCGGGAAGCCGCAAAACGCGCCATCGGTCTTCGGCATTTCGATATGCAGATGCTGGGCGGCATCGTCCTGCATCAGGGAAAGATCGCCGAGATGAAGACCGGTGAGGGAAAAACGTTGGTCGCCACATTGCCCGTGTACCTGAACGCACTCACCGGACGCGGCGTGCACGTGGTGACCGTCAATGACTATCTGGCTAAACGCGACCGGCAATGGATGGGTCCGGTGTATGAGTTTCTGGGGATGACAGTGGGCTATGTCCAGCACGATATTCCGCCGGATGAACATCGCGCCGCCTACGCCTGCGATATCACGTACGTCACCAATAACGAAATCGGCTTCGATTACCTGCGCGACAACATGGTCATCCGCAAAGAAGACCGCGTGCTGCGTTATCTGCCGGAACCTGTCGAGCGCGACAATATTTTCCGGCGGCTCCCGTTCGCCATCGTGGACGAAGTCGACTCCATTCTTATCGATGAAGCCCGCACCCCGCTGATTATTTCCGGCCCGGCGGAGGAATCCACCGAGAAATACGCCATCGTTAATCGCGTCGTCCCGCATCTGAAAGGCCGGACGATTACGGAAAAAGAGGAAATCGAGTCCAAGTATTCCGGGGAAGACCTTGGCAAGGGTTACGACTTCACGCTGGATGAAAAGGCCCACAACGTCACCCTGACCGATCAGGGCATTGCGGCCTGCGAAAAACTTCTGGGCGTTGAGAGCCTCTACGATGACATCCAGGGCGAATGGGTGCACCATATTAATCAAGCCTTGCGCGCCCACAATCTTTACCACCGCGACGTCGACTACGTGGTGAAGGACGGCGAAGTGATCATCGTCGATGAATTCACGGGACGCCTAATGCCCGGCCGGCGCTGGTCGGAAGGGCTTCACCAGGCGGTTGAAGCCAAAGAAAATATCCGCATCGCCGAAGAAAATCAGACGCTCGCGACGATTACATTCCAGAATTTCTTCCGACTTTATGTAAAACTCGCCGGCATGACTGGAACGGCCATGACGGAAGCCTCTGAATTCTGGGAAATTTACAAATTGGATGTCGTGGAAATTCCAACCAATCGTCCGAACATCCGCAAAGACGAAGCGGACATCATCTACCGGACGGAGCGCGAGAAAAACAATGCCATCGTCGAAGAGATTTCCGAGTTATGGAAAAAGGGGCGCCCGGTCCTGGTGGGCACGCGGTCCATCGAAAAATCGGAAAAGCTCGCGGCCATGCTCCGGCAGAAAGGCGTACCGCACCAGGTATTAAACGCCAAGTTCCATGAAATGGAGGCGCAGATCATCGCGCAAGCCGGCGCCAAGGCCACCGTCACCATCGCCACGAACATGGCCGGCCGCGGAACCGATATCGTGCTGGGGGAAAATCCCCCGGATGCCGGCCAAGCCGGCCAGGTCAAGGGGCTGGGCGGCCTGCATATTCTGGGGACTGAACGGCACGAGTCCCGCCGCGTCGATAATCAGCTGCGCGGCCGCACCGGCCGGCAGGGCGATCCGGGGTCTTCACGCTTTTATCTCGCTCTGGATGACGAACTCATGCGGCTCTTCGGCACCGACCGGCTTTCCGGCATGATGGGCAAGCTCGGGATGCAGGAAGGGGAAGATATTCAACATCCGTTCCTGACGCGCGCGATCGAAAATGCTCAGAAAAAAGTCGAGTCGATGAACTTCGATATCCGCAAGCAGCTGCTGGAATACGACAACGTCATGAACAAGCAGCGCGAAATGATCTACTCGCTGCGCAACCAGATTCTCGACGGGCAGGATGTGACGAAGACCATCCAGGGCATGATCGATGAAAGTCTCCAGGATAAACTGGACCTGTGGGTTCCGGCCAAAGCGATCCCGGAGACCTGGGATATCAATTCGCTGCATAGCTGGCTCACGCATATGTTCGATGACGACGGCGGACTGAACGTCGCCGACTGGGCCAAGCTTTCGCGCAGCGAAATTGAAGAAAAGACGCGGGAGATCATGGCCGGTGCAGTGCAACGGCGGCAGGACGAGCTGGGACCGTCTCTGTTTCAGCAGCTGCAGCGCATGCTTCTGCTGCAGGTGATCGATGTCGCCTGGAAAGAACATCTCTATGATCTGGACCAGCTCAAAAAGGGAATCAGCCTCCGCGCTTATGCGCAGAAAGACCCCTTAATCGAATTTCAGCATGAAGCGTTTAACCTTTTCAATCAACTGATGAACCGCATCCGCGAGCAGACTTTGGAATACCTGTTTAAAGTCCACATGGCGGCTGCGGAAGCGGCTCCGCCGGGAGCGCCCGAAAAAGCGCCGCCGTCTATTCTCGCGCCGCGATCCGTTTTCGCCCATGCCCGCGCGGAGAAACCGGAGTTTTCAGGCCCGGCGACTGCGCCTGCTCTGCCTGCGCCTTCGGAAAAAGTTCCATCCGGCGATATTCTTTCACGCCCGGTCAGGAAAAATGGGGGGGAGAGTTCTGAACCTCCACGATCAGCCCCTGTGTCGGCTCCGGCCAAAATCGGACGCAACGATCCCTGCTTCTGCGGCAGCGGGAAAAAATACAAAAAGTGCCACGGCGCCTAGCTCTCCCGCTCGCTTCAGCCGCTCTCTTCATCCTCTCCTTCCCGAAATTTAATCTCTCAGCACTCGCTTGGATTGCTTTGGTTCCTCTGACGCTCGAAGCTTTTCGCTCCTCACCCCAAGAATCCTTTTTCCAAGGCTGGATGGCGGGCACGCTGGCTTACGCAGGGCTTCTCTACTGGATCGTCGTCACATTTCACGCCGCTCATCTATCGACTTTCTTCGGCGTGACGTGTCTCCTGCTCCTGGCTGCATATCTCGGACTCTATTGGGGCATATGGGCGTGTTTTGTGGCGCGTCTGAGCCCTCATCCGGCCTCCGGCCACCTTCTCCCTAAAGGGAGAAGGCAGACCTGCCCTCTCCCATCCGGGGAGAGGGTGCCCGAAGGGCGGGTGAGGGCTTACCTGCCGCTTGTCGCCGCAGCGGCCGCCTGGGTGGCCCTCGAATACTTGCGCACCTATCTTTTTACTGGATTTCCCTGGACTCTGCTGGCGGACAGCCAGGTCCATAACTTGCCGGTCATTCAAATCGCCAGCTTGACCGGCGTCTATGGGGTGTCGTTTTTGGTGGCGATGGTGAATGTGGTTGTCGCGCAATCTATTCTGGGGAATAAGAGAGGGTGGGTTCCTACTGCCATTTTCGTTTTATGCTCATTTCTCTTCGGCCTTTACCGCCTTTCCCGAATCACCGAATCACCGAATCGCCGAATCACCGTCGCCCTCCTCCAGGGCAACATCGATCAATACCAGAAATGGGATAACCGGTATGTGGAAGATATTGAAGCGGCTTATACTTCCCTCGTTGACCAAGCCTCGCAAAGTCATCCCGATCTGATTGTCTGGCCCGAAACCTCCGTGCCCGGATACCTCCTGCAGGAAACACCGCTGCGGACCTGGCTCGATGCGGTCGTGAAGAAAAGCCGGACTTATCATCTGGTCGGTGCACCCGTCATGCATGGGAGCCTGGCGATGAATTCAGCCTTTGTTCTCAACCCCCAGGGCCAGGTCGAAGCCGAATACGGCAAACAACATCTGGTCCCTTTCGGCGAGTTCGTCCCCTGGTCCAATTATTTAACTCGCTGGATTCGTGTACTGAACGATCTGGGGGGATTTGCCCCGGGATACCAACCGCCGGTTGTGACGGCTGCGCACACGCCGATTGGCGTCAATATCTGCTATGAAGCAATTTTCCCGGCCATCGTCCGCCATTCCGTAGTCGAGGGGGCTCAAGTCATCGCGAATCTCACCAATGACGGCTGGTACATGCAGACCGCGGGCCCCTACCAGCATTTCGCCCCCAATATCTTCCGTGCCGTGGAAAATCGCCGCTGGCTCATCCGCGCCGATAACACGGGCATTTCCGCGATCGTCGACCCCTTCGGCCGCATCCAGGCCGCCTCGCCTATATTCCAACGAACCATCGTCACCGGTTCCATCGAACCCCGGAGCGACCTCACGCTCTACACCCGCTTCGGCGACTGGTTCGCCTGGCTTTCCTGCGCCGTCTCCGTTGTCGCACTTATCGCGCTCTAAAGGGGTCACACCCTTTCGAGCAAATGAGACGGTCAGTTGGGACACAGTAGACCATATCGCTATGTCCCAGGCGGGGCTGTAGATTGCCCGAAAGGGTGTGACCCCTGCCGCTAGAGGTTCTATGGAAGACGTGGGCCTGTTGGCCCTTTCTTTTTAGCCCTTCGGCGGATATCAATAACCCCTGCGATTTGAGACACTTTCCCATCTGCCGGTCGGCAGCCCAAATGAACAAATCATTCCTCCGCGTTATCGCGCTCTTGTTGATCCCCTGTTTGATCAGTGAACCGGTCCGCGTCTTTGGTTGCGCCCGCC
>Ga0207158_1235_pt1 | contig 11418 bp, 12 predicted proteins | sample Alteio_BWMinHeat_22_FD_153512 | JGI IMG/M metagenome (GOLD analysis project Ga0207158, IMG submission 153512) | Enriched cells from forest soil in Barre Woods Harvard Forest LTER site, Petersham, Massachusetts, United States -... | ecosystem: Environmental > Terrestrial > Soil > Temperate forest >... | reverse complement strand
TCAAGGCGCTGCGAAAGACTACCGTACCGCTGGCGCCGTTTACGCTGCTCCTTGGCCCAAATGGCTCTGGTAAGACATCAGTCCTCCAAGCCCTGCAATACATCGCCTCTATTGCTGCCTCTCAGGTGGGCATTGATCGGGCCCCTGATGCGCAACTTAGAATGAGTTGGTCATCGTTGCTGAGCGTCACGGCCGAGAACCGTAGTGCCGTCGTGGAAATCAAAATCCGATTTCGGTTGAACAAGAAGCTCTTTGCTGCGAAATACGAATGGCTTCCGAATGGGCAGAGTCCTTGGCAGCTTAGTTACCAAGACGGTGGCACCATTCAAGCGCCGGATGCGGCATTGGCACTTAACTGGCTTGGGCGAATGCAGACATATGCTCTTGATTCGTACGCAATCGCCCAACCCATACCCGTGAATTCCGGGCCTCTACACCAGAGCGGTTTTGGCCTGGCGGCAGTGCTCGACGATTTGAAGGACAACCATCCGGAGCGGTGGGAGTTGTTGCTTGCTGAAATGGAGCGCTGGCTTCCGGAGTACGACTACATTCAGTTCGACAAGCCCCAGCAAGGTCAGAAGGGAATCGTGCTCAGGACAAAGAAGGGCGGACACCGGATCCCGGCGTCGCAGCTATCGCAGGGCACCCTACTCGGCCTAGCCCTGTTGACGTTGGCGTATTTGCCCAACCCGCCTTCGGTGGTAGGCCTGGAGGAAATCGACCGCAGCCTACATCCGCGATTACTGCGACATCTCCAAGACGCTCTTTATCGGCTCAGCTACCCGGAGAGCTGCGGGGAGAAGCGCCCACCCATCCAAGTGATCGCCACGACGCACTCGCCGTACTTGCTCGACATGTACCGTGAGCACCCCGAGGAGGTCGTCCTGGCCCGGAAAGAAGGTCTGGAAGTGGAGATGAAGCGGCTGACGGACATTGAGCATTATCAAGAAATTCTCGGGGACTCGCCCCTGAGCGAGGTGTGGTACAGCGGGGTCCTCGGCGGGGTGTCGGTGAAACCATGAAGGTTGGCTATTACTGCGAGTCGCCCGCCGATCAGGCGGCGATGGCAGTCTTCACGGAGGGCATTCTCGGCGAGCCGCCGGAGCCCATCAACATGGACCTGGAGGCTCATGGTGTGACGGGTGTCCTCAAGGGGTTGGACGGCGTTTTCCGTGGGGTTCATTACAACTCCGATGCCGAAGGGCTGGTTATCGTCGTCGATTGCGATACCACGGAGTTACATGACCCCGCTCACGAGACACCCGGCGGCAGCAAAGGACGCTGCCGGCTGTGTCAAGCCCGCAAAATCATTGGGCAGGCCCGCAAGCTCCTGAAACCGAGGCAAGGCAGGCCAGAATTGAAGGTAGCGATGGGCCTGGCCGTGCCGGCAATTGAGGCTTGGTATCTCGTCGGCAAAGAGCACCAGGTCGGGGAGGCCGCCTGGATCGTCGGCCTCGAGGCTGGCCGAACTCCGTTCACGAAGGCTCAGCTAAAGAAGCTGGTTTATGGCACAGATCGGCCCTCTTTGGAACTCGAGACCGAATGCGCTGTCAGAGAAGCACGTCGAGTAATCAGCGACATGAAAGCCATTGAGAGTGCATTCCCGGCCGGGTTCGGTCTGATGGCACGGGAGATGCGCTCCTGGAGAGCGTAACATTCCGCCGCGGAACGCAGCCTTTCTCAGGCAAAGCGCGAATGCAGAGGGTTGCGTGGGGAAAGTGTGAAGTCGGTGGCGAATTGGCACGCTTTCGGCGTGGTGGTTCAGGGTTCACACGCGCAGCGGGGGATCGGCGAAAGTCTGCCGCCCGCCGCGGAGGAATACCCCTTCGCGCGTGTCAGAACAGCTGATGCACCGAGGACACGACATGCGGAATTTGTGGGTCTACTTCGAGGTTTTTCTGATACTCGGAGGAATGGTTGTTGCTTTGGTCGGGTTGGTTTGGTCCAAGACATCAAGCCTAGCGCGCCAGCTCGGGGGGAACGGCGGCACAGATAAGGGATTCTGGGTGATGTTGATTGGATGCGCCATGTTTGGCCTCGGCTGGCTGCTTGGGTAGCTGTTTGGATTTTAGGCAGTTCGACGGTGGGGCGGCTTGCCACAGAGCCGATCCAATACAGAGTCTGCTATCGTCCTAGCATTGAGGTGCCCGATGGGCTCGATTGCTTGCCCGAATTGCAAGGCGAGTCTCCCGGCCGGGGAAATCGCTGCGGGTTGGTGCGAGTCTTGCGGTAAGAAACTTCCGACGTGGGTCTTGCAGGGCGCGCCTGGGTCTGGGCGCGGCCCTGACCGGCAGTCCGCGTCAAGCGAACCGGAGAACACACGTTCAAGCCCAATTCCCTCCTTTGTTTCAAATCCTTTACCGGAGGATTGGGAAGACCCAGAACTGCACCATCCCTATGAGAAATGGATCACCATTCTCGGAGTGGTCTTTGCCGTGGTTGGATTGGGAATGGGCATCTTGTTCGCAATCAAAGGGGCGCCGATGGCAGAGACCGGCCGACAAGTTAAACAGGTCATTGTTGCTCCATTGACCTTTGGATTGGTGGGAGCGATTTTGGGCGTCTGCGTCGGCTGTTTTTTTGCGCCTTCCAGCTTTCTGGGGCGGCCCGCGGGGCGCCTTTGGATGAACAGAATTGGAACGAAGAATGTGGTGGTAGCGCGAATTGCCTGTCTATTGCTTGGGGCGATCGTTTCTGCATTTCTGGCGGGAGTCGGGTGGCTCTTGATGCTGGTTTGATGTGGCGCGGCGGGGTGGCATGTTTTTGCGGATCGGTCGCGGCGACAGCGAACCCTGAATCACCGCCGGCAGAGCATGGGGATCAGGCGGCGAGGAGATTCGGCCGTGCTCCGGTGGCGATGGATCCATTGGGCATTGTTGAGTAGCGGAGGCGTGAAGTCGATGGCGGTTCGGCATGCTTTCGGCGTGTTGGTTCAGGCTTCGTACACGCGGCGGCGGGATCGGCAAAAGCATGCCAGCCGACGGAACAATCGGGCGGCGGATTAGGTAAGGTTGCACTTTCTTCAATGCCAGGAGGGGGTCTGTGGTTCGGCCGAGGTTCTGGGTGATAATTGGCGCAGTTCTCGTTCTCTTAACGGTCGCGCTCGTAATACTAACGAGCGATTTTCGGTCGACCGAGAGCCAACGTGCGGATACAGAAGAACTTCGGGCACTTCTCGGTACGTGGGTCTGCGTGGGCTACGATGCAGAAGGGAATGACGACGTCCCACTTGGCCAAGCGCTCCCATTTGGTCTCAACACCAAGTACTGGATCACCGGCAACACATGCACTTGCACATGGGAGGTACGAGGATTCGGTGGAAAAACAATTTCAGGAGAGATCACGTTGTACCCCGAACGGAGCCCCAAGGGCATTGATTGGGAATTCGAATATAAGGGCAAGAAGGTGACTAAGCCGGGCATTTACGAAGTAGAAGGCGATTCGCTTCGACTCTGCTGGGCACTAGATGGCGAAGATCGACCCAAGCACATAAGGCGTAAAGAGGGCGATGGCCAGATAGTACGTGTAATGCTGCTCGAACGAGAGAAATGACAGGTTGCCGGAGGGCGGCATGCTCTGACGGATCGCTCGCGGCGAAAGCGCACCTTGAACCACCAGCGCCAAAGCATGGGGATCAGGCGGCGAGGAGAATCCGCCGTGGGCCGATGGCGATGGGTCCATTGGGCAGTCTTGATTGTTGAGTGGCGGAGGCGTGAAGTCGGTGGCGGTTCGGCATGCTTTCGCCGGGTTGATTCAGGGTTCAGAGAAGCGGTGGGGGATCGGCGAAAGCCTGCGACCCGCCCGCCAAGGATAAAGGCAGAGCGCGGGATGATCTTCCGCGCCGGCAGGTCGGATTTGCCTCGGGTCCCGCCGAAAGGTAAGTAGAATTAGGCGCCGGTCGCCTGGCGAGATAAATCCCCGACCCGCGCCGGCGGGGGAACCGCTTTGACGGGCGACAGCAATTCTCTGGTGGTGGTCCACGGCTTCGGCGCGGAACTCCTCCGCCTGCGCCCGCGGACCGGCTGCGAATACGCATTCAGCGGCGACGCGCCGCGCTATGTCCAATACGCACTGTACATCCTTTCGGGAGCATTCGGCTTCCTCAGCCTTTTCCTCGGACATTGCCTGGGACTGATTACCGCCGATCTTTGGCTTGATTGGGTGGCGCATGTCAAGATCCTGGGTCTCCTCCTTTTCGGCATACTTTTTGGTTTCGCGCTTTCCGCGGGCCTCTTCCGTTGGATTTTCCATCCCTGGTTGCAGCGCCATTCTCTCGTCGTTTACGAGCAGGGTCTCATTGGACGGTTCCCCGACCTGGAATTCGCCGTCCCGTTCGAGGAAGTGATCGAAGTCTGGGTGTGCCGGCATCCCGAGTGCCGTAACGATGATGTCTGCGCGGCCAAGAATAAGACGGCTTCCCGGTCCAGCGACTCGACCGCGGCTCTCCGGTGGATGGAGCGGATCGTTTCATGGTATCTGACCGGCCTGTTGATTCTCTTCGGCCTGATCCTCGTCCTGGCCGGCGGTACCGCTCCCGCGCTGCCGAAGCGGCAATCGGTGGCGAAGCTGTTCTTGGTCGTGAAAGGGGGCGTGGTGCATCCGCTGGGCCGGTTTCTGCGCCGGTTTCGGGAGGAGGAACGCAATCGGTTACTTGAGTTGCTCCGGTCGCGCTTGCCCGAAGTGGTTGGATCGCATGAGGCGTGAACGCCGGGTTGTGAATTTTCGCAAAACCCGCAGCGCTCGACCCAAGCCAGTGTTCCCGGCGCGTACACAAACCGCGCGAGACCGGATTTGCATGGATATAAGTCACACTGATGGGAGACGCTTGCAGATTCTTCGCTTGGGCACTCGGTGTCGCACCGCGTCGGAGCTTGCCCTGCTGTGAACCGTAACCAAGTCCGTCGCGACTCCGGCAGCTACCAAGGCTTCGACGCCTTGAAGGGAGCTATCTACTCGGCATCACCTGATGGCTCTCGCATGTCGACGCAAAGACGTGGACATGCCACCGGGCCCCGTCTTCCCACACCCAAGTCTCATGCCAGACCACCAAGCCTGCCCGGCTTCATTTTTGCGGCTGAAGTTCCGCCGTGACCGTTACGCCCGCCATCACCTGGACGTCGGCGGACGCCTTGCCGGCGATCACGCGGTAGGAACCCGCGCGCATTTTCTCGATGACGGTTTTCCCCTTCTTGGCCTCGAAGTTCAGCCCCATCGAGACGGCGACAAGGTCCCACGTGCTCTTGAAATCGGGGAGCTTTCCGATCTGGCCGCGTGGGACTACGCTAGCTACGGAGTCGATTTGATCAAAGAAGAGGGCAAGTGGCGGATCTGGCACAGGGTGGTTTACACCGATTTCGCGACGCCGACCGCCGTGAGTTGGACGGAAAAGGTAAGCGAGTTTCTCGCTGGCACGGCAAACGTCGAGGGAATGGCAAAAACGGTAGATCCCTCGCTGTACAGAAACCGAAATCACAGCCACGAGACCGCTCCAGCGACCCCAGCGTGAGAGGAACTACTCGTACGAAGATTTGAGACTTGTCGCGTGGTCTTATGGTGCGGCGTCTTTCCATATTAAGTAGTTCCGGCGCTGGCACTCGAGAGCCGGAAGCGGCGCTGGGCAACGTTCCCCCTTTGCCCGGCGCGGTTGGCTGGCTGTTCCGATACATCCCGGCTTTGGACTCGCTGCGGACTTACTCGTGGCGAGCACTTGGCGCGGATTTGACGGCAGGTCTGACCGTGGCCACGGTTGCCGCGCCCCAAGCGATGGCATACGCCACCTTGGCAGGCGTGCCTCCGCAGTACGGCTTGTTCACTGCCATCGTCATGACGGCGGTGGGGGCCCTTTTCGACTCCTCGCGGCAACTCATCAACGGCCCGACCAACGCCATCTCGATTGCCTTGCTCAGCGCCCTCGCCGTGGTCCCGGAGGGGGAAAGGGTGCCGGCAGCCGTGCTGCTCGCCTTCCTGGTGGGAGCGGTCCAGCTGGGGATCGCCCTGCTTCGACTGGGCGACTTGACCCGCTTCGTTTCCCACTCGGTTATCGTCGGGTTCACGGTCGGCGCAGGCAGTCTTCTCGTCCTCGACCAGATGAAGAACCTCCTCGGTTTGGCTGCCGTCGGCCAGCCGGCAGATCATTTCCTGAAGCGCTTCTGGCTGTCGTTGACGGAGGGCGGCAGCGTTCACTGGCCAACGTTCTTGATCGGAATCGGCACGATGGTGGTGGTGGTGGCCTTCCGGCAGATCAACGGCCTGCGGCGCGACCGTGGCGCCTGGTTCCCGATCCCGCAACATCTCGTGGCGGTCGCTCTCATGGCAACCTTGGTTTGGGCGTTCGACCTGAATGCTCGTTACGACGTGAAGATCGTCGGCGCCATGCCCGCTTCCTTGCCGCGTTTCGAGATTCCGGACCTGAAATGGGATCAGGTGCGGCTGTTCGCCGACAACGCTTTGGCCATCGCCGTCCTGGGCTTGCTGGAAGCGGTGGCGATGGCCAAAGCCATCGCCAGCCGCACCGGACAAAAGCTCGACATTAACCAGCAGTGCCTGAGCGAGGGCGCGGCGAACTTGGCCGGCAGTTTCTTCCAGTGCATTCCCGGTTCGGGATCGTTGACGCGGTCGGCCATCAATCAGCAAGCGGGAGCGGTGAGCCAGTGGTCCGGAGTGTTCTCGGCGATCGCCGTCGCCGGAACGGTTCTGTTGTTGGCGCCGTTGGCGCAGTACATTCCGCGATGCTCGCTGGCCGGCCTGCTCATGCTTGCCGCATTTCGCATGGTGGACTTCCGGCAGCTCGTTTTTCATCTCCGGGCAACGAAGTTCGATGCAGGCGTGGTACTTGTCACGGCCCTTGCCGCGCTCGTCGTCTCGGTGGAGTTCTGCATTGTCGTCGGCGTCTTTCTCTCGTTCGTTCTTTTCGTGTCACGGGCGGCCCACGTGCGCATGACGCACCTCACATTCACGTCGGAGAAACGCATCCGCGAAAAGCTGCCCGGTGATCCGCCCTGCGATCGAATGGTCTTCTTTGGGCTGGAAGGCGAGCTGTTCTTCGGAGCGGAGCCTGAATTACAAAAGCACTTTGCGGCGATCGAGGAAGCGGCGGTGGGAGGGGTCCGCGTCGTTCTCATGCTTCTCAAGTGGACGCGCAACCCAGACGCCGCGTTCCTGAATTTGCTCATGAAGTTCGACAGCAAACTACAACGACGGGGCATCACATTAGTTATCTGCGGCGTTCAGTCGGACTTGAGCAAGGCGCTCGCGGTCACAGGTCTGGATGGCAGGTTCGGCCAGCATCGCATTTTCTGCGAACGGTCGAACAACGGCCGCAGCATCCACGATGCCGTCAATTACGCTTATGACCTACTTGATGGCAGCCTTTGTCTCGCTTGCCCGCACAGTCAGGGATCTACCCGCGGCGGCGAACACCTGGATTACATGATTTGAGAGAGGCGATCGGTGTCGTAGTGGGTGTACGATTATTGATCACGCTCTCACCCACTCGCCGTGTGAGCACAGGGTCGGCATGTGGGTTAGAAGGTCGGATATGTGGTAGAGAGAGTCGGATACGTGGTAGAGAGGGTCGGATAGCTAATTGAATCCCATAGACGATCGCATTCAGAGAACTGAGCAGGGATTAATCGCTCTGGCTGCGACGATCGCGATTTGTCTCGGGCGATGCTCCAGGATGCGGCTGATCGGATGAAATGCGGGGAACGGGGGACAGGCCGGGTAAAATCGGTCGATGCCATGGCCGCTCGCCTTCTGGTGTGCCGCGCTGGATGTGCGTATAAGCTCCAGACATGCGTTTCCGAAAGGGGGGCCACCAGATGGCCGCCATCATGCCCAAAATGATCAGCGGGGCTGCGTACGCCAGTTCTTGCGGAGCGTGACGACCGATTGCTTCCCAGATCTCGTTACCCGGTTGGCCGCGTCCTCCATGTCCTGCGACTGCAAGAGCCAAGACTCCGCGGGCGTACATCCACCCGACAGCAACGATCCCAAACACCAGCGACGCGCCAAGCAACGACTCCATCATGAAGAAGCCGCTCAGCCTGCGCCCGGAAAGATAGAACCCCCAGATGAAAACGCCGGTCAGCATGACACCGACGGCGCACAAAAGGACCACAACGATGTCCAACAGTATGCCCGCTGGCTGCTCAGGAGCGGCCGTCAGCTCAAGCGCCGCACCAAGAATCCAGCCCGCGGCCCCAACCGTGGCGCCGAAAAGACCAAGCGTCATCCACGTGTCGTATTTCGACCAGGAGAGTTTTCCCATGGGGCCCTCATTTCCCCAATGCCTCGCACAACCTCGACCGCACTACCCCAGATTATACGCCGCGCTCAGATTGACTCCAACGTCTTCGCTCGATAACCGCACAAGGTTTGTCTGCCAGGTTGCCGGGTCCCGCCGGAAAAGTTCAATAGCCGTCTTGTCGCCCCGATTCGTTGTGAACAGAAATCCCGTCAACAGTTGCTGTTGGAACTGTTAACGGGATTTGAACTTTCAAAGTCCCCTATTTGTCCCTGCGACCAGCCAAGCCCGCGACCACGGCGGGAAGCTTGTTGAGCATCTCCGCCCAGCCAAACTCCTCCCCCTGGATTGCCTGATCGACCCACGGCTGGGAGAAGTCGAAGCCGGAGTGCTCGAAAAAGACTCGCGTGCCGTCACCGTCGGGTTCGAGCCGGTCGATCACCTACGTATCGATGATCGGGCTGGCCGACCACGAGTATGCGAGCCGACTTGGCGGTTCGCATTCCAGCACCTGGCAGCACACCACGATCCCGTCGAAGCCGGCCTTGGGGTTCGGCGGCGCGCGAAACGTGTGGCGCTGGGGCGAAGACAGATCCTCAGGACGGTCGGCTAGGCGCCGAGTGGCGTGCAAAATACGCTGAGTGCAACGCGCCGAACTATGTCGCACTTATCAGAATCTCTTATCTACTTGGGTCAAAATGCTCGACGCCAACAGCAACAGCGGCGTGCTTAAGCGGCTCGTCGAATGTCGCGAGCGGAAGTCCGCGACGAAGCGCCAACTCCAGGTACGCGGCATCGTATGTGGAAAGCTTTTGTGCACGCGCCAGATCCACCACCTCGTGGAAAATCCGGCTGCCGTTATGCTCTTCGATCGAGATGGGCAGGGATAGCAGGAATTTCGTCCATTTCAATGTGTCGTCGCGGTCACAACGGCCCCGACGTTCCCCTACAACCAGCGCGTTCGCCACTTCCAAATGCCAAACTGCCGGCACGAGCGCCCCGATACGGGGCAGACTTCGCGCAACCGCATCGGCATAGGCGCTGTTTTCATCAATGAAGCACCATGCAAGCGCCGTTGAGCCGTCAAGGACGACGGATTCCAGCTTCTTGCTTCGCGGCGCCTTTTTCTTCTTAGCCATAGCGGGCCCATCCGCCTCGAGAAACGGCTTAGCGGCGGCCTTCTTCAATCATCTGCCGGATCGTGAGATCGCCGGTGGTTCGCTTTTGGCGATCCCGGTAGGCCAGCATGTTCTCGACAACCTGTCGCACTTCGCGGCCTGCTTGGTGGGGGGGCTGCGTCAGCAAGGCGACGGGCGTGCCGCGCCGCGTGATGAGGATCTTCTCCCCGTGTTCCACACGCTCCAGCAACTCGGGAAGATGCGTCTTGGCTTCATAGGAACCGACGGAGGTCATTCTTTGCGCTCCTGCGGAACTGGTCTACAGACCTAGTCTACTCGACGTCTCCGTCGGCGGGCAAGCGGAACCTTCGAAGCCCCAGCAAGTCTTACAGAATCGGGGCACCGAAGACTCTGCCTCGGCCACCCCGCCACCGTCGGGTTCGAGCCGGTAGATCACCTGCGTATCGATGATCGGGCCGGCCGACCACAAGTAAGCGAGCCGCCTGGGCGGTGCGCATTCCAGCACCTGGCAGCGCGCCACGATCCCGTCGAAGCCTTTCTTGGGGTTCGGCGGCGCGCGAAACGTGTGGCGCTGGGGCGAAGACAGATCCTCAGGACGGTCGGCTAAGGAACCCAGCCGGGCAACGCGGCGGCCTGCTTCACCCAGGTCGCCATCTGCGCCTCGTCGAGCTCGCCTTCGTGGATGTCGGCGTAGCGCGTGTCCTTGCTCTTGCTGGCGCCGGGCGGGACCGGTCGCAGCGACGTGCCGCGGAAGAAAGCCACGTTGACGTACTTCGTCATGCAATGGAACCCCAGGAACCAGCCCTGACTCTCGATGCCATAGAACGGCGTGTTCCACTTCACGGCCTTGCGCACGTTGGGCACGTTCCGCACGATGAGCGCGTCGAGGCGCTTCCCTATGTCGCGCTTCCAGCCCGGCATCGCGGCGATGTACGCCTGCACCGGAGCGTCGCCGTCCGCCTTCGCGATTTGCGGATTGCCGCCTGAAAGGAGTTTCGACGGCTTGGCCTTCGTTGTCCTCGCGCTCCGCTCCGAAGACTCCGCGTCGCGGCTAACCGGGGCCGGGGCGCTCAGATTCTCCGCGACCGCGGCCTGGATCAAGGCCTTGAACGCCTCCGCATCGAGCACCTCTCCCTCCCGGATGTCGATGGCGCGACGCGTGTTTCCCTCGAGGCTGGAGTTGAAGAGCCCCCGAGGGTCCTCCAAGGAGGCGCCCCGGGCGAAGGTCAGCTTGACCACCTGGTTGTAGGCCTCTCCCGTGCAGACGATCCCAGCGTGGGACCACACGGGCACGCCCAATGGGTTCGTGGGCTTGATCCAATTGCACTCCTCCACGATGTCCGGGTCCGCTTCGTGGATGAGGCGGCGAACCTCCGCCAGGGTCTCGGCGCGCCAGTCACCCAGAGACCGGATCCGCTCGTCGATGAGACGAGGAAAAACCAAAGGGGTCGAGTATGTATTTTGGCTTATGCGTTTGCCACTAACATGCGTTTGCCGCATTCAAGCGTACTGTGTGCGTGTCCCGAACCGCTCCCGCTGCCCCGCCGTTTCATGGTAAGTCAGCGTCAGTGAAAAAACCGGTACCGGTCCCATGCTGTACCGAGGTCGAAGGACATCAAGCGAGGACCGCGAAGTGATCACGATTCGGTCTTCGGCGGTCAGTTTGTATGTGACTTGCACCGTGTCCCTCTCGACTCGACGCCGCCACGGCCGACTTTTTTCACCTGGGGCCGCGCACCCTCCGCCATTGGCGGCGCCGCCTCCTTGTCCTTCTTCTCCCGCTTCCCCTCGATGTCGAACTCCTGCTTATTGCCCCCGAAGTCCGATGCGGCTTTCCCTTTGAACTTGTCCCCGTCGATCGCCAGCGTGAAATCGAGGGGGAACTTGTTATCCATAAACTTCCGCACGGCGGAAAACGTCAGAGTGTCGTCCTTCAGTTTCACGTCCTTAAGCTTCGCGTCCTTCTGATCCGGCCAGTTCATCGTCCCGACGAGCTTGTCCCCGTCCTTCTGGATCGTCAGTTCGACCGTCCGC
>Ga0207158_1234_pt1 | contig 11454 bp, 6 predicted proteins | sample Alteio_BWMinHeat_22_FD_153512 | JGI IMG/M metagenome (GOLD analysis project Ga0207158, IMG submission 153512) | Enriched cells from forest soil in Barre Woods Harvard Forest LTER site, Petersham, Massachusetts, United States -... | ecosystem: Environmental > Terrestrial > Soil > Temperate forest >... | reverse complement strand
AAGACAGCAGTATAGGTGCCGTTGTGGTTATCGGCGACGGAGCCAAATGTGCCATTGGCATGCCCCGCGCCGACTCCGAACGTGATCGTGGATCCACCACTAGTCTCATAGTTCCCGTTGCTGTCGATACCTTGAAGGGTAACGGTAGTGGTACCTCCTAACAGGATTGTCGAAGGGTTGACGAGCACGAGAGATTGAGCCAGACTGATTGGTCCGGGTGTCACGGTGATCGTGGGGGCTGTCGAAGTGACAGTCTGGCCGCCGATGGTTGTGGTGAAGGTGTTGCTGCCGGCGGTGATGCCGGTGAAGATCGCAGAGTATGTGCCGTTATTGTTATCTGTGACGGGGCTGAAGGTACCGCTCGCGGACCCGGTTCCCAGGCTGAAGCTGATTGGGAGGCCGCCAATGGTCTCATTGGACCCGTTGTTGTCGGTGACCTGGAGCGTGATTGTGGACGTGCCACCCGACTGGATGGTCAGCGGATTCGCCGATACAGTAGACTGCGAGAGGCTGACAGATCCGAGCGTCACCGTGATGCCAGGTGGAGTGGAGGTAACTGCTTGCCCGCCGATGGTGGCCGTAATGGTATTCGTGCCAACTTTAGTGCCGGTGAAGGTGGCGGTGTAGGTGCCGTCGTGGTTGTCTGTGACGGCGCTAAACGTGCCGTCGCCGCTCCCGCTCCCCATCGCGAAGACGACTGTCAAGCCACCACTGCTCTCTTGGTTGCCCTTGGCGTCCAGGGCTGTCAGTGTGACGCTTGCCGTGGTGCGGATGAGCTGAACACTCGCGGGCGAGACCGACACCGTGGTCAGGGACAGTGCGGCCCCGACGTTGATGGTTTCAATTCCCGTGTAAGTAATGGTTGCATGGCCCGTTTGGGAAATGGTGCCGCTGCCAGTGGCGCCGGTGGTAAGTGTCCCGGGACCAATGTACACAAGCGTGTCCCCCGGAGAAGAGGTGGGGGCTTGCCCATTCACGGTCAGGTTTACCCCTGTAGCCTGGGGGATGACGTTGAAGGTGTCGTTTCCTGTCCCACCGTTGAGAGTGGTGGCGATGCCGGAGCCGACGGTTTGCACGTCGAAGAAATTGCCCGCCGAACCGCCGTCGATCGTCAAGCTTTTCGTGCCGGTGGAGACGTACTTAATGTCGGCCGGGGCGATCCCATGAATGGTGCCGCTGGTCAGCTTAACGGTCTGAGTGATGGAATCAGCCGAATCGTCCACGGTGATGTTGTTCTGAGCACCAGCGGAATTGTCCACGGTCAGCGTTCCCTTGATCCCTTGAACGCTCCCCGCATTCCCCACGTTCACCGCCACGGAGGATCCCGCGCCGAGGACGTTGGTGACGACGGCGGATGGCGTTTTCTGCACGTTGATGACAACTCCTGAGGTCGCACCGCTATTCAGGTTGAGAGTGGACAGGCTGGATTCCGGGTTGGAATCGTTCACCGTAATGACGTCGGCTCCAGCCTGCCCCTTGATCGTCGCGGTGGTCTTGTTGGCAAAGTCCACCGTCGCGAAAGTGCCGTTACTGCTATTGAACTGTGAAGTTGTGGTGCCGCTGACCGTGGGGCCATCCACCAGGTTGATCCGGTCGAGGTTGTTGGTTCCATTCAGAGTAATGCTGCTGGCCGTAGTGAGATCGATAGCGGTGCTCACATGCGAGAACGTGATCGTCTGCCCGTCGAGGCTGAAGGATCCGCCGGTCGCACTGGTGGGCGTATAGGTGTCGTTGGTAAACGAGCCGCCCGTCAGAGTAATGGAGTGGCTTCCCGAACCGGGGCCGCCGTCGAAAGTCACCGCGTTCGTGAATGTCCCGCCGCTGTAATCGATCGTCAACGAGTCGTCGATGTTCTGACTGGAGTCGCCGGGTGTGGCGGGGTCGGCGTTGATGAGGATGCTGGGAGTCTGGGCGACCGGTTGGGTGAAAACCAGGAGGCCGTTGTCGGACAGTTGGAAGTCCGTGCCGACCTTTTTCAGGACAAAGCTATTCGTGCCGCTGCCGCTGTCGGCGTTGTAGGTGAGGGGAGCGGAAGACTTAATCACGTATGCCTGGTTGCGGAGAGCGATGGGGGCACCGCTTGGGGAGCCACTGGTGTTAATGGGACTGGTGGAGACGGTGACCGTGATGCCGTCCGAGTTGAAGGCCGATCCGACGGCCCCATTGCTCAGGGGAACTTTTGGGGGCGTTGCGCTGATGACGAAATAGCCCTTGGACCCAGTGATCTTGATATTCGTCCAGTCCTTCTGGGTGCCAGCCGTGTAATCGACGTCAGAAACAGTCGCAGAGAAATTCGCTGCGGTCAGGGTCGTGTCCAGGTCCGTAAAGGTGGCGACGGGCCCGCTTTTGAAGGTGTTAACTGCTGGAGGGGTGACCTGATTGATGAACAGATCTTTGTTCCCAGTACTGGGGGCATGAGTCACCGCCGAAATGGCGTTCGACCACAGGGCCTGGACCGAGTAGCCGTCCTGCATGTAGGCGCTGTTACCACCGTGGTCGCCGATTTCTCCACCGTCGTTTGAGTAGGTTGGATCGGTATAACCATCGGGCGGCAGGGGATCCGTGATCCCTTCGGCCAATTCATGCGCGGACACCTGCGTCATTCCCTGAAACGCGGTGAAGCCCAGGCTGGTCAGGTCGCCATTGGGCGTGGTCGCGGTCTCGTCTGGGATGACCGCATAGTAAACATAGCCGGTGGGGCTTTTGGAGTAGGTAAAGGCACTGTGATAGCCGAGGAAATCGTTGACACTATTGCCGCTCGTGTCGTCACCCACCGCGTCGCCGGGCGGCGTGAATACGAAATAGAGGGTATTGGCGGTGGCCGCCGCGGTGTTTTTCGCGGTGATCTCACTCGCCACGGTCTGTTGAATTAAGCCGTCACTGATCGAGTTGAAGCCTGCGGCGGTCGTGTCTGGGGTGACCGAGACGTCAATGTCGTCCGTGCCGACCGTGCCGTCGCCGATTGTGTACCCATTGGTGCTGTACTGGCTTAGCTGGGTCGAGAGGTATCCATCGCTTGTGATAGTTTTGAAGAATGAGTCGAATTGCGATCGGACGGTGGACGAAATCTCCTTGCTCGTGCTCGAATCTTTCAGGAAGAGTATCTGGACCGAGACTTTGCTGAGGAGGGGGCCTTTGTTTGTGCCGTAGACGAGGCCGGCCCCCGCGAGCACGCCCGCCGTACCGCCTGAGTCGAGCAAATCACGCGCTTCCAGCATCTCCAGGGAAAGCCGGGTCGGTTGCCGGCGAACCTTTCGATCCCGTTTCCAAGGGAACTCCTTGGACATGCCCTTGGGTTGAAGCACTATGCCGTTCAACCAATTTCGCCAGATCCACGTCATCTTCCACCTGCTCTGCAATTGTGTATGAGAATCCGGAGGACATCCACACTGCACTAGTTTTGTCTACTATGGCGGTGAACAACCGGGGAGAGTGCTCTGCATCAGGTCGCGGAGCCAGTTCGGTTCGAGATATCGAAGGAACGACTTGAATTTCATCGATGAGAACCTCAACGAGCGAACCAGACGGCGTGGAACCGAGGGGCATCGGACCTGGTTCCGCAAACAAGCCAGAAAACATTTGGCGTGACAAACTCAACAATTCTCAAGCAACCAATCCAGCCAGAGATCGCGCACTCACGTGCAACCCTGTTCCCTGGCAAGCGTCACCCGTCGCGAGCCGCCCGCCATTGTTCTCGGCGGGAGTGCGGGTATCCGAACAAGAGTCAATCCAGCAACCGCTGGCCATCTCGATGCAAGCCGCGGGTAAGTTACCCTGCGTCTCTTCTAGCGGGTGGGAACAATAAGTGCGCAGGAGCCGCACAGGGCAACTCAATTCTTGGGGTCCTTGAGGGGTAAGAAAGGACCACGGGCCGGGCGCCATAACTCGTCCTGAGGGCGCGCGCAGGAATAAGGGCTGGAGCCTCGAAGCAACGATGTATGCAGGTACTGTCCTATCAATCATGAGATCGTACCTACCCTGGCAATGGGTCGTCAACAAAATAGATAGATTCTTTTACGTAATTGATTTTCTCGGGATTCCTTTCCCGATTCGGCCTTGTCACGAGGTCACCCGGGTTTTGGATCGAGAAGAAAGCGGAGGATATGCACGTCGGCAACCGTGACTAGTCCCTCGCCGATCATCGTCTCCAGTGCGGTCAGCAGCGGCCCGACGCGTTCGGGCAAGTCCACGATGTCGATCCGAACCGGCAGGTTCTCGCTCAGTTCCAGCAACCGGATCGTGTGCAGCTGGCGGCCCGCGCCGTAGCCTTCCACGCAACGGCTCACGGTGGCTCCCGCGACGCCTTGCTGCTGGCACACATGGACGATCGCCGAGTAAAGTGGTTGGCCGTGCCACTGATCATTGCTGTTGATGAACACCGTCACATGCTTCGCATTGCCCTCGACCTTCATGGCAACCTCCTACTGCTGCGGGAAAAGGACCTCGGCCAGTTTCACCCCCAGAACAACGCCCGCGAAGCTGACCAGAACGCTGCCGCCGATGTTGACCAGCGCCAGCGGCCAGCTGGCTGTACGTATCAGGCGGTACGTCTCCAACTCGAACGTCGAAAACGTGGTGTAACCGCCGCAAAAGCCGATGCCGACCAGCAGGTTCAGGTCGGCGTAACGGGGCGGCAGCCGCTCCAGGATGACGACCGAGGCGAAGCCCAGGATGAAAGACCCCGTGACGTTGATGAACAGCGTGCCGTAGGGAAACGCCTGGCCCCAGGGCTGCGAATTGAACCACCGCCCCACCCAGTAGCGCAGCAAGGTTCCGACGGCCCCACCGACGAGAAGCCACACCATCTTGTGCCTCACTACCTGCCAGAACCAGGCCCGCAACCGGCCGTACTGTTCTCCCAAGGGGAAACCCTCCCTCCGTTCACTATTGTCACTTCCGGCCGTGCCTCCAGAACCGCCCAGCCGCGAGGGCGATGAGATCCACGGCCGCCGGCCCCAAGCGGCCGGTGTTGACCGTGAAGTGATACTCCAGCGGACTGGACCAGTCGGTCCCAAAGTAGTCGGCGTGGAAGCGGCGGCGCTGCTCGTCGATCTGGGCGATCAGTTGGCGAGCTGGCCCTTCACGCAACCAGCGATGTTCCATCACACGACGCACGCGGGCTTCGGGGGTCGCCACCAGGCGGACGTGAAACGCGCCAGGGAAATCCCGAAGAAAGCGACTGCCGCCGCGACCGACGAGGAGCACGTTACCACACGCCGCCAGTTCCTTCATGAGTTGCTCCAGCGCCACGAAGTAACGATGGGACAGACTGCCGGGACGAAAACGCTGAAAAATGCCGGGGGGTTGTTCGTCCACCTGCGCCAGTTCCGCCTCGCTCACGCCCAGCCGAACGGCTTGTTGTTCGAGCAGATCCCGGTCGTGGACGCGCAAACGCAGCCGCTCGCCGAGCGTCGGCGCGAAGCCGGTGTCTCCAGCCCCCAGTTCACGAGACAGGGTCAGCACGCGCAGGGTGGCGTCGCCGGTGAATTGGACGGATTGCAAGTCCGTTCCACAAAGGGCTGCCACACACGCCGCCACGTCGTCCAGCGGAACCCGGCCGGTGTTGACAACCAGGTCGTACCGATCGGGCCGGGCGGCATCCGCACCGAAGAAATAGCGCGTAAAGCGCTCGCGCGTGCGGTCCACCTCCAAACAGTGCGCCTGCGCCTGGTCCAGCGGCCACCCTTCCCGCTCGGCCATGCGCTGCACGCGCCAATCACGCGGGGCGACGAGGCGTAGATGAAAGGCGTCCATCGTGTCGCCGAGGAGTTGCCGCGTGCCGCGTCCCACTAGCACGACGTGACCCCGCGCCGCGGCTTGCTTGACGGCCTCTTTCAGCCCGTGAAGGTACTTTTCGTGGGGCGGATGAAGCCGGAAGCGGTCAGCCAAGCTCAGCGCCTTCTCGTCCAGCCGCTCCAGGTCGGCGTCGGGAATGTGTTCCACGGCGGCGGCCTGGTGCAGCAATTCCCGATCGAACAGTTCCCAGCCCAACAACTGGGCGATCCGCTGGGCGACCTCGCCGCCCCCTGCCCCGTATTCGCGCGACACCGTGATGACGTTCATCACACTCACTCCCGCAGGTGCGCAAAAAAAGCCCCACGAGGAGATGGTACTCCCGGTGAGGCTTGGGTGTTGAACCAATAACCCCACCTGGAGAAATTCCGAGGTAGGGGTCATCAGCGACGGCTTCGCGTCCAGTCGTGGCGGTTAATGGCGAACCCCATCGCCATCGCTCAGTTTAGACGCCGGTCGGCCGTTGTCAACGATCCGGTGGCGTGGGTCATCGAGAACACGTTTTGTCCTCGCTTTTTTGTTGACAGCGCGGCTTTCGTCGCAACACAATCGGTGGGGATTCGCTGCCTCTCTCCGGCGTAATAGTTTTCTTCTTCTCTGTCACTTACTTTTTCGGGGGAAGGACAATGCGCAGGTTGCCAGGTCGAAATCGCGGGTTCACGCTTATCGAACTGCTGGTGGTCATCGCCATCATCGCCGTTTTGATTGGGCTTCTCATCCCGGCCGTTCAAAAAGTCCGGGAGTCCGCGGCGCGGGCCAGCTGCGGCAACAACCTCAAACAGATCGGCCTCGCCCTCCATCAGTACCACGACAGCAATACCCGGCTGCCGCCCGCCAAGGTCAATTCGGGGAGCTACTCATCCACGTCGGCGAACTATTATCCGAATCAGCCCTATGCGGTGTACAACCACACCGGATTTACGCTGCTGCTACCTTACATCGAACAGGGCAATCTCTACCAGCAATACAACTTCAACCTGCCCGCAAGCAACTCGTGCTGGCAGGTACCTGCCAACACGTTGGCCAACTATCCGACCGGGGTCACCGGCTCAAGCAATGCAACGGTAGTGGCGACTTCTATCCCCACGTACACCTGTCCATCCGATACCGTGCCAGCGCCGACCGATACTATCCTGTCTCCGACGACTGCGGTAGGAGGGTACTATGGGCCCTATGCCTCGACCGGCGCGCATAGCAATTACCTTTTCAGCTGCGGCACTGCCGACGATTACGGCCCAATTTATCAGCCAACCAACACCGGCGCTGGGATGTTCGGTCTCAACGGCGCCGCCAAATTCACGGATGTCCGAGATGGACTGAGCAACACGCTCATGGTCGGGGAATCCAAACAGCGTGGTGCTCCGAATTGTTCCTCTTGTGGACCCCGTTGGGGCTCGGGCACGCACACCTCGGTCACCGGCATCGCAATCGCTAGCGATGTGTGGACAGCGATCAACTACCCCTCTTGTTCGGATGCTGCGTTAGGCGGTTGTGGGAGTGCTCCCACAGGGCTTCAGATGCAACAGCAATATGCTTGGGTATTCGGTAGCTGGCATCCGGGGGGAGCCAATTTCGTGTACGGGGACGGTTCCGTCCACTTCCTACCAAACAGCCTGCCGGTGGCCACTTTGGCCGCCCTGGCCACGATCGGGGGAGGTGAAACCGTTACCCCTCCCTAGTTCCACGGCTTGTGGAGCGATGAGCGAACCGGCTCATTGCTTCTGGTTGGCTCTTCCATCTGTTCCCTTCCTCGGAAATTCGCATATGAAACGCTATTCCGTGCTGTTCGTGGCCGTGGCAGCCACAGCCGCTACCCTATGTTCGGGATGCTCCTCCGGCGGCGGGGAAGTAAAGAAGATTCTGATTGCGCTGACAATGGACAAGACGCCGCTCACCGACGCAGAGGTCAGCCTGCTGCCCAAGGATGACCCAAATCTAGGAGAGGGTTGCAACGGCAAAACGGCATCGGATGGCAAAGTCGAGATTGTGGCCAATCCCAAGAAACCGCTCAAACCAGGACGCTATGTGGTTCTGGTTCAGAAATTAGTCAGCAAAGATGGGACGCCATTCAAGCAGGAAGAAGACGTCGCCGTGCGACCGAGCATGAGGAGCAAGGTTTTTGGGGCCGAGAATGTCATCCCCGCTGCCTACAGCGACAAGGATCGCGCGCTGCTCATTGTCGAACTCACGACGGGGGACAATTCGGTGACCTTGGATCTTGATAGCAAGAAGAAATAACCAACAAGAAAAGACGCCGACTCCCATCGACCCCTGCGGTTACTTCGACCGCAAATCGAAAGCCAGGTTCCTACGGCCCAACCGACGCCGACGGCCAGTCAGCCGTTGTCCGCTCCGGCGGTATCGGTCAGTCCGGTGAAGCCCGGTCCGCCCGCCGCGACATACCCGTGGCTCGCCCCCGTCTCAGCGGTACTCACCCAGAACGCGTACAGGCGGCCAGTCGTCAGGTAGAAGCGGAATGTCACCGTCTTGCCCGAGACGCGGCCCAGGTCCGCAGCATCTTTCCATTGCACACGTTGAATCGTCTTATCGGCACGCACCGGCACACACTTGGCCGCGCTGTACGGGGTCAGCACCTCGCCCTTGTCGTCGAGCACTTCGGCACGCAGCTCGCCCGCCGCACAGTCCACGTTGACGAAGAGGTACTTGCCCCCGAACGTTATGGGGCGCGTCGTCAGTGTGCCTTCCTTGTCGCCGGCGTCCAGTGAGGTGAAGCCGTCGCGGCGCAACACTGCCAACGACGTGACATTGCCATCGCCGCGGCCGCTGCAATAGAAGTACAACTCGTCGCCCATCACCAGACAGCCGCCGCCCGCCGACTGCACGTTGCCCCAGTTCCAGTCGCCCTTCTTCTCCGAAATCGGCAGAAAGCCGCGCCGCTCCGGCCGCGACCAACTCCAACCGTCGCGGCTGTACCCGACACAAACTTCATTCGGCTTGGGCCGCTCTGGTAATTGGCCGCGCCAGATCGAGAAAAGGCCCAGCACGATGCTTTCATAAGCGACACAATCGAGGTTGTATAGCTCCGGTGTCACTTTGTAATCGTCGCGCGGCGGATCGAGCGTGTCGGAGCCGCACCACAACGGCGGCACGTCGTTGGCTCCCCATTGAGCGCCTTTCACCACGTCGTCCTTCGTCTCCCAGTAGCGGCGCTTGCGCGGCTGGCCCCAGCCGTGCCGCAGACTGTAGACCCACACCTTGCGGAACGGATTATAGAACACGGTGGTGCGGTCGCCGCAGGCGCCGGTCGGCTCCGGCTCCGTCCAGTGAAGGCCGTCCGCCGAGAAGTGAACCCACAGACACCACGATTTCTTCTCCGTCCGGCTGTAGGAGCGAAACATCTTGTAACGCTTCTTGGGGTCTTTCTCTTCCAGGTCGAGCCAGATCGTGCTGGAATCGCGCGGACTCGTTTCCACCAGGTTGGTTCCCTTTTTCACGTTGAGTTCCGGCTTCTCCCACGCGATGCCATCCTTGGAGGTGGCGTACGCGGTGCCGCCCTTGGCCAGATACCACATCTTGAAGCGTTTGTCCTGTGGGTCGTAGAAGACACCGTCGCTGAAGACCATGCCGCCGGACAACACTGGGTTCTTGGCGTGGTACGTCGGTCGATGATGCGTGCGGGTGAGCGTGGTTTTCTCGATAAGGAAGTCATCGACGAAGAGTTGGCGGCCAACGTCGATGGGGATGACGGCCGGCGGCGATTTGAGGTAGGCAGGCGTGACCGGCTCCTTGGGTATCTCCTTGATCTGTGGCGGCCAGGGCATCGGCAAGTGGATGCCGTTGTACAGGAGTTCGCCTTCCTCGGCGGCTAGAGACGACGGCAGCCACTGAGCCGTCAGTCCGGCGGCGCTCAGCAGGCTCAAGTGTATGAAGTGACGGCGATCAGGCGGCGATGACATGACCCAGTTCTCCGAGGGCGCGCGGTTGCGAGGGATGAAGCGTATCGCAACGCGCGGGGAGACGAGTAGCAAGCGAAATCGAGAGAGAACTTTCGTGGTGTAGGCGGCTTGCCTGCAAGGACTAACAGCTGAGCCGCCTACACCACGAATGTTGGTAGACGCCGCGACTGTCGATATTCAAGGTCCGGCAAGGAATGTCCCTGCTTCTCCTGGCCGCGGCAGCCGACGAATACCAGGAGACAGGTTTCCACTCATCACGTCGGCTGGGTTAATCGACGGGTTCAGGTCGGGCAGGCCCAGAGCATGGCCCTCTTCGTGCAGAACCGCCGTCAGCAGGTCCATCCGTCCCGCTGCCGGACTGCCGCTTCCGGCCCGCAACCCCGCGGACGTTTGCACGCTAAACTCGGAATTGTCCGCGGGCGTCGGATCTACGAACCAGCCGTGGCTCGCCGCGTTGGGGGAGAGCGTGAGCATTTCGCCTTGCCGGTAACCGAGCAAACCGTTGGGCAGTGGCCCGACCCGCACGGTGAGATGCTGAAGATCTTGGATCTGTTGCGCGTCCAGGCCCGTGGCCATCCAGATCTCGGACGCCTCATTCACGAGTGGCGCCAATTCCGCGGCGGTCAGGGTCGGCGGCAGAGGCCCATGCCGAGTCGGGTCGGCTGCGGATTCCAGAGGTTGCCCCAGCGGCTTCCACTTGCCGACCAAGACCGTGTCGCCGGGCAGACCGAAGGTGAAGATCTGGTCGCCGGCATCGAAGACGCCGTTGCCGTTGGCGTCCAGCGTGAATAACTGCGTGTTGTGCTGTGGATCGGGACGGGAGACGCCAATGTCATCCCGGCCGCTGGCGTTCCAGTCACCGACGATTGGATGGTCGCTCGCCGTTCCATAACTGTAGACCGCATCCCCGCTGTCGAAGACACCATCACCGTTGGTGTCCAGCGCCCAGACGAGGCTACCGTTGGCGGTGGGCCGCGCCACGCCGATCTTGCTCTTGCCGTTGCCGGTCCAGTCGCCGACCACCACCTTGTCGCCGACCAAGCCGTAATCGAAAACCTGATCGCCGGCATCGAAGACGCCATTCCCGTTGGTGTCGAGCGCGAATAGCAGGCCGCCCCGCCCGTCTGGGCGCACGACTCCAATCTCACTTTTGCCGGCGCCGTTCCAGTCACCGACAATCACCTGATCGCCGGGCGAGCCGAAGTGGAGCACCTGATCCCCAGCGTCGAAGACGCCATCGCCGTTGGTGTCGAGGACGATCAGAAGGCTACCGTTGCCGTCGGGCCGTGCCACCCCGATCTTGCCGGAGCCATCGCCGTTCCAGTCGCCAGCAAAGACCTGGTCGGTTGCGAGGCCGAATGTGAAACTGGGATCGCTCGAATTGAAGATTCCGCTACCGCTGGCGTCGAGCGTAAAGGCGGCGCTGCCGCCGGCGCCGGGCCGGACGACGCCGACGTTGGATTTGTGGAGGATCGTCGAGCCGGTGGTATTGACGGTCCCACCCGCAACGAAGAGATTGATGCCTTGGCCGAGCGGCGCGCTTCCTCCGGGCGTACCCAAGCTGCCGGCTGCTTGGTTAGCGACATTGCCGGTGAGCTTGGAGTTAAGGAGATCGACACTACCCGAGCCGACGAACACGCCGCCGCCCTGACTGGCGCCGCCGGCGCCGCCGAGGGCCGCCGGGTTGCCGCCGTCGCCCCCGCTGCCGCCGGTGACTGAATTGCCGGTGAATGTCGTGGCACTG
>Ga0207158_1233_pt1 | contig 11500 bp, 6 predicted proteins | sample Alteio_BWMinHeat_22_FD_153512 | JGI IMG/M metagenome (GOLD analysis project Ga0207158, IMG submission 153512) | Enriched cells from forest soil in Barre Woods Harvard Forest LTER site, Petersham, Massachusetts, United States -... | ecosystem: Environmental > Terrestrial > Soil > Temperate forest >... | reverse complement strand
CCGCAATTGGCGCATGGCGGCGCCGGATCGGTCAATGGCTCGCTGCAACGCACGCAATAGGGTGATCGTGCCTGGTTCGATTGCTTGCACTGCGGGCAAGGGAGTTCCTTCGTCACGCGCCGTTGTTCCAGATCGGCCTTGATCTCGCGGGCGGAGAAATAGCGGTCCTTGACGTCCTCCGCCAAGTTGATCTTGATGAGCTCGTAAAACCAGCGCTGCGCTGCCGGAAGTGGGGCGGCAGGATTGTTGAGTTGTTCTTCAATTTCTCTTGCCGTGTAGAACCCCTCCGGCGGTTTGCCCGTGATCAAATGATAAAACGTGCCGGCCAGGGCGAAAAGGTCGCTCCGCGGCTCTGGCTTGCCGATGATCTGTTCCGGCGGCGCGTAACCTTCGGTGTAGACGCGTGTCTTGGCTGCCACGCGGTCTTTGGCGGTGCGGCCCAGGTCGCGGGCCGTGCCGAAATCGATGAGCTTGATCGAGCGCTGGTCCTCGACCAACATGATGTTCTCCGGCTTCAGGTCGCGGTGCACCAGCGCCGGCGTCTGGCTGTGCATGTGCGTCAGCACGTCGCAGATGAGCTTGCCCCACTCGACGACCTGCTCGACGGCGAAAGGTTGATTATTGTTGGTTTCCAGCAGTTTGAGCAAATCCTGCCCGCGGATGTACTCCATGACCAACAACGCCGTCTGGCCTTGCTCGACGAGGTCATACACCTGCGGCACCACCGGCAGGTTTTTCAACGAGCGCAAGATTTCGGCCTCGCGGCGGAAAAAGTTCAGGCGGATCGCGAATTCCTCCGGATCGGAGCAAATCATGTCCTTGATGGCGACGGGCCGGTTGCCCACGCGGGTGTCAACAGCCAGGTAAACTGCGCCGAAGCCACCCACGGCCAATAGCTTCTCGACGCGGTAACGGCCGTGCAGCATCGTTCCCGGCGCGGTCGGCAGAGGCGTGCCGCAGCGCTGGCACGTGCGTTCACTCGGTGGGTTGGCGACGCCGCAGGAAGGATTGGAACACAGGTTGGGCGGCCCGTCGGCATCGGAAGCCGCGCCGTCGCTTTGCAGTAAATAGCCGCAATCCATGCAGGCGATCGCGCCCGGCAGGAGCGGCGTCTTGCATGCGGGACATTCCGTCGGCGCGGCGGGCGGCGCCGATGACTTTTTGGTGGAGACCGGAGAGGCAGGCGGCGGCGCGGTGATCGCGGCGGAACCTGAACGAGACGCGACGCGTCCAGTTCCGGAAGCGGCCGTGACTGCAGGTGCGGCCGCCGCCGGTTGGCGTGCCTGCGCAGCTCCAACAAGGATGGCCTTTTTGCAGGCCGGACAGAGCACTTGTTTCCCCGCCGCGTTGTCAGGCACCTGCATGGCTTGGCTACAGTGCGGGCAACGGATCAATTGCGGCATTCGTATAACCTTCCTATTGCCCGCCGCCACAACGCGGCCAGCGCGTCTGCGGAGCCATAATGCACCGTACGCTCATTTCTTCCGCTGTCTTTCCCCGAAGCGGAGCACATTGCTCCCCAGGCGAATCGTGTCTCCGGACTTGAGCGTTGTCGGTTGGGTGACGCGCTCTTCATTGACGAACGTGCCCGCCGGCGTCCCTTCATCGACGAGGAGATAAAGGTTGTTCTGGTGCAGGATGCGCGCGTGCGTTCGCTCGACGCCGGCATCGCCGAACAGGCCGATATCGCACACTTCGGCGCGACCGATCAGCACTTCCTCCTTGGTGAGCAGTATCTCCCGCCCGGCCCGAAAACCCGCTTCAACTTTCAGCCAACCTTCCTTGAGAATAACCTGAGCCAACCCGATAAACAAACCGATACAGGTCCCTAGAACGACGAATCCCCAGGCACTACTGCTCAGCAGATCCTCGGGCTCCTTGTGAAATACCCGGCTCAGCAACACATTTACGCCGGCGGACAGCGATCCGCCAAGCAGGCCGCCAAGGAAACCGCCAAGCAGGCCGTTGACCATTTTTCGCACCTGGCCCAGGACGCTTTGGCCACGCGCGAGGCGGAGAATAAGGTCCAGCGCGCCGACCGAGGCGCCGATCAGCAATCCGGTCAGGGCCCAGCCGAAGATGCGCATCGGTTCGATCGAGGTTAGATGGAACAGGAATTGTCCGATGCCGACGCCGAACAGGCTACAGACGCACCCGAGCACGCCGACGAGTAAACTGCGCCCGACAACAGGAGCGGCTTGATGGCCGGAGCGGTTCCACAGCGCGTCGATGAAGCCGAGCGCGATCGCCACCGCCGTGCCGAGACTTGCTCCCTTTAGAAGCGTCCGAGCCAGCGCGCCGGTGTCGTGCGACAAATGGTCCGCCATGAAACTACCAGACGCCCATCCGACAAACGCCGCCCAGGCGCCGCACAGGGCACAGTAGTAGATAAAGAGTTTGAATGACATCGCAACGCCTTTTTTGGCCCGTCATCCACGGTTCAGTTTGTCGATCAAGATAGTGAACTTTCCTTTCATTCATTGCAGCTGTTTCGTCTAATCGGAGCGCTAAACGAAACGTTTCGTTCAACATCATGCCCTTGTCATTTCTTGAGTTACGGACGGTTCCCAATGTGTGTTGAACGATTAAACGAAACAGAAGCTGGACCCTACTCATCCTTCAGTTATCCACCGATCCTTGGCAGACCTCTCGCTCCGCGAGAGATCCGCGAATCCAGGCGGCATCCCGCGGTTGAAGATGGAGAAAGCATCAGTCCAAGATTCCCTTCTCCGTAATCCGAACGGTGCAGGATTGCTGGACGAGGCCGGATGACACGATTGGGGAGAACGTCCCAACAGTTTCCGCGCGAACGCGCCAGGACACCTGAGAATACTCTCCGGCCCGCTCAACGATCTTCTCAGCGGTCTCACCTTCGAGGAGGGTCAGGCCCTTGGGGAGCGCGATTCTGGCCTTTTGGCCGTCCTGCGGGTTCTTGACGTACGCCGTTACCGTAAACTCGCCGCCAGGCTTGAACGAACCGCCCGTCGTCAGGCCGAGTTGCCCTCCCGAGTTGCTGGAAACTGCGTTGAGCCCGTACGTGAACGCCATCTCGCGGCGTTCACCCGGATTCATGGTTTGGACAGTCCAGTACAGGGCGACGCAGGAATCCTTACGGCCCGGGTCTTGGTTGATCGGCTCCGGCTCCCAATCCCATTTGACCTCGGGGTTGCCGGGGTAGCGACAGATCAGCATGCTTTCCGGCGCTTCAAGTGATATATCGGAGTCCGGGACCCGAAGTCCTTTCAAGCCGAGATGAGCCACCGTTCCAGGGTTCGCCAGGTCTTCTCGTTCAAGGGCCTGCACATAGTCGGGGATCTCCTTGTAAGAAAAGCGCCGCATACTTTGCAATAATCCGGGTTGGCCGGGGATCACGAAAGGGCTGCCATCGTTGGCCCCGATGAACGTATCGAGCATTACTCTCAGGCCGACCTTGTGCGTCTCCTTGGCTTCATTCACGATCGAATAGCGCACGAGGTAAGTGTCAAGTAGCCGTGTTTGTTCGCCCGGAACCAGTTGAACGGTCTGCGTCACGACGATGCGCGAATTCGGCAATTGCTCGGGGTCGGGCCAGACCTCCCACTCCGAACGGAAGCCGCCGTTTTTCAGATCGACCTTCTTCTTGTTTCGCACCCAGCTGCCTGGCGACCGGCCGAAGAGGATTTCCTTGTCGTCGATCTTCAAGCAGGTGTTATTGGTCTCGCCGTTCTCCTTGTACGTAAGGCGTTTGAACTTGCCCGGCTCTTCGGGGTCCGGTTCCCCGAGCATGATAATGCCGAAACGCATGGTGTCGTTGAAGCGAACGTCGAGCCGTGGCTCGCGATCGAGCAGTCCGCCCTCGGGTTCAGCGTGGTGGAATGCGTCATAGAACAAGACGGCGATCAGCAGAACGAGCAGCGCCGCAACCGGCCAGCCAAGGCGGCCGGAATGGACCAATCGGCGGAAAAGAGGAGGGCTGGCCGCGCGGGATGGTTTCGCGCGCGCTGGCGGTGACGTAGGGTCCAAGGTAAGAGCCAGCCCGGACTCGGGCGGCGAAAGGGCATTGCCGAAGCGAAGATTACCGCCCACCTCCAGCGTCACCGGCACCACGAATCGTTGATCGCCATTGGCAATCACGACAACGCGGGCAGTGAGCGTCTCGCCTTCACGGTCGGGAACGGAGGGAATGACCAGCGGAATCGCAGCGCTTCGGCCGTTGAGCTTGGCCCGGCCGACTTCGAGCCAGGGTTGGTTGCTGATGGCGTGCGCGAAAACTGGTTTGGGCTTTTTTTCGTGGTTGCTGACAAGAAGTTCGTACTGCAGCTTGTCGCCGACGTTGCCGCGCAACCCGAGTGATTTCTCGCTGATTTGGACCTTCGGGGGGATCGTCAGGCCGAGGACCTCGAAGAATTGCTGCACCACTGCCGGGCCTTTGGCGCCGGGTGTAGTAACAGGGTAGCTCCAGCCGTTTTCCTTGTACCAACGGGCGACAGTGCCGTTCTCGAACAGTTCCGCGGCTTCATGGGGTTTAAGTTTGGCTTTCTCTGCGATCTGGCGCGGGCTGCGGGCGCCGGCCAAAACGCCCTCCGCGAAAGGTTTCACGGGTACGTCGGCGCGCACTACGACCGTAACCGTGCCGCCGTTGGAATCGACGACAAGCTTTCCTTCCAATGGCTTGCGGCCGGCGCGCAAGCGTTTGCCCTGTACATGAACCGGAATAAGGGTTTCCGCGCCGAACTGGAAGTGCTTTTCGGACGCGCCTTTTGAGCCTCCCAGCGCCAGCCAGTTGCAATCCTCGCAACTTACGGAACCATGGAGCAGCCGCATGCCCCGGTTTTCGAGGTGCAATTCAAACGATCGATCCTCGCCGTAATGGACCTGACCGAGGCTGACCTCCTGGGGATTGACGAGAAGCTTCGGAGGTTCGAGAGCGCCGGTGGGCAAGCGGGTCAGCAACTGGTCGAGGCCGCGATCCGGATCGGGAAAGCGGGCCGCCTGCCGTGCCGCCGTGGCCAAGTCCGCGCGGCCCAGACTGCTTAAGAACGACTCGAAATAGCCTTGTTTCAAAAGGGCACGCGCCGCCGGCCATTCTTCCTGGCAGCAGACGGCCAACTCATCAAAAGTACGGCACGATCGGCCGGCGGGGAAAATGAAGGCACTTGGAAAGGGTCGCTGACCCCCCGCCATCGGGCCGCCATTGCGCAACGTCCCTGGGAGGGCGCTGCCGTCGAAGTAGCAATAGGCCGCGTCCGGCGGATTCACTCGGGAGCATTTGCCGCAGGTCTGCGCCATGAACCGTCAAGGCCCGGAGAGGAAAGAAGCCCTCTCCTCGTTCCGGTCGCCGCCTCCTGCCCGTGGTCGCTGTTCGCTTCCTGCCTCTTGGCAGCTAAATGATCAGTTTCAGTTGCACATTGCCGATCTGGATGACGTCGTTAACGGTCAGCGGTCTCTTCTGGCCTGGGTAGATTCGCGACCGGTTGACAAAGGTGCCGTTGGCGCTGTTGAGGTCTTCGATGGTCAGATGATGCTCCTCAAACGAGATCAGCGCATGCTGGCGGGAGCACCAGATGCGATCCGGGGGTTCCTGGTCTTCCAGGTCGATGTCGACGGGCTTCTCGTCGGCCCGGCCGATGAAGTTGTGGCCGTCGTAGATTGGGTATTCGACGTTTCGTTTTTGGCCGCGGAGGACGAGCAGGCGAGGTTGGGCGTCCGGCGTCAAAGTTCCGGCATCCGCCGCGCCGGGCGCGAGACTGCCTAGGGAGGATAGCGCGGACGCCGGCATCGTGATTGCCGCGGGCTCAGAAATTGTCTGCTCGGCAGCGGCAAGAGCCGGCGCGGCATCGTTCTGAGACGCAAGGTCTGGTTCGACCGACGAACCATCGGGCGTGTCTGGCACGTCGGCGAACTCCGCCATCGGCGCGACCGCCGACGCGGTCGTCGAGTCGATTGGCATTATGCCTGCGAACGGCGCCGAGTCGGCGGCCAATCCCTCAAGGTAGGGCGCCGTTTCTGGAACGTACTGGACCGTCTCCACAGTGTGAGGGACGTCCATCGCGGGGACCGCGGGCGTTGCCAAGGGGGGCGCCGCCACCGCAGGTTCCGCGCCGGCCAGGTCCGACTTACACTGCTCACAAAAAAGGGCGCCGTCTTCGTTCTCGAAGTGGCAGAATGGACATTTCAACATGGCTGGTAGGTCCTCGGTGTCGGCTCCTGGTGGCGAGGTGGTGATAACCTCAATTCACCACAACACATGAACTCGTCACACTATCACTCAACGGTGATCATCCGGGTAGCGGCAATTCCTCGGCAAGTCGGGCAGCGTCATCGACGGCAAGTTGCGTTTTGCGGGAGACTCGGCCGCCGGCGTTCAACTCTTGCAACACTTGGCGCGCTAGCATCGTCTTCTTGGCGGCGCGCGGACCCATGATCTCGCCCTTCTTTTCAATCGTTTGCGCCACCCGTTTGGCTTCGTCTTGATTGTTCGCGGCAATCGCTTGCTGGAGGTTCTTGTTCAGTTCGTAAATCTGCACTTCGTCGATGTGTCGGGCCACCTCGGCGTTGATGTAACCCTGGCCGGTGGCGGTGTATTGGATTTCGAGCGGCACTTCTCCGGTCGTCTCGCGTTTGCCGGCGCCAAGATCGTAAGTGACTTCCAGTTTAGCAATGGCGTACTTGCCGTCAGGGCGTTTGGGTAGGCTGAGGTCGAGGATGTAGCGCGTCGGTTTGTCGCGCTCGAGGGTGCCGAGTGTGGCAACTAGCGGCTGGCCCTCGCCGCCCGCCGTTTGCAATTCCTTTATCTCCGGAACGACCTGGCGCACGCGTTTGATTTTGATGTCCTTGAACGGCTTGATGTGCATCTCGACGTTGGTGAAGCCGGTGGCGGCCAGGTGCTCGAATTCCTCGAGGAAGATGCGTTCGGCCTCTTGAGCCTGGTTAACGTCGATGTAATACCATTTGCCCTCGGCCAGCTTGGCCAGGTCCTTGAGAAGGCTGGAGTTCCACTCCGTGCCGACGCCCATCACCGTGAAGTGGATCTTTTTCTGGGCGGCCTGCTGAGCGAGCTGGCGGCAAAGCTGTTCGCCGGAGGTTTCGCCGTCCGTCAAAACGACGACCTGCGACAGGAACCCCGGACCGGCGGCCTTTTCGACTTCGGAGAGGCCCAGCGCGATGCCCTGATCCATCGAGGTACCTCCTGGGTCGACATCGAACAGGTCGATCCGGCTCATCACCGCTTCAATTGTGCTCTTGTCGGAAAGTTTGGTCGCGGGGAGGACTACTTGGGCGTTGTGGGCGAAGGCGACAATGGCCAGGCTGTCCTCGGGCCGGAGTTTCTGAATGGCCGCGCCGGCCGCTTGCTGAATGCGCCGAAGGCGGCTGATGCCGGTGCCGTCCTCTTCATACATCGAGCCGCTCACGTCCAGCACCAAGGCCAAGTTCAAGCCGAGCGGCTCGGTTCCCCCCTCGGCACTGGGAATGAGTTTGACCAGCGCGTAGCTGGCAGCCGACTCTCCAGCGACGGCGATGCTGCCTCGGTACATCATCCGTTCGATGTGAATCTTCGCCGACATCCTGAACGACCTCCCAGGGGGAAAGACTTGCGGCCAAATGAGTGCATCTTCGCTTGGAGTCGCTTTCGTCATAAGGCGGCTGCGTGAGCTCCGAAAGGGCAGTTCACCATTGGCGCTGGTCGAGCGAGACGCTCGCCCGTGCGCGGCCGAGAATCCTCCATGAATTGATCGATTTTTAGCATACCACAATAGGGCGCACAACCAATTGCATTTCCTTTTTCACGACTAGCCCGTATTCCCTGGAAGACTTTATCACTTATCGCGTTTGGCCCTTCGCCAACCGATCATGGTGACGGCATTCACGCAGTAGCGGGTGACCGCATGAATGCGGTCTCTATAAACAGCGGCTGTCACGATAGCAGGAAGAACGCCGCGACCCGTTTCATCCCCACCGCGTCGAAGGTCCAGGTCCACGGCCGGGCAAAACGGCTCAAAAGGCGCAAGCCGCGTTTTCCGGCCAATTGAAGGCATGAGCCCGCCACAGCGCCCGCGACGCTCCAACAACCCACCGCGAGTGCGATCCAGAGTGGCGTCCACAGCCAGACCATGTTACGCAGTTCGCTAGTCCCCGCGGCCGGTTGTAGTAGCTTGAACAGCGTTCGCGGCAGCCAGTCGAGCGAGGGCAGCAGACAGGCCAGAGACGCGCTGCCGAGCAAGCCAGCCACGGCTCCGGCGACAATTCCGCAGAGCGCGTCCGTCACCCGTTGTCCGCGCTTCCACAGTGCGACGCCGCCGAGGAGCGCTCCAATCCACCAGGTCGTGAGGACGAAGTACTTTACATAGCCGCTGTCGGTCGGCGGCGGTTCCAGCCAGGCGGAGAACGATCCGGGCGGGATTGCGGCATTTGGGGCGGCAGCCCACACACGGGCGATCAAGTCAGCAGGAATGGCCAGCAAAAACCGGTAGAACATCGCCAGCAGCAGTCCCGCGAGAAACGGTTTCAGCAGCTTGCGCGTGAACGGTTCCTGTGGATGATGGACGTCGACGCGAATCCGCACGGCCAGTTTTTGCCCGGCGTTGGCCAAGATGCGCAACATGGTCTCATGAAGTTTGCCCGCGTCTATGAGGGTCGAATCAACTTCGAAGGAAATGACCGCCTGCTGCGGCCCGCTGACGGTGGGCGTGGTCACGCGCAGCCAGGGCACATCGCTGTCGGCCAGGGCGTAGACCCATTTCTTGACCGACGTGCCCAGTGTAACCTGGCCGCGCACGACTTCCGGCGTCTGGCACCGCAGTTGCACCTCGCTCTCGGATAATTGTAACGGCGGCGGTTTGGAAAGCCCCATCCCCTCGAAGAATTGCTGCACTGCCGCAACTCCCTTGGCTGGAGGTCCCTCCACCGGGTAGCTCCAACCATTGGCCGCGAACCAGCGGGCGACGTCGCCACTCTCGAGAAGAGGAACGGCTGCCTTGGGTTGAGAGCGCATTCTCTCCGCCAGCTCGCGCGGCGTGGCCGCGCCCGCGAAGGGCGGCCGGGGAAACGGCACAGCGCTCACGTCGAGCCGGATTGGCACCTCGGCGATGCCGCCGTTGGTGATGACCGTGAGCCGGGCGCTATAGGTTTGGGGTCCGGTCAACTCACGCGTCTCGACGCGCACTGTGATCGGTTGCTCGCGGGCGGTTTTGATCGCGCACTGCTGGTCGCCGTTGGGTTGCTCCAATTTCAGCCATTTCCCCCCCTCGGCGACGCTCACCTTCCCTTGCAGCAGTCCCTTGCCGCCGTTCGAGACCGTGAGCCGAACTTGCCGGTTCTCACCTGGCTTCAGGGGACCGAATGTTAAGCGGCGCGGATTCAATTCGAGGCGCGGCCCCTGAACCTGGACGGCGGGAAGGCCGGCGACGAAGTTATGCAACCCGATGTCGGGGTCGGCCTGGCCCTGAGCTTCCTGGGCGGTGTGCGCGAGGTCCATGCGGCCGATGCTGGCAAGGAATTGGGCGAAGCGGCCTTGGTGGAGCAACTCGCGCGCATCTTCCCATTCATACTGGCATCCTTGCACGAGTTCATCGAAATTGCGGCAGCGGCGCGTGGAGGGGAAGACGAATTCGTGCGGGAAGGCGGCGTTCGGCGCCCGGCTTGGTCCCACGATTGTGCGCAGGGCGTTCCCGTCGAAGTGGCAATACGCCGCCTCATTGGGATTCGCGCGCTGGCAACGGGGACAAAGAACGGCAGCCATGAACTACATTAGACAAGGAAAAAGGGCTAAGGAGAAACCCAAAAGAGAAAAGACGGCCACACGGCGATCATTGCCAACGCTTCATTTCTTCCTGAGTTGCGCGGCGCGAGCTTGAAAACGAAGAATGATGGCGCCCAATTCGATGCGGTCGCCGTCGTGCAGGTCGCACGAATGCCGTATTGGCTCACCGTTGACGCGGGTGGTTTCGGGCGGAGCATCATTATTGAGCAGGAGGAAGCGGTTGCCCTCGCGCTGAATGATGGCGTGTTGTTTTTCTACTTTCATATCGCGGAACAGGGCGATATCGGCGTGCTCATCGCGTCCGAGAAGGTTGTCGCTTTTATCCAGGGGATACTCGCGCCCCTCCTGCCAACCGCGAAGCACTTTGACCGACGCGGGTTGGAACACGCCGCGCACCAGGGCTGATAGCGCGCCGATGCATGCGCCCAGGATAACCAGCCCGGTCGCGCTCCAGACGCCGGAGTTGCTCGATTGCTCGGCGGTCTTGAGATAAGCCAATCCGTAGAGCGCTCCCCCGACGAAGCCGCCCAGCGCTCCGCCGATGGTGCCGTAGCTTAGTTTGCCCAACGACCGGGCCGCGACGCCTTCACTCGCTCCCACCGCGATGCCGAGAAACATCCAGCCGAGGCCGCGCACCAGCGTGCTGAGAATGAGCGTCTTCACGTCGCGCACGGCGCCGAGCTGGCCGACGAGCTTGAAGTTGACCCATTCGCCCAGGCACATCCCTACCGCCCCTCCCAAGGCGCCGAGGATGACGCCGTATGCGGCCAGCCGACAGAAACGGACGAGTGACCGGTCGCGGATCGCCTCGACGCTAACCACGAAGTAGCCGATGACCCCGCCTATGAGCGCCCCGCCTTGGAGCATTTGCGGCAGCAATTGATCCAGGGCATAATTCTTGTCGCCGAAAACGCTGAAGAGCAGCCAGCCGAGCAAACCGCCGAGCGCTCCGAAAACGGCGTTGAAGTAGATGCGGACGAGAAGGGACATGGGGAAATGGCACCGCCCGGCCTTGGGGTGTCGTGGAGTTTCCGCTTGCCATCGTTTGTAATGGGCGGCGCGCCGGTTTGCAACTGCGGTTATGACAACGTGGCCGTGTCCTGAAAGCTAACCATGCCCGCGCCCTTGCATACGGCACGGCGGACGATCAGAATCTAGGGCGACGCGGGGAATCCAATCACAACTCTTATCAATGCGCAGGGTCACCATGGGTTTGACCACTCTCAGGCAGTTGCAATCGAAGACGCGGGGACCGTATCTCGTTCGCTGCGCCGCGCCCGAGGATGCGGCGGCGTTGCTAGTCCATGCCCAGGACATTCTCAGCGAAGGCATGTTCGGCGTGACGCGGCCGGAGGAATTCAACATGTCGCTCGAGGAGGAGCGAGCCTGGATCCGCGCCCATCTCGACGCGCCGGGTGATCTGGTTCTCGTCGCGGAGTCCGATGGAGCCTTGGCGGGCTTACTCTTTTTCGAGTCGGGTCCGCGCCTGCGCCAGGCGCATCGGGGCGCGCTGCACATGTCGGTTGAACGCGCGTGGCGCGGTCAGGGAATCGGCGAGGCACTGTTGAACACGCTCATGGATTGGGCCAAGCAGAACCCGGCGATTGAGAAGGTTGGCCTTTCGGTCTTGTCGACGAACGCGCGCGCCATCGGTCTCTACAAGAAGGCCGGGTTCATCGAGGAAGGCCGCCGGCCGCGCGAGATCAAGATGGGGCCGAACGAGTATGTGGATGAGATTTTGATGTTTCGGTTTGTGAAATA
>Ga0207158_1143_pt1 | contig 11537 bp, 7 predicted proteins | sample Alteio_BWMinHeat_22_FD_153512 | JGI IMG/M metagenome (GOLD analysis project Ga0207158, IMG submission 153512) | Enriched cells from forest soil in Barre Woods Harvard Forest LTER site, Petersham, Massachusetts, United States -... | ecosystem: Environmental > Terrestrial > Soil > Temperate forest >... | reverse complement strand
ATGTGCTGAAGGAATGCCTGGACATCGATCCTGACAATTTCCTCGCTAATTATTTTTCCGGACTGCTTTATTTCAACCGCAAACAGCCAACCCGCGCCGAGATTTTCCTAAAGAAAGCCCTCACCATTCAGCCCGGCAATTTGGATGCAAAGCTCGATCTCATTAAGGTAAGAGTAGCCCAAAAGCAAACCGCCGAAGCGGAAACAGAGCTTGATCAACTTGCTGCCCGACATCCGGATGACGTTCGGGTCCGTTACGCGCGGGCATCGTTTTACGCAAGCCAGAAGCGCGCATCCGATGCAATAAGTGAATTCAAGACCGTGCGCGTATTGGCGCCTTCCAGTCCGGGAGTGTTGTTCGAAATGGCTATCGTGTATTTCAGGGCCGCCGACTACCCCAATACGATAATCATGCTCGAGCAATTCCACAAGACAGGCGTCACTCCCGAGTCGGCATATCTGATGGGCCACTCGCTGGCTGAGATCGGAAGTCTCGAGAGCGCGGAACAATGGCTTAAGCGAGCGATCCAGGATCGCGAGGCCTTCTTTGACGCGCGCTTCGAGCTTGGCCGATTGTACTTTACCGGCAGGCGATATCCTGAAGCGATCGAACTCCTGCGCCGCGCTGTGGAGTTGGCTCCCGACAGCGTGGACGCGAGATATTTGCTCGCCTTCTGTCTCGAGCTCACCAACAAGCTCGACGAGGCGATGGCCCAGTACGCCGAGATCATCAAAATGGCGCCGGATAGATTCGAAGGATACCACGGCGAGGGCTCGGTCAAATTCAAGCGTGGAGAGATCGCCGCCGCCGTTGCCAGCCTGGCCCGAGCCGAGAGGTTCAACAGAGGAGATGCTGATGTGCAGTTCCAGTTAGGGCGGGCGCTGGGGCGTGCAGGCAACAACTCTGGCGCCATTGATCACCTCCAGGAGGCTATACGACTCGACCCGGCGCGTGCGGATGCTCACTTCCAGCTTGGCCAGGCGCTGAAAAAAGCAGGACGTGACCAGGAGGCCGATGAGCAGTTCAAGGCAGCCGAGCGGCTGAATGCGGAGTTCCGCAATCGGACGGCGGGTGAGAGACAGAACGAGCTCCGTTAGTCCTGCTGCCCAACGGAACAGGCAAGGTCGAACGTCGTTGGAAAGCCGCCGAAATCTGGAGCCTGATGGCTAAAAAGCCTTGTGACCCAAGGGTATCCCCTGGCAATAAACTGCCCTCGGCGGACAGCCCGACCGTGCCTTACCTCCTACTCTCCTTGCTCTTTATGCTCTGGTGTGTTCCGGCCGGCCTGGGCCAAGCCAGGGCGGATGCACAAAATAAGATCGACGCCGCCACAGCCGCTCTGCAAAAAGGAGACATAGGACTCGCTGAATCGACGGCCAACTCGATACTGGAATCGCGGTCAGCCGACGGCGACTTGCGCGCCGCCGCGTACAACATCCTTGGAATTGCGAGCGACCAACAGCAACGGGTCGCCGAAGCCGAGGAATTCTACCGAAAGGCGTTGGCCGCCGACCCGTCTCTGATTGCAGCCCGCAATAACCTGGGGAACCTCCTCTTCAAGACTAAGCGAGAAAGGCTCGCGATTCAGGAGTACCAGATCGTCCTCAAGGCCGACGCGCAGCATACCGAAGCCAACCTCAACCTGGGGCTCATTTATCAAGCGCGGGGCGAATCCCAAGCCGCAATCCGGCATTTGGAAAGAGCCAGGGTTAACGCCGGCAGCGACGCTAGATTGATGCTGACTCTGGCTGCCCTCTATTTCGAGACCAACCAGCGAGAAAAGGGGCTGGCGGTCCTAGCGGAGTTTGTTAAGAATTCGAGCGATGACCCTAGAGTCCATTTCACCGTAGGTCTGATGCTGGCGCGCCGAGAGCTTTACAAAGAGGCTGCCGAGCATTTCGGTGTTGTTGCTGCGGCGCATCCCGAGTCGTATGAAGCCCTCTATAACTATGGCCTTGCCCTGTACCACCTCAACCAGCCGGTTGAGGCGGAGCGCGTTCTCAAGGCAGCAGCCAACCTCAGGCCCGACCTGCCCGAACCTCACGAACGGCTCGCTCTGATATACTCCGGGACCGGAAAAAGCACAGCCGCCATCGCCGAGTATACTCGCACCATCGAATTGGACCCGCAAAACGCCCAGGCTCAGTTCTTACTCGGCGAAGAACGTGCGCGGACGGGGCAGATTAGAGATGCGGCGGATTGCTACGAGCGCGCCGTCAAGCTTTCCCCGAAATCCGTTCCTTACCTGCTCAAGCTGGCTGAGGTCTGCTTCAAACTGCGGCGCTACCAGAGGGCCGAAGACGCCTATCTGCAGGCCATCGCTGCCGGCGATACTCCTACCGGCGAGCTTTATTACCTGGTGGGTTATGCCGCCCGCGCGCAGGGGATCTTTCCCAGGGCGGCCGAATACTTCAAGAAGGAACTTGCAATCCACACTGATCACGTCGAGGCCTTTGCTAACCTAGGCTTCGTCGAGATCGAAATGGGCGAGTTCCCCGCAGCCGAGACCCATCTGCTAAAGGCGATCGGCCTAAAGCCTAATCATGTCACGGCCCATTATGACCTGGGCCGGCTTTACGTGAGGCTGAAGCGGTACCCTGAGGCAGAAACACAGCTAGCGCGAGTTATAGAGCTACGACCAGATCATACTCAAGCTCATTATCAGTTGTTCCTTGTGTATGCCAGGACCAGGAGAGAAACGGAAGCAGCCCGAATGATGGAGATTTTCAAAAAGCTGGAAGAGGATGATCAGCGCGAGCGAGAGGCGCGAGACCGCCAGCAGGGTGTTAGTCAGCCATAATGCCTCAAGATTTGAGGGATATCAGAGCGGTGAGCGATTCTATATGCCGACGATAGACGTGGCATCGGCCAGCCAGTTGAGATTTGCGCGACAAGCGAGGCTTTGGGCCTTGCTCTGCCTGGTGGTCCTATTGCCTCCGGCGGTCTCCGAGGCTGGAGCCGAACCTGGCTTGGCGGGCGTGGTGGTAGTACAGGCTCGAAGCTCTTCAGGGGACCATCTCAGAGATGCCGCCGCGGCATTGGAGAAGGGCGAGGTGGAATCGGCTGAGCGATTTGTACGGGCTGAGTTACGAATACATCCCCGGTCTGCGGCTGCCTCGAACCTTCTCGGCTTCATATTGATCCGCCGCGGAGAGCTCGATCCAGCCGAGGCATCGTTTCGGCGGGCTCTCGACATCAGCCCGACGTACGTTCCGGCCCTGATCAACATGGGTAATCTATACCTGGCGACCGGCCGGCCCGGTGAAGCCGCCAGTCAGTTCGAACGGGCAGTGGCTGCCGATCCCAATAGTGGTCCAGCACAGGCAGGATGGAGCGAGGCGTGCCTGACCCGAGGGAGGTACGCCGAAGCTGTTACCCATCTCGACCGAGCCCGTGAAATCGATTCATCGAATCCGCAATTTCTAGTGGCGCTGCTGAATGCCTTGCTCAAGGCCGGACAATTGGATCGAGCATGGAGTGTTCTGGCTGAAGTGTCTGAGGCCAATGGCTCGACGCCCGAAGTCCTCGTCGACCTGGCCAGGGTGCTTGCCGACAACAACCATAACGATCGGGCCCTCGCCCTCCTTCAACGCGCCTCGCTTCGGGAAAGCAAGAAATACGATCTCGAATACACGCTGGGTTTGGTCCTGTACAAGCTTGGCCGCAAGAATGAAGCGGAGCGCGAGCTGGGGCTTGCAGCCGCCGTTCGCCCCGACGCGCCGGCAGCGCAGTTCGCGCTTGGCCTGGCGCAAGCTGCTTTGGGCAAAGAAGAGGACGCCGCCGCTTCGTTCGCTCGTGCCGTGGACTTGCAGCCGTCATACGCGGAAGCGCATTTTGAGCTCGGTAAGTTGTACTTCAGTCATGGTAACTACCAGGCTTCGGTTAACGCCTTCACGAGAGCAGCGATTGCCAGGCCTGCTGTTCCTATGTACCAGGCATCGCTCGGCGATGCTTACTATTATTTGGGCCAAGTCGATCGGGCACGCGAGGCCTATAAGGCGGCGTATAAACTCGACGCCTCGGCAAACAGCATTAATTTCAAGATCGGCCTTCTGGAGCTCAGGCTCGGCCGGTATGGCGATGCCGAGATTTATCTCAAGCGCGAGATAGAACTCCATCCGGACAACGCGGATTGCTATTCCACGCTTGGAGAGCTGTTCCTTGTGCTCGGGCGCGAGGCCGATGCGGACCAGGCCCTTAAGCAGGCACTGGCCGCCCGCCCCAGTCACGCCAGCGCGCTGTATCAGATGGGGAAGCTTCGCACTCGGCAGCAACGGTACGATGAAGCCACTCGCGCATTTGAGCGTGTGATCGAACTAGACCATTCGAACGCACAGGTTCATTACCAGCTTTTTCTGATTTATAGGCGAACGGGCAGAGAGGACCTCGCTGCAAAGGAGATCGAGATTTTCCAAAAGATGGAACGAGACGCAAAGCGGCCTTGATTCTGAACGCGACTTGCCCGACGGTTCCTTGGCGCCTATTCAGACGGCGTTTCAATAAACGCTGACTGACCAGCCGAACGACCCGGTGGGCGGACTCCTTATGGCAACACGTACGATCAGCACTGCACGGGCTCTTTTAGCGGTCATTGCCCTAATGATGTTTCTTGCCGATTCCATGGCTCGATCTTTCACGCAGCTTCCTGGCTCTGTCAGTAGGCCCCAAGTTCCCTATGAGCGGCTGGCTGGCATCAATGGTATGCCGCTCTCAAACGGATTGAAGCCTGTGGTGTTTACGGATGTGACTTCCGCATCGAAGATAACTTGGACCCACGATAACCTTGCGACTCCCGAGAAATACTTGATCGAAACGATGGGGGCCGGCGGTGCATTCCTCGATTTCGATCAAGATGGGCTGATGGATATATATCTTGTGAATAGCGGCCCGACTCCGTACCACAAGCCCAAATCGCCGATCCGAAACGCGCTTTACAGAAACAATGGCGATGGGACCTTTGTCGACGTAACTGATAAGGCCGGCGTCGCGGGTGGAAGCTTCGGCCAGGGCGTGGCTGTGGCAGACTTTAACAATGACGGCTATCCCGATATTTATGTCACTGGTTTCGGGAAGAACATTCTCTACAAAAACAACGGCGACGGAACGTTCAGCGACGTGACAGCCAAAGCCGGCGTGGCCTGCTCGGGATGGAGCACCAGCGCCGCGTTCTTTGATTACGACAATGACGGCTACCTTGATCTGTTTGTCTGCAGATATATGGATTGGGACTTTGCAAAGAACATTGTCTGCGGCGAGAACAAGCCGGGCTACCGCTCCTACTGCCACCCCAATAATTTCAAAGGGATCTCGAGCGTCCTTTATCACAACAATGGCGACGGCACTTTTACCGACGTGACCAGAAAAGCAGGCATCGAGAGCTCGGATGGCAAAGCGCTGGGTGTCGTCTGCGCTGATTTTAACAACGACGGACTGGTCGATATATTCGTAGCCAACGATGCGGTCAGGAATTTCCTGTATCTAAATAATGGCAACGGGACATTCACGGAAAACGGACTCCTCGCCGAGGTTGCCTACGGAATGAGCGGCAGACCCAGGTCGGGTATGGGGTGCGACTTTGGCGACATAGACGGCGACGGATTTCTTGATCTTATCGTAACCAACATCGATCTCGAAACCAACACCGTCTATCTGAACAACCGGGATGGCACCTTCACTGACGTGACTGCAAGAGTGGGCCTTGGTCAGGTGTCGATGCTGTTTAGCGGGTTTGGCGCAAAACTTGTCGACTATGACAACGACGGTGATCTCGATTTGTTCATTGCCAACGGACATCCCCTGGATAATGTCCACCTTTACAGGGAAGGGGTCACCTGGGCCGAACACCCGTTTATTCACGACAATACTGGAGGCCACTTCGTCGATGTTTCGGATCAACGGGGCGAGGCCATTAAGAAAAAGTACTCAGCTCGCGGGCTGGCCGTCGGCGACTACGACAATGACGGAGACGAGGATTTGTTGCTTGTTCAGAATGGAGGGCCGCCCGTCCTGCTGCGGAATGACGGCGGCAACCAGAATAACTGGGTCGGTCTCCATCTGATCGGCACCAAATCGAATCGAGACGCCGTGGGAGCAAGGGTGACCTTGACCGCCGGAGACCTCAAGTTGGTCAGGCAAATCGAGGGCGGGTCGAGCTATTGCTCCGCTCATGATCCACGCCTTCTCCTGGGCCTCGGTCAACGCCACAAGGTCGACCAGATTGAGATACGCTGGCCCAGTGGCGTGATCGACAAGATCACCGACATGCAGATCAACCGTTACACCACGATCAAGGAAAGCGGAGAGCCAAGGAAACCGTGAAACGCCGATTAGGATTAATCTCATCGAGCCTCCTCTTCACCAGTGTCTTATTGGGGGCCGGCTCGGCCGTGTTGGCCCAGAGCGCTCCGGAAGTGCTAAAGGTTGAGCCGCCAAACTGGTGGGCCGGCCATTCTATCAATCCAGTTCGAGTCCTCATTCGCGGGCGTAACCTCACTGGCGGGCGCCTCGAGGCTCGCGGAGACGGAATCAAGGCCAGCTCGATATCGGTGAATCAGGCTGGCACTTATGCCTTCGTCGACCTTGTCATCGACCGGCTGGCAGCGCCCGGACCAAGGCCACTGGTCATCACGACGTCGAATGGGAACGCCGTGGCGCAATTCGAGATCTCGAACCCCTTGCCGAGAAATGGTCGATTCCAGGGCTTTACGCCAGATGATGTGATGTACCTGATAATGCCGGATCGGTTTAGCAATGGGGATACCTCTAACGATGATCCGTCAACATCCCGGGGCCTGTTCGACCGCGCAAAGTCTCGCTTTTACCATGGCGGGGATTTACAGGGAATAATGGATCATCTGGATTACCTGAAGAGCCTCGGCGTTACTGCGATCTGGCTCACACCTGTTTACGCCAATGTCGATCACCTGAACTATCGCGAGCAGTATGGAGGTGGGCCGATCACGGATTATCACGGTTATGGAGCGGTCGACTTCTACTCCGTCGATGAGCACCTAGGGACCATGTCAAAACTGCGAGAACTGGTCGACCGGGCACATCAGGCCGGCATAAAGGTTATCCAGGACCAGGTGGCCAATCACACCGGGCCTTATCACTCATGGGTGACCGACCCTCCCACGCCAACCTGGTACAATGGAACTGAAGCAGATCATCTCGCTTGCGATTGGCAGACCTGGACCCTAATCGACCCTAATGCATCCTATCAGATTCAAAAGCGCGTCCTCGAAGGTTGGTTCGTTAATACCTTGCCAGACTTGAATCAGAACGATCCCGAGACTGCGCGATACCTTATTCAGAATACTCTCTGGTGGCTCGGTATGATGGGGTTCGATGCCATTCGGGAAGACACCGTTCCATATGTTCCTCGAGCTTTTTGGAGCGCCTGGACGAGGGCGATCAAGCGCGAGTACCCGAGCGTCAATGTCCTGGGCGAAGTCTTTGACGGCAACCCCGCCCTTGTATCGTTTTTTCAAGGAGGCCGTTCCGGCTTTGACGGAATAGACACTGGCATAGACACGTTGTTTGATTACCCGCTCTATTTTCAAATCCGATCAGCTTTTGCGCAGGGGCGAAGCCTTCGCGAGGTGGCCCGCATACTTGCCTCGGACTGGCTCTATCCAAATCCCGCCGAGCTCGTCACCTTCTTAGGAGGCCATGATGTCGCTAGATTCATGAGCGAAAAAGGCGCTGATATCGCCGGCCTCGAGCTTGCTCAGACTCTGATGATGACTGCGCGCGGCACCCCAGTGCTCTATTATGGCGACGAGATCGCGATGACCGGCGGCGGCGACCCCGACAATCGACGCGACTTCCCGGGCGGGTTTCCGGGCGACGCCCGCGACGCTTTTAGTCGAAATGGTAGAAACGCGACTGAAGAAGGAGTATTCGAGCATGTACAAAAATTGGCTGGTTTGAGGGCGGAACTCGTTCCACTGCGCCGCGGCAAGCAGATCGATTTGTATGTTTCGGACCAACAATATGCCTACGCCAGGGTTAGCGGCAGCCAGTCAGTGGTCATCGTAATCAACAACGACCTGGTGCCGGCTGCGTTCGAATTCGGGGTAGGGCCGGCATTGATAAAGAACGGGGCCACTCTCTGCGATCAACTCGGAATAGCCAGGGATGTCAAAGTGGGCGGAGCGAGCGCGCACGTCGAGATCCCCGCGCGATCCGCCGCGATCTACATTGTGAAGTAAGCGCTAGCTCACACTAGAAATGGCTCTCTAGAGTCTGAGGCATTCAATGGACAAGCCCCGGCTGAGCTTTTGGCAAATCTGGAATATGAGCTTTGGGTTCCTGGGCATACAGTTTGGCTGGGGATTGCAGCTTGCGAACATGAGCGCCATCTACACGTACCTCGGCGCTGATCCGGATCGAATACCTCTTCTCTGGCTGGCTGGTCCGATGACCGGACTCCTGGTCCAACCCATTATAGGGTCGATGAGCGACCGGACCTGGAATAGACTGGGGCGACGCCGGCCGTACTTTTTAACGGGTGCTATTCTATCCAGTATCGCGCTCTTTGTAATGCCTGACTCCACTTCTCTTTGGATGGCGGCGAACCTTTTGTGGATCCTCGACGCCAGTATCAACATCAGCATGGAGCCGTTTAGGGCTTTCGTCGCCGACAAGCTGAACATCGCTCAGCGCACCGTAGGATTCGTAATGCAGAGCTTCTTCATCGGGGTTGGCGCGACACTTGCTAATGTGTTTCCCTATCTCTTCAGAAGAGCGGGCGTGACTGCACGGACGGCTAGCGGAATTCCGCTCACAGTGCAGTACTCATTCAAGATCGGCGCGCTGGCCTTTCTGGTTTGCGTGCTTTGGACAGTGTTTACTTCCAGGGAGTACCCTCCCGAAGACATTGAGGAGTTCAACAGGAAACGAGCCGAGAACAAAGGCCTATACCAAGGTTTGGCAGAGATAGCCTCGGCTATTAAGGGCATGCCACGGGCCATGAGACAACTTGCCGTTGTGCAGGTATTTACATGGCTCGGGCTTTTTTGCATGTGGTTGTTCTTTGGACTGATGACCGCCCGGCACGTGTTCGGCGCACAGGAGGCATCTTCGACGCGATTTGCGGAAGGCGTTGAGTGGGGTGGGATCTGCTTCGCGGTCTATTCAGCCGTCTGCTTCGTAGTGGCCTTCGCACTGCCCAAACTCGCGGACGCAACGAGCCGGAGATCCGTGCACGCGCTGTCTCTGGTTTGCGGCGGCGTGGGACTCCTTTCTACTTACTTCGTCAGCAATCCCCGCGTTCTGCTGTTGACAATGGTTGGAGTGGGCATCGCCTGGGCGTCGATATTGTCGATGCCATACGCCATTCTCTCCGGTGCGCTCCCCCCGGCTCGAATGGGCGTCTATATGGGGATTTTCAACTTCTTCATCGTTATTCCAGAAATCATTGCGTCGTTGACGCTTCAACCGCTGGTCAAGCACGTTTTCAACAACAATCCGCTCTATGTGGTGATGCTCGGAGGGGCTCTCCTCTTTATTGCGGCGCTTTTCATGATCCCCGTGCTCGACGTCGCAACGACAAAACACGAGCAGCCCGGTGCTCTACCCCGAACAGTGTTGGCAGATTCTACGACGGTATCCCTTCCGGGCGGCGGAATCGGAGACGAGCGTTAGTTCGTTAATGGGTCTTTCGATCCTGCTAATAGACATCAATAGACATCATGGAGAATTGGCATGTTGATATGCTGCCCGTATGACGGGTGACTCTGTCATCTGGGAACGGACCTGGCCAGCGGTATGCTCAATTGCAACCGAGTCCCTTTTCCCGGGGCGCTTCTGAGTCGGAATTCCCCGCCCAGCTTCTCGACTCTCTCCCGCATCCCGATAAGGCCGAAATGAGGCCAATCTGAAGTGCCAAGGGACGGATCAAATCCGCATCCATCATCCTCGATCTCGACAAGCAGGTCGCCCTCACTAAAGCCCAGAAGGACGGAAAGGTTCCTTGGCGCCGCGTGCCTGACTGCGTTCTGCAGTGCTTCACGAATGATCATTAGCAGGCTCCACTCGCTTTCAGCCCCGAGCGACAGCGGAGTGCCGAAACGTTGGAACTTCACCGGAATACCCGTTTCGTTGCTGATGTGATCCGCGAGTTTTGAAACCGCTTTGATCACATCCTCGCCCCGGCCCGAGTTCTGACGGAGGTTCCAGACCGCCAGCCTTGCCTCGTCAACGGCGGCTCGGACCTCATTGCGAGCGCGATCCAGGAGCTCGTTGCTAATTTTCGGCGAAATCCCCTGCGCGGTAGAGGCGGCCTCCAGGAGAGCAGAGACTCCCACACAACCCTGAATCAAGGTGTCGTGCATCTCCCTGGCCAGGCGACTGCGTTCATCCAGGACGGCTGCGAACCGCCGGCGAATGTTCCGAACGTGTAGCCGATATGCCCCCCACCCAGCGGTTGTCACGACGAGGATGCACAATGCCAGGAACCACGCGGTCTGATAGAAATGGGGCCGCCACTGAATGCTCAGTATCTGTTCCGATGCGTTGCTCGGGTCGTCCATCTCGTATGCAACTACATGGAAGCGATAGCTCCCTGCCGGAAGGTTGGTGTAATAAGCGACTCTGCGTTGACCCGCATCTGTCGAGGTGTGATCGAATTTCTCTAGCCAGTACTTGAACCGGGTACCTTCCGGATTGCGTAGACGGATGGCTGTGTAATGGATCTCCAGGTTTCCCTTGCCGGGCGCAAGCGAAAGGCCAGCAGAGAGCGGAACATCCCGATCGTCGGCCAGCACCTGTTCTATCAGTACGGGCGGCAGGCTGTCTCGATTGGGAGTGTCCGGTTTTATGCGGACGGCGCCTTTCGTGCTCGGAAACCAAAGCTCGCCAGTCGAGGTCCGCGCTCCGGCTGGCTGTACTCCGCCGTTCATCTGATTCGTGCTTAATCCCGTGGACGTGCTGTATCCGCGCACAGCCAGGCGCGAGGCGGAGTCGGCAGGGAGTTCCTCGAGGTCTCGCCGCGACACCGAAGCAATGCCTGTCGGGGTGCTCAGCCAGAGATTTCCCTGGGCGTCCTCGGCGACGTAGTGGATCTTATTGCTGGGAAGACCTTGTTTGGTTGTGAATTGTGCCACCTTACCATGTTTGATAAGAAACAGTCCGACTCCGTGTGTCCCGACCCATAGTCCGCCGTCGGGATCCTCATGCATCGACCAGATTTTCTGGCCGCGCAAACGCTCGAGCAATGGATCGGCGACGAACATGCCCGAGGTGAAGCGATTAAGGCCGCCGTCGGTCCCTATCCAAAGATTGCCGTTGCGATCGAGCAAAAGGAGCCTGATGCTACTGTAGGCGAGGCCGGTGTCTGTGTTAAAGTTCTCAAACTTGTCACTCCGCCATCGGCTTAAGCCGCCATCCGTGCCGATCCAGATGCTGCCGTCCCGGTCTTCGCAGAAGGCGCGCACGAAGTCATTGACCAGGCCTTGCTTTATGGTGTATCGGATGGCTCCCGCCTTTGTGAGCCGCACGACTCCCTGACCGTCGGTGCCCATCCATATCGTCCC
>Ga0207158_1230_pt1 | contig 11706 bp, 10 predicted proteins | sample Alteio_BWMinHeat_22_FD_153512 | JGI IMG/M metagenome (GOLD analysis project Ga0207158, IMG submission 153512) | Enriched cells from forest soil in Barre Woods Harvard Forest LTER site, Petersham, Massachusetts, United States -... | ecosystem: Environmental > Terrestrial > Soil > Temperate forest >... | reverse complement strand
TACCCCCAATCGCGACGGGCTTCTGTGTTTCCGAGGTAAAGTTTCTCTTGCAGGCCCATTTTTATTCGCGCAGCCGCTTGCGCAATCTTCCGTGTTACAAAGGTCTCGCCGCGGCGAGGAGACTCGTGGTTAAACAAAATGCCACTGCATGCGAATACTCCGTACGCCTCCCGATAGTTTACAGTCACCGAATGGGCAAACAGCTTTGCGCAGGCGTAGGGGCTGCGCGGGTGGAAGCAGGTCCTCTCGCTTTGAGGGGGAAGGGCTGAGCCGAACATTTCACTGGAAGATGCCTGATAGAACCGGGTTTTCAGACCGAGAAGTCGGATATTCTCAAGCAAGCGCAGAGCTCCCATGGCAGTGATGTCACAAGTGTATTCGGGAATATCGAAACTGACCCGGACGTGACTTTGCGCCGCCAGGTTATAAATCTCGTCCGGCCGAATTTCACTAAGGAGCCTCACAAGGCTGCTGGAGTCCGATAGGTCGGCAAAATGCAAAAACATTCGGGCGGTTTTCTGATGCCAATCCGCATACATGGCATCAAGCCGGCCAGTATTGAAGCTGCTCGAGCGGCGCTTGATGCCGTGGACTTCGTAGCCTTTACTGAGCAGCAACTCCGCCAAATACGAGCCGTCTTGGCCGGTAATGCCGGTAATCAGAGCCTTCTTCATCGAATTCAAGTCCTTTCCTTTTCAAAGCGGTTGGAATGCACTGCCGTAGCCAAAACTCGCCACTTAATTCAGCTCACCGTGTGAGCCTGCCAGACCTTCATCGACCATTTCACACAGAATATGCCCAATCAGTATGTGCGCCTCTTGGATACGCGGCGCGTGGTCGGAAGGTACGCGAACACAGTAGTCCGACAACTTTAACAACTCTTTCCCGCTCAGTCCTGTCATCCCGACCGCAATCAAACCAACGTCTTTCGCGACCCGAATCCCACTCAACACATTTGGAGACCTGCCGCTTGTTGAAATGCCCACTGCAATGTCTCCAGGGGAGCCGAGACCTTCCAATTGCCTGGCGAATACTGATTCGTAAGAATAATCGTTGCTGATCGACGTTAGGACAGAAGTGTCAGTCGTCAGTGCAATTGCAGGCAAAGCACGCCTTTGACGGTTAAATCGCCCTACAAACTCTGCAGCAAGATGTTGAGCATCAGCAGCGCTGCCTCCATTCCCGAAAAAGAACAGCTTCTTGCCGTCTTTGAGGGCTAGGATCATCTTTTCTCCGATACTAGCCACTGTTTCCAATAGTTGATGGTCAGCGAGGATGGCCTGCATCACCAGCAGGTTTTCGCGAACGATGTCACCGATTGCTTCAAGTTTGTATTGCGAGCCCTTCATGCATTTCCTCTACATTAGTAACATGATGGTTAGCTTGTGCGGGCTGGCAGTTTAGTGCCGCAATTCATTTCTTCGCCCCCCAGGTTTTTCTTCATAGGACAGGCGTCGCGGCCCAGTTCATAGCGGATTCGTTCCATCAAAACCGGAGGCGAAGAGACGCTCGCAATCCCACGCTCGTACGCACAACAAGGCATCCTTGCATGTGATCGTGCCTTGAGTTCTTCCCATTGAAGTGGGGCTTGAAAGTTTTGCGATTCGACAACTCCCACCCCGCATTCCAACCTTTTGCTATCTCCCGGATACGGAGCGCATGGATTTGGGCAGGTCTGGAGTCCGCTGTCGTGCCGATTCTGACTCACCTAAGTGTCCTAATATTTCTTCAGGGGTAACGATGGCTGTGCCGTGCTTGCCAACGACGATACCGGCTGCAACGTTTGCCAGATGGGCCGCTGACTCGCGACTTGCTCCGGCCGCAACGCCTGCCGCAAAGGCGGATAAAGCGGTATCTCCAGCACCCGTCACGTCGTAAACGTTACGCGCCATAGTAGGAAGGTCCACGCGACGCAATCCGCTCTCCTCGGCTTCGAAAAGAGTCATCCCGGCGCTCCCGCGTGTTACGAGCAATGCCTCCAGTTCAAGGTTTCTCGTCAGGGTTACGGCCGAATCTGTCAGCCATACATCACCATCCACGGTGGTACCTACAAGTCGCGACAATTCCCTCAAATTGGGCATCAAAATACTAGCTCCGCGATATTTTCGCGCCAACCTGTCCTTCGGTGCAACGATCACCGTCACTTTTTTTTCGCGCCCCGCTTCGAACGCCGCCTCCAACACCTTCGCCGTCAGAACGCCTTTCAAATAATCGGAACACAGAATCACATGCGCTTCCCGGCTTCGTTCGCGCACTTGCCTGACAATGTTTTCCTCAATTTCCCCACTCACCTCCTGAGTCGTCTCCTCGTCCGCCCTGAATACCTGCTGGCCATGTTCCATCGACACATACCTGACTTTGCGAGTCGAGACACGCTGCGGATCTCGCACTAACCCACTTCCGCTGATGCCGAGCCCTCCCAGTCCTTTCAGAATCTGGTCGCCCGTTTCATCCGCGCCCAGAACGCCGACAACCATCACGCCCACGTTCAAACTGCGCAAGTTCTTCACTACGTTTCCGGCGCCTCCGAGAGTCGCGTCCCGTCCTACAACGTTCAGGATCGGCACAGGAGCCTCCGGAGAGATTCGCTCCACATGCCCACGCCGGTACTCGTCCAACATCAGATCGCCGACCACCAACACCCGGCAACTGCCAAACCTGGCCAGTAGTTTTTCAGCCGCTTTCACTCTTGCTCCTCCCCATCCTAGAAACTTGAGCGAAACTTTTTATCTCTGCTTCCGCCGCTTTCCAAGCGGCAATTTCGAAGTAAATCGATCTGACTTGCGTCTCGAATCATCAAGTCATACTTACACGTGTCCTCCCATCCCTTAAACCGTTTACTGAACCACCTTCTTCAGGAACATTACGTTCGCCATTCCGCGCCTGGAACATTCCAGCATCATTTCTGAAAACGAGGATTTGGGATAAGGTCCGCTGCAAAAAGCTTCACCGGAGCGGGGCTTCTCTGCAAGGATAAAGGCCTCGTCGAAGTATGACGCTGCGAGTGAAAGGAACTCCTCATTGTTGATTCTTGCTATGCACCTCAAGTGATGTTCAAAAACTTCGACGATTAGTCCGTTGGTGCGTTCGACAAGAGCCTTCATCCCTTGCAGTGCGAGGGCTTCCGAACCCTCAATGTCCATCACGATTAGGTCGAAGATGTCCGCGGGGAAAACGTCGTCGAGCCTCTTCATCTGCACTTGAATCGTTTTTGGCTTGTCATACATATAAGCCCACTCGTTCCATTCACCCATTTGTATGCCACTACCGCCGCTATTCAATCCGCTCGCAAGGAAGTTCACATCACCATTTTTATTACCCGCTGCGAAGTTGTAGATCTCTACATTCTGCAGGTGATTCAGAACGACATTACGCTGGAGCAGTTCGAACGTCGCTGGATTTGCCTCAACTGCAACTACTCTTCTGACTTTTTTGGCCGTTGGTATGGCAAAAGCGCCTACATGGGCACCGACAAACAGTACTCGCGACGTTGGCCCGCACCTTGCGAGAAGGTAGTGGAGAAGTTCCGGATCGTACCTGCCGCTAAAACAAAGCCTTCGACCCACCATTACGTCGCTTGTGGGCACGAGGAGTAGCCCATTTTCGCTTTGGGTCAGTATTGCGATGCCGTAACGACCTAAGGTCAACCTGCGAGCGAGCGACAAGCATCGGAGGACTACGAGTTTCAATTGATTATGAAGTCTTATTGCAATACGATGCATGAAAATCTCACGACTCCACGCGCAGTCTTGCCCAAAACGTAGCGGCCGAAGCCAACCCCAATCAAAGGGCTATTCAAGAAGTCGTCGACAGCTCGCCTGCGTTGTTATCTTCCTGAGGTATTTTATTAGTTGGCTTCTACTCAAAGTCTTGGACAATCATTCCTCGGCGGGCAGCAGTCTTTCTTTTTCGCAGCCCACGGTAGATTCGTTCGATTAAGCGCACCAAAGAATTTGGGACGAAGAAAATTGGTATGACTTTGATCCAAAACGCCGGGTAAGACCAATATCGTCCTATATACATACTGAACAATCTGAACTGCCCAGATAGGGTAATTCCCTTGGATTTCAGTACTGCCAGAGTTCTCGGCATGCGGTCACTGATCAGAATCTTGAAAATGTTTCTGTATGCAGTTGAATCGCGAGGCAAAAGAGAGCCGATGGTATCCGCATAAGCAACATGGGTGATCAGTTGTCTATTATAAATACCTACCCGGGATACGAACGAATCATTGCCGCTGCGATAGCGAACGCACACGTCATGGACATAAAACCATGACGGATTCTGTTCTAACATTTTTCCAATTATGTAGACGATGATCCAACTGTTGCAGTGCGGCGTTAAGTCATGATTCTCCACGACTTTCGCCCATAAAGAGCGCCGAACCACTTGGCACGAGATGAAACCAATATAAACCCCTAACACCGAAAGACATTTATTGCGGTCAGAAAAAAGGTGGTTGCGTCTAAGCGCTCCGTGACCCGCAGCAGGAACAGTCGCGATAGAATAGCTCATCGTTGCATCGTAGGCAGCATTGTTAAGGCTCGCGCCGCTGATTGCAGGAAAATCTTGAATTAGCTGCAAGACTCGCTCTAACGCTCCTGGACTGAGAACATCATCGTCACTAAATAGCCAACAGAATTCCCCCTGTGCCATATCCACGGACTGAAGAATATCGCGATCCACACCGCTCCTAGACTCACTCTCGTATACGTAGATCTGCGGAAAACTTGCCTTTAATGTTTCTATAACTGCAAGCGTTTCGTCCGTTGACCCACCATCAACGATGACAATCTCTGCGCGCTCATCCGCCTGGCTGATGATACTCCTGAGGCTAGCTTGCAGCACTTTGGCTCGATTTAAGGTGGGTATGCAAAACGATATTTGGATCATCTAGCTCACGGGCACACTTCGTATCATCTTCCAAGACGCATCCAATTGGGGCTCACCTCGTTTTGACTTGGCTGCGATGTTTAATGCAACTAACATGCTCAAGATAAAATAAAAGTAACCCAGATAGAACTCAAGCCCGGTTAATATTCCTATGACAACTAATGTAACCAGACCGACAACTAAGCCGGCGACCAGCACAAACACGCTGCTGTCTTGTGCCCCAGCATTTGGATCGAATTTGGCCAATGTTTGAAGTGAACGGCGAACAACATAGAATATCAGCGAAAAAAAAACAGTGAAACCTATCACTCCCGTACTGACGAGTAAGAATGTCAAAAGATTATGACTCGTGACCATGGCCCAGCCAACTCCCAGAATTGGATACTGCTTGAAGTATTCCCATGAATTCACAACCGAGAGTGCTCTTTCCAGGCCAGATCCAGATTCGTACTTCATGAGCAATAAAGTGTCCACAAAATTCTGAAATACTGCGAGCTTGAAATACAAAGTCAACAACACGATGGCGACAAAGCCTGCATAAGGAACCCAGCGCCAGCCGATCAAATGTAGGCGCCTCAATAGAATGGCTGTTACAAGGAAGATACAAATTATTCCGAGATACGCCGTTGTGGAAGTTGTGAGAACTAACACTCCAATCAGAATGGCCAAGACGTACCTGTCGCGGACAAGGCTGAACAATGGTCTTCTTAACAAGACAGAAAGAAGGACGATCGGAAGCACCGTGAGCAAATATTTGGAGAAAATCGAAGGTTCATGAGTTACCGAAGAAATTCTCTGATACAGATCTCCACCAACTTCAAGTTGCTCGGTGTAGCCCTGCATCGATTCTATTTTGGCGTTATTGAAGAGATAGTACGGATACTCTATGCTTAGAACAGGGCCGCAAAGAACTTGAAAATATCCCCAAAGGCTCACAAGCAAGCCTGAGATGACATATAGTTTAATCGTAGACTGAATCTTGACTACCGTGCCGTTTTGTCTTATCAAGCAAATAGAAAAAAGGACGCCGAAAACAACTGGAACCCAATTCTTAACATTATGCACTGTCAGCCGAAGTGGCTCTTCGTAAAGATCATATAACTGACTTGAGCTAACCACCAGTCTGCCATTAATGATCACGGGCATAATCATTGACAAAACGACCACGCCCAAGAAAAGCATAAGAAGCAACTGAGAACGATCCTCCCGCGATGCACTTGTGACTCGGCCAGGTCTTGAGGAAAGCAGCTGTCTGGCCATGAACAGAGTCCCAAAAAACAGAAGTGGCGACAACGGATAGCCGGAACTAGAATTTAGCAACGAAGTAGCAGTGAACGGAATGGAGAATACAGCAATTCCATAAAGCGATTTTGGCGCAACTACAAAGGCTATTACTCCAAGTGGGATAAATACAACTCCAAGCCAAGTAATTTCCATCTGTAGTCTATTCCTGCATGCTAGAGCCGCACGCGGAGCCATCGGACGGCAAACGCAGCGGCAAATCTCTTGTTCAAAAACACCGCTGCGTCAATGAGTGCCTTGAAACGGCCGCAAAACCCGCAGACCGCAAGTATCCTGCGGTTGTATCCAAACACTAATAATTTCGCGCTGAGATCCTTCCATGCCCCGCTGGATTGAATTGCCGACCGCAGCTTTACCAGCCTGTACCATGGATGCTCCCGAGTCATGACCTGCAGAAATGCACGCTTCACTTGCGGATCACTTTCAAATAGTTCATTTGCCAGCGAGAGATATCCATCAAAGTCCAACATGAATCGCTTCTCAATCCCCTGACCTGAAAAACTGTCGTTGTCCGGGCGATTTAGGACAAGCGCCGAGGGTATGTACTTGACCAAGCATCGCGTTTTAATAAAAGACAGTAGCGTAAAGACATGTGCGTAACCCGTCCTACTGAAGCGCTCATTAAACCCAATGCTTGCCCAACTTGACCGTCGAAAGACAATGGCGCACATGTAGCAAAAGAGTGCATTGTTTGAAGTGGCCAAATTCAGGTATGTGAGGAACTGTTCTCTATCCGTCAGATCGAATTGATCGCGAGCGCGGCGGTCGGACAAGAATTTTGTGTCACGAATCGGTCGCATGTCCGAGTTGCACAGAGTTATGTCACACAGATAAATATCCGCATGCGATTGTATCTCTTCCAGCACTCTGGAAATCGCACCTGGACTAATCAAATCGTCGCTAGACATCAGCCAGCAGTATTCTCCTCGCGCCAGCTCAACGGCGGTCGCCATGTCTCGATCCACGCCCATATTCTGCGAGCCGCGATGATAGACTAGATTGATAAAGCGATTTTGGAACGAAGCGACTACCTCGGAAGTGCCGTCCGTAGATGCGCCGTCTACGACTACGACCTCAACGGCCCCGTTAGCCTGCGACAAAATGCTTTCTAGTGTCTCGCCGATAAATGCGGCTCTGTTATACGTTGGAATGCATATTGACAGCTTTATGGGCTGATCCTCTCGCATTGGCCTTTCCCTGTCTTGTGTACAAATGTCTAAGTTAGTTGGCTAGTGGTGCGCCAAGAAATTCATTGGACGTCTCTACTCGGCCGGTACATTGATCCGGAACCATTCTGCTGGTTCAACTCAGGCAGGGGGAAAACCAGTTTGAAATCTGAGTATTTAGTGTTTTCTTCAAAAAACTTTCTAAAATGCCATGGCAGAACAATCAAATAATGCGGCTGCATCGCAAGCAATTCTGCCTCCGGTATGATCGGTATCCACGTTCCCGGCGTATAGGACCCGAATTTATCCGAATTTACCTCTCCAATATAAGAAATATCTTTCCCCGTCAGGCCGCAGTATTGCAACAGGACGTTCCCCTTGGTCGAGGCGCCAAGCGCGGCCACGGCCTTTCCTTCGGTTCGAGCGGTTCCGATAAAATCAAGCAAGTCACTCTTCGATTTGGCAACGCGCCCCGCAAAAGCTTGGTATGGCGCGAGCGTATCCAGCCCCATTTCGTGCTCGCGATCAAGGACCTTCTGTACTGAAGAACAAACGCTCGAATTGCCACCCGCTTTAGCTGCGGTAATTGAAAAACTGCCACCATTGACACTATTGAATTCAACGTCAAGGATTCTGAATCCCACGCGATCTGCCATCCATTTAATCTGACGCAGCGCATAGAATTCCAGGTGTTCGTGGCAGACCGTGTCGTATGAATTCGTCTCTAGCATCGTGGGCATGTAACTCTGCTCAAACACCCATATTCCATCGTCAGCAAGCACCTCGTGGACTTCGCGCATGAAGGAAATTGGGTCTTCCAAGTCGTATAACATAGAAAAAGACGTAACAATCTTCGCTTTCTTTCCGGGAAAACGCTCCCTAAGCATCGCGGCAGAAAAGAAATCAGGAATCAATTGTATGTGCGCCGGGTAGTAGCTGCTGAACTTGATCCCGGTCGGGTCGATGCCCACACAAATCGGTCCGGCTGGGTAGGCCTGCAGAGTCGTGCTGTCGCTGCTACCGATATCCACAACAAGGTCCCCTTTACTCAGTTCAACCTGTCCCAGGATTCTCTTCACCTTATTGTGCAGGTGAGTCACCATGCTGGCGTTGAGTCCGGAACGATAGCCGTAGTTCTCGCCATACATCTCACGCAGATCATAGGAATGCTGCAGTTGTAACAGTCCGCATACGTCTTTATCACCGGCGCACTTAACCAGGCGTAATGGGCCCGTCGTAATGTTTGCATTCTTTGACCGAGGAAACACACCCGTGAGCATCTGCTCGCCTAAGTCCAGGACACAGTCCAGACGCGTATTGCCGCAAATCCTGCACTTTTCAACTTTCCTATACACTCTTTTCCGCCTCAATCACACTCAGCTTTCCACTGAGCATCTGTAAGTCCGCCTCAACCATCATATCCACAAGTCGGTTAAAACTGACGGTCAGTTCCCACCCCAGCGCTTGCTTTGCTTTCGAAATGTTTCCAACGAGCAAGGTCGGTTCCGACGGCCGATAGGCAGCAGCATCTTCCTGCACATAATCCTTGTAGTCCAATCCCAAGTACCTAAAAGCGCATTCACAGAACTCGCGGACAGAATGAGTTTCGCCGGACGCCAGCACGTAATCATCCGCTTGCGGTTGCTGCAGCATCAACCACATGCCGCGGACATAATCCCCAGCGAAACCCCAATCCCTGCGGGCTTCCAGGTTGCCGAGGCGGAGTTCCCTCGTCAAGCCGAGCTTGATTCTTGCAGCCTCATGGGCGATCTTTCTGGTCACAAAATCCAAACTGCGGCGCGGACTCTCATGATTGAACAAAATAGCGCAACAAGCGAAAAGCCCATAGTGCCGACGATAAATCCGGACCATCGAGTCGGCATAAAGCTTGGCAGCCCCGTATGGACTACGGGGATTGGCCGGTGTTTGCTCGGACTGAGGGCTCTCCGATTCCGCGCCGAAGATCTCCCTGCTCGACGCCTGACAAAAACGGATGCCTCGATCTGTTTTGCGAATTGCCTCTAAGATGCGGGCGACCGCAAGACCGTTCCCCTCTCCGATTTCCACGGGGTCGTCATACATCCCCGAGCCGAAAGAGCAGGCAGCAAAGTTATAGACTTCCTGAGGGCGGCAAAGAGACAGTAGTTCAGTCGCTTTCTGCTCGTCTAGCATATTCCATTCAAGCAGTTCGACCTTCCCCGATATTTTCTCCACGAGATCGGTAGACGCTCTTCGCACATCCCGCGTGGTCCCGACAACCCTATATCCCTTGACAAAGAGCAACTCGGCCAAATACGAACCGTCTTGGCCAGTTATTCCGGTAATTAGTGCAGTCTTGATTGCCACAATTGTACTTTCTTCGGTCGTCCGGCCAGAAGATGCTCATATAACGAATGATGCTCGGCAGCAATTTGACGCCACGCATTCATATCTGGATGAGCATCATATTCCCGCCGCTTTCCAGCATAAACCTCGAGAGCCGACCTCATTTCTTGGACGTCATCCACTTTCGCATAATATACGTGATGGTTTTTGTCATACCCGTTTCGCGATTGCGAAGTCGTGATTACCATGGTTCCCTGTAACGTGGCACCATGAATTGAGGTATTCCATTCACCGCCACCATCTCGGAAAGGCAGAATCACGGCATCTGCGACGGCCAACAACCCCGCAACCTCTCCAGGAGGCAGAAACCCAGTTGTACTCACTTTGCCGCGCCATGGCTCAGCCGACGCACGCCTCATAATTTCCTGATGGCAATCCCCTCCCTCGCCCATTTCTCCTGCAATCACAATCTGGTCCGAAGAAGGATTGGCAATATCGAATAGCAATTCAACGCCCTTATTGGGATGTACAAAACCAAAGAATACAATCAGTCTCTTTTGTTGTTTTAAGTATCGCTCCTTCAGTGTGCACTTTTCCTGCTCGCTTAGATCGTTGTGGGGAATAACAGAGGCGTTCTGGATAAATACAACCTTCTTATTCCACAAAGCCCACCGCAGCATAAATCGCAGGCCTTCCTTGTAGCCTGGGCGCACAACAACTACCCCCCCTGGAACTATCGACTTGAAAAAGAGCTTCGGTGCCTGTCTGCTAGTCCATTCTTCGTGCCAAGTCTGCACAACCTTACTTCCCATCAAATATGAAATCAGCGGCAAAAACCATGGAAGTTTTGCGTTCGAATAGCCTTGAGTCGGATATTGAATGTGGACAATATCCGGAGACCAGTGCCGGATGGTTCTTATAACCTTAGAGGCCTCAGAAAGAGACCACCTTTCCATGACGGGAAAGACTACAATAGCATCACGCCCATTGGATTGCTCACCGCTCGACTTACTTGTGAGAACGCCGACGTAGGTTTCGGCGATCGCTGCGATCGCCTTTGTCAAGTTGTAACTGTAGTCCCCAACTCCACACTTCATCGGTGGGAACGACCCCGTTATTACCAACACCCGCACGCTTAGCTCTTCTTTTCCAGCGCCAACAACCCGAAGGTATATTTTCTGTGGCCGTACTTAACGGTGGCCTCTTGACCATCGTAATGCAGCTCTCCAACCGGAGCTAAGCCATAAGCGCCCGCGCGCTCAATAAAATCAGTCACATCCTGCCTAGAGAATATCTTCCAATCCATTCCGAAAAACTTCACTCCTGTTGTATCAACCTTCTCCGGCCAGTAATCAAATGAAGCGATAAAATAGCCATGCGGCTTCAAGAGACGCGACATCTCTTTAAGCAATACTTGCCCTTCAAAGCCATGTTCAATGACGGAAGTGGAGGTAATCGCTTTAAATGAAGCATCCTCGAATCTTGTTTGCTTGAAATCGACGATTTCATAGCAGATAGAGTCTCCGTGAGGCATTTGATCTATTTGGGAATTCAGATCCACACCGGTCAAACTGGTATAACCTATTTTGTGTAATGCCACGATCACCTCAGAGGCATAACAACCAATGTCGAGTATCGGTTCATTTTTTTGTACGCGCCCTTCAATAAAGTTCAAAATCGAAAGGACATCCCAGCTTTTGACTTTATCGCCTACATTAATCCCGTCGACGAAACCTATTCGTCGTAGAAAAGCAGTGAGCGGCGAACTAATAATAGACGCGCCTTTTTCCACCAACTTTTGACGCGCTCTACTAATTTGCCCCCTGTTTTGCAACACTTCCATGGCCATGCAAGGCTGCTCCTATCGCCGCAGATTCTGGAATACTCAACCAAGAGTGTTTGCCTTGATTCCGATTTCTCGTAGATTTCGAACAATCAGTCTTAATCTGGGCGAAACCAGGACCGTAAGCAAAAAAGTCATGCACACCAATCCAACACCGCTCAATAAATTCATGTAGTA